>Ga0164242_10008642_pt1 | contig 11037 bp, 7 predicted proteins | sample OricomgcompostMG_FD_108783 | JGI IMG/M metagenome (GOLD analysis project Ga0164242, IMG submission 108783) | Miracle-Growth compost microbial communities from Emeryville, California, USA - Original compost - Miracle growth compost (MG) ...
CAGATAGGCCGCGAGCACGGCCGGATGGGCCCGCACGTCGGCCGGCAGTCCTTCGGCGATCTTCTTGCCGAAGTCCATCACGACGACGCGGTCGACCAGGTTCATCACGAACTCCATGTCGTGTTCGACGAGCAGAATCGCGAGGCCCTCCGCTCGCAGACGGTTCAGCAGCGCGGCGAGATCGCGCTTTTCCTGGTAGCGCAGCCCCGCAGCGGGCTCGTCGAGCAGCAGCAGGCACGGATCGGAAGCTAGCGCACGCGCGATTTCGAGCACGCGTTGCTGGCCGAGCGCGAGCGAGCCTGCCGCTGCATGCAGGTGCGCCGCGAGTCCGACCCGCTCGATCTGCGTCGCGGCTTCCGCCAGCAGCGCCGCCTCCTCGCCCCGCTCCGCGCGCAGCGCGCAGCGCAGCACGCCGCCGCGGCCGCGCAGATGAGCGCCGATCGCGACGTTGTCGAGCACGCTCATCCGGCTCATGAGCCGCACGTGCTGAAACGTGCGGCTCATGCCGCGTTCGGCGATCCGGCGCGATCCCATGCCGGTGACGCGCTCGCCGCGAAACAGCACGTCGCCGGAACTCGGCGTGTCCACGCCGGAAATCTGGTTGAAGAGCGTGCTCTTGCCGGCGCCGTTGGGTCCGAGCAGCGCGACGATTTCGCCCGACTTCACCTTCAGGCTCACCGCGTCGTTCGCCACCAGGCCGCCGAAGCGGCGCGTCAGCGCGCGCACGTCGAGCAGCACTTCGCCCGGATTCGGCATCGGCCGGCGCGGCAACGCCGGCGCATCGCGGTTCACGCGCGTCGCGTGCGGCGCACGCCACGCGGCGGGCACGCGCCGCATCACGAGCGGCCACAGTCCGCCGCGCGCGACGTGCAGCACGCCGATCATGCCGAAGCCGAACACGATGATCTCGAAGTTGCCGGTCCGGTCGAGCAGACGCGGCAGCCAGTCCTGCAACACCTGCTGGACGACCGTGAAGATGCCGGCGCCGAACAGCGCGCCCCAGACGTTCGCCGATCCGCCGATCACCGCCATGAACACGTAGTCGATGCCGGACTGGATGCCGAACGGAACCGGGTTGATGAACTGCTGCATGTGCGCGTACAGCCATCCGGACGCGCTCGCCATCAGCGCCGCGAGGATGAACACCGCCATCCGCATGTGCGTGGTGTTCACGCCCATCGCCTCCGCCATCACCCGGCCGCCCTTCAGCGCGCGGATCGCGCGGCCCTGGCGGGAATCGAGCAGGTTCGACACGCACACGGCCGCCACGAGCAGAAACACCCAGATCAGGTAATACATGCGTCCGCCGTCGCGCAGGCTGAAGCCGGCGATCGTCACCGGCGGAATGTCGGCGATGCCGGTGTTGCCGCCGAGCGACGCGATCGCGCCGAACGCGAAGTAAAGGCTCAGCCCCCACGCGATCGTGCCGAGCGGCAGGAAGTGGCCGGACAGCGACAGCGTCAACGCGCCGACGACGCAGGCCAGCGCGAACGTCAGCGCGAGGCCCGCGAGCAGCGTCACCCACGGCGACGCGCCGAGCCACGCCAGCGATCGCGGCAGGCTCGCGCCATTGGTGCAGAGAAACGCGGTGGTGTACGCGCCGATTCCCGCGAACGCCGCCTGGCCGAAGCTGACGAGCCCGGCGATGCCGGTCAGGAGAACGACGCCGAGCGTCGCGAGCGCATAGAGCCCGATATAGTTGAGCAGCGTGACGTAGAACGGCGGCAGCACGAACGGGCCGATGGCGACCAGCGCCGCGAACGCGATGAAGAGGCGTCGAGCGGTCATTCCTCTTCCTCCTCGATGTGCCGGCTCTTCAGCGAGCGCCACCACAGCACCGGTATCAGCAGCGTGAAAACGATGATCTCCTTGTAGGGGCTCGCCCAGAACGCGGAAAACGCCTCGATCAGCCCGACGAGAAGCGCGCCCAGCGCCGCGACCGGATAGCTGACGAGCCCGCCGATGATCGAGCCGACGAAACCTTTCAGGCTGATCAGGAAACCCGAATCGAAATAGAGCGTCGTGAGCGGCGCGATCAGGATGCCGGACAGCACGCCGAGGCACGCGGCGACGAAGAACGTCGCGTTGCCCGCGAACGCGGGCGAAATGCCCATCAGACGCGCGCCGAGCCGGTTGAACGCGACCGCGCGCAATGCCTTGCCGTAGACGGTGCGGGCGAATATCTGCTGCATCGCGATCATCAGCACGGCCGACACGAGGACGATCAGCAGCGCCTGGCTGCCTGGATTGATCGCGCCGAATTGCAGCGGCACGTCGACGAACGGCTCGATGCGCTGGCCTTCCGGACCGAACATCAGCAGCCCGAGCCCGACGAGCGCCATGTGCAGCGCGATCGACACCATCATGAGCACGAGCACCGACGAACCGGCCAGCGGCTGGTAGAAAAGCCGGTACATCTGCGGCCCGAGCGGCACGATCAGCGCGAACGTGAGCAGCACCTGCGCGAGCACCGGCAAATGCGAGACCGGCAACACGCGCACGAGCACCGCGAGCACGACCGCGTACCCCAGCTGGGCGGCCGCCACGCGGGACAACCGCCACCGGCGCGTGCGCCGATAGCGCGCCGCGAGATTGGCGACGGCTTCCACGAGCGAGAACGCGACCAGCAGCCATGCGACGAGCGGCGGCTTGCCGCCCTGCATCGACGCCATCGTCAGCGCGCCATACACGACGAACTCGCCCTGCGGGATGAACAGCACCCGCGTGACGCTGAAGGCCAGCAGGATCGACAACGCGAGCAGGGCATAGACGGCGCCGTTCGTCACGCCGTCCTGCGCGAGAATCAACAGGATCTGAAGGTTCATCGACATCCGGCGCCGCTTACTTGACGAGCGCCCAGTTGCCGTCCTTGACGGTGATGAGCACGCGGCCGCGTTCGTCGAAGCCGCTGTGGTCCGCCGGCGTCATGTTGTAGACGCCCTGGGTGCCGACCAGATCGTGCGTGTTCTCGAGCGCGTCGCGCAGCGCGCTGCGGAACTGCGGCGTGCCCGGGCGCGCCGTCTTCTCCGCGATCGGCACCGCATGCTCCAGCAGCAACCCGGCGTCGTACACGTTCGCGCCGAACGTCGCGGGCGTGCTGCCGTTGAGCTTCCGGTACGCGTCGATGTAGCGGGTCGCCACCTGCTTCGACGGATTGCTGTCCGCGATCTCCGGCAACACCAGCATCAGGCTCGCGGCGAGCACCGTGCCTTCCACCTTGCGGCCGCCCAGCTTCAGGAAATCGGGCAGCGCCGCGCCGTGCGTCTGGTAGAACCTGCCCTTGTAGCCGAGGTCGTAGAGCGTCGTTTCCGGCAGGATCGATGCGCCGCCCGGCGCCGCGATCAGCACGGCGTCCGGCCGGCTCGCCAGCAGCTTCAGCGCCTGGCCCGTCACCGAGCTGTCGGTGCGCTGGTAGCGTTCGCTATCGGTGATCCGGATGTGGTGCTGCTGCGCGAGCCCCGAAAAGACGCGGTACCAGTTTTCGCCGAAGGGATCGTTCAGGCCGATGAAGCCGACCGTCCTGATGCCGGTCTTCGTCATGTGATCGACCAGCGCCTTCGCGATCAAGTCGTCGTTCTGCGTGGTCTTGAACACCCAGCGCTTCTGGTCGTTCATCGGCAGCACCACGGCTGCGGAGCCGGTCGGCGCGAGCATCGGCGTGCCGGACTGCGCGGCGAACTGGATCACGCCCATCGCGGCGGGCGAGCCGGTCGGTCCGATGACGGCGTCGACGTTCTGCTCGCTGACGAGCTTCTTGAAGGCGGTCACGGCGGCGGTCGGGTCGCTCGCATCGTCGAGCGACAGGTATTCCACGCTCAGGTCGCCGATCTTCGCCGGCAGCAGCGGCACCGTGTTCTTCTGCGGGATGCCGACGAGCGCGCCCGATCCGGTGGACGACGTGATCACGCCGATTTTCAGTTGCGCCGAGGCCGGCAGCGCGCACACGGCCAGCGCAGCGACGAGCGCCGTCATCGAAATGCTTTTCAACAGCATGGTCAACTCCACGAGCGGTTTATCGAACGGCCGACAGGTGCCGGTGCCCGGCGCGGGGCGCGGCCGATTGAAGGTGGATGCAGTCTAAGGGGCCTTTTTTTTGGCGATAACCCTGCCAAACCACCGGGCGCATTGGGAAAATCTTTACCGCGCGGCACGCCGGCCGCGCGCTCCAAAACACGCTGAAGAAACCCCCGGAAAACTAAAGGTTTCTGCAGCAGCCGCCTGCATTCCTTGGGTTACCGCCAAAAAAAAGCTCACTTAAACTGCGCTCGTTCGACTGGCAACCCTACGTGACGGCACCTGTCACGCAGCGCGCCCGGGAACACGGAAGAGATAGAGATACGCCAACCCGCTGGGGCTTCGACCCATCCGCACTCGCGGCACGAGTTCCATCCAGTCAGTACCCCTACTATTTGAACGGATAACAACGATGGCCAAACGGAAATTCGTCACCTCGGCGCTGCTGCTCTGCGCATCGCCGGCCTTCGCACAATCGAGCGTTACCCTGTATGGCAGGATCGACACGTCGATCGAATATTCGAATTTCGGCCCCAACCACGTCTTTCACATGGGCAGCGGCAACATCGCGGCCACGTCGTGGGGCTTGAAAGGCACGGAGGACCTGGGCGGCGGCATCTATGCGATCTTCAAGCTGGAAAACGGCTTCAATTCGTTCAACGGCGTCGCGGGCCAGAACGGCGCGCTGTTCGGCCGCGAAGCGTGGGTGGGCCTGACGGGGCCGTTCGGCACCGCGCAGGCGGGCGTCAACTACACGCCGATTCACACGATTCTCGTCACCTACTCGCTGCCCGCGTGGGGCGCGGGGCTCGCGTGGGGCAACGCCGCCGACAACTACGTGTTCGGTCCCGCGCTGCGCACGAGCAATTCGATTCGCTACGTGTCGCCGCGCGTCGGCGGGTTCGTGCTGCGCGCGCTCGCGGCGCGCGGCACCAACGGCTCGTCGACCTCGGCGCCGGCGTCGCTCGGCGACACCTACAGCGGCGGCATCAACTACACGTACCAGGCGCTGTCGGTCGACGTCGGCTATCAGGTGCAGCGCTTCAGCCCCAGCGCGACGCTCACCGCGACGAGCCCCGTCGAGGCCGGCAACTATCTCGCGGCGGGCATCTCGTACAACTTCGGCTTCGTGAAGCCTTCGTTCGTCTATGTCCGCCATCGCGGCGGCGACGACGTCGCGCAGATGGTCGGGCCGACCTACGCGAATCCCCAGGCGGACTTCTTCGAAGCCGCCGCGCAGGTGCCGATCGGCCTCGGCGTGCTGCTGCTCAGCTACGGCCACTATCGCGACATCGCCGACAGCCGCGGCAACTCGGATTCGTACGGCGTGCGCTACGACTACCCGCTGTCGAAATCGACCATCCTGTACACGGGCTTCGCGGAAGTACGCAACGGCGACACGGCGACCTTCTCGATCAACACCGCCGCCGGCCCGTCGACGCTGCCCGCGCCGAAGCCCGGCCAGAACGCGAACTCGATCGTCATCGGCATGCTGCATCAGTTCTAGGCGCGACCGCACGGTGGCATTTTTGAGCGGTTATCATCCACGAGGCCCGGGTCGAACGACCCGGGCCTCGTGTTCTCCGAACCGGACCGCCGACATGGACGCTACCGAGCAACCCGCCCCCCTCGTGTACATCGTCGACGACGACGACGACATGCGTACCTCGCTCTCCTGGCTGCTGGCCTCCGTGAAGATCGAGGTCCGAAGCTTTCGCGGTCCGGCCGATTTTCTCGCCGCCTACGACCCGACCCTGCCCGCGTGCATGGTGCTCGACGTACGCATGCCCGAAGTGAGCGGCTTCGACCTGCAGGCCGAACTCAACCGGCGCGGCACGACGTTGCCGATCATCTTCGTTTCGGGGCACGGCGACATTCCGATGTCGGTGCGCGCGCTGCAGAACGGTGCGATCGACTTCGTGGAGAAGCCGTACAACTCGCAGCAGATGCTGGAGCGCGTGCAAAAGGCGATGCGTGTCGCGAGCGACGTGCATCGCGTCCGGCAGCACCGCCAGGCGATGATCCAGCGCATCCGCTCGCTCACGCCGCGCGAGCAGGAGGTGCTGAACGGGCTGATCGAAGGCAAGGCGAGCAAGACGATCGCGCGCGAGCTGGGCATCAGCGCGAAGACCGTCGACGTCTATCGCGCCAGCGTGAAGGAAAAGCTCGGCGCGTCGTCGATCGCGACGCTGCTGCGGGAAGTGATCGACGCGCAGCGCGCGATGGCGGAGCCGCATCTGCCGCATTGAGCGGGTAATCCCGGCGCTTCCCGGCAGGCGTCCCGGCCCGATATCAGGCCGCCGCCGACACCCGCATCGCGTCACAATCCGGTTTCGACGCCCGCCGCAAAAACCGCGGCCCCAACGACGCCGCCGACGGACAGCCAAGCTGCCCGAGCGTGCGGTCGATCTCCGCGCCGAGCAGCGACAGCGCGTGAAACGCGCCCGCCTCGCCGCCGGCCGCGACGCCGTACAGCACCGGCCGGCCGATCATCACCGCGTGCGCGCCGAGCGCCAGCGCCTTGAGGATGTCGGTGCCGCGGCGAAAGCCGCTGTCGACGATCACCGTCGCGCGCGAGCCACAGGCGCGCACGATCGCCTCCAGCACGTCGAGCGGCGTCGCCGTCCCATCCAGTTGCCGCCCGCCATGATTCGTCACGACGATGCCGTCCGCGCCCGACCGTACCGCGCGCAGCGCATCGTCGGGGTCGAGGATGCCCTTGACGATCAACGTGCCCTTCCAGCGCTCGCGCAGCCACGCCACGTCGTCCCACGTGAGCGACGCATCCATCTGGCTCGCGATATGGCGCATCCCGCTGCGCACGTCGCGCTGGCCGGCGGGCAGGTAATCGGCGAGATTCGCGAGCCGCGGCAGACCGTCCGGCACCAGCACGTCGCGGATCCAGCGCGGATGACACAGCACGTCGACGCGGTTGCGCCAGTCGAGGTCCATCGGCGCGCGGAACGGCCGCTGCGCCCACTCGCGATTGCCGTAGTGCACCGCGTCGGTGGTCAGCACCAGCACATCGCAGCCCGCCCGCGCCGCGTTGCGCATCAGCCCCTCGGTGACCGCGCGGTCCTTCAGCATGTAGAGCTGCATCCAGACCTTGCCGCCCAGCGCCGCGGACTCGCGCGCCACCCGCGCGACATCGGCGTTCGATACCGTGCTGAGCGTAAACGGAATGCCGGCACGCGCCGCCGCGCGCGCGAGCGCGACGTCCGCATCGCGGCAATACAGGCCGTTGTAGCCGGTCGGCGCGACGATCAACGGCAGCGCCGCGCGCTGCCCGAACAGTCCGGTCGACGGATCGCGCCGCTGCGTATCGACGAGCGTGCGTGGCACCCAGCGCCAGTCGTCGAACGCGTGCCGGTTGGCTCGCAGCGTCACCTCGTCCTCGGCGCCGCCTTCCAGATATTCGAACGCGAAATGCGGCAACCGGCGCCCGGCGAGCAGGCGCAGCTCTTCGATGTTGCGGGCGGCGCTCGCGCGCGCGGGAATGGCAAGACGTCGCTTCATGGCGGGCTGGGTACGGTGAATCGGGAGGCTGTCGAACGCACATCGAACGCAGGATGGCGCGAGCGGGTCAATCCTGCGGCGCCGGCTCCGCGAGCGGCAGCGAAAAGAAGAACGACGTGCCGCGCGCCGGATTCGCTTCGGCCCACACGTCGCCGCCATGCCGCGCGACGATGTTCTTGCACAGCGAAAGCCCGATGCCGTTGCCGCCGAGCTTCGACGTGAAGAACCCGTCGAACACCTTCTGGTGCTGCCCGATGTCGATGCCGACGCCGGTATCGGCCACGCGCAACACCGCGCGTCCCTGTTCGGCATAGGTGTGGATGGCGAGCCGCCGCGTCGATTCCGGCACTTCCAGCATCGCTTCGATCGCGTTGAACGCGAAGTTCAGGATGACCTGTCCGATCAGCACCTTCTCGCAGCGGATCGGCAGCGCGCGATCGCTCGCCGTCGCTTCGAAGCGCACGCCCATTTCGCGCGCCTTCAGCGAAATGAAATAGTCGACTTCGTCGACGATCGCATTCAGGTCGATCGTCTGCTCGATCTGTTCGAGCTTCACGACGTAACCGCGCACGCTCTTGATGATCTCCGACGCGCGCTCGACCTGTCGCAACGCGTTTTCCATTCCCCACTTCACGTCCCTGGGGCCGGGCGGCAGATCTTCCAGCCGCAGCATGCCGCCCTCGATGAAGTTGCGCGCGGACGCGAGCGGCTGGCTCAATTCGTGCGACAGCGTCATCGCCATTTCGCCCATCGCGCTGTAACGCGCGAGGTATTCGAGCTTGCGCTCGATGACGCGGCGCTGTTCCTCCGCGTCGACCTGCGCGGTGACGTCGCGAAAATGCAGCAGGATGCCGCTGAGGTCGTCCTCCAGCTCGACGTGCCGGCACGACGCATCGTGCCAGCGCCACGCGCCGTCGCCCGTGCGGATCCGGTAACGAAACGGCATCGACTTTTGCAGCAGGCTCGCGCGCTTCAGGTGATCGAGCACCGTGCGCCGCGAGGCCTCGTCGCACATCGCGACGAAGCCCGGCGGCGGCGTGCTGGACGAAAGCGCCAGCAGGCGGCACGACGATTCGCTCAGATACTGCACGTCCCCTTGCCCGGACAGCACCGCGATGCCCTCGTCGAGGTCGTGCATGAATTCCTTCAGCCGCGCCTCGAAGCGCTTCAGGTCCTTCTTGATCCGCTCTTCCGCGCCGATGTCGCGGAACTGCACCATCACCACGTCGCGCTCGCGCAGCGCCACGCGCGTCGCGACCGCCTCCGAAAGAATCTCCGTTCCGTCCTTCGCGCGATAGCACCATTCGATGATGCTCTCGCCGTTTTTCGCGGCATCGGTGAGCCACTGAATGCCGATCTCGTGACGATACTTCTCCGCGTTGCTGCTCATGTCCGGCGCCTTCAGCGGCAACAGTTCCTCGACGGTGAAGCCGAGCGCGCTGCACGCCGCCGCGTTCGCCCACAGGATGTCGCGGGTTCGCGCATCGTGCAGGATCACGCAGGTCTTCATCGCCTGCAGCAGCGCAAGCAGGTTCGCATCGGTCAGTTCAAGCACGGCGGCATTCCCACGCGTTCGGGCGGACACCAGGTCCTGGCGGCTTCGCGCCGGACGACGCAGGAAGATTAGCGTATCGCCACGGAGCATCACAATCCGTCAAAAAGCGGGGCCGCCTAAAGATTTCTTTAGCCGGTTCCAGTCATTCGCGCGCCGCCTGCCGCGCGCCGTCGTACACCGGCGCGAGTCCGAGATGATCGAGCAGCCCGCCGAACGCGCCGAGGCGCCCGGCCACGTATGCGGGCACGTCGACCGCCGCGTAGTCGTAGAAGCCCGAGCCGGTCCGAAGCCCGTCGCGCGCCTGCGCCATATTGCGGCTCACGATGTCGGCCGGTTCGAAGCGCGGCGCGATCTCGCGCGCGAGGTAATGCGACGCGTAATAGAGAATGTCGCAACCGCCCCAATCGATGAATTCGAGCAGCCCCAGCACCGCGAAGCGCAGCCCGAAGCCGGTCCGGATCGCCTCGTCGATCGCTTCGGCGCTCGCCACGCCTTCCTCGACGAGCCGTGCCGCCTCGTTCATCGCGAGCGCCTGAATGCGCGGCACGATATAACCCGCCGACGGCGCGCAGAGAATCGGCCGCTTGCCGATCCGCTTGAGCAGCGCGGTCGTCAGGTCGACGGCGTCGGCGTCGGTCGCCTGACTGGCGCTCATTTCGACGAGCGGAATCAGATGCGCCGGATTCAGCCAGTGCGCATTCAGCAGCCGCCCAGGCCGCGCGACGCGCGCCTGCAGATCGGTCACGAGAAACGACGACGTCGTGGACGCGATCACCGCCGACTCGCCGAGCCGCGCTTCCGCCCACGTCAGCGCGTCGATCTTCGCGTCGATCTGCTCGGGCACCGCCTCGAACATCAGATCGCAGTCGGCCAGCGCAGTCGCGCCCGCTGCGCGATCGACGATCGCAATGCGTTCGAGCACGCATGTCGCCTGATCCGGCGAAAGCCGGCCGAGCGCGACGAGCGCCCGCAATTGCCCTTCGATCGCCGAGCGCGCCCCTTGCGCGAACGCGATACGCGCGTCGTCGGGCCGCGCCTTGAAATCGATCAGCGTGACCGGGAGTCCGGCGAACGCGAACGCCAGCGCGATCCCCTGCCCCATCCGTCCCGCGCCGAGCACGTGGATTTGCGCCACCGCGTCGGCCCGGCTCATGCGCGCGCTCCGGTTGCGAGCCGCCGCCGCAACGCGTCGCGCGACAGGTCCGCGAGCCCCAGCGCTTCCAGCGTGCGTCCTTCGCGATACAGGTCGCGTCCGGCGACGGCCGCCGCGATCGACAGAAGACCTTGCGCGACCGGCGTCGGCACGCCCGCGAAACGCCCGCACGACACGACGAACGACAGGCCGAGCCGCGTGTCCTCGAGCATGTAGCGATGCGACTTCAGATCGATCGACTCGCGCCAGTCGCCGCTGTCGGTCAGCTTGCCGTGCGCGCCGCGACCGTACATCCACTCGTCGCCGTCCGTCGCGTAGTGATCGGCGAGCGGAAAGTGCGGGCCGCCGTAACCGAGCGCTTCGCGCACCGCGATCCGCTCGGCGTCGAGCGCGTTCGTCACGCGGCGGATCGACGGCTGCGTGCCTTCGTTGTGGATGTCCCATCGGTCGAAGTGTTCGAGCGGCCCCGCATTCATCAGGATCAGCGGCGGGTGAATCACCGGCCCCGCGTTCATCAGCGCGGCGCTCAGCACGTCGTCGATCCGCTCGACCGCCGGATACGCCGCTTCGAGCACGTCGAACGCCCAGTCGGCCGCGTCGGCCGGATAAACGCCGGTCGGCAGCCGCGTCGCGTACGCGCTGATGACCACCCGGTTCTCGCCGTGCGTCCGGACGAGATACGGCAGCGTGCCCGTTTCGGCAAACGCGACGCGGCTGGGGTTGCCCGCCGCCGCGAGCGCGTCGGCAAACACCATGCTGCCGAAGGTGCCGGGGGGCAGATAGACGACCTGGCCGTCCG
>Ga0164242_10008643_pt1 | contig 11036 bp, 8 predicted proteins | sample OricomgcompostMG_FD_108783 | JGI IMG/M metagenome (GOLD analysis project Ga0164242, IMG submission 108783) | Miracle-Growth compost microbial communities from Emeryville, California, USA - Original compost - Miracle growth compost (MG) ...
CCGCCGCCAACAGCGCGAGCGCGAGTACACCCAGCAGCGCGTCGCGTAGTCGTCCGCCGCTCATCCCGCGATCCTCACGGTGGTGACGGCGCCCCACAGCGCCATCGACAGGATCAGGTCGAGAATGGCGACCGAAACCAGGCTGCGCCGGACCGCACGACCCACGGCCACGCCGACTCCGGCCGGTCCGCCGGTGGCCTGATAGCCCATCCGGCAATGCACCATGATGATCATCACCGAGAAGATCAGCACCTTGATGAAGGACAGGAAGATGTCGGTCGGGGGCAGGAAGAGATTGAAGTAGTGGTCATACGTGCCGGCCGACTGCCCGTAGATGACGATGGTGACGAAGCGCGCTCCGGCGTACGAGGTGAGCAGGCCGATCACGTAGAGCGGGATGATCGCGATGAAGCCCGCGATCACCCGCGTGGTGATCAGATAGGGCACCGAGGAGACCGCCATCGCACGCAGTGCGTCGACCTCCTCGTTGATCTGCATGGCGCCGAGCTGGGCGGTGAAGCCGGCCCCTACGGTGGCCGACAGCGCCAGCGCGGCGACCATCGGGGCCACCTCGCGGGTGTTGAAGTAGGCGGAGATGAAGCCGTTGAGTGCCGAGGCTCCGATCTGATCGAGGGCTGCGTAACCCTGGATGCCGACCACGAAGCCGACCGAGAGGGTCATGCCGAGCATCACGCCGATGGTGCCGCCGATCACGGCGAGCGCGCCGGAGCCGAAGCTGACCTCGGAGAGCAGCCGGAGCACCTCCTTGGGGTAGCGCTTGAGGGTCATCGGGATCTGGGCGAGTACGTTGACGTAGAAGCGCAGATCGGCACCGAGGCCGATCAGCTTGTCGGCCGGCCGGAGCATGACCCGGGCCGCGGTGTTGCCGCCAGGGTCGCGCGGCTCCCCGGGGGAGCCGCTGCCCTTCCGCCGCGTCGGCGCCGCGAGCGGCGGGAACCGGAGTACGCCGGGCGCGGGGCTCGCGCCGGGCGCCGGGATCTGTGGAGTGTCGACCATCTCAGGCCCCCTTCATGGGCACCAGGGCAACGTAAAGCCCGGTGAGGACGAAGTTGACGAAGAAGAGCAGCAAGAAGGTCACCACCACTGACTGGTTCACCGAGTCGCCGACGCCCTTGGGACCGGGCGGGGTGTTGAGGCCGCGGTAGCAGGCGACCACGCCGGCCAGGAAACCGAAGATCACTGCCTTGATCTCGCCGATCCACAGGTCGGAGATCTGGGCGAGCGCGGTGAAGCTGGACAGGTACGCCCCTGGGGTACCGCCCTGCAGGATCACGTTGAAGAAGTAGCCGCCGAGCACGCCGACGACGGAGACCAGACCGTTGAGCAGGACCGCGGCGACGACACAGGCCGCCACCCGGGGCACAACCAGGCGCTGCACCGGATCGAGTCCCATCACTCTCATGGCCGCGATCTCGTCACGAATCGTGCGCGAGCCGATCTCGGCGCAGATGGCGGCACCGCCGGCGCCCGCGATGACCAGGGTGGTCACGATCGGCGAGGCCTGTTGCACCACCGCGAGCACGCTGGCCGCGCCGGTGAAGGACTGGGCGCCGATCTGTTCGGTCAAGGTGCCCAGCTGAAGCGCGATCACCGCACCGAGGGGAATCGAGATCAGCATCGCGGGCATCCACGACACGCTCACCACGAACCAGAACTGCTGCATCGCCTCCTCGAGCGAGAAGGGGCGGCGGAAGCCGGCCTTGACGGTGTCCAGTCCGAGGGCGAAGAGGCTTCCGGTGGTGTTCAGTGCCCGGACGGGCAGGGAGGGTTTGGGGATGGACCGCGCTCGGTCATTCTCCTCGTCGTCGGCGACGTACAGGGTCGCAGCGCCGGACTTGACCCGGTCGCGGTGCCGTTCGGCACTGGCCCGGACGGCACCGGAGCGAGGCATCAGCTGACGGGGCAGCACCTCGATGGCGCGGGCCCCACTGTGGAGCATCGTCGAGTTGGGATAGCCCCCGCCAACGCCCACCAAATCGTTGCGCTTGTGGTCGGCCTCCTCGCTCATCCCGATGGGGCCGTCGGGGTCGCCGCTCATGAACTGGGAAACGACGGGGTGATCGGTCATCAGGAAACCCTCGCGCGGCCCGAACATCACCAGTTCTCGGCGGTAGAGCATGCCGATGTTGTCCGGTAGGGTGCGGGCCAGCTCGATGTTGTGAGTGACCACCAGCATGGTGGCGTCGGTGGCGGCGTTGACCTCGATCAACAGCTCGGCGAGGTTGGAGGTGCGCACCGGGTCCAGGCCGGAGTCGGGCTCGTCGATCAGGATGATCTCGGGGTCGGTGACCAGGGATCGGGCCAGGCCGGCGCGCTTCTTCATACCACCGGAGATCTCGCCGGGGAGCTTGTGCTCCTGGCCCACCAGCCCGACCATCTCGAGCTTCTCCATGGCCACCTCGCGGATCCGCGATTCCTTGAACTTGGTGTGCTCACGCAGGGGGAAGGCGACGTTGTCATAGACGTTGAGGGAGCCGAAGAGGGCGCCGTCCTGGAAGAGCACGCCGAACTTCTTGCGCAGCTCCAGCCGATGCGACTCACGCACCGAGACCATGTCGGTGCCGTCGATCAGGATCTGGCCCTCCTCGGGCTCGACGAGCCCGATGATGGACTTGAGGAAGACGGACTTGCCGGTGCCCGAAGGCCCCATCATGGCGGTGATCTCACCTGGGGGCAGGGTCAGCGTGACGTCGTGCCAGATGTTCTGACGTCCATAGGTCTTGCTGAGCCCGATCACTTCGACCGATCCACCCACCGGGGTCTCCTGACTTGTGTGCCGACTTCCTACGTGCTCGTTCACCGCCGAAGCGCGTGGCCGAGCCGCGTTCTTGGCACAGTAGGTGACCACTACGGATCTGGGTACGGTTCGCACGCTCGCCGCAACAACACGGCCCAGATAGTCCCTGTTGTTGTAAGCGGCGTGACAATCCAGCCCCTGTTCAGGGCGCGACTGAGCACTCCAGCGCCTCACATCCGGGGCGCTGGAGCATCCGAACGCATGGTCGCGTCGGAGCACCAGAGAGGTACGTGTCCTTGCACCCAGTCCAGCAGACAGCCGCCCTCAGCGACAGCGATCTTTTATCACGTCTGTGAGCGATTCTGACCCTAATACCAGAAGAGCCGGCCACGGCCGTGCCTTGAGGGACCACGGCCACCAGTGACGGTACGCCTGGTCGAGAGTCGCGGAGCCGCGGCCTTCGGCTCAGCTGCTGGTGCTGTCGTCGTCCCGCAGGCTCAGCAGGGCGGTGAGACGATCCCCAACCGGGAGTGCCGTCGAGACGGCGTACACGTGGCCGTCGACGTTCTCGCGCAGCAGCGAGCAGGCGAACTCGAGGTTGCGCTCGTCGAGTTGGGTCCGATCGAACACCTGCCCCACCCGGAAGCCAATGGTGACCTGCCCGCGTTCGGGAGCTTGTACGTCGACCACGATCGGAAGACGCCGGCCGTACCAGGTCTCGCGTTGATAGACCTTGCGGATCGAATGATGCGTATGGCAGCCCTTGCTCGGGTCGCCGAAGTTCGCCATCTCCCAGCCACCAAGGGTCTTCTCGACCTTCGGAAGATCCTTGCGGATGCACTCCCGTCCCTCGACGTTGTACCTCGACCACCGCCCGTTGTCCGCGGGCGGGACGACCGAGGTGCTGCCGGTGACCGACGTACCGTCCCAGCCCAGACCGAGGTGTGCCAGTACGCCGCCCGCGAGATCATCGGTGGAGTGACTGCTGGCCTGAGCGACATAGAAGGTGTCGCTCTCGCACCGGGTGATCAGGTCGCGCACCCAACCCGGGATCCTCGGTTGACCAGGCATCTCGTGTCCCTCCCACAATCTCACCCAGTGTTCCTTTGGTGTCGCTGTCAGTTCTTCGACCGGGTCGGATAGGGGATCATCTCGTCGGGCCCGATAGCTCTGCAGTAGTTCGTCGTCGGGTCGGCCGCCGAGAAGGGCCACTTGTCCCAGTCGCCGGGTGCCGGCGGCAGGAAGGTCTTGTCGTCGCCGCAGATGACCACCCGGGTGGTGACCTTGTTGCCGGGTCCGGACGCGCTCAGGGTGAGCAGCGATGACAGGTCGTCGCCGGTCTTGGTGGTGCAGCCGGTGAACGGCGGGATGTCGATGGTGCCGTCGAGCGTCCCGCCGAAGACGGGGCTGAAGTAGTTGTCGATGCCGAGATCGTCCCGCAGATAGGTTTCGGTATTCAGGTTCTGGTCCTTGACCCACATCGGGATGGTGTACGCCGGCGCCGTCATCTGCACGGGGGCCGGCGTGACTGTGTGACAGTTCCCGGTCAGCCCGACACTCACGCCGTCCATGGTCACCTTGGTGACCCGGACGTTGAAGGCGTCCTTCACCACCATCCCGGGGAAGCTCTGCCACACCGAGCCCTGGGAGTAGTAGTCGTAGTCGAACTGGGCGTGCACCGGGACCACTTGGCCGTGGTCGAAGCGCTGGCTGATCTGGATGGTGGCCTCCGAGGGCAGCATCCCGAAGCCGACCGTGCGCACCCGCAGCGGCGGCATGTAGCCGTAGGGCTTCGGCGCCCCCGGTGGGGAGACGAAGGCGGCGTTGCCGCCGGAGGTGAAGTGCTGCTCTCCGGGAACGGTCTGCTGAAGGGGGATGGTGCCCCCAACGCTAACCAGAGTGAGCGGCGGGACCGCCACATACTGATCGGCCTTGGCCGTCTCCGACATACCGGCCTGCTGGGCCCAATACCACCCGGGGGCAGTGATGCTGGGGTCGGGCTCGGGCAGGCCGGGATAGGGCATGTAGATCGCGTAGGCCGCCTGGCCGCCCAGCGGCCCGCCGAAGAGCAGCGCGACAAGCACGGCGACGAAGCCGAGCAGCCGTCGCCGCGTCGTCCTGATCCGCATGGCTGGCACCCTGCCAGCCGGATCCGGCCGGCGACAACCATCGGACCCTTCGGAGCGCACTCGGGTGCCGAAGTTGTGATGCGGGTGAGAAGTTCTGGTGCCGATCCGCTTGGATCGGCTCCCCGCTCCATCGGGCACCCAGGTCGGCGCGGCCGCGATTTTGTGATGCGGGCGAGCAATTCGGGAACTGTCTGTCATCTTCTTCCCGGCTGAAGACCTTGCCACCACCACGACGACCGAGGTCTTCTCCAGCAGCAACGCCGGCTTCTCGGGCGTCAGCGACCGGGCGACTGCACCCGGCCCTGTATGGGCTCAACACCGACGTGGACCTGACCTGCGACGTGACCGTCTCCGCCAACCCGAACCCGGGCCAGACCGTGGACTCGGACTGGGTCGACACCGATGTCACCGGCCTCATGGACGCCGGCGCGACCGGCAGCCCGTGCGTTGAGGCCTACGACGACCGCAGCCCGCAACAGCCGGGCCGTAGGAGTGCCGGGGTGTCGGGACTGACCCATCGCCGTCCACGACAACGCCTGGTGCGGGTGCGCGTGGTGAGAGTCGAGTGCGGCGGCGCACCCCTCAACCACCAGATATGTGTGCATTTTTAACAGTCTCAAACGTGTATTCTTCTCAGCAAAAAGTGTGCCGTTTGTCGATTCGGAGGTGGCCGTGCCCGAGCCGACCGATGATCGGCCCTACCTGCCGCGCCTCGCGGACGGCGCCCTCGACCGGCAGCTCCGTGCGATGGGGGCCGTCCTCATCGAAGGCGTCAAGGAATGCGGCAAGACGGAAACCGCTCGCCGCAAGGCGGCCAGTGAAGTTCTTCTCGACTCCGACCCCGACGCCGAGCGTCGGGCTGCACTCGACCCTCGCCTTCTGCTCGACGGCAACACCCATCACCTGCTGGACGAGTGGCAACGTGTCCAACCCCTCTGGGATGCCGTCCGTCGTGCCGTCGACGACAGAGGAACGCGCCGGGCAGTTCATTCTCGCCGGGTCCGCCACCCCGGCCGACGACCTCCAACGCCACTCCGGGGCAGGCCGCTTCGGCACTCTCCGCATGCGCACCATGACGTTGACGGAGAAGCAAGCGACCACGCCCAGCGTCTCCGTCGCCGAGCTGATCACGGGGACGCCGCCAACCCCGTCCAACAGCACAGTGACGCTGCCGGACTACCTCGCACACATCGCCGTCGCCGGATGGCCCGCACTGATCGGAGCAGACGAAGATGCTGCCCGAGACCTCCTCGACGGCTACCTGGACGTGATCGTCGAGAGTGACATCAAGGAGGTCTCAGGCGGTCCTCGTGACCCACGCCTCGTGCGTCGCTTCCTGCACGCCTACGCCCAGATGGCGTCGCAGACCGCGAACCTCTCGACCATCATGAAGCGCGCACGAGAGGACCGCGATGACGCAGACGCGCCCTCACGCAACGCCGCGGAGATCTACCTCCAGGCGTTGCGACGCATGATGATCATTGACGAGGTCCCTGCATGGGACCCGTCGGTGCGCTCATCGAAGCGGCTGACCACCACACCCAAGAGACAACTCGCTGACCCATCGCTCGCGGCAGCACTTCTCAACATGTCCGCTGCCCGCATGCTCGATGATCTGGAGACGATCGGCTTCCTATTCGAGAGCCTGGTCGCTCACGATCTTCGCGTCTACGCCGAAGCAGCACGCGCCTTCACCTACCACTACCGCGAAGCCCGCGGACCTTCCGTTGCGGCGGCGCCGGCGCTCACCGTCCTGGCATTGGTCACACGAGTGATCGCTAGTGGTGCCCGGCAGAAGGCGTACGAAGAGATCTTCGGGTCGCTGAGACCGCCGCGACCCGCTCGACCACCATGAATCCGCAGTGGAAGGTCCGAACACCCGGACCCGGCCCCTCGACTACTTCTTGATGCTGAACTTCTTGGTGGCCTTGCTGGGTTTGACTTGCGCATTGCCGGCGTAGGCGATCTTCACCGTGTACTTGCCCTTGTAGGCGGTCTTGGCCCTCTTCCCCTTCTTGTGCAGCTTCTTCGCCACGAGCTTGGCGAACTTCTTCACCGCGAGTTCGAAGGTGCCCTTCGCAGAGACCTTCACCGTCTTGGTGGCGATGGTCTTCTTGCCCTTCTTGATGATCACCTTCACCTTGCCGGCCGGGGATTTCGAGGCGGTCACCTTGCCGATCACGGTGAGCTTCTTGGCCTTCTTGGCCGCCTTGATCTTGCTCACCTTGGCCTTCGAGGCCACCTTCGTGGGCGGTGGTGGCTTGGGAGCCGCCGCGACCGTCACCGCGACCGAGGTCGAGGTGACCGGGTCCTCCCCGGTCTTGGTCGCCGTGGATCGGTAGGCGACCTTTGCTCCCGCCGGGATCCCTTGCAACGACAAAGGGCTTGACGTTGATCCAGTCACCGGGTCGCCCACTGGAGATCCGTTGACCAGCCACTGACTGGTGACCTGATCGGGCGAGTCCGAGAACGTGCCGGGCGTGCCGGTCAGCGTCGAGCCCACCCGGGCGGCCCCGGTGACCGTCGGCAGCGCCGCCCGCAGCATCGTCGTCACCAGCACCGCCACATTCCCCGTGCCGCCGGCGTAGCTGAACTGGGCGATCGGGGACACCGCCAACGCCGCGGGTACCCCGTCAGGCATGTCGTCGGCGTCGACGTGCAGCGCCCCGTCGGAGTCCAGCGCCAGCACCCCTCCGTCGCCCTCGAGGGCAACCGCCTTCTTTCCACCCATGTCCGGCCGATCCACAGAGGAAGTGGCGTAACCCCAGCTCACGATCGACCCATCGGTCAGCAGCGCGTAGTAAAAGCCTCTCCCACCCGCGATCGCGGCCACATTGCCGGATGTCTGGGTGGCCGCAGGGGGCTTACGGCTCTGGGCCGCGTCGGCGTCGCCCCAGCCCACCACGGTGCCGTCGGTGGTCAGTGCGTAGACCTCGGCAGTGCCGCCGGTGACGATCTGGGTGGCCCGCAGCTCCTCCGGCACGTCGGTGGCCCCGGCCGGGGTGCCGAAGTCATCGCCGTCATCGCCCCAGGCGCGCACGGTGTGATCGGACATCACCGCGTAGCCCTGCTCCCCGCTCAAGAAGAGCTGGACCGGTCGCGGCGCCCCTGGGGCCGCCGGCTGACTCAGGTCCACGGGTACGTCGGTGGGATCCGGCCTGTTGGAGTATGCCGCGCCCCAGACCAGCACCCGGCCGTCGGCGGCCACCACCCCCGCGTACTGGCTGTTCGCGGTCAGGTCGATCACGTCCATCGAGGCCACTGCCGCCGGCACCTTGTCCGTGAAGTTGGAGCTCACGCCCCAGCTCACCACCCGGCCGTCGGCGGTCAGCGCCAGCGTCACCGGTTGACCGGCCGTGACCACCTCACGCAGCGCCACCCCTTGCAACTGCGTCGGGAGCGTCCACTGCCCCACATCATCCAGGCCCGCGTTTGGAGGACCCGGCTGTCCCCAGCCCACATAGGCTCCGGCCTGGGCCAGCGGCACCGGCAGCCCCATCTGGCCCGGCACATCGGTGCCCGGGCCACTCGTCGGGCCACTGCCCGGGTCATCTGCCTGCGCCGGCACCGTCGCCAGCCCCAGGCTCACCGCCAGACCCAGCACCACGGTCGGCACCAGCCCCAGCGTTCGCGCTCGCCGCCAGATCCTGCCACTGCTCAGGCCGTGCATGTCGCCCTCCCGGTTGTCGTCCTCATCGTTCGGGCCCACCGTGCCTCCCACCGCCCCGTCGCTCAACCCCTGGAGCGAAACAGCCACCGGCGTCGCAAAATTGGGATCCGATGTTGTCACCGGCGTCACAACCTTTGCGGCCACGACCGCCCGGGGCCGACCCCGACGAACGCCCTGATCGGACGGGTCCCGAACTCACAGTTTTGTGACGAGGGTGAGCAATACCGCCACTTCCTGACGCCTCCGCGGTCGGAGCCCTTGCCAGCGGGACCGTGACGGAGATCACGATGACAGCCCAATCCGGCGCAATTCCGCGTCGGAAACTCGAGACAAACGAGAGGGACAGACAATGTTCCAACACCTTTCCCGGCGCGGTGCGCGCATCCTCACGGTCATGGCGGCTGCCGCCCTAGCCGTGTTGATCGTGGCCCCCGCCCAGGCGACACCCAGCGGTACCATCAGTTCCATCGTCGTGTCGACATCGGCGCATCCGCCCTCGACTGACCTCGGCAGTGGCGACACCCCTTTCTCGGCCACCAACGTCGGGGCGGTCTCGGCCACCATCGGCACTCTCGGCACCTTCGGCTGCGACGGCGCCACCGCGGCCGGAACCCTCCATGCCGGCAGCAACTTGGATCCGAATCCCTACCTGACGTTCACCAGCCTCGACATCACCAACTGCGCCAGCCCGGCTGGCGTGGACGTCGACGTGCACCTGATCTGCGACGTGACCGTCACCGCCGACACCGGCCAGACCGTGGACGCGGACTGGATCGACACCGCTGTCACCGGCCTCATGCACGCCGGCGCCTCGGGCAGCCCGTGCGTGCAGGCCAGGGACACCAACACCGGCGGCTCGCTGTGCACCCTGGGCGTCTCCGGCGACACCGAGGCCGACCTCGACGAGACCACCCAGGAGCTTGGCCTCTCCGGCAGTGGCCTGAAAGTCGACGGGGTCACCGGCCTGTGCGCCCTGGTCTCCGGCCTGAACGGGTCGACGGTGACGTTCAACCTGGACATGGCTCTCGGCCTTGGCAACTACCCGAGCGACGTGATCAACGCCATCCCCTGAGCTAAAGGCGATCACACCCGCCCCTGACCCACAGTCAGGAACCCGACGAGGCTGGTGGGCCTGGTAGAGGCAATACCGGGCCCACCAGTCGCCGCCCACTGTAGCTACTGATCAGGAGCACCTCCCTTGAGAATCCGTACTTTGCTTGCCACCACCGCCGCCGCCGCGGTGACCACCACCATGGCTGGCGTGCTGGCCAGCCCGGCCGACGCCAATCAGCCGATCCCCGATGCTCAATCAGGCCATCTGGTCACCTGGGGCGGCGCCAGCGACCAGGCCGCCATCACCCTGCCCGACTCCCTGGACGGCAAACAGGTCGTCAGCGTCTCGATCCCCAGCAGCACCGCGACCGGCGCGGTCACCGCCGACGGCGGACTGTACGTGTGGGGCACGAGCGGTGTTGTGGCGAGCGCGCCCACCGACGTGACCGACGCGAGTGCGGTCGCCCTCAGCGCGACCAGCGGCATCGTCCTAGAGAAGAGCGGCCAGATCGTCGGCTGGGGGACGGCGCCCGGCATCGCCGACGTGCCCACCAGCCTAGATGCCAAGGCCGTCGCCATCGACATCGGCGGCTCCGCCTACGCGGTCACCACCGACGGCACCCTGACCAACTGGGGTAACACGCCGACCTACGCACCCCCCGCCGGCCTGAGCAACCTCACCGACGTGGTGGCCGGAACCCTCGGCGGCGCCCTTGACGCAGACGGCAATGTCACTGTCTGGCCCGGCGCCTCGCTGCTTCCCGGCCTCGCCGTACCTGCCGACCTCGAGGGCTGCGGCTGCGTGACCCAGATCGCCACCGGCGGCCTCCTCTACGGTGCCATCCGCAACGACGGCTCGGTCGAGGTCTGGGGCGTGGGCACGATCCCCGACCTGTCCGGGCTCGATGGCAAGAAGGTGGTCTCCCTGGCTATCGACAACGGCAATGTCATCGCGGTCACCGACGACGGCCAGGTGCACACCTTCGGAAGCACCACGGACCTGACCGACCTCAGCGGCGTCTCCGGCATCAACGACGGGCAGCAGGCCGTCGCGGTCGCCGCCGGCAACGACCATGCCGTGGTCATCGTCACCGACTTCCGGGCGGTGACCCCGCCCGCGATCTCCGGCTCGCCGGTGGTCGGGCAGACGCTGACCGCCACACCGGCCGAGCTCTCCCTCGAGCCGGACGATCCGGCGACCGGGCAGTGGTTGGCCGATGGCGACGAGATCGCCGGGCAGACCGGCACGACGCTCGCCGTGGGCGAGGACCTGATCGGCAAGACGATCAGCTATCGCACCACCGCGACGCGTGGTGACGACACCGTCACGTCCACCTCGGATGGCGTCGGTCCGGTGGTCCCGGCCACTGTTGCCTCGACGACGAAGCTGAGTGTGAGCCCGGCTTCGGCGGCAATCGGGAAGACC
>Ga0164242_10008644_pt1 | contig 11035 bp, 9 predicted proteins | sample OricomgcompostMG_FD_108783 | JGI IMG/M metagenome (GOLD analysis project Ga0164242, IMG submission 108783) | Miracle-Growth compost microbial communities from Emeryville, California, USA - Original compost - Miracle growth compost (MG) ...
CGCATGCTCACGGGCGAGGCGTCGCTGAAGAATCTGTCGGGCCCGGTGACGATTGCTGACTATGCGGGCAAGAGCGCAAGACTCGGTCCATCGGCATTCCTGTCGTTCCTCGCCCTTGTCAGCATTAGCCTCGGCGTACTCAACCTGCTCCCAATTCCGGTTTTGGACGGGGGGCATCTGTTATATTATGCGGTTGAAGCCGTAACGGGCAAAGCCGTCTCGGACCGCTGGCAGCTCGTGCTGCAGCGCGCGGGACTTGCCTGCATCGTCGCACTGTCGGCGATCGCGTTGTTCAACGATCTGGCTCGGTTAATCCATTTTTAAAGATGTCTGGCGGCGTCCGAGGGCGGGCCGCCTGATCTGATGCAGCTATACACACTGGGGAAGCACGTTGTTTAGACCTCATCGCTTGGTTCCAAAAACGGTTGCGGCCGCGGCAATCGCCGCGCATGGCCTCGTCGCCCACGCAGCGACTACGCCTTTCGTGGTACAGGACATCCGCATCGAAGGACTGCAACGCGTCGAGCCGGGCACGGTGTTCGCGTACCTGCCGATCAAGCAGGGCGATACGTTCACCGACGACAAGGCCTCCGAGGCCATTCGCGCATTGTATGCGACGGGCTTCTTCAACGACGTGCGCATCGCCACCGAAGGCAGCGTCGTCGTCGTGCAGGTGCAGGAGCGCCCGGCGATCGGCACGATCGACTTCGCGGGCATCAAGGAATTCGACAAGGACAACCTCACGAAGGCGCTGCGCGCAGTCGGCCTCTCGCAAGGCCGCTACTACGACAAGGCGCTCGTCGACAAGGCCGAACAGGAGCTCAAGCGCCAGTACCTCACGCGCGGCTTCTACGCGGCCGAAGTCACGACCACGGTCACGCCGATCGACCGCAATCGCGTCGGTCTGCTGTTCTCGGTGGTCGAAGGGCCGAGTGCGAAGATCCGCCAGATCAACTTCATCGGCAACAAGACCTACAGCACCAGCACGCTGCTCTCCGAGATGCAGCTGTCCACGCCGAACTGGTTCTCGTGGTACACGAAGAACGACCTGTACTCGAAGGAAAAGCTCACGGGCGACCTCGAGAACGTGCGCTCGTACTACCTGAATCACGGCTACCTCGAGTTCAACATCGACTCGACGCAGGTTTCGATCTCGCCCGACAAGAAGGACATGTACCTGACGATCGGGATCCACGAGGGCGAGCCGTACAAGATCTCGGGCATCCATCTGGCCGGCAATCTGCTCGATCGCGAGGCGGAGCTCAACAAGCTCATCAAGATCAAGCCGGGCGACCGCTTCTCGGCCGAGAAGCTGCAGGCCACGACCAAGGCCATCGTCGACAAGCTCGGCGAGTATGGCTACGCGTTCGCGACCGTCAACGCGTTGCCGCAGATCAATCAGGCCGATCACACGGTCGACCTCACGCTGCAGGTGGATCCGAGCCGGCGCGTCTACGTGCGCCGCATCAACGTGATCGGCAACACGCGCACGCGCGACGAAGTCGTGCGTCGCGAAATGCGCCAGCTCGAAAGCTCGTGGTTCGATTCGAGCCGCCTCGCGCTTTCGAAGGACCGTATCAATCGTCTCGGCTACTTCACCAACGTCGACGTGACGACGGTGCCGGTGGAAGGCACGGCCGACGAAGTGGACATCAACGTCAAGGTCACCGAAAAGCCGACTGGCGCGATCACGCTGGGTGCGGGCTTCTCGTCCACGGACAAGGTGGTGCTCTCGGCGGGCGTTTCGCAGGACAACGTGTTCGGCTCGGGGACGAGCCTTTCGGTGAACGTGAACACCGCGAAGACGTACCGCACGCTGGCCGTCACGCAGGTGGACCCGTACTTCACGGTGGACGGCATCAAGCGCATTACCGACGTCTACTACCGTACGTACCAGCCGCTGTACTACTCGACCGATTCGAGCTTCCGCATCATCACGGCGGGTGGCGACCTGAAGTTCGGTATCCCGTTCTCGGAAGTCGATACGGTGTTCTTCGGCGTAGGCTTCGAGCAGGACCGCCTCGACGTCGATGCGTACACGCCGCAGAGCTACATCGACTATGTCAACGAATTCGGCCGCGTGTCGAACAACGTGCCGCTCACCATCGGCTGGTCGCGCGACGCGCGTGACAGCGCGCTGGTGCCGAGCCGCGGCTACTTCCTGCAGGCTAACGCCGAATACGGCACGCCGATCGGCGCAACGCTGTACTACAAGACCGATGTCCAGGCACAGTACTATTACTCGTTCGCACGCGGCTTCGTGCTGGGCCTGAACTTCCAGGCGGGCTACGGCAACGGCCTGGGCGGCAAGCCGTACCCGATCTTCAAGAATTACTACGCGGGCGGTATCGGCTCGGTGCGTGGCTACGAACCGAGTTCGCTCGGTCCGCGCGACGCCAAGACGAACGATCCGATCGGCGGTTCGAAGATGGTGGTCGGCAACATCGAGCTCACGTTCCCGCTGCCCGGCACGGGCTACGACCGTACACTGCGCGTCTTCACCTTCCTCGATGGTGGTAACGTCTGGGGCAACGAGGGCGACAGCATCGGCTCGAACGGCCTGCGTTACGCGTACGGCGTGGGCCTCGCATGGATCTCGCCGATCGGCCCGCTCAAGCTGAGCCTTGGTTTCCCGGTCACGAAGCACGAAGGCGACCAGTACCAGAAGTTCCAGTTCCAGATTGGCACGGCCTTCTGACGAGGCGCGCAGGAACAGGCATTTACAGAAACGAGAGGATAACTTTGCTAACGGGTATGTTTTCCAGACGGACGATCGGGGCCCTGACGCTGTCGCTGGCGATGCTCTCCCTTGGCACGGGCGTGGCCCATGCGCAGGAAGCGAAGATTGCCGCGGTCAACTCCGACCGCATCCTGCGCGAATCCGCCCCCGCGAAGGCCGCGCAAACCAAGCTCGAAGCCGAGTTCGCAAAGCGCGACAAGGATCTGCAGGACATGGCGCAGCGTCTGAAGGCCATGTCGGATGCCCTTGACAAGAACGGGACGAGCATGTCGCCCAGCGATCGCGCGCAGAAGCAACGCGATCTGTCGCAACTCGACAGCGACTTCCAGCGCAAGCAGCGCGAGTTTCGCGAGGATCTGAACCAGCGTCGCAACGAAGAGCTCGCAGCGGTGCTGGACAAGGCGAACAAAGTGATCAAGCAGATCGCCGAGCAGCAGCACTACGATCTGATCGTGCAGGAAGCGGTGTATGTGAGTCCGCGCATCGACATCACCGACCAGGTTCTGAAGGCGCTCGCGGCGTCGAGCGGCACTGGCAGCAGCAACACTGGCAGCAGTAATTGAGGCAGGAGCAGCACGCGCATGGCTTTTACGCTTGAGGACATCGCAGGGCGGTTCGGTGGCGAAGTGATCGGCGACCCGACGCAACGTGTCGGCTCGCTCGCGCCGCTCGACCAGGCCGGTCCGCAGCAACTGGCGTTCCTCGCCAATCCGAAGTACCTGTCGCAGGTCGAGACGACCCGCGCAGGCGCGGTTCTCATCAGCCAGGACGACCTCGAAAAGCTCGGCTCCCGCGAAGGTCGCAACTTCATCGTCACAGCCAATCCGTATGCTTATTTCGCGCGCGTGGCGCAGGCGTTCATCGACCTCGCCGCGCCGAAGGCGCAGCCGGGCGTGCACCCGAGCGCGCACGTCGACGCGAAGGCGAAAATCGCCGCGAGCGCGGTGATCGGCCCGAACGTCACGGTGGAAGCGGGCGCCACGATCGGCGAGCACGTGCGGCTGGACGCCAACGTGTTCATCGGCCGCGGCACTCAGGTGGGCGAAGGCACGCACTGCTATCCGGGCGTGACGGTCTATCACGGCTGCAAGATCGGCGCGCGCGCCATCGTGCACGCGGGCGCCGTGATCGGTTCGGACGGCTTTGGTTTTGCGCCCGACTTCACGGGCGACGGCGATGCGCGAACGGGTAGCTGGGTGAAGATTCCGCAGGTTGGCGGCGTCTCCATCGGGCCGGATGTCGAGATCGGTGCGAACACCACGATCGATCGCGGCGCGATGGCCGACACGATCATCGAGGAGTGCGTCAAGATCGACAACCTCGTGCAGATCGGCCACAACTGCAAGATCGGCGCGTACACCGTGATCGCCGGTTGCGCGGGCATCGCGGGCAGCACCACGATTGGCCGCCATTGCATGATCGGCGGGGCGGTCGGCATTGCGGGGCACGTCACGCTGGGCGACTACGTGATCGTCACGGCGAAGTCCGGCGTGTCGAAGTCGCTGCCCAAGGCCGGTATCTACACGAGCGCGTTTCCCGCGGTCGATCACGCCGACTGGAACAAGAGCGCCGCGCTGCTACGCAATATCGACAAGCTGCGCGATCGCATCAGGGCGCTCGAAGCCGCTGCCCAGAAGCCGCAGGGCGGCGCATAACAAGGCAGGTTCGGGGCTCGAGGCGAACGCATCCGCGTCCGGGCGCGCTTGCCTCGGCACGGTCAGCGTGCCCCGGGCTACGCGCCTCGGGCTGTGCATCTCGGGCCAATCCGCATGCACGAAGTGTCGCGCGCGGCGCATACTGCGCGTCAGCGCGGGCCGCAGGGGTGGTGCCGGAGCCGGGCTTCGGCATGCCGGGCACTTCGGGCATCGCATTCGACAGTCACACGCAATTCCTGCGTGAGTAGAAACACCATGAACATCGAAAAACTCAACTTCGACATCCACAAGATCCTTACGCTGCTCCCGCACCGTTATCCGTTCCTGATGGTGGACCGGGTCATCGAGCTCGTGCCGCACAAGAGCATCAAGGCGTTGAAGAACGTGACGGTCAACGAGCCCTTTTTCACGGGCCATTTCCCGCAACGCCCGGTCATGCCCGGCGTGATGATCCTCGAAGCACTGGCGCAAACCGCCGCGCTGCTCACGTTTTCGGAAGAAGAGCAGGATTTCGAAAACACGCTTTACTACTTCGTCGGCATCGACGGCGCGCGCTTCAAGCGGGTGGTCGAGCCGGGCGATCAGCTCATCCTGAACGTGACGTTCGAGCGCTACATGCGCGGCATCTGGAAGTTCAAGGCTCAAGCCGAAGTGGACGGTGCCGTCGCCTGCGAGGCGGAACTCATGTGCACCGTCAAGAAAATGGACGCGGCGCAGTAAGAGGCGCCCCCGTGTGCCGCTGCGCGCCTCGGCTTTAGCGAGGCGCCACGGCATGGCAACAGAATCGGAGAGCGAGGACGAATGAGCAGGATCCATCCCACTGCGGTCGTCGAGTCCGGCGCGCAAGTCGATGAATCGGCCGAAATCGGGCCGTATGCGGTGATCGGCGCCAACGTCACCATCGGCGCACGCACCAAGATCGGCTCGCACAGCGTGCTGGAAGGTCACACGACGATCGGCGAAGACAATTCGATCGGTCACTATGCGATCGTCGGCGGCCGTCCGCAGGACATGAAGTACAAGGGCGAGCCCACGAAGCTCGTGATCGGCAACCGCAATACCATTCGCGAGTTTACGTCGATCCATACGGGCACGGTGCAGGACACCGGCGTCACGATCGTCGGCGACGACAACTGGATCATGTCCTACGTGCACGTGGGACACGATTGCCGGCTCGGCAACAACGTGATCATGTCGAGCAACGCGCAGCTCGCGGGTCATGTGATCGTCGACGATTTCGCGATCGTCGGCGGCATGACGGGCGTGCACCAGTTCGTGCGTATCGGCGCGCACTCGATGGTGGGCGGCGCATCGGCGCTCGTGCAGGACGTGCCGCCGTTCGTGATCGCTGCGGGCAACAAGGCGGTGCCGCACGGCATCAACGTCGAGGGGCTGCGCCGCCGCGGCTTCTCGCCTGACGCCATCTCGGCGCTGCGCGCGGCCTACCGCGCGCTGTACAAGAACGGCCTGTCGCTCGAAGAGGCGAAGGCGCAGCTTGCCGAACTCGCACAAGCGGGCGGCGACGGCGACGTGCACGTGAAGGCGCTGCTCGATTTCGTCGAGCAGTCGCAACGCGGCATCATCCGCTAACCGATGGCGCTGCAAACCCGTCCGCTGCGCCTCGCCATGGTCGCCGGCGAGCCGTCCGGCGACCTGCTCGCGGCGTCGCTGCTCAAAGGGCTGAACGGCAGGCTGCCGGATACTGCGCAGTACTATGGAATTGGCGGGCCGCGCATGCAGGCTGCCGGTTTCGACGCGCACTGGCCGATGGACAAGCTCACGGTGCGTGGCTACGTCGAGGCGCTCAAGCACATTCCCGAGATCCTGCGCATTCGCGGCGAACTCAAGCATCAACTGCTCGCGGATCCGCCCGATGTTTTCGTCGGCGTGGACGCACCCGATTTCAACTTCGGTCTCGAACATCCGTTGCGCGACGCGGGCATTCCCACGGTCCACTTCGTGTGCCCGTCCATCTGGGCGTGGCGCGGCGGGCGCATCAAGAAGATCCAGAAGTCGGTGGATCACATGCTCTGCGTGTTTCCGTTCGAGCCCGCGCTCCTCGAAAAAGCCGGCGTGGCGGCGACTTACGTGGGGCATCCGCTCGCCGACGACATTCCGCTCGAGCCGGACGTGCCCGGTGCGCGCCGCGCGCTCGGCTTGCCCGAGAGCGGTGCGGTGATCGCGGTGCTGCCGGGTAGCCGCCGCTCCGAGATCAGCCTGATCGGCCCGACGTTCTTCGACGCGATGCAGCTCATGCAGCAGCGCGAGCCGGGCGTGCGCTTCGTGATGCCTGCGGCGACGCCGGCCATCCACGCGCAGTTGCAGGCGCTCGCGAACCAGCACGAGGGCCTCGCGCTCACGATTATCGACGGCCAGTCGCAGGTCGCGATGACCGCCGCCGACGCGATCCTCGTGAAAAGCGGCACGGTCACGCTCGAGGCGGCGCTGCTCAAGAAGCCGATGGTCATCTCGTACAAGGTGCCCTGGCTCACGGGGCAGATCATGCGCCGCCAGGGCTATCTGCCCTATGTCGGCCTGCCGAACATTCTCGCGGGGCGTTTCGTGGTGCCCGAGATCCTCCAGCATTTCGCGACGCCCGAGGCGCTCGCGGACGCCACGCTCACGCAGTTGCACGACGAGGCGAACCGGCGCACGCTGACCGAGGTGTTCACGCAGATGCACCACACGCTGCGCCGGAACACAGCGGAGCGGGCGGCGGAAGTAGTCGAGCGCGTCGTGGAGCGCCGCAGGGGGCAGGCATGACCGAGGGTGCGATCAAGCGCGCTCGTGCGAAGGCTCCGGCGTCGAAAGCCGCCGGCAACGTCGCGAAGCCCTCGGCAGCCAAAGCGCCCTCGAAAGCGGCGGAAAAACGCGCGGCACGGCAGATCTGGGCCGAGCAGGCCGGTCTGCTGTTCGAGTCGCCCGACGACATCGTCTGCGGCGTGGACGAGGCCGGACGCGGGCCGCTCGCCGGCCCGGTGACGGCCGCCGCCGTGATCCTCGATCCGGCACGCCCGATCGCTGGCCTCGACGACTCCAAGGCGCTCTCGGCGAAAGCGCGCGAAGCGCTCTACGACCTCATCGTCGAGCGCTCGCTCGCATGGTGCGTGGCGTCGGCGAGTGTCGAGGAGATCGACTCGCTCAATATCCTGCACGCGACCATGCTGGCGATGCGGCGCGCCGTGGAAGGCCTCGGCGTGACGCCCACACTCGCCAGGATCGATGGCAACCGTTGCCCGGTGCTGCCGGTGCGCAGCGAGGCCGTGATCGGCGGCGATGCGCTGGTCCCCAGCATTTCGGCGGCGTCCATCATTGCGAAGGTCACGCGCGACCGCCTGCTGCTGGAGCTGCACGAGGCGTTTCCCGCCTACGGCTTCGACGCGCATGCGGGCTACGGCACGGCGCGGCATCTGGCTGCGCTGCGCGCGCATGGACCTTGCGTGCATCATCGGCGCTCGTTCGCGCCCGTGCGCGATGCCTATGCGCTGCATGGCCGGATACTGTCGGGAGCGGCGAGTGCGGCCAGCGCCGCCGGTCCGGACGACGACACCGTCACATCCGCCTGAGCCGGGCAGTGCCGCATCCGTTCGTGCAATCCGGCGCCGCCTCGTGCGGCGCCGTTTGCCTTTCCATTCATCCGTTTTCAGATTGCCAGGCCCGCCCGTGAAAGCCATTACTTCGCGCGACAATCCGCTCTACAAGCGCCTGAAGGCGCTGGCCGGCTCGACGCATCAGCAGCGGCGCAGCCATCAGGCCTTGCTCGAAGGCTTCCACCTTGCGAGCGCGTGGCTCGACGGCGGCTCGCAGCCCGAATACTGCGTCGTGACCGAGGGCGCGCTTGCGCACGCCGAGGCGCAATCCATCGTCGCGCGCGTGGACGAGCGCCGTGTCGTCACGCTGCCCGACGCGCTCTTCGGCCAGATCTCGAACGTCGTGCACGGCGTGGGCATGCTGCTGCTCGTGGATATGCCCGAGGCGCATCTGCCGGCGCGCGTCGACTCGACCTGCCTCGTGCTCGACGGCTTGCAGGATGCGGGCAACGTCGGCTCGATCCTGCGCAGCGCGGCCGCCGCAGGAATCGACAAGGTGTTCTGTACGCCGGGAACCGCGTACGCGTGGTCATCGAAGGTGCTGCGCTCGGCGATGGGCGCGCATTTCCTGCTGCAGGTCTTCGAAAACGTCGAACCCGGGACACTGATCGACATGCTCGGCGTGCCGGTCGTGATCACCGACTCGCACGGCGCGCAGGCCATCGACGAGAGCGATCTCACGGGACAGGTGGCGTGGGTCTTCGGCAACGAAGGCGCGGGCGTCTCGCAAGTGTGGCGCGACACGGCGGCGCTGCGCGTGACGATTCCGCAGCCGGGCGGCATGGAGTCCCTGAACGTGGCGGCGGCAGCGGCCGTGTGCCTGTTCGAGCAATGCCGTCAGCAGCGCCACGCGCGCTGAGCGTCGCGCCCATTCATTCGCGTCGTCGCAACAAAAAGGCCTGCGCGATGCAGGCCTTTGTCGTTTCCACACCGCGCGATCTTCAGTACACCGGCTTGTCGAGGCGGATTTCCTGCAAGATCGTCGTGGCAATTTCCTCGATGGACTTGTGCGTCGACGAGAGCCACTTGATGCCTTCGCGGCGCATCATCGCTTCGGCTTCGTTCACTTCGTAGCGGCAGTTCGCCAGCGCCGCGTACTTGCTGCCGGGGCGCCGCTCGTTGCGGATTTCCGTGAGACGCTGCGGGTCGATCGACAGCCCGAAGATTTTCGCGCGATACGGCAGCAACGAATTGGGCAGCTTGCCGCGCTCGAAGTCGTCGGGGATCAGCGGATAGTTGGCCGCCTTCACACCGTATTGCATCGCCAGATAGAGACTGGTCGGCGTCTTGCCGCTGCGCGACACGCCTACGAGAATCACGTCGGCGTCGTTCAGATTGCGGTTGGACTGACCGTCGTCGTGCGCGAGCGAGAAGTTGATCGCTTCGATGCGGTTCTTGTATTCGTCGGTGTCGGCGTTCTGGTGGCCGCGGCCCATCGCGTGGCTCGACTTGAGTTCGAGCTCCTGCTCCAGCGGCTCCACGAAGGTCTGGAACATGTCGAGCACGAGCGCGTTCGAGCGCTTGACGATCTCGTTCGAGTTGCTGTCCACCAGGGTCGTGAAGACGATGGGGCGGCGGCCTTCTTGCACCGCAGTCTCGTTGATCTTTTCGGCGGTCGAGTAGGCCTTGTCCGTCGAGTCGACGAACGGCAGGCGCACGAGGCGGAATTTCTGGTCGAACTGCGAGAGGATCGAATGCGCGAACGTTTCGGCAGTGATCCCGGTACCGTCGGAGACGATGAATACGGTAGGCGGCATCGGTTGAGGCTGGGTAGGCGAGCGGAGCCGCTCGACAAGGCGGGCGGGGCCCGGGAGGCGCCCTGAGAGCGTTGTGGAACGATTTCGAGGCGCGATTCTCGCCGACAAACACATTTTCGAGAGTCGGCACGGTAGAATAGCGGCAACCTGTTGGATAAGCAATTGCAGTGCAACCGCGCCAAACCGCAGTCTATCGTGGCTCAACCCGGCGTCAATTTGCAGCGATTTCGCATAATTTCGCGTAATCGGGCGCATCTTCGTGCTTTTCCTTTCGTCCGGTGCCTGCGCCCCGGGTGGTGGCGATTGCTTCTCCAACAGGTTGCGCAAGGCGCAGATTTGCCTCCAATGGGCGGTCTGCGTTCGAGCCCACTTGCGCAATCGTGAATTTTTTTCACACTTAGGGGCTTGTATGACTAACACCGTTGCCAAGGATCAGGCGTATGTAGTGCCTTTCGAGCAGTTGCGGATGACCGATGTCGAGATCGTGGGCGGCAAGAACGCCTCGCTCGGAGAAATGATCAGCCAGTTGGCTGAGGCTGGCGTGCGTGTGCCCACGGGCTTCGCGACGACGGCGCTCGCCTTCCGCGACTTTCTGAAACACAACGACCTGACCGAACGGATTGCCGCTCGTCTGGAGACGCTCGACGTCGACGACGTCAAGGCGCTGGCCGAAGCGGGCAAGGAAATCCGTCAATGGATCGTCGACGCACCGCTGCAGCCGAAGCTCGAAGCGGACATCCGCGCGGGCTTCGAAACGCTGCAGGCCAGTTCGCCGTCTGAGCTTTCGTTTGCCGTGCGTTCTTCGGCGACGGCCGAAGACCTGCCCGACGCTTCGTTCGCCGGTCAGCAGGAGAGCTACCTGAACGTGGTGGGCATCGAGGACGTGCTCGATCGCCTCAAGCACGTGTTCGCGTCGCTCTACAACGACCGCGCCATTTCCTACCGCGTCCACAAGGGCTTCACCCACGCCGAAGTCGCGCTGTCGGCCGGCGTGCAGCGCATGGTCCGCTCGGACCGTGGCGCTGCGGGCGTGATGTTCACGCTCGACACGGAATCGGGCTTCAAGGACGCCGTCTTCATCACGTCGAGCTACGGTCTTGGCGAGACGGTCGTGCAGGGCGCTGTGAATCCGGACGAGTTCTACGTTTTCAAGACCACGCTCGCGCAGGGCAAGGCCGCGATCATCCGCCGCTCGATCGGCTCGAAGCTCATCAAGATGGAATTCACGCAGCCGGGCGAGCCGGGCCGCGTGAAGACGGTCGACGTCTCGCACGAACAGCGCAACCGCTTCTC
>Ga0164242_10008645_pt1 | contig 11033 bp, 5 predicted proteins | sample OricomgcompostMG_FD_108783 | JGI IMG/M metagenome (GOLD analysis project Ga0164242, IMG submission 108783) | Miracle-Growth compost microbial communities from Emeryville, California, USA - Original compost - Miracle growth compost (MG) ...
AGCCGTGTACACGGGTTCGAATCCCGTTCCCACCTCGGCACGGCACGAGGGCGATTAGCTCAGCGGGAGAGCGCTTCCCTGACACGGAAGAGGTCACTGGTTCAATCCCAGTATCGCCCACCATCCTGACCTGCGGAAATGGATCCGCGTGGGGAATACGTGGGGAATCGCTCCGGTGAGTACCCGTCGGGCTGATCCCCTTCGGTGCCCCTCGCGGGCCGCCGAGATCCGCCAGTGCGAACCCCGGGTCGCTTACTTCGGACCGTGGGTGGCTGTCGGTTGGGCAGGGTTGCCAGCTCCTTGCTCGGCGTCCACGGCAGTCCCCGTTTGACCCACCCGTCCCGGCACGACCCTCCGGACGGGCCAAACGGCGATCCCTCCCCGGCGCGTGCGCAACCAAAGATCGCACACAATGGCGGCGTCCCGCTGGTGGTTCCGCTTGCGGATTCCCCTCGGTGGCCTGCGATACGACATCGCGGCCGACGACCGGACACATCCCGTCGTCAAATCCCCGTGGGGAGACCGCGGCACACGGGACGTTCAAGATCGACTGCCTACTGACTCTGGCGTGTGTCCGATGCCGCATCGCAGACGATTCGCCCGGCGCGGTGTGGTCAAGATTCACGCACGATCGGCTGGTTTGCACCCAGAGTGACGCACCAATGCATGCGCCGGGACGCCGGTGAACCTTCCGTCGTGGTCGGCTGGCGTGCCGTCATCGGGCCGCAGTCTTTGGAAGGACACCGCTGTCTGGAAGAGTAGGGAGTTGATGCTCAAGCGACCGCTGGTGGCCGTTGGCGGAGGATGATAGTTGTCACCGAGATCGGGTGGCGAGGCCGACAAGATCGGCAACCGCTACGAGAGTGCATGGGCAATCCGGCATGCCCTGTACTGCTTGGTGCGCGACGACTGTTCGATGACGGTCGAGGCGCTCGACCCGGACGAGGCGCGCGGGGCTGAGTTCACGTTCGTCGAGCGCGGCAAGCCACAGGTGCACCAAGTCAAGCGGCAGTTCCAGAACAACAATGCCTGGAGCATCAGCGCACTCACACGGCTCGGCGTGTTCTCAAGCGCTATCGGGCACGTCGCTGCCGGTCGCGAGTTCCACTTCGTCTCCCTCATTCCGTGCGGCAACCTGCGTGAGCTCGCCGAGCGGGCCCGCCGCGCAGTTGACGTCGCGACCTTCACCCAGCACTCGCTGGCGACGAATCAGGAGCTGCAGGCCACCTTCGACGAGCTTTCGGCGCCCAACCGGCTCGGCACGCCGGAGCAGGCATGGAGGACGTTGCGGGGCATGTGGTTCGAGGTCCGCGAAGAACGCGAGACCATACACGACAACGGCCTGCTCGCGGAGCTAACACTCGCAGGTGCCGCTGGGCATGTGATGGCTCTCGGGCTGGGCGATGTCCTGAGTGCGAACCTCGGGCTGCCGCTCACTCGCAAGGAGCTGCTCGAAGCGCTGGCCGGCATGGGCGTGACACTGCGATCCGTCTCGTCGAAGGCGTCGACCCGCGCGAAGGTCGCCGAAGTCACCAAGAGCTGGCGTCAGGGCGTTCAGCGGGAGCTTCTCGAGCCGCCCATCGTGCGCGCGGAGGCAGGACGCGTGGCCGAGTCGCTGACGAGCGACTCCCTCATCCTGATCCTTGGACATGCCGGCGACGGCAAGTCAGCAATCCTGGAGCAGACGGTTGCGAGTCTTGAGTCAGCCGGCGGCACGGTGCTCGCGTTCAGGCTCGACTGGCGGCTCACCGGCTTCGCGTCGGCCGACGAGCTCGGCCGGCAGCTGGGGTTGAACATGTCGCCTGCGGTGGCATTGAAGCTGGCGGCCGGTGACGGTCCCGGGTACCTGATCATCGACCAACTCGACGCGGTCAGCTTGGCGTCAGGACGTATGCCGGAGAACTTCGACGCGGTCGCCGACCTCATATCCGAGGCTGCCCTGCTGCCGCGGATCGGGGTTGTTCTGGCGTGTCGCGGGTTCGACGTCGAGAACGACCACCGGATCCGGACCCTCACCTCCCGTCGTCAGGCGAGAACTATTACGGTCGGGGAGTTGACTGATCCGGAAGTCAACAAGGCGGTCGAGGGCATGGGGCTCAAGTCGGAGGACCTGACCGCCGAGCAGCGGAACGTCTTGCGGACCCCGTTGCACCTCGTACTCTTGGCGAGCAGCGCTTCGCAGCCGGACGCGTTGTCGTTCCACTCCAGCGGGTCGCTGTTCGAGTCGTTCTGGGACCGGAAGCGACTGGCGGCCAAGATGCGGCGTGCGGATGTGAAATTCAACGCTGTGGTCGAGAAGGTCGCGAACACCGCGAGTGACCGTCAGACGCTTGCTGTCCCGGTTTCCGTGCTCGACGAAGATGAGCTCATTGACCACGCTACCGTCCTCATCTCCGAGCACGTGCTGGCCCGCGAGGGTGACCGCGTCGCGTTCTTCCACGAGGCATTCTTCGACTACGCCTTCGCGCGACATTGGGTATCGCGCTCGGAGTCACTGGTCGAGTTCCTGTGTCGGGCCGAGCAGGAGCTTTTCCGACGTGCGCAGGTCCGCCAGATTTTGCGGCACCTTCACCAACAGGACCCGGACCGGTTTATCACCGAGTGCGAAGCGGCTCTGACCAGCGGCGACATTCGGTTTCACATCAAGGAGACCGTCGTCGCGGTCATCGCGAACCTGGCCGCTCCGACCTACCAAGAGGCCGAACTTGTGCTGCGGGTCTGCGCAAAACCAGGGTCCGTCACCACTCGAATGTGGCAACAGCTGCGCCGACCGCAGTGGTTCGCTCGCCTGCACAAGGACGGTGTCCTCGAAGCGTGGCTGGACAGCGCCATCCAGGCAGACCGAGAACGCGCCGTGCTGTTCCTCGGCAGCCACGCTCGCGGAGATCTCGCTCCAATCGCCGAGATATTGAAGGCCCGCAGTATGGCCGCGGACTACCCGGACTGGTTGCGGCGGGTCGTGCGGTTCGGAGATCTCGGAACCAGCCGGGACATGTTCGACCTCCTTCTCGACGCGGTCCGGGCCGGCCTGTTTGACGGCGGCTACGAAAAGCAGCTGTGGATCAGCGTCCGCGATATCGGGGAGAAGGAACCATTGTGGGCCATCGAGCTGCTGCGTGCGTTTCTGGTCGAGCGCGTCGGCGCGATGGACCTCGATGTGGGCGGCAAGGTCGCAGTTCTCAAAATGCGCGACGACAGCGCCAGCGAGGTTGTCCGCCAGGCAGCCGAAGCTGAACCCTTGGCATTCGCAGCCATGGCGGTGCCATACCTGCGGGCGGTGATGGCCGCAACGGCCCGCGAGCCTTCAGACAATGGTCACGTCTACGACGAGCACTTCTCGCTCCGCATGGTTGGCTCCGAACGGTACGAGCGCAACCTCGACGAGGCGTTACTGGGTGCCACGGTCGTCGCCCTCGAGAACCTCGCAGCATCGTCGCCCGAAGACATCCGGCCGATGCTCCAGACACTGGCCGACGACCCGTACGAGTCGTCGGAGTACCTGCTGTACCGGACACTGACGGCAGGCGGCACGACATTCGCAGACTGGGCGGCAGATCTACTTCTGGAAGGTGGCCGGCGATACGAGAGCGGCTACATCTCTGATCCCAGATGGGTCAGTCGAGAGATGCTCCGCGCCATCGCGCCGAACATCAACGATCACAAGCACCTTCAGCTCGAAGACGCGGTTCGCGACATGACGAACCAGTACGAGAAGCCTGCCTCTCGCGGGCGCACGGCGTTCGCCTTCTTGTCCGCGCTCGACGAATCCCGACTCAGTGACATCGGCAGCCGCCGGCTCGCCGAGTACCGCCGAAAGTTCCACGCCAATCAGCCCGAAGGACCCCAGGGCATCATTGTCGGAGTCGCCCCGTCGCCCATCCCCAGCTCTTCTGCTTCGCACATGACCGACGATCAGTGGCTCCGGGCGATGGCCAAGCACAACTCCGAGGATCCCGAATACTGGGGTAGTGGACCCGGCGGCGCCCATGAACTCTCTACGGTCCTGCGCGAGCAGGTCGCCGCCGACCCGTCCAGGTTCGCACGACTCGCATTGTCCATGACCAACGATTACAACAGCGCCTATGCAGGAGCGATTCTCATGGGCCTCGGCGACGCAAATTTCCCCGAGGACGACGTCCCTGCACTCTACGACGCCGTCAAGCACCTCAGTTCTCTCCGGAACACCGATACCGACCGGTGGCTCGGATGGGCTCTGCAGAAGCGGCAGGCCGATTTACCCGTCGAGATTGTCGGACTCATCCTCGACCGCGCCCTGAACGCCACCGACCCGGCCGACGACGAACCGCGCATCACCCATACTGACGAGAACGGCAACCAGGTCGTCGATCTGCACGCCAACGGCATCAACACAGCCCGCGGCAGCCTCGCAGAGACCCTCGGAAACTTCCTCGTCAACGACGTCACCGGTGAACGCACCGAACTGGTCCGCCCGCACCTGCAGACCTTGGCGAGCGATCCCATCATGTCCGTCCGCGCAGAGGTCGCTTACACGATCGCTGCATCCCTACGACACGCGCGTCCCGACGCCCTTGCCGCATTCCAGATTCTCGTCGACGGTGCCAACGACAGCCTCCTCGCCGCCGTCCACACCTATCGCCTGATGCAGTACATCGGGAACGTGAACCCCGACGTCATCTCCCCAGTCATCACCAGGATGCTGATCTCGACCATCGACGACGTCCGTCAGGTCGGCGGGCAGCTGGCCGCGCTGGCCGCGCTCCAGTGGAACCTGAGCGACCACCTCACCTACGCCCTCACCCTCGACACCCACGTGCGCGCGGGCGTTGCCGGCATGTGCGCCGAGATGTTCGACCATTCCTCAAACCCCGACCTGGCCACCGGAACGCTCATAGGCCTCATGAACGATGAGGGCGACGAGGTTCGCCAGGCCGTCGCGAGCCTCGCCCCGCGCCTACGAGGCACGAGGCTGCGCCCGTTCGCAAACCTGCTGAACGCGCTCATCGCGTCAGACTCGTACTCTGAGTCGATCCCTCAGCTGTTCTTGACCCTGCAGCACGCACCTGATCGGGTCGACGACCTCGCCCTGAAGGCCGCACAGCGGTTTCTTCAGGTGCACAGCAAGGAGGCAAGCGACCTTCGTACCGCGGCGGCAGGCGACTCCTCCTACGTCAGCGAGCTGGTCGTGCGAGCGCTGGCGCAGGCTCGGTCGCCCGAAGCGCGAGGTGCCCTCCTAGACGTTCTCGACCAACTCCTAGAAGTCGACGCGTACGGCATCGCGAAGGCGATCGACGGCGCCGGGAGGAGCTGAGGACACCCAGGATCGGACACGATGAACCCGGCACTCAGGGCCTAAACCGACCTGAGTCGGGATGATCCCGCGTCGGGATCGACCTACGGCACATGGCTCTGGCGTTCGTCGTGCCGGCTCTACACAGTCCAATTTTCGGCGGTGGGGATGGGTCGGAGGGCCTTGTCGATTTCGTTGAGGTCGACGCGGAGGAGTCGTTTGCCGAGTCGGTAGCCGTGGAGGGTGCCGTCGGAGATGCGGCGGCGGATGGTTTCGCGGGAGCAGGCTGCGTACTCGGCGGCGTCGGCGAGGCTGGCCAGGCGTCGTCCTGCCGGTCGGCTGGTGCGTTGCGTGCGGGTGGTGTGGTCCATCGGGTTCTCCTCTCTTCGGTGGTCTATCGGCCGATACCGATGTGATGCGTCGGCGACGGGGGCGTGTGGTGGATGCCGTGGTCGGCCTGGTGTGGCGAGGGTCGTTGTGGGGTCTGGATTTTGGTGCGTTGGAGGAGTTCTTCGCGTTGCAGCAGGGCCCGTCGGATGTCGGGGTCGGTGATGCCGGTGGTGGCGGTGGGTTTGCCGTCGGGCAGGGTGCGGACCACGGGCCGGCCGCGGCCGGCGTTGTGGGCGTGGGCGGCGTGGTGTTCGTAGCGTTCGACGAGCTGGTCGAGGTTGTCGCAGCGGCGGGCGAGGGCGGGCAGGAGTTGTTCGGCGTTCGGTCCGTAGGCGTCGCCGGCGCGGATGGCGGTGGTGAGCCGGTGGATCTGCACCTCGCCGGCGGACGGCGCGCCGGGCGATGACTCGGCTGGGGTGAATACCGGTCCGGCGCGGTCGAGCAGGGCGAGGGTTCGTTGCCGGTGGGCGGTCTCGGCGATCTGGCGGTATTCGGCCAGGATTTGGCGGCGGCTGCCGGCCTGGTCCCAGGTCTGCCGCAGGGCGGTGTGCGCGGAGTTGTCGGCGCCGTCGCACGCGAGGATCTTCGCGAGCGCGCCGACGGCGGTGTCTCGAGGTTGGGCGGGGCCGAGGTGGTCGACGTTGCCCGGGGGTTCTTGGCTGGTGATGGCGTAGGCGGTGTTGGTGGTCCGTCCGCGGGTGAGTGCGACGTAGAGGGCTTCGCGGGTCATGCCGGGTGCTGCGATGACGTGCGCGGTGTCGACGGTGGCGCCCTGGGCGCGGTGGATGGTGGCGGCGTAGCCGAGTTGGACATGGTGGGAGACGTAGTCGGCGGGCAGCGTCACGGTGCGGCCGTGTCGGTCGACGGCGGTCAGTGACGCGTCGGGGTGGGTGGCGGTGATCGTGAACTGCTGGCCGTTGCTGACGAACGGACCGTGCGGATCGCGATGCCTGACGTCGTGATCGCTGTTCGCGGCGCCGGCCGATGGGTGCAGGCTGCGGTCATTGCGGCGGGTGATGATCTTGTCTCCGACGCCGGCATATGTGCCGTCGTCCAGGGCGACGCCGTCGGGTTGGACGTGTCCGGTGCGGGTGCGGTCGGTTTGGGCGCGACGGTTGAGCGCGGTGACGGTGTCGTTGTCGTGGGCGAGCAGCAGCGACACGACGCCCGTCTCGGTGTCGTGGCGCCAGGCGTGGTAGGCGGCCTCGAGCATCGCGTCGTGGTGGCCGCCGCGGATCCGGTCGTGTTCGGTGTAGGCGGTCAGCGCTTCGGGGTTGCCCAGGCGCAGTTGCGCGGAGGCGTGTGCTTCCCAGGTGCGGATGGTGCCGTCGGGGTCGCGGTAGCGTTGGACGTTGCTCAGGTGCGGGGCGTCCGGTCGGTGGTGGGCGAGCATGCCGAGACTGCCTCCGGGGCCGACAGGTGAGAGTTGGTGGTCGTCGCCGACGAGCAGGAGCTTTGCTCCGGCGTGGCGTGCGGCGGTGGTGAGGCGGTCCAGGGTGTGCACGTCGGCCATGCCGGCCTCGTCCAGCACGATCAGGCTGCCGGGGCGCAGGCGGTTTTGGAACTGTTCTTGCAGTCGGTGGGCCTCGGCGTCCAGGGCGGGCGAAAGCTTGCCGGTGCGCAGTTCCCGGCCGCCGAGGCGTTGAAGTTGCGCGAGCCGGGCCAGATCGGCGTCTTCGCGTTGGTGTCGGGTCAGCCACATCGCCGCGGTTTCCGCCCGGGTGTTGGTCGCGGTGGCCAGGACCTGCGCCGCGGCGGCCGAGACCGCCAGCATGAGGACGGAGCGGCTGCCGTGTTCGGTTCGCCAGCGTTCGACGATGTCGTTGACGGCGGCGGTCTTCCCGGTCCCGGCGGGGCCGATGAGCAGGTCCAGGGTGCGTCCGGACCGGCAGATCGCTTCGACTGCCGCCGCCCGTTCCGGGCTGTCGGTCCCGCCGGTGGCGCGGTGGGTGGTGGGTGCGGTGGGTGCCGACAGGTCGTCGGCCGCGTCGAGGAGGCGGGTTTCGGCGTCCAGGACGGCGTAGGAGGTGAAGGTTTCCGGCCCGGCGAACGCGGACCGCCCGGTGGTGGGGTCGCGCCAGGGCTGCGGGACGTCGGCCAGTTCCGGCGCGTCCAACGACACCGACTCGCCGACCGCCCTGGCCACGATGCGGTCTTGGACCGTGAGCAGATCCCTGGCCGTGGCGAACTGCCAGCCCTGGTCGCGGACCTGGCGGGCGGTCTCGGCGGTCAGGTTCCACCGCGACCACGTCGAGCGCTTGTGCTCGGTTGCTGCGACCACGGCTGCCGCGACCGTGGTGATCGCGTCGTCGGTGACCTCGGCAGCCGAGAGCAATCGCGGCACCGGCACCGTCGCCGTCGAGGGTGCAGCGGCCGCGGCCGACCGTCCGGGCCAGGGCGTTTCAACCTGCGCGTCGGTGTGGGGCGTGCGTCGTCCGAGGATCCTGTGAACCCACGCGTCGGGGTCGGTCTGCAAGATGCGTGCGGCGCGGGTTCGCCACCCGGCGGTGTAGTCGGCAAGGGGCCGGGTGTGTTTGGCCTGCCGCGTCTGCAGGGTGGCGTGCTGCCGGATCGCGGCGACCTCTGCCGCGGTCGGGGCGCGGCCGTGGGCGGCGGCGAACTCGGCGATCGCCCGGCTACCGGCGTCGTCGATGACCGCAGACCGCTGGGAGAACTCGGCGATCAACGCCGGCGGGACGGCGGCGAGTTCGTGGGCGGGGTTGCGCCCGCGGCCCCTGGGCCGGGTCTCCCACGCCAGTCCGAGGCGGCGGGTCACGTGGTCGTTCAGCAGCGCGTCGTAGGTGGCCGACATCGCCACGGTCGCGCGGTAGAGCTCGGCGGCGTGCAATGTTCGCCACTTCCCATCGGGGCCCTGGACCCGGTTCGCGACCGTGACGTGCGTGTGCAACTGGGGATCACCGGCGCGGGAGTCGTAGTGATCGAATCCGGCCGCGACCAGCCCGCGCACGGGAAGCACCGCGGCGCCGGCGTGCCCGGCCCTGGTGCGGGCCACATCGCGTTCGATGACGGCCAGGGTCTGGGCGATCGCTTCGTGATGCGCCGCCACGATCACGCCGCGGGTCCGCTCGTCGGCCAACGCCCACAGGACCGACACCGACTTGGCCGGGGAGAAGGTCAGATCGAACCCGGCGACCGGTACCCGGCCGCCGCCGGCCGTCGAGTAGGGCCGGCCCAGCGGCTGGTCGGTGACGGGATCGTGGCCGGCACCGAACAGCCGGGCCATCTGCTTCTCGGACACCACCGACCCGGGGGCGACGCCGGTGCCGCCGCCAAGTCCCTCGAGGCCGCGTCCCAGCCATATCCCGGGCGGGTAGCCGGACTCGGCGTAGTACGCCGTCAACGAGCCCGCCCGACCCACGGCCTCGTCGGTGTCGCCGCGGGCGATGTGCTGGAGCAGATAGCGGTAGCCCGTCCCGGCCGACAGCTTCGACACCGACATCACGACGATCACCTCCCTACCGGTGGGTACGACTGCGGGGCTCGATGCGGACTGTCCCTGCCTGGCACACGGTCCCTGCAATGAACAAAGGATGCCAAGAAATCGCACGCATGGGCCCAGTTGAATGGATCGAAAATCGCGCGCCGCCAAACCGGTAGGTGGCGAATATGATTTCTCGGGTGCCGTCGTGAACTCTGGTGAAACGTTGTGACCATTCCGCGGATTACAACGATTCGATAACGACGATCTTGTGGAGGGCCGCGTCATGGAACTGTCGAAGCAGCGCCACCAACCGCCGGGAGCGCGCCGCGAACATCCACTCTACGCGGACGAAGATCGCGGAAACACCCTGGTGCAAACTGTGTGTCAATAGGTCAATCACGGGTCACGGATCGCGAGGCGGGTCGCATCGGCGACAGCTTCGGGACGACGCACGCCCGTCGTCGGCAGGCGGGCCGGCCCCGACGTCAGGGTGACATTCTGGGTCGACGCCTGCGTGCGGGGTTCCGAAACCATTGCTCTTGATGGACGACGGTCGCATGGCGTCGACGGCGACAATTGTCGATGACGGCCGGTCGGAATGGTGCGCGGGTGGTCTAATGCGGTCACTCGGGCCCCGAGCGAAAACTCGGGGCCCGACGGGGGGACCATCCACCCGCCAAACCCTCCCGGCGGACCCCCACCCCTGGGCCGTCGCAAACATCGCCACGCCGAACGTGGCGCTACCGAGACGCATCCCGCTGCGTGCCTAACGCCGGACGATCACTCCGAACGCCAACACAAGCCGCACCTGCCGGAGCGACCGCCGTGGGTGTCTCCGGAGGGTCGTTCCTTCAGGCGCTGTCTCGCAGGCCGAGCGCGGTCGGGGTGATGTCGATGCTGAAATCGATGCCCAGTCCACGGGCGAGCCTGGCAAGGGTGGTCAGCGACGGTTCGTGGTGGCCGGCCTCCAGCCGAGCGATCGCGGGCTGCCGCATTCCCAACTGCCGGGCGAGATCGGTTTGGGATATACCGCGCTCCACCCGGTAGTCGATGACCCTGATGGCGACGGCATTGGCGAACGCGGTGCGCTGATACTCCTCCCGAATCTCGGCGTCAGCCAGCTCGTCTGCGGCGATCTGGTCCGCGGTACGCAGCTCGGACAACTTCACCATCCGGCTCACTCCCCTTCGATCTCAGCAACACGCTGCAACGCCAACCGGCACCCCCGGTCGAAACCGCGACGGTCCACCTGGGCCTCCGGCGCGACGGCCGCGACCACGAAATGGTCCCCGATCTGGACGTACAGGGCACGCCACGGACTGCGTCCGCCTCGCGGCCGCAACTCCCGCAGGCCGGTGGCGCCCCGGACCGCGCTGGAATGCGGATAGCCCAGCCCGGGACCGAGGGCCGCCAACTTCGCGTCGGCGTTGATCAGCGCGGCGACCTCCGCCTTCGGAAGCTTCGCGCGCTCCCGTTCCGCCCCGGGTAGGTAGACGACTCTCCACCCACTCACTCTATACCATCCCTGTTATATTCCGGGTTCGCCGACCGGCGCCGGCCCGGCCCGGTTCGCACCGTCACGAGCGGGTCGCGAGTTCGGAAAGCTTGGCGGCAATGGCCTTGTCACGCTCCGCGGCGGCATGCTGGTAGCGCAGCGCCGCCCCGGCGGTCGTGTGCCCGAGGCGCGCCATCAACTCGGCGAGAGTGGCCCCGGTCGCCGCAGCCAGCACGGCCCCGGTGTGGCGCAGGTCGTGGAACCGCAGATCGGGACGGCCGGCCTTCTCCCGCGCCGGGTAGTACACGCCGTACAGGGTCGACGGCGCCAGAGTCCGGCCGTCGGCGCCCGGGAACAGCAGCCCGTCGCGGCCACCGGTGATCGTCTTGCCCAGGTGCTCCCGTAGGACCGGGATCAGGTGCGGCGGGATCGCGACC
>Ga0164242_10008647_pt1 | contig 11032 bp, 13 predicted proteins | sample OricomgcompostMG_FD_108783 | JGI IMG/M metagenome (GOLD analysis project Ga0164242, IMG submission 108783) | Miracle-Growth compost microbial communities from Emeryville, California, USA - Original compost - Miracle growth compost (MG) ...
AGCGCTTTCTTCACCGGCTCCATCGTGCGCATGATCAGCGGCTCGACCAGCTTCTCGAGGTCGGCGCGGGTGATCGTCTTCACCAGATGCTTCGGCCCGTTCTGATCGGCGGTGATGAAGGGCAGGTTCACCTCGGTCGATTGCGCCGAGCTGAGCTCGATCTTGGCCTTCTCGGCGGCTTCCTTGAGGCGCTGGAGCGCGAGCCGATCCTTGGTGAGATCGATGCCCTCGTCCTTCTTGAAGCCTTCGGCGAGATATTCGACGATCTTGGCGTCGAAATCCTCGCCGCCCAGGAAGGTGTCGCCGTTGGTGGACTTCACCTCGAACACGCCGTCGCCGATCTCGAGGACCGAGATGTCGAATGTGCCGCCGCCGAGGTCATAGACGGCGATGGTCTTGTTGTTGTCCTTTTCCAGACCGTAGGCGAGCGCGGCCGCGGTCGGCTCGTTTATGATGCGCAGCACTTCGAGGCCGGCGATCTTGCCGGCGTCCTTGGTCGCCTGGCGCTGGGCATCATTGAAATAGGCGGGCACGGTGATGACCGCCTGCGTCACCGTCTCGCCGAGATAGCTCTCGGCGGTTTCCTTCATCTTCTGGAGGATGAAGGCGGAAATCTGCGACGGGCTGTAATCCTCGCCGCCCGCCTGCACCCAGGCGTCGCCGTTCGGGCCCTTGACGATGTGATAGGGCACCAGTTCGGTGTCGCGCTTGGTGATCGGATCGTCGTAGCGCCGCCCGATCAGGCGCTTCACCGCGAAAATCGTGTTGTTGGGGTTGGTCACCGCCTGGCGCTTGGCCGGCTGGCCGATCAGCCGCTCGCCATCCTTGGTGAAGGCGACGATGGAGGGGGTCGTGCGCGCGCCCTCCGCATTCTCGATCACCTTGGGCTTGCCGCCTTCCATCACGGCGACGCAGCTGTTGGTGGTGCCGAGATCGATACCGATAACCTTGGCCATTCTAGTCCTCTTGCCTCTCGAAATCCGACGAGCCGCCGACCTGCCCTCGTCAAGCGACAGGCGGACGGTGTTTCACGTTCGGCGATATAAGAACCGATCCGCTTGCTGCAAGCGGCGCGCGGGCCTAATCCCCCAACCGTAACGATCAGGGACATATGGCCCATGCGCCTCGCTCGCCTCGCCTTCGCCCTGCCGCTCGCCGCCTTCGCGGCGGCGGGCTGCCATTATGCCTCGAACGCCGTGACCGCCGACAAGGCGTGGGTGCGCCTCGCGCCCGTGCCTGGGCGGCCGGCGGCGGCCTATGTCACCATCCACGGCGGCGCGCAACCGGCCGAGCTGATCGCGATCGACAGCCCGGCGGCCGGTTCCAGCGAACTCCACAGGAGCATGGAGATGGTGGGCGGCATCATGCAGATGAAGCGGCTGGACAGCGTGGCGGTGCCGCCGCGCGCAACCGTCGCCTTCGCGCCGGGCGGCTATCACGTCATGCTGTTCGGGGTGAGCCCGCAGGTGAAGCCGGGAGACCGCATGCCGCTGACGCTGCGCTTCGCCAAGGGCGATCCGATCACGGTCAAGGCCAGGGTGGTCGCGGCCGGCGACGCCGCGCCCTATTGATCCATGCCGCGCGAGGGCGGTCGGGCGCTGACCGAAGGCGAGATGGCGCTGTGCCGTCCGCTGTTCGGCGGGACGATCGACTATGCCGCCGTCCGCCTCCACCGCCGCCGCTGGTGGCCCTTCCAGCCGCGCGAGACAGTGATGGCACCGGACGGGCATATCTGGTTTCATCCGAAAGGCAGCGCCTGGCGCGAGGACTTCGCGGACGCGCCGATCGCGCTCCAAGGGCTGCTGGTGCATGAGATGACGCATGTCTGGCAATGCCAGAGAGGCATTTTCCTGCCGCTGCGCCGTCACCCTTTCTGTCGCTATGATTATGCGCTGAAGCCGGGCTGGGCGCTGACCCGCTACGGGATCGAGCAGCAGGCCGAGATTGTCCGCCACGCCTTCCTGCTGTCCCGGGGGTTCGCCGTGGCGGGCGCGTCGACGGCGGAGGCATATCGGCTGCTGTTGCCGCGCCTCACTTGAGCACGCTGATCTTGCCGCTGGGCTCCAGCATGATCTTGCGCGTCTCCTCGATCTTTTCGAATCCGGATTGGCGAAGCGCCTCGTCCAGATCGGCTTCCGAAACGCCGTGACGGGTGCGCAGGCGGCGCGAAGCCTCGCCGTCGCGGCCGAGATCAACCGGCGGCCCCTCCAGCAGGTAGGAGAGCCGGGTCGAGCGGGCGGACGCCTGCGCCAGCACCCAGTGCAGCGCGATCAGCACCGCGCAGGCCGCGAGCGTCCCGAACAGCGGGGCGTTCCCGGTCATCGCGCGCGCCAACGCGGACCCGATCATGATCGAAACGATGATGTCCAGCGCCGACCATTTTCCGAACACCCGCCGCCCGGCGAGCCGGACGAGAGTAAGGCCGTAAAGCAGGACCAGCACCGCCCGCGCGCATTCCTGCCCGATGGTGAGATCGTGTATGCGGCCGAAGATGGCGGTGAAGACGTCCATATCGCCGACAACGGCGGGTGAAGTGGGGCGTTCCCTACTCCCTTTCGCGTTGCGAGAGAGATTAATGTCGCCCGAACACCCGATCGAAGATCGTGTCGACGTGCTTCAGGTGATAGCCGAGATCGAACTTCTCTTCGAGCTCCGCCGGGCTGAGCGCGGCCGTCACCTCCGGGTCCGCCTTGAGCAGATCGAGGAGCGAGAGCTCGCCGTCCGATTCCCACACCTTCATCGCGTTGCGCTGGACGAGGCGGTAGGCGTCTTCCCGGCTGATGCCCGCCTGGGTCAGCGTCAGCAGCACGCGCTGGGAATGGACGAGCCCGCCCATGCGATCGAGATTCTTCCGCATCCGCTCCGGATAGACGAGCAGCTTGTCGATGACGCCGCTCAGCCGCGCCAGTGCGAAATCGAGGGTGATGGTGGCGTCCGGTCCGATGCCGCGCTCGACCGAGGAGTGTGAGATGTCCCGCTCATGCCACAGCGCGACATTCTCCAGCGCCGGCGTGACCGCAGAGCGGACGAGGCGGGCGAGGCCGGTCAGGTTCTCGGTCAGCACCGGGTTGCGCTTGTGCGGCATCGCCGATGAGCCCTTCTGCCCCGGCGCGAAATATTCCTCCGCCTCCAGCACCTCGGTGCGCTGGAGATGGCGGACCTCGATCGCCAGCCGCTCGATCGAGGAGGCGACCACGCCCAAGGTCGCGAAGAACATGGCGTGGCGATCGCGCGGGATCACCTGGGTCGAGACGGGCTCGGGGGTAAGGCCCATCTTGGCGGCGACATACTCTTCCACCCCGGGATCGACATTGGCGAAGGTGCCGACCGCGCCGGAGATGGCGCAGGTCGCGATCTCCTCGCGCGCGGCGACCAGCCGTTTGCGCGCACGCTGGAACTCGGCGTGCGCCTCGGCCAGCTTCAAGCCGAAGGTGACGGGCTCGGCATGGATGCCGTGGCTGCGGCCGATGGTGGGGGTGAGCTTGTGTTCGAAGGCGCGGCGCTCCAGCACGGCGAGAAGCCGGTCCGTATCCGCGATCAATATGTCGGCGGCGCGCTTCAACTGGACGGCGAGGCAGGTGTCGAGCACGTCCGAACTGGTCATGCCCTGATGGAGGAAGCGCGCCTCCGGCCCGGTCCGCTCGGATACATGGGTGAGGAAGGCGATGACGTCATGCTTCGTCTCGGCCTCGATCGCGTCGATGCGGGCGACGTCGAAAGGTCCGGCGGCGGCGTCCGCCTCCCATACGCGCCGTGCGGCCTCCTTCGGCACCACGCCCAGCTCGGCCATCGCGTCCAAGGCATGCGCCTCGATCTCGAACCAGATGCGGAAGCGGGTCTCGGGTGTCCAGATGGCGACCATCTCGGGCCGCGAATAGCGCGGGATCATGCGGGCCGGTCCTGTGCGGTGGGAAGTCGGCGAGCGCCTAGCAGAGCCGCCGGAGCCCGGCAACCGAGCCGGACAGCCGATACAGGGCACGATTCGTCGACCGGTTAACCGAGCGTGCAGCAAGCCGCGCTACCGCGCGCGGGAACGAACGAGGAAATGAAGATGCTCCTGCTCGCCGCGCTTCTCGCCGCGACCGCGCCGGCGTCGGTCGCGCCTGCGGCAACGACCGGCGTGTCGTCCAAACCCGCGCCGACCAAAACTGTCCCGAAACCTCGCCCGACTCGCGCGCAGGTGACGGCGGCGGTGCACGCCGAATGGGCGAAATACGACATCGGCATGAAAGGCAAGCTCACCCCGCTGGAGTTCACCACCTGGGTCATGGAGGCGAACGGCGCGAAGGTGGCGCCGGCGGGCTCGCCCAAGGGGTCGGACAAGGGCATCTCGCCCGTCTCCGCCATGAATGCCGCCTCCCCGGCCTTCGCCCGCGCCGATGCCAATCATGACGGCGGCATCACCCCGCAGGAACTGGTCTCCTTCCTGATGCGCAGAGGGGCTTCTTCTTCGTCAGAGCAATCCCAGCGCTCTCAATGAGCTGTGGCCCTTGGCTCCCACGATGACGTGATCGTGCACCGTGACGCCGAGGTGGCGGCCGGCTTCGATGATCTGCCGGGTGAGCGCTATGTCCTGGCGGCTGGGCTGGGGATCGCCGCTCGGATGGTTGTGGACGAGGATGATCGCCGCCGAGCCCAACTCCATCGCCCGACGCATCACCTCACGGACATGGACGGCGGCCTGGTCGATCGAGCCTTCGGCGATCAGCTCGTCGCGGATCAGCATGTTACGGCTGTTGAGGTGCAGCACGCGCACCCGCTCGATCACGCTGTGCGCCATATCGGCGCGCAGATAATCGGTGAGCGCCTGCCATCCGGCGAGCACCGGCTGCTCGGCCGCCCGCGCGCGCAGCAGCCTCAGCGCGGCGGCGTCGGCGATGCGGAGCGCGGCGACCGCCGCCTCGCCCATGCCGGGGACGCGCAGCAGCGTCTCCGGCTCGGCCGAGAGCAGGGGCGCGATGCCGCCGAACTCGCGCAGCAGCGCCTTGGCGAGCGGCTTGGTATCGCGGCGCGGAATGGCGAGCGCGAGCAGATATTCGATCAGCTCGTGATCCATCAGCGCGTCCGCCCCGCCTTCGATCAGGCGGCGGCGCAGGCGCGCGCGATGGCCGGCGGCGTCGGGCGGCGTCTCCCCCATCGCGCCTTGCTAGGCGAGGGCGGGGGGCGAGCGCAATTGCCCGTAAGCGCGGTCAGATGGAATTCATCGGCGATCGCGCGTTATGAGAAGGGTCCGAGCGCGGGAGAGGATGTGGTCGAGGAGGGGGAGGAGCAGCGCAGCACGAACCGCCTGCTGATCGCGGGCGCGATCGCGGGCGGCCTCGTGGTGGTGGCGGTGGGCGCGGCATGGATCGAGCGGCGGCCGATCGTCGCTCATTTCGTCGACAATGCGCTCAGCCATGATCATGTGCGGGCGAGCTACCGGATCACCGCGCTCGGCCCCTTCGTGCAGCGGCTTGAGAATGTCCGGATCGGCGATCCGGCGCATCCCGATCTGACGGCCAGGACGGTCGAGCTGCACCTCGTCTATGGCCTGCATGGGCCGCACCTCTCTTCGGTCAGCGCGAGCGGGGTGCGGCTGGCGGCGCGGCTGGCGAACGGCAAGCTGTCGCTCGGCGCGGTCGACCGGCTGCTGCCGACGCCCAACCCCAATATCCCCTTCGCGCTGCCGGACATGGACGTGTCGCTGCGGGACGCGCGGGTGAGGCTCATCGCGCCGCAGGGTGTGGTGGACGCGACGATCGAGGGATCGGGCAATCTTGCCGACGGCTTTACGGGCCATGTGCTCGCCGCCGCCGCGAGCCTGAAGCCGGGCGGGTGCGCGGCCAGCGACATGAGGGCCGATCTCCGGGTGAGAGTGAAGAAGCGCGCGCCGGAGCTGCGCGGGCCGGTGATGCTGGGCGGGATCGCCTGCCCGGCGGCGAAAGTGCGGCTCGGCCCCGGCGCGGCGACGGCGGACCTGCGCCTGGGCCAGGCACTTGATAGCTGGCGCAGATCGCTCGACGTGCGCGGCTTTGCGGGCAGGGTCGGTCCCTCCCGGCTGGGATCGGCGCAGGGGCATGTCACGCTGGCGGGCAATATCCAGCATATGGAAGGGGACGCGCGGCTGGCGCTGGCGAACCTCGTCGCACCGCAGGGCAGCGCGGAAGAGCTGGAACTCGCCGGGCCGTGGCGTCTGACGCCGGGCAAGGCCGGGCTGGTATTCGCGGGCGATGCGCGCGCCCGCCGCCTGACACTGGCCCCTTCCATGCGACGGGCGCTGATTGGCCGGGCGGACGGGCTGGCGGGAACGCCGCTCGGCCCGCTCGCGATCAAGGCCGCGACGGCGGCAGCGCGGCTGGCGGGCAACGCTAGGGCCGAAGCGCGCATCGCCTTCACTGTGGGAGGAAGCGCGGGGCCGGCGGCACGGGTGCGTTCGCTCGACCTTTCCGGGCCGCAAGGCGGCTTCATCCGGATCGGCGGCGGCGACGGCTTTGGCTGGAACGCGCGCGATCGGGCGTGGCGGATCGACGGGCGGCTGGCGATGGGCGGCGCTGGGCTGCCCGCCCTCACCGCGACGCTCGATCAGCCGCGGGCGGGCGGGCCATTGACCGGCAAAGCCGTCCTTCAGCCCTATGCCGCCGGGCGCGCGCGGCTGGCAATGACGCCGCTGCGCTTCACTATGGCCCCTGGAGGGGGCACCCGCTTCGAAACCGTGGCGACGATCGACGGGCCGCTCGGCTCCGGCCGGGTGGAAGGGCTGCGGGTGCCGATCGCGGGACGGATCACGCCCGCCGGCGGGCTGGCGATCGGGGAAGGGTGCGAAGATGTCGGGCTCGGCGGTTTCGCCAGCGGTTCGATCCGGCTCGGCGCCGAGCGGCTGCGGTTGTGCGGAGAGGGCGACCGGCCGATCGTCTCCCGCACGCCGGGTGGCGCGCTCCGCTACGGAGCGAGCGCGGCGGACGTGCGGCTGGCCGGCCGCGCGGGGGAATCGCCGCTGACGCTGACCGCCGACAGCCTCGCAGTGGACATGCAGGGCCTGCACGCCGCGGGCGTGTCGGCGCGGCTGGGCGAGAAGGAGCCGAGGACGGCGCTCGACATCGCGCATCTTGACGGGCGCTTCGCAAGCGGCGCGATCGGCGGCGATTTCACGGGCGCGGCCGGGCATATCGGCGCGGTTCCGCTGCTGCTTTCCGATGCGGGCGGGACATGGCGGGTGGCGGGCGGCGCGCTCACGGTGAAGGGCGGCCTCACCGTCGCCGACGCGCGGACCGATTCGCCGCGCTTCCATCCGCTCGCCGGGCGTGATGTGGCGCTGACGCTCAAGGAGGGCCGGATCGAGGCGATCGGCACGCTGCATGAGCCCAGGACGGGCGCGCTGGTGAGCGATGTGACCATCCGCCACGATCTGGCGAGCGGCGCGGGTTCGGCGGTGCTCGACGTGCCGGGCCTCACCTTCGGCAAGGCGCTCCAGCCCGAGATGCTGACGCCGCTGACGCTGGGCGTCATCGCCAATGTGGAGGGCACGGTCGCGGGGCGGGGGCGGATCGACTGGGACGCGCAGGGCGTCACCAGCATCGGCGATTTCCACACCGACAAGGTGAACCTCGCCGCCGCCTTCGGCCCGGTCAGCGGACTCGCGGGCAAAATCCATTTCTCCGACCTGCTCGGGCTGGTGACGTCCCCCCACCAGGAAGCGACCGTCGCGGAGATCAATCCCGGCATCGCCGTGTCGAACGGGGTGATCCATTATCAGCTCGCCGGCAACGAGCAGGTGAAGATAGAGGACGCGCGCTGGCCGTTCGCGGGTGGCGCGCTGACGCTGGACCCGACCCTGCTTTCGTTCGGCAAGCCTTCCGAGCGGCATCTGACCTTCCGCGTCGACGGGCTGGACGCGGCGGCGTTCGTCCAGCAGCTCGCCTTCCCCAACATTTCCGCCACCGGCACGTTCGACGGGGTGCTGCCGATGATCTTCGATCAATCGGGCGGCCGCATCGAGAATGGTTATCTTAAGGTGCGCCAGGGCGGCGGGACACTGGCCTATGTCGGCGCGGTGAGCCAGGCGCAGCTCGGCACGATGGGCAAGATGGCCTTCGACGCGCTGAAGGCGATTCGCTATAGCGATCTCACCATCACGCTCGACGGGCGGCTCGACGGCGAGATCGTGAGCCGCGTGCAGTTTCGGGGCGTGCATCAGGCGACAGGAGATGACAGCCTGGTCGCGCGCGCGATCCGCGGGCTGCCCTTCCGCTTCAACATCACCATAAGGGCGCCCTTCCGGGGGCTGCTGAGCTCGGCGCGTGCCTTCGTGGATCCCGCCATTTTGCTCAAATCGGCGCAACCCGTGGACATTCAGCCTGCCGAAAGCGAGACTGTGCGATGAAGGATGCGAAACGAATGACGAGAGGCGGCGGTACGATCGGGCGCGCGGCGCTGCTGGGGTTAGTCGCGGGCGTTCCCGCCGGCTGCGTTTCGGTGAAGGCGCCGGACAAGCCGATCGAGATCAACCTCAACATCAATGTGAAGCAGGAGGTCGTCGTCAGCCTCAAGAAAGACGCCGAGGACTTCATCGCCAACAATCCGGAGCTGTTCCCGAAATGAAGCGCATACCGAAAATCGCCCTGACGATGCTGGCCGGCGCGGCGCTGGGCCTGACGGCCGCAGCGGCCTCCGCGCAGGCCAATGATCCGCAGGTGGAGCAGGCGATCGCCTCCGGCGCGGTGGGCGAGCAGGCCGACGGCTATCTGGGCTTCGCCAAGCCGCCCTCGACGTCGCTGCGCGCCAAGGTGGACGCGATCAACATCAAGCGGCGCGAGGGCTACACCAAGGTCGCGCAATCCAAGAACGTGCCGATCGAAGCCTTTGCCGCCTCGATCGGGTGCAAGATGCTCTCCAATCTGAAGCCGGGCGAAGCCTATAGCGTGGCGAAGGGCGTGTGGGCGGTGAAGGGCAGCGCGCCCGTGAACCTGCCGCAGCAGTGCGGGTGAGTTCCTCCGATCCGTCATCCTGACGAAAGTCAGGATCCATTATCGCAACTCTCGAATTGAATCCGAGTGCGAATGGATGCTGACTTTCGTCAGCATGACAGTGGAAAGAGAGTGGCCCCCTCTCCGGTTGACTCCTCCACCCCCCCCACTTAAGGGGATGCCACCGAGCGGCGCAGCCGCGGGATGAGACGCGCCATGCCAGCGGGATGCCCGGCCGGCAGCGGCGCGTTTTCAATAAGTTTTTTCCGGGGGTCGATTTTGACGGACGGGCGCCGCAACGAGGGAGACGATCTGGATCGCCGCATCGCGCAGGCGAAACAGGCGCATGATCGCCCCGCCGCCGCTCCGCACCATTTCGCGGGCGAGGGCGCGGCCGAGAACAAGGGCTGGGCGGTCGGCATCGAGTTCGTCGGCTCGGTGCTGGTCTGCGCCTTCATCGGCTGGCTGATCGACACATGGGCCGGCACCGCGCCCTGGATCATGATCGTCTTCCTGGTGCTCGGCTTCGCAGCCGGTCTGCGCCGGGCGATGAAGACATCCCAGGATTTCGATACCGACCCCACCAACGACCGTCACTAGAGGCGATCCGATGGCGAGCAACAACCCGATGGAGCAGTTCACGATCGTGACTCTCCACCCGCTGAGCGCGGCGGGATATAATATCTCCTTCACCAACTCCGCGCTGTGGATGGTGGTGGCGCTGGTGATCGTCGCCGCCTTCCTGTTCGCGGGCACCTTCCGGCCGAAGCTGATTCCCGGTCGGATGCAGGCGGCGGTGGAGGCCTGCTACGATTTCTCCCGCGCCATTGTGGAGGAGAATATCGGGCCGAACGGCCGGCGCTTTACGCCGCTGATCTTCACGATCTTCATCTTCGTGCTGGCGCTGAACCTGCTCGGCCTGATCCCGTGGGTGGGCTCCTTCGTGCCCACCAGCCATGTCGCCGTCACCTTCGCGCTGGCCATCATCGTGTTCGGCACGGTGCTGCTGGTCGGCTTCATCAAGCACGGCCTGCATTTCCTGACCTTCTTCTGGCCCAAGGGGATGAATATCGGCCTGGCGCTGTTTATCATGCCGATCGAGGTGATCAGCTTTTTCGTGCGGCCATTCACGCTGGCGATCCGGCTGTTCGCGAACATGACGGCGGGCCATGTGCTGCTCAAGGTGTTCGGCACCTTCGTGGTGGCGCTGGGCTCCTTCACCGCGGTGCCTTACGTGTTCGGTCTGGCCCCGTTGGCGGTCAATATCGCGCTCGCCGCGCTCGAACTGCTGATCGCGCTGATCCAGGCCTATGTGTTCGCGCTTCTTTCGGCGATCTATCTCAACGACGCCATCAATCTTCACTAAACCGTCAAACGGAAAAGGACCTTTATCATGGATCCAGCAGCAGCTCGTTTCATCGGCGCCGGCCTCGCGGCGATCGGCGCGGGTCTCGCCGGCATCGGCGTGGGCTATGTGTTCGGCAGCCACCTGCTCGGCGCGTTCCGCAATCCCGAGGCCGAGCCCCGCATCTCCGGCCGCATGTTCCTGGGCTTCGCCGTGGTCGAGGCGCTGGGCCTGATCGCGGCGGTCGTCTCGCTCTACCTCGCCTTCGCGGGCTGAGCGAAGGCGCTCGGGAGCACCGCCCATGCCTCAATTCGAAGCGGCGAATTTCCTGCCCCAGATCGTGTGGCTGGTGGCGGTGTTCGCAGTGCTCTACTTCGGCATCGTCGGCGCGACGCTGCCGAGGCTGGGGCGCGCGATCGCGGCGCGCGAGCACAAGCGGCACGGCGACATCTTCGCCGCCGAACGCGCCAAGAAGGACTCAGACGGCATCCATGACGCCTATGAGGCCGAGATGGCGCAGGCCCACGCCCGCGCGCATGCGACCGTGAACGAGGCCAAGGCCGAGGTGACGCGCGAAACGGAAAGCCGCCTTGCCGAAGCCAATGCCGCGCTGGACGCCAAGGCGAAGGAGGCGGCCGCCGCGCTCTACAATGCGCGGACGGCGGCGCTCGGCGAGATCGAGCGCATCGCCGCCGAAGCGGCCGGGCAGATCGTCTAGCGGCTGACCGGCGGCCGCCCCGACGAC
>Ga0164242_10008648_pt1 | contig 11032 bp, 13 predicted proteins | sample OricomgcompostMG_FD_108783 | JGI IMG/M metagenome (GOLD analysis project Ga0164242, IMG submission 108783) | Miracle-Growth compost microbial communities from Emeryville, California, USA - Original compost - Miracle growth compost (MG) ...
GTGCTGGTCCCGATGCAGTTCGACAAGGGGCCGGTGGGTGCGGAGGCCGGTTGCGGCGCGAACGGGCAACTGGTGATGCTGCGCTTCGGCCTGATGCCGAATGCGGCGGCTTCGAAGTCCTGACGCCGGTAGCGTTTCGCCAGCTTGGCAACGAAAAAGCCGCCCGGGAAGGCGGCTTTTTCGTTACCTGGAACCGGTGGATCCAGGTTTTGTCTTGGTCGGGGAGACAGGATTTGAACATGCGACTTCTACGTCCCGAACGAGATTTATAGGGGTTTTGTATCAATGACTTACGACATAAGTGATTGATTTACATGCATGCGTTACATCGCGTTACAACCTGTTATCCTTCATTTTGCAGGACGCTTGCAGGACGTCCTACAAAATCGGAGGAAACGACATGCCACGCATTACCCGCGAGCCGCTCACCTTGAAGGCCATCAATGCCGCCAGGGTCACCGGCAAGCTGTACCGACTACGCGACGCAACCGTGCCCGGGTTGCTGCTGCGCGTGACGCCCACCGGCGCGAAGGTGTGGGCGATCACTTGGGGGCGGGGACAAGAGCGCGTTATCGGTGCCTATCCCGTTATGACGCTGGACGGTGCGAGGGAAACCGCACGGCGGGAACTTGGAGAGGTCGCCGAACACGGCGCACCCGTGGCCGTCGTGGAGGCTCGCAAGCCCGCAGCCGAGAAACCGATAACGTTGGGTGACTTCGTGCGCGACGAGTTCACGCCGTGGGCGCTGGCGAACCAAAAGAACGGGCAAGCCACGGTGGACGCGCTGGACGCATGTTTCGCCGACCTGTACGACCGCGAGTTACGCAACGTCGTGGCGCTGGACATCGAGCGCTTCAAGACGAAGCGGGCGAGGGCAGGGCGGGCACCATCCACGATCAATCGCGACCTTGACCGCATCCGCAAGGTGTATTCCTGCGCGGTCGAATGGGGGTTCGTGGCCGAACACCCGTTGCGCACGGTGAAGCGTCGCAAGGCAGACAACGCACGCGTGCGGTACTTAGGGCAGCACGGCAAGGACGAGGAAACCCGCCTGCGTGAGGCGTTGCAGGCGCGCGAGGACGAACGCCGCAAGCACCGAGTCAGTGGCAACGCGTGGTGCGCGCAACGTGGCTATGGTGAAGGTCGGCCCATGTGGCCCGCCAACGGTTTCACCGACCACGTTATGCCCATGGTGCTGGTGGCGCTGAATACCGGCATGCGACGCGGCGAACTGTTCGGGCTGGACTGGCGCAGCGTCAACCTTGCCGGCAAGCTGGTCACGGTGGAGGCGGGCAATGCGAAGTCCGGGAAGACCCGGCACATACCGTTGAATGTCGAAGCGCTGAACGTGTTGAAGCGCTGGAAGAAACAGGGTGACGGGGAAGGGCTGGTGTTCCCGGGTGCTGCTGGTGCCCGCCTCACGAACATCAACAAGGCATGGGACGGCATCGTCACCACTGCGAAGCTGGCCGACTTCAATTTCCACGACCTGCGGCACACGTTCGCCAGCAAGCTGGTCATGGCCGGCGTGGACTTGAACACCGTGCGCGAACTGCTGGGCCATGCAGATATCAAAATGACGCTTCGTTACGCGCACCTTGCCCCGGGCAAGCTGGCGGATGCTGTGGCGCTGTTGGGAGGCGGGAAATGAGTGACGTTCTATGGCGGCGCATGATGCTTAACTGGAAGGTCAATCCTGATCGGGTCGAGGCTATGCTAGAGACGGCCCGCGCCGCTGGCTTACTGCCGGAGCACATCGACACGGGGCACGCATACTTGCGCGAGTCGCAGCGCTTGTTTGCCAAGGGCAACGAAGTGGCGGCGGGCTGGGCAGCGCGTGCCGCATGGGAGCGGGCGAATTTCCTCCGGGCCGGTGCCGACGAGAAGCGGCAAATTCGCGCCGGTCGAAAATCCGTTGACAAGGGTGACAAAGCCAACGCCGACAAGTCGCGGGTTGCTGACGCCAAGCGCGCGAAGTGGCAAAAACTCGCCGATGCGCAGTGGCAGAAAAACCCGACGTTGAGCGCTATAGGCGTCGCGCAGCGGATCGCTAAAAAGGGCGAGAGCGTGAACACGATTCGCCAACGCATCGTGAAAAATAGTTGACAGAACGCGGCGCGCCGTCAGGGCGCCGGCATATTTAATTCATCTCACGAAACGCGGCGCAACGTCGCGTACCAAGTGAGGTGAAACATGAAAACCGCAACGCTTGATCCGCTGCTGGCCATCAACGATATCGTTAATGCCAGCAAGCAAGGCCGCCCTACGATCTACGCGGCGATCAATGCCGGGCACCTACGCACCATGCTGGTGGGGCGCCGCCGCTACGCAACCAGCAGCGACGTGCAGGCATGGCTGACGTTCCTGCGGGAGCAGTCGGACGCGGGCCGCCCTGTGGTCTACCGACCCCGCGAGGCGTGACCATGAACGCCGACCTTCGCACCGCGTGTGACCACCTGCGCGGGGTCATCGAACGTGCACGAACCCTTGAGCAACGACAGCATGCCGCGCAGTTCCGCACGGCTGTCGATCTGCTGTCGGCACCGAATCCGCTGGACCGCGTGTATCTGCGCATGAGCACCACCGAGGCCGATATACGGCGGGCGCTCACCGTCGCGGCCAATCGGTACGGCAGCCACCCCGCCTTGCTGGTGCTGGAGATTCACCGCTGGCACAACCGCTCGCGCTCGCAGCGTTGGGCAGCCCGCGCTGCGCTCGGCGAACTCAATAAACAGCCAGCCTTTAGGAGGCCGTAATGAAATCAATTTTGACTGACGCCGATATTGCCGAAATCAAGCGCGCCTACCCGAACGCCAACCGATATCTTTTAGACGGCCATATCCACACTGCCGACGGTTTGACCCTGATGCATTCCAAGTGGAAGGGTGAAGGCGAAGCACCCTATTTGCTGCGGGCGGCGGCGATGGCGGTGGTGCGCTGGAAGCAGGCCCCCACGGGTCATATCGATTACGACGTGGGCCGGGACGCATTCCTGTCGTTCGTCAATGCATACAAAAACGGAGTGCAGTCATGATTTGCGAATCGGAACTGCAGTGGCTTGTCCCGCCTGAACTGGTGACGTACATCGTAACCAATTATGCCCATGTATCACCGATGACGATGGCCGACGCCATGCTTCGGACGCGAAAGGAAATCGCTGAACGCATTCGCCCGGAATACCGCACGCACCCGGCGGTCAAGATGGCTTCCGCCATGCACCTAGTATGCATGCTCGAATGGGATGGGAAAGACGATAGCGACCTTGGGGAATCATTCTGGCTCGCATTGGGCCCGTACATGCGAGACGACCTATGACCGAAATCAGTTACTCGCGCGGGTCCGTTATCACTGACAATCAGCCGCAACAATGCACGGCCGCCGACTTCGGCCAGTTCTGCGATGCGTTGCAGGCCGAGCTTAACCCCGGCAAGGGGCCGGCCTATGTGTGCGGGCCTGTCGCTGGTACGCGGGACAAAGCGCACGCGTTGCCCCGGCGCTGGCTGGCGCTGGACCTGGACCTGGCCACCCCGGAGGTAATCGCTGACCTGCTGATGAAGCTGGCGGGTTACTCGGCACTCGCTCACACCACGGCCAGCCATACGAACACCGCACCTTGTGTTCGTGTGTTTGTGGAGATGGCGGCTCCCGCCGACCGTGCCAGCGTGATCGCCACAAGCGCGTGGCTGCGCGGGCAACTCGGCATAGAGTTCGATCCGGCTACTGACAGGCCCGAACAGCCGTTGTATCTGGCCCCCGCCGGGGCGACGTTCTGGCGATTCCACGGTGCGCCCGTTGTCCCGCGTCCGGGTATCACCGTTGCAACTGTGCCGGTGGCTACTCCTGTCGGTCCTGCGCATCCATTGGCCTGCCGCGTTGCTGAGGCGGACCTTGAGCACATCGTCACCGACCTTGCCCGCGCTGCGCCGGGACAGCGTAACGACCTACTCGCGCGCCGTGCGTTCAAGCTGGGTGGCTACGTAGCCGCTCGTCGGCTCGATCGCGCTGCCGTCGTGCAAGCCGTCGAGCCGATCCTTGCGACGTGGGCCGACCCTGAGCACGATCGCGCCACGCTGGATCGTCAGTTGACGGCGGGACAGCGCGAACCGCTGGTGTTGGTGGTGCCCGATGCGCGCATGCCGGTAGCGAACGCAGCGCCGCGTAGCACGGGACGCATCCACAACGCGGGCGACCTGATGGGCAAGCGGTTCAAGCCGGTGCAGTGGGCCATCCGTGACCTTGTACCCGAAGGCGTGACCATCCTCGCGGGCGCGCCGAAGTCGGGCAAGTCGTTTCTGGTGTTGCAATGGGCGTTCGCCATCGCGACCGGTTGCGCACTGTGGAACGACAGGCCGCCGGAGATACAGGGCCGCGCCCTGTATCTGGCTCTTGAGGATAAGCACCAGCGCATGCAGCGCAGGTTGCAAAAATTGCAGATGGATCGAGGCTTGTCGTTGAACGTCGATCTAGGGCGGCTGGATTACGCCGTTGAATGGGACAAGGCCGAGGAAGGCGTGGCGGCGATCCGGGAATATCTGACGAAAAATCCTGATTGTCGTCTTGTTGCGGTCGATACCATGAGCACGTTCCGCAATACCGGCCCCGGGCGTAAATCAGCCTATGCCCATGATTATGAGGTCGGCGCGATGTTCAAGCCATTATGCCGGGAATTCAACGTCGCGATCATTCTGGTGTCGCATACCCGCAAACAAGCCGCGGACGATCCAATGGACACCGTCAGTGGTACGCAGGGTCTAACGGGTTCCGTGGACAACATTCTGACGCTGCAAAAACCAAAGCGTGCCATGGGCGACGATTATTCCGTGTTGCACGTAGACGGGCGCGACATCGAGAACCCGGTGGAGCTTGCCCTTACCAGGAACGCACAGACGGGTTTCTGGGCGTGTCTCGGTCATGCTGACGAGGTAAGCCGCACCAACGAGAGCCAAGCCGTTCTGAAGGTGCTGGCGACGATTGGCATGGGGTCGCCCCGGGAGATTCATGCCGCCATGGGCGGAGAAGTGAAATTGCCGACCCTGACCCGGCGGCTCGCACGTATGGCGCAGCGTGGGGAAATTTATCGGTCACGTCACGGACAATATTTGTTGAATGCTGATACTGACGATCTTCCGGCCCCGCCGCCGATAGTTCCTCCCCCGGGTGCCGTCTGAATGTGCCCACACACGAAAAAGCTGTCCGAGTGTCTTATTGTCTTGATAGTGGGTCGGACAAAAAGACACTCGGACAGCTAAGACAGGGGATCGTGCGCGCACGCGCGAGGGCGGGGAAAATTTCAACCATCGTCGGAAATTTCCACCGTGATCGTTGGAAAATTATCGGCGGAAATTTTCCAACCATGGTCATCGTCGGAAAACCGTAATCGATTACGATTATCTGTGCTGAAAGATATTTTTCCGGCGTCGATTTATTTTGGTTCAATTTCTAACCGGGACAGTCCAATTAACCACCCCCGGAGGAATTAACCATGCCCAAGCTCAACGAAATTCGCGAACTGCGCGCCGCCAAGGTCGCCGAAGCGCGTTCGATCATCGCCACCGCCGAGACCGCAAAGCGTTCGCTGACCGCCGACGAGTCGGCCAAGTTCGACGCGCTCAAGGCGGAAATTGCCGACCTGGAAGCGCAGGAAACCCGTGCATCGTTTCTGGACGAGCAGGAACGCCGTAGCGACGCGCGCACCGTCGAGCCCGGCCGGGACACCATGGAGGCGCTGGAATCGCGCTGTAGCCTGCTGGGCACGCTCCGGACGCAGATGGAAGGTCGCAGCCTGACCGGTGCCGCCGCCGAACTGCACGCCGAGTTGCAGCGCCGGCACGGTGCGCCCTCGCACGGTGGCATTCTCGTGCCGCTGTCGGCGTTCGAGACCCGCGCGAACACCACCACCAGCGCCGCCGATCTGGTCGGCACCGATCACCGGGCGGATCAGTTCATCGGCCCGCTGCGCGCGTCGCTGCTGGTGAAGTCGCTGGGCGTTCGCACGCTGTCCGGTCTGGTCGGCAACGTGTCCATCCCGAAGCATGGCGCGGGCCTGTCGGCGGGCTGGGTGGCCGAGGGCAGCGACCTGTCCGAGTCGAACATGGCGTTCTCCGACGTCACGCTGTCGCCGAAGCATGTCGGCGGGATCACGGAAATGAGCCGCCAACTGATCCAGCAGTCCGCGCCGGCTATCGAATCGCTGGTGCGCGATGACCTGTCGTTCGCCATCGCGTCGGCGGTGGACGCGGCCATCGTGGCGGGGTCGGGCGCTGCCGGCCAGCCGCAGGGCATCATCGGCCGCGCCGGCGTGCAGACCGCCGACATTCCGGCCGCATGGGCCGACGTACTGGACGTCGAACAGTTGCTTCGTGGTGCGAACGTCTCGCCCTCCGGCTGGTACACCAGCACCGCCGTGCTGACCGGCCTGCGCAAGGTGCTGAAATCGGCCAGCGCGGGCGCGGACTACATCGCCACCGCCACCAGCATCGGCGACCTGCCGGCAGCGGCCAGCAACGCGGCGCCCGCCGACACGGCCATCCTGGGCGACTGGTCGCAGGTGCTGGTCGGTCAGTGGGGCGTGGTGGAACTGCTGGTCAACCCCTACGCAGAAGCGCCATATCGTCGCGGCGGCGTGCTGGTCCGGGCGTTCTCCACCGTGGACGTGGCCGTGCGTCACGAGGAAGCGTTCGCGGTCTGCACTGCGTCCGAGGGTGGCTGACATGGACGGGCTGGAACTGCGATTCGCCAGCGGCTCCAGCGTGGATGGGCGGTCACTCTACGGGGTGGCCGCTCCATTCAACGCCGAGACCCGCATCGCCGATTTCCGCGAACGCATCGCCCCCGGTGCGTTTACCCGCTCGCTGTCGGCGGGCACCGACGTGCTGGCGCTGGCCGACCACGACCCGGCGCGCGTGCTGGGTCGCACCAGCACGGGCACGTTGCAACTGCGCGAGACCGCCGAAGGGCTGGAGTACCGCCTCACGCTGCCCGACACCACCACCGGCAACGACCTGCGCGCACTGGCCGCGCGTGGTGACCTGGGCGGCGTGTCGTTCGGGTTCAACGTGGTGCGCGATAGTTGGGAGGGCGATTTGCGCACGCTGCACGACGTGGAACTGCACGAAGTATCCATCGTGCAGGCATGGCCGGCGTACCCGACGACTACCGTTTCCCTGCGCAACCGCCAGCCGGCCGGGCATGACTCGCTGGCCCTGTTGCGCAACTGGCTGGAGACTTGCTGATGAACCTGTTCAAACGTCGCGAGCGTCGCGCCGCTGATCCGTCGTGGTCGGCGCTGGTCAATCAGGGCGCGGCAAGTGCCGCCGGGCCGTTCGTGGACGTGCGCACCGCCGAGTCCATTTCCGCCGTGTTCGCATGCGTGCAAGCGCTGGCCGAGTCCACCGCGTGCCTGCCGTTCCACGTGTACCAGCGCGGCGACGATGGCGTGCGCGTGCGGGCCGACGACCACCCGCTTGCCCGCGTGCTGCGCCAGCCGAACGATGCACAGTCCGGACTGGCGTTCCGTGAGTCGATGACGGCGGCGGTCCTGCTGCACGGCAACGCCTACGCGCGGATCGAAACCAACGGCGCGGGCGAACTGGTGGCCCTGCACCCGATGGACCCGCGCAGCGTAAGCGTGCTGCGCCTGCCTTCCGGTCGGTACGTGTACGACTACACGGACGACGACGGCAAGGTGTCGCGCCTGCTGGACCATGAAGTGTTCCACCTTGCCGACCGCACCGACGCAGGATCGATCGTCGGCCGATCGCGCATTGCCGTGGCACGCGACCAGCTCGGCCTGGCACTGGCGCAGCGGGAACATGGTGCCGCCGTGTTCCGCAATGGCGTGTTCCCGGCCGGCGTACTGGAAGCGCCAGCGGATCGCATGATTAGCAACGAACAAATGGAGCGGCTGGCCGCGAACTGGAACAATCGGCACGTAGGTACGGGCAACGCGGGCAAGACCCCGCTGCTGCTATTCGGCGTGCAGTACAAGCCGGTGACGATTCCGCTGGAGGATATGCAGTGGGTCGCTGCGCAGAAAATGGCCGTTGAGGATGTCGCGCGCATCTTCCGGGTGCCGCCGACGCTGATCCAAGACTTGTCACATGGCACGTACACCAACGTGATCGAACTGGGCTCGCAGTTCGTGCGCTACTCGCTGCAACGCTGGCTGTCGATGTGGGAAGCGGAAGTGTCGCGCCAGTTGCTCGGCCCGATTGCCCGCCGCCGTTATCACGCCGAGCATTCCGTGGAAGGTTTGTTGCGTGGCAACCCCGAGGCGCGCGCTGCGTTCTACGCATCGGCGATCAACGCCGGGTGGATGACGGTTGACGAAGTGCGCCGACTGGAAAACCTGCCGCCACTGGGACACGTCGATGCGTCGTAAGACCCGGCCCAGCGGACGCGACGCCGACCCGCGCCGCACGATCCCGCTCAACTCGCAGCGCTGGCGCACGATGCGCGCGAGCGTGTTACGGCGGGAACCGTTGTGCCGTCATTGCAAGGCGCGCGGTGTCGTGGCCGTGGCGACCGACGTGGACCATGCGGACGGTAATCCTGGCAACAACGACGCGAGCAACCTTCAACCGTTGTGCCATGCGTGCCATTCGCACAAGACGGGCCGCGAGCGTTATGGATTACGCGTCAACGTTCCCGGTTGCAACGTCGATGGATGGCCCGCCGACCCGGCCCACCACTGGAATAAATCACGCGGAGCGTAATCGTTTATAGACCGCCTCTTCCCCTTTGGTTTATCGCTATGTCCAAGATAACTAAACCGATTAGTTCACAAAGGACTCGGCAACGTCGCAGCGATAGCGCAGCGGCCGCATTGAAGGCCATGGCAAACGTGCAGGCGGGCGAGTTGAAGCCGCCGGCGGGCGTCGCGTTCCCGGTTGAGGCGCGCAAGTTCTGGGCGCGCGTGGTCGCCAATCGTGCCCGGGATCGCTGGAACGAACTGGACCTGACGAACGCCGTCGAGCTTTGCCGGATGTTCGCCGACATCGAGCGCTTCCGCGCGCTGATCGCGAAAGAGGGTGACGTGGTGAAGGGCAAGGTTCACCCGGCGCACAAGCTGCTAGAAGCGGCGGGCCGGCGTGCGATATCTCTGGCCCGTGTCCTGCACGTTCACCCCGAGGCTACCGAGGGCCGCGCGCGTGATGGTGGCAACGCCTTGAACCTTGAACGCCAGTCGCGCACGGCGACGCGGGCACATGATGACGATGGGCTGATCCCGGGGTTGCTGCAATGAGTCGAGCCGGGCGCGTTATCAGTTTCATTGAACGCTATTGCCTGATCCCGGACGGTGCGCACGTCGGGCAACCGATGAAACTGGCCGAGTTCCAGCGCGAGTTCATCCGCGCGATTTACGACAACCCGGCCGGCACGCGGCGGGCATTCCTGTCCATCGCGCGCAAGAACGGCAAGACGGGCTTGATTGCCGCGCTGCTGCTGGTGCACCTGGTCGGCCCGGAAGCCAAGCGCAACGCGCAAATCGTGTCCGGCGCGATGTCCCGGGATCAGGCCGCGCTGGTGTTCAACCTTGCCGCCAAGATGGTGCAGCTATCCCCGCGCCTGTCGGAACTGGTGCGCATCGTGCCATCGGGCAAACGGTTGCTGGGGTTGCCGCTCAACACCGAGTACAAGGCGCTGGCGGCGGACGGCAAGACCGCGCACGGCTTGTCCCCGGTGCTGGCGATCCTGGATGAAATCGGGCAGGTGCGCGGGCCGCATTCGGACTTCGTGGACGCGATCACCACCTCGCAGGGTGCGCACGCGGAACCGCTGTTGATCGCGACCAGCACGCAAGCGGCCGGCGACGCCGACCTGTTCAGTGTGTGGCTGGACGATGCCGACCGCAGCGCAGACCCGCGCATCGTGTCGCGGCGGTACTCCGCGGCCGAGGGTTGCGAACTGGACGACGAGGGCGCATGGCGCGCGGCGAACCCGGCGCTAGGTATGTTCCGTTCGCTGGACGACCTGCGGGAACAGGCGGCACAAGCGGCGCGCATGCCGAGCGTCGAAAACACGTTCCGTAACCTGATCCTCAATCAACGGGTGAGCGTGGTGTCGCCGTTCGTGTCGCCGAACGTCTGGAAGGCATGCGGCGGGGAGCCGGGCGACTTCGACGGCCCGGTGTTCGGCGGCCTAGACCTGGCGGCCCGCACCGACCTGACCGCGTTCGTTCTCTACGACCGGGCGCGCAACGTGCGCCCGTATTTCTGGACGCCATCGGAAGGGCTGCGGGATCGTGCCGCCCGCGATCGTGCACCCTATGACGCGTGGCACCGGCAGGGCTTCCTGCGCACCACGCCGGGCGCAACGGTGGATTACGCGCACGTTGCGGCGGACATCGTGGATATCGTGGCCGACGTGGACCTGCACGCGGTGGCGTTCGACCGCTGGCGCATCGACGTGTTCAAGAAGGAACTGGAACGGCTGGGCGTCGAGTTGCCGTTGGTCCCGTGGGGGCAGGGATTCAAGGACATGTCCCCGGCGCTGGACTCGCTGGAAGCCGAGTTGTTGAACGGGCGCATTGCGCACGCCCTGCACCCGGTGTTGACCATGTGCGCCGCTAACGCCGTGGTGACGAAAGACCCCAGCGGCTCCCGAAAGCTGGACAAGGCCAAGGCCACGGGGCGTATCGACGGGTTGCAGGCGCTTGCCATGGCTGTGGGTGCAGCGGGCGTTGCGCCGGCTCCCGTAGTTGCCCCGGACAACCTGTTCGTGATGATCTAGAATGGGCGCACCGACGGGTTGCTCCGCCCAGTGGTCGAAGGACGTGCGAACCCTGCCCGCGTGATGCGTGGCGGGGTTTTTTGTGCCCGGTGATTTGCAGGACACTTGCAGGACGTAACTGCAAACGAAAAACCCGGCGCGATGGCCGGGTTCTCGTAAATGCCTGTTATTTCAAGGCTTTTCTTGGTCGGGGAGACAGGATTTGAACCTGCGACTTCTACGTCCCGAACGTAGCGCTCTACCAGGCTGAGCTACACCCCGCGGGAGCCGCGTATCTTAATGTCCGGATCGGAGCTTGGCA
>Ga0164242_10008649_pt1 | contig 11031 bp, 8 predicted proteins | sample OricomgcompostMG_FD_108783 | JGI IMG/M metagenome (GOLD analysis project Ga0164242, IMG submission 108783) | Miracle-Growth compost microbial communities from Emeryville, California, USA - Original compost - Miracle growth compost (MG) ...
ACCAAACTTGAAAACAATCCCTTACCAGCCTCCCGGAAAACCCTTCCAGGAGTGACGCCTTTTGACTGACACTTTTGACATCGCGAAACAAAACAAGTGACGTCTTTTGACTGACACCTGGCCTCTCAGATCTCAAATGGCTGCAACTGCCGAGAGTCGAGAGGATCGGGCAGACTCATCCCCAGGCTGCCTGTCTCCCTCTTCTTTTGACAGGATTTACAGGATCAACAGGATTGCTGGCGAGTTGGCCCCAATACATCTGTCCCAGTACGGCTTGGACCGGAGACGGAATCGAGTTCGGGATTTTGCGTTCCGGGCCGGAAGTCGTTGCATTGGCGTCTTCAACGAGGGGGTCAGGCACATTTTTCGGAACGGGAGCCGACCCGAAGGCGTAAGCCGGAGGCCGAAAAATCATTGCCAGACCCCCTCCGGATTCCGCGGAACAATAACCGACCAATTTCCCAATGCCTGTTTCGATGAATCCTGCACAGCCCAAGTACAGCCCACCCTACGCAAAATCCCTGACCGCGTACTTGGCTGCACGGTTGCCCTGCGCCCCCGGTCGCAAGACATTCTCCACCGCTCCCGCTATATTAGGACGACAGTCCAAGATCCTGATTTTCAGCGAAGGAGAATTGATCCTGATGTGCAACCTGGTGCGACTTTTCAAGGCAGCGTGTGCCCTGTCTCTGATTCTGATGTGCGGGGCGGCTGATTCCAGGCCCGCCGACAAGGAATACGACATCGTCATCTACGGAGGAACCTCCGGAGGGGCCGCCGCGGCCATCCAGGCCAGCCGCATGGGCAAAAGCGTCCTGCTGATCGAGCCCGGCAAGCACATCGGGGGGCTCACCTCAGGGGCCCTGGGAGCCACCGACATCGGCAACAAGAAAGCCATCGGCGGCATCTCCCGCGAATTCTACCAGCGCGTCAAACAGCATTACCTGAAGCCCGAATCCTGGAAGCAGCAGAAGGCCGAAAGCTACCGCGGCCGGCGAAACACCGGCACCGAAGATACGATGTGGACCTTCGAGCCGCATGTCGCCGAGCAGATCTATCACGACATGCTCAAAGAAGCCAAAGTCCCTGTCGTGTTCGAGGAACGGCTGAACCTCAAGTCGGGGGTGACCAAAAAAGAAGGTCGAATCGTTGCCATCACCATGGAAAGCGGCCTCGTTGTCCGCGGGAAGATGTTCATCGATACGACCTACGAAGGTGACCTGATGGCGGTCGCCGGCGTCAGCTACCACGTCGGTCGCGAAGCCAACTCTGTCTACAAAGAAACGCTGAACGGCGTGCAGTTCGGCCAGCGGCATCACCAGTTCCGCGTGCCTGTCGACCCGTACATGACTCCCGGTGACCCCAAGAGCGGCCTGCTGCCAGGAATTCATGCCGGCAGCGCCGGTGAGCAGGGGGCCGGCGACAACCGCGTGCAGGCCTACAACTTCCGGATGTGCATGACCGACGTCCCCGAAAATCAGATTCCCTGGCCGAAGCCCGCCGGCTACGACCCCCTCCGCTACGAACTGCTGCTCCGCTACATTCAGGGAGGTGTCTGGGATGCCCTCGGCTCCATTTCGCCGATGCCCAACCGGAAAACCGACACCAACAACAACGGCGGATTTTCGACCGACAACATCGGCATGAACTACGACTACCCCGATGGAGATTACGCCACCCGCGACCGCATCTTCCAGGAGCACGTCACCTATCAGCAGGGAATGATGTGGTTTCTGGCCAACGACTCCCGGGTCCCCGAGAAGATTCGTAAAGACGTCAGCCGCTGGGGGCTGTGCAAAGATGAATTTCCGGAAACGGGGGGCTGGTCGCATCAGATGTACATCCGCGAAGCCCGCCGGCTGGTTGCCGGCTACGTCATGACGCAGCACAACTGCCAGGGGCGCGAAGTCGCCAACGACCCGGTCGGCCTGGCCGCCTACACCATGGATTCGCATAACACGCAACGGTTTGTCCACGAAGGCCGGGCCCTCAACGAAGGGGATGTCCAGGTCGGCGGGTTCTCGCCGTACCCCATCTCTTACCGTTCGCTGGTTCCCAAACAGGCCGAGTGCACCAACCTGTTCGTCCCGGTCTGCCTGTCGGCCTCGCACATCTCGTATGGTTCGATCCGCATGGAACCGGTCTTCATGGTGCTGGGGCAGTCGGCAGCGACCGCCGCGGCTCATGCCATCGACGAAAAAGTTGCAGTTCAGCAGATCGACTATAAGAAACTGCAGGCCCGGCTGCTCGCCGACAAGCAGGTTCTGGAATGGACCGGCCCCGTCCGCGGCAGTGGTCGCAGCGTCAAAAGCATGGCGGGAACCGTTCTCGACGACACGCAGGCAAAACTGACCGGCGATTGGGGGACGAGCGCCTCGGCCACCGGTTACGTCGGTCACCAGTATCTGCACGACGGAAACGAAGAGAAGGGCAAAAAGCAGGCAACCTTCTCCTGGAAGGTCAAAGAGCCCGGACAGTACGAAGTGATCGTCACTTATTCGACCAACCCCAACCGTGCCACCAATGTCCCAGTGACCATTGTCGATGCCGAAGGAAAACACACCGTTCGCGTCAACCAGCGGAAGAAAGCCCCCTCGGGCGATATGAAATCGCTGGGGACTTACCGGTTCGAAAAAGAAGGCAGTCTGACGATCTCGACTGAGGGTACCGACGGGTACGTCATTGTCGATGCCGTGCAGATCCTGTCTCTGAAAGATAAAAAGCACTATAAGGACGGGCAATAACCCGGTATAATCCTGCCCGACCCCGGGGTGGTCACCTTCTTCCAGAACGGTGCCCCCCGGAGGATGGCCGGAAGTTCGATCCGGGCATGCTTTCAGAACCCCATGTCGGGGAAAATGCCCCCTCGCCAGCAGGTGTAAGGTTTTTCAAGATTACGACAACATGTTCCCATTCGGCTGAGAGGGGAGGCTGACCATGCGGTTTGAAACGAACAGCGGCCCGTCCCGGCTTCTGATTGCCGACGACAACCATCAGAACTGTGAGTTGCTGGATGCCTACCTGTCCGGGGAAGGCTACCAGATCGACGTCGTTTACGACGGTCAGCAGACCCTCGACCAGGTGGCCCGTGTGCAGCCCGACCTGATCCTGCTGGACATCATGATGCCCCGGATGAGCGGATACGAAGTCTGCTCGCGGCTGAAGGCCGACAAAACGACGCGCGACATTCCGATCATCATGGTGACGGCACTCGCCGAACTGGGTGACATCGAAAAAGCAGTCAACGCCGGTGCCGACGATTTCCTCACCAAGCCCGTCAACAAGCTCGAACTGACCACCCGCGTCCGTTCGCTGCTGCGGGTCCGCCACCTGACCAACGAACGAGATCGGCTGCTGGCCTATCTCGCCGAGGTCGAAGGGGCCTATCCGCACGGGGACACCACTCCCTGATGTCACGCTCACAAGTCATTCTCAAACCCCGGCGTGCGCTCCCGTTCTTCGCCCGCCACCCGTGGGTTTTCGCCGGCGCCATCCACCAGGTCTCTCCCGCTGCCGATCCGGGGGCCGAGGTCGACCTCGTCACCCACGATGGCAAATTCGTGGCCCGGGGCCTGTATAACCCGAACAGTAATATCCGGGTCCGGCTGTATAGCTGGAACGCCGAAATTCCCCTCGACCAGGCCTTCTGGGAAGAACAGATCGCCCGCGCGATCCGTCTCCGCCACCAGCACCTGCAACTGCAGGCTCCCCAATCGGCATGCCGGCTGATTTTCAGCGAAGCCGACGGTCTCTCCGGCCTGATCGTCGACCGTTACGCCGACTGGCTGCTCGTCCAGTTCACCAGCCTGGCGGTGGCGCAACGCCAGGCGGAAATCGTCGAAATTCTGCAGCGGCAACTGCGGCCGGCGGGAATCTGGCTGCGGACCGAAAAAGGGATCCGCGATGCGGAAGGGCTCGCGATTGTCGACGGCCTGCTGACCGGCGAACCGCCCCCCCGTCCGCTGTGGATCGAAGAACATGGGCTCCGCTACGGAATCGATGTCGTCGAAGGGCAGAAGACCGGCTACTTTCTCGACCAGCGGGACAATCGCCTGCGGGCCGCCTCGTTCATGACCGACCGCCGGGTGCTCGATGTCTGCTGCTATTCGGGCGGGTTTGCGCTCAACGCGGTGCGTCACGGCCAAGCCCGTTCGGTGCATGCGGTTGATGTTTCGGAATCGGCGCTGGCACTCGCGGCGGCGAACGCCGAAGCCAACGGCCTGGCCTCGCAGATCGAATTCGAAAAGTCCGACGCCTTCAAAGCCCTGGAACGGCTCGGTGCCGCAGGCGAGCGGTTTGGAGCGATTGTTCTCGACCCTCCTAAACTGGCCCGGCACGCCCGTGGACTCGAAGAGGCGCTGCGGGGCTATCACAGCCTGAACCGCCTGGCGGTCGATGTTCTGGAATCCGACGGCATTCTGATCACCTGCAGTTGCACCGGGCACGTCTCCCGCGAACAATTCGAGCAGATGCTGGCCGATGTCGCCAAAGTGACCCGGCGGCCGATTCAGATTCTCGAAGCCCGGCAGGCCGCCCCCGATCATCCCACCAGCGTCAGTTGCCCCGAAACCGACTATCTGAAGTGTTACATTTGCAGGGTTGCCTGAACTTCTGTTGCGTGAACTCCCGGGTGTTCCGCAAAACCTCTCGATACATTGACCGGGTCGCCTGAATTTATGACACGACGCAGCAACCGCCACCGCCTGGCCGCCGATCTGCAGATCCGCACTCCGACCGCCGAAAAGATGCTGATCGAAGCCCTGGTCGAAGTCGAGGGAACCCGCGTTCTCTGCACGACCCAGGGACGCGGACAACTGGCCGCCGCCACCGCCAGCCAGTTCCCCGGCGCGCAGGTCACCTGCCACATTCCCGATATCTTCATCTCCCGGCAGACAGGCGAGCTGACCCGCGCCGGCTACACCGACCGGGCAGGGGAGGGGAACCTCGCCATTCACTGCGGGGCCGACTTCCCCGACCAGCCGTTCGACACGGTCATGATCCCCGTCCACACCCAGGACGAAGCGGAGCTGACCCGCGACTACCTGCAGGCCGGCTACCAGGCCCTGGAGATCGGTGGCCGGCTGCTGGCCGCCGTCTGGAAGCGGAACGACGTCTGGCTGTACGAAGAACTGCGGAAGCTGTCCAAAAAGGTGACTCGCGTGCCGCAGCGCCGCGGTGTGCTGTATATCGTCACGAAAACCGAACCTCTGAAAAAGATGAAGCGGTTTACGTGCGAATTCGCCTTTCGCGACCAGGAACGGCTGATCAGACTCGTCAGCCGGCCCGGTGTTTTCAGCCACCGCAGCCTCGATGGCGGAGCCCGCTCCCTCATCAACTCGATGCAGGTCAAAGCGGGAGACCGCGTCCTCGACATCGGCTGTGGATGCGGGGCCGTCGGGCTGGCCGCCGCCTTTCGGGCCCCCGACGTTTCGGTCGTGGCCCTCGATTCGAATGCCCGGGCGGTGGAATGCACGCTGGCCGGTGCTGCGCTCAACGAGTTAACGACGGTAACCGCCCGGCTGACCTGTGATGGTGACAGCGGAGCCCCCGGCACATTCGACCTGGCGGTGGGGAACCCGCCGTATTATTCGAGCTACAAGATTTCGGAAATCTTTCTGGATGCCGCGTACGATGCGCTGCGTCCGGGGGGCACTGTTCTGATGGTGACCAAGACTCCCGAATGGTTTGAAGAGCACATGCAGCCGCTGTTCGACGATGTGACGTTGATCGAGCACAAATCGTACACGGTGGTGCAGGGAACCCAGCGGGCCTAGTTTGTCGGCGTAGTGTGGGCCAGGGCAGTACCCACTATTCACACAAACCCGAAGAGGCAGTGATTTTTTTGTAGGGTGGCCTGTGCCGGCCATTCCATACAAACCCGAAGCGCCAGCGAGGAGCCCCGGCCAGACGACGTTCGCTTTGTCATGAAAGCGGAGCGGCGCCGGGTGCCTCTGGCGGTCGCAGGCCGCCAGTGCTCTGAATGTGCGAAGTGAACGGTACCGGGGAACCGATTGGCGTGGCCGACAGATTTCCGCGGCTATGAATGCCATGATTAGTTGCAGGACAGGACCGAAAATCATTTTCGATCTGGAACTCATTTAAGAAGAGAATGAACCGGTCCCGTTCTCTTCTGATCCTGTCAATCCTTTCAATCCTGTCTGAAATCTCAAATTACGGAGAAAACCTGGCGAATTCTGTCCAGACAGCCTGCCTGCGTCTTTTCGACAGGATTACCTGGATGAACAGGATTAGCTCTCCGCTCTCCGCTACGGGTTTGATGGCTATGGTGGGCACAGTCTTTGCCAAGTCCATCGAATTTGACATTGGGAATTTGATCTGTTTCCGTCTCTCCAGGGGCCGTGTGGAAATTGACGTCCGCGCAGGATATGCTGTCTACAGGTCCAGGCTTCCCCGCAAATTTCTGTCGGTCATGGGAACCACCACGCTCAGGAGAGAATTCATGTCAAACACAGCCAGGCAAGTTTCACGCCGCCGGTTTCTGCAGACCACTCTGGCGGGGACTGGGGCCACGATCTTCGCACCGACAATCATTCCCAGCTCCGCACTCGGACGGGACGGCGCGGTCGCCCCCAGCGAGCGGATCGTCGTGGGAGGCATCGGCATCGGCAACCGGGGGACTTACGATCTGGGGTGTTTCCTCCAGCAGCCGGATGTGCAATTCGTCGCGGTCAGCGACATCAAACAATCCCGCCGGGTGGCGGTCAAGAAAATCGCCGACAGCAAAAACGGCAACGAAGACTGCGCCATGTATCGCGACTTTCGCGAACTTCTCGACCGCAGCGACATCGATGCGGTGCTGATTGCCACCGGGCCCAACTGGCACGCGACCGCCGCAATGACGGCCGCCAAAGCCGGGAAGGACATGTACTGCGAAAAGCCGGTCACAAAGAACATTGACCAAAGCCTGATTCTGGAAGAGACCATGCGGCGGACGGGCCGGGTGTTTCAGGCCGGAACCCAGCGGCGGAACCTGCCGCATTTCGCGTTCGCCTGCCAACTGGCGCGCACCGGAAAGCTGGGCAAGCTCAAACGGTTGTATGCGCACCCCATGGGGATGCAGGCCCTGATGAGCGGCTGGCTGCCCGCCGAGTCCCCGCCCGACCCCGATGTTGTCGACTGGAACATGTACCTCGGCCCCGCAGCCTGGCGGCCGTTCAATCCGAAACTGCTGGATGGGTTCAATTTCGAAAAAGGGGGCGGACTGGTCGGGGGAGGCGTTCTGGAATGGGGATCGCATTGCGTCGATCTCTGTCAATGGGCGGTGGATGATTGCCCTCCTCCCGTTGAGTACAACGCTCCCAAAAACGGGGAACTCGTCGCGCGGTATGAAAACGGCACGGAACTCGTCTTCCGCGAGAAGGGCTGGATCCCCCTGGGTTCGTGCCCGGTGCGATTCGAAGGAGAAGACGGCTGGGTCGAAGCCGGCGACAGCGGCAAACTGGTCCTGAGTTCGCCGGCATTGCTCGCCGGTCGGACGGTGGAAGAGATCGGCGGTTACCCCGCGACGTTCCACGTTCGCGATTTTCTGGACTGCGTGAAGACCCGCAGCCTGCCGAAGGGGAACGCCCAGGCCGCCTGCAACGCCCACATCGCCTGCCATGCCGCGAACATCGCTTTGCATCTGGGTCGGCAAGTGAAATACGACATCAACAAGCACGAGTTCATCGACGACGAGGCGGCCAACCGCCTGCGTTCCGAAGCTCTCCGCGAACCGTGGAGACTGTAGGACCAGCGCCCGCCTGTTCGACTTCGTGTCGACTTCGAGTTTCTCTGCCGCTCATTCGTCTTCAACGTTCAGGATTGACCCCATGCGAAATCTTGCATTCCCGGCGAAAGCCGTCGCGGTTTCCACAATACTGTTTCTCACCGTGGCCGCATCCGCGTTTGCGGAACCTGCCTCCCCGGAAAAAGACCTGATTGCCGTTTTGCAGTCCGCCGATTCGCCGCCTGCCGAGAAAGCGATCACCTGCAAGCGTCTGGCCATACACGGCACGAGCGCGGCGGTACCGGAACTGGCAAAGCTGCTTCCGGATCCGCAATTGTCGTCGTGGGCTCGAATCGCTTTGGAAGCCATTCCCGGCCCCGAAGCCGACGAAGCCTTGCGGAAGGCCACCGAATCGCTGGAAGGATTGCTGCTGGTCGGCACGATCAATTCCCTCGGCGTTCGTCAGGATGCCAAAGCCGTGGAACTTTTGACCGGACGACTCGCAGATAAAGATGCCGAGGTTGCCTCCGCTGCCGCCGTTGCTTTGGGACACATCGGCGATCCCCCCGCGACGAAAGCCCTGCGTGAAGCCCTGACGGCAACGTCCGGGAAAGTTCGCTCGTCGGTCGCCGAGGGACTGGTGCTGTGTGCCGAGCGGTTGCACACCGCGGCAAAGTCTGCCGAGGCGGTGGCGATTTACGATGAAGTCCGTAAAGCCGACGTCCCCAAACAGCGACAGGTCGAGGCCACTCGGGGAGCGATTCTGGCGCGGGGCGTTGAAGGCATTCCGCTGCTGCTGGAGCAGTTCCGCTCGAAGGACAAAGTGTTCTTCCAGTTGGCGCTGGGGACGTGCCGGGAATTTCCGGGCAGCAAAATTGACCAGGTTCTGGCGACGGAACTCGGACAGGCCGCGCCCGAGCGGGCGGCACTGATCGTGTACGCAATGGCCGATCGCCCCGAGACCGTGATGTTGCCCGCCTTGTTGAAAGCCGCCGAAAAAAGTCCCGGGCCCGTCCAGGTCGCCGCGGTCGATGTCCTGGGCCGCGTGGGCGATCCTTCCTGCCTGCCGGTGCTCCTGGAAGTTGCCCTCAATCCCGATGCGAAACTCTCGCAGACCGCGAAAGAATCGCTGGCCGAACTCCCCGGTGAAAAAGTCGATGCCCGTATCGTCGCCATGCTTCCCGAAGCCAAAGGGAAATCGTATCCGCTGCTGCTGGAACTTGTGGGAGAGCGTCGCATCCCGGCGGTCCCTGAAGTTTTGAAAGCCCTGGAACATTCGGACAAGGATGTGCGTGCCGCCGCACTCGCGGCTTTGGGAAAAACCGTTTCGCTCCAGCAGTTGTCGGTGCTGATCTCGCAGGTCGCCAAGCCCAAACACTCCGAGGATCTGCCCGCGGCTCAGCAAGCTCTTAAAACGGCGAGCGTCCGCATGCCCGATCGTGAAGCCTGCGCGAAAGAACTGGCCATGGCCTTGGAGCATTCGCCGCCTACTTCCAAAATCGTGCTGCTGGAAACGCTCGGCGAAGTGGGGGGGACGAAAGCCCTCCAGACTCTGGCGACCGCAGCCCGGAGCGACGCCCCCGAACTTCAGGACAACGCCAGCCGAATTTTAGGCCGCTGGAACAGCGTGGAAGCCGCCCCGGTCCTTCTGGATCTTGCCAAAACCGCTCCCGAGTCCCGGTATCAGGTCCGCGCTTTGCGGGGTTATATTGGTCTCGCCCGCAAATTTGCCATGCCGGAGTCTCAGCGGGCCGGGATGTGCCAGAAGGCACTGGAGACCGCGAAACGGTCGAACGAAAAGAAACTCGTGCTGGATGTCCTCAAACTTCATCCCAGTACCGATGGCCTGAAACTGGTTGTGGGTTTGCTGGAATCGCCCGAACTCAAAACGGAGGCGACCCAGACCGTTCTCGTGATTGCCCAGAAGGTCAAAGGCAAGAAGAAGGACGAAGTGAACAGCCTGCTGTCCCAGGCAGGGCTGGAGCGGGTCAAGCTGGAAATCGTCAAAGCCGAATACGGAGCCGGGGCGAATCAGAAAGATGTGACCGCCATCCTCCAGAAACACGCCGGAGATTTGCCTTTGGTCAGCCTGCCTTCGTCCAGTTACAACGCCAGTTTCGGCGGCGATCCGGTGCCGGGACAAGTGAAGCAGTTGAAGGTGCAATATCGCATCAACGGCAAACCGGGCGAAGCCACCTTCGCGGAGAACGCCCTCATCGCCTTCCCGATGCCGAAAGGGTGAAAAGAGTAAGGAGTAGCCGAGGAACGGTGGGGCTGGTCCCTGCCGTTCCCCTACCGGCGGCGGAGCACGAACACGCCTCCTCCCAAAAGAATCAGGCCATCCATAATCACAATCGATACCATGGTCCAGTCAACCGGGTCGGCCGACTGCCGCTGACTCTGGCGCTGATGCCGTCTGGCAAGTAGCCGTTTTGCACGCCTCAGATGCAGCTCGAACCGCGAAACCGCGGCTTCCGGGGGTGTCGAGGCCTGGCCGAGAATCTGCGGCAGATAATCCCGACTGGCCCATAACAGATCGAGAACCACAGGGTCGGAGGGACGGGAAGCCCGTTCCAGTTCACGGACAATTGCCTCCCGTTGTGCTTCGGCTTTGTGCGTGGCTGCCGCCCATTCCGACGGACTGGCATTCCGCGTACGCAGACTGGTCAGTTCCTGCCGGATTTGGACCAGACTGTCGCAGGCGCGTTGATGAAGGGTCTGCCGCTGGTTCCACGTATACGCCACGCCGGCGATTCCCGCGACGATCAACGTCGCAGCCAGTCCCCACCGGACGCCTGGCCTGATCAGAACCGCCAGCAACACACCCAGAACTTCGCCGCTCCATTCCAGGCAGGTTTGGCAGAACTGTCTGACAACGCCGACGGGGACCCGCAATCGGGCACGGTTGTTCGGCGAAGTCCCTCCGGCCAACTGAAGCTGCTGTCGATGGACGTTTGCCAGGAGATCGGCCGCGGCTGCCGAGGTTTCCGCGGTTGCGGTCTGGGGTGGGGTGGCAGCGGACGGAAACAGCCCTTCCACATCTCCCGCCCGGCACCAGTTGCCCGACTCTCCGACTTTGATCTGGTCGTGTGCCGTCAGTCGATGGCTGGCCGCCAGTTGCAGCAGTTCCTCCGTGGTCACAGGACCATGCATCTCGCGACGGTGTTTCCAGTACCATTGCTCAGCCACAAGGGGGCTCCTGTGTGGTGTCCGCCTGATGTTCGGGAGGGAGTTCCGCGAGTTCCCGCCCCGGCTGCTGCTTGTCCTGAAGTTGCTGCTTGTCCTGAAGCTGTCCGGGATGAGAC
>Ga0164242_10008650_pt1 | contig 11031 bp, 13 predicted proteins | sample OricomgcompostMG_FD_108783 | JGI IMG/M metagenome (GOLD analysis project Ga0164242, IMG submission 108783) | Miracle-Growth compost microbial communities from Emeryville, California, USA - Original compost - Miracle growth compost (MG) ...
GGGGATGGAAAGCGCCGCCGCCAAGGACACCACGCCCCGTATGCCGGTGAAGGCGACCATGAAGGTCCAGCGCCAGGGCGGCGCGGGGCTGGGCCGCAGCGTGCGGGGCGCGATCAGGCGCGGCAGATAGGTCGCGGCGAACACCCAGAGGAAGCGCACCAGGATGATCGCGGCTGAGACCGAGGCGCAGGCCAGCGCCAGCCGTCCCCATTGGCTGGGCTCCAGGGTTTCGGCCACCAGCCGGGCCTGCAAGCCCGTCATCAGAAAGATGACGCCTTCGATCAGATAGACCACCAGATCCCAGACGAAAAAGCCCTGAAGCCGGGTCGCGGGCGAGATGAAACGCGGCCCGTTCCAGCTGACGAAAAGGCCCGCCGTCACGGTCGCCAGAACGCCGGAGCCGCCCAGCATGTGCGGCACCCAGAAAGCGGCGAAAGGCGTCAGAAGCGCGATGACGATCTCCACCCGGGGTTCGCGCGCCCAGCGGCGAAACCGCAGAGCGCCCCAGCCGATGGCGAGGCCCCAACCGATCTCGCCCGCCACGATGGCCAGGAACGATGCGCCGGCGTCCAGGGGCGAGAAGCCTCCGCCCGCCACCGCCGCCACCGCGAAGCTGAAAAGGATGAGGGCGGTGGCGTCGTTGACCAGCCCTTCGCCCTCCAGAATGGTGAGAATACGCGACGGCAGGGCAAGGCGGCGGGCGATAGCCATCGGCGCCACGGCATCGGGCGGCGAAACCACCGCGCCCAGCACGAAGCCGACTGCCCAGGGCAGGCCGATCAGGCTATGCGCCACCACCGCGACGATGGTGGCGGTGAACAACACGCAGCCCACCGCCATCAGCAGGATGGGCCGCAGATTGGCCTTGAAGCCGCGCCAGCTCATGCCGACCCCGGATTGGTACAGAAGGGGCGGCAGCAGCAGCAGCAGCACCAGATCGGGCCGCATGCCGATGCGCGGCATCCCCGGCACGAAGGCCAGGGCCAGGCCCACCATCACCAGGAAGATCGACGCGGGGATATGCGACCGGCGCGCCCCCAGCGCGCTGGCAGCGGTCACCGCGACCAGGGCGAAGGCGATGGGGAGGACCGGGGGCAGCATCCCCGGGATATTGGAGTTCCGACCGGGCAACAGGCAATGCCCGGCCGCACTACCAACAGCTGGGGAGGCCGCTTGAGCGGGACCGCGCTACAAAGGGCTCGGATTAGGCGAAGGGTTTCGGATGTCCGAATCCAGCCTTCTTCCTCTGCCGCTCGGACCGCGTCTCAATCTGGGATGCGGCCCCATCCAGCCGCGCGAATGGGTCAACATAGACGGCAGCAACCGGGCCTGGCTCGCCAGCCGGCTTGCGCCGCTGGACCGATTGTTGGTGCGCCTGGGCATCCTGGGGCGAACCGAGTTCGGGCCTTCCGTGAAAGTCTGCAATGTTCTGAAGCGGCTTCCCTATGCCGATGGCAGCGTGGGCGCGGTCTATGCCAGCGAATTGTGGGAGCATCTGACATCTGCCGATGCGGCGCGGCTGACGCGCGAATGTTTCCGCGCGCTGTCGCCCGGCGGGGTGCTGCGGGTCTGCGTTCCGGATGGGGTGGCATTCTGGCAGGAATATCCGCGTCTCCACGCGGCGGCCGGCGCCCAGCCGCGGGACATCCGCTCGGCCCAATGCCTGCGGCAGCATGTGCAATCCTATTTCCGCTGCATCGCCACCCACGCATAAGTCAGCAACACCGGCGCAATCGCGGTGCTGGTCAACATCAGCCGGGCGAGACGACGCAGCATGAGGAAAAATCCACATCAGCCATAAGCGGCGTTCCCATTGACCGATGCACCGAACACTTCCGCCGACAGCGCGGCGGCCATGGCTTCGGCCTTGGCGGCGGCGGCGTCGAGGGTGCGGGCGGTGGCTTCGAGGCGCTGGGCTTGTGCAGCGAAGGCGGTTTGAAGCGGAAGGGGCGGGAGCGGTACGGGGATGCGATTCAGATTTGCCTGATTGAGCTTTGGTTGTGCGCTACCGGTTATCCAGTCTTTCAAGTCGCGTAGATTTAGAAAAACTTCAAGATAATCTAACCTGGCCTTACCATTTGATGTCACGATATGAGCGTGGTTATTCACCCAATACTTTCCTTCGGCCTGAAAAGCGATCGGCGTAGAGCGGCTAAGTAAATTGGCACCATCCTCAGCGATTAAGAGCGCACGTTCATCAAAAATGAATTCATCAACGTAATCAATTATCCCGCTTGCCCCATAATACGGATATTTGCCTTTCCGCCGCTCTCTGTCTGATGCTTTGACAGGTTTTCGTCGATTATCGTGGTTAGTTACCATGTCGCCGAAGGACGTCACCGGCCACCCCTTTGGATTGGTTGCCGGGTCGCCGAACATGTCGATGAAGAGTGCGGGGATGATGGCGCGGGCCTTGGCGCGGGCGATGTCGGCGCAATGCCTGATCTCCGCCGACCGGTCCAACAGCCCCACGATCCGCCGCTGCTCCTCCAGCGGTGGGAGGGGAACTTTTGCAGCCTTGATGAGCGAAAGAGGCAGGGACGGGAGGCTCGTAACCTGAGCCTGAGAGCGGGGATCATACCGCTGCGACCAATGGAAAAGGTACGACGGCAGAACCTTTCGCCGATCCGGTATGATCGTGGCGAGGTGCGATACCACGTAGGCATCCTGGCCAAGCATCGCACGGTGATTGAGGTTTACAGACGCGCCGCTCTTCGGGATCAGCAGCGTCCCAGCCGGATAGAGACGCAGCCCACATTCGCGGACGGCCAGCGGCGAAACCCGGTCCGTGGTTTCAACAAGCGCCGGGTCAATATGCTTACGCCCAACATCCTGCATACGAACGAAAGGATGACCATCGTCGCAAAAGTGATCGGTGCCCTGCGGAGCCGGATTGCCCGCAGAAATGTCCGAAACCTCTTCAAGATCGACTAGCGGCCAAGCATTCACGCTGCCTCTCCCCGCAGTTCCGTCGCCAGCGCCTGAATATCGCCGAGGATCGTCTCCACATCCTCCTGCAATTCTTCCAGCAGATCGCGCGGATCGCGATGTTCTGCCGCCTCGCGGCTTTCGGGCCGATAGCGGGAAGCGGACAGGTTCCAGTCCTCGCGCTCGATCGCGGCGGCATCGGCGAACCACCAGTTTTCCGTCCAGGGCGTTTCCGTGTCCCGAGCCTGCCAGTCCGCCCACATCTCATTCCGGCTGTTGAAGGCCGCGATCAGGCCCGGCAGGTCGTCGGCGTCGATCGGCTGGTCATGGTTGGCGTCGAGCTTGAACCCGTCATTGCTGGCGTGAAGGAACATGACGTGCTCGGTGCGCCCGCCCTTGGCGAACACCAGGACCGAGGTTTTCACCCCCGAATAGGGCTGGAACACCCCGCCGGGCAGCGACAGCACCGCCTCCACCCGGTTGTTCTGCATCAGCATCCGGCGCAGTTCCTTGTGCGCGCCGGTGGAGCCGAACAGCACGCCCTCCGGCACGATCACGCCGCAACGACCGCCGTCCCTCAGGTTGTCGATCATGTATTTGACGAACAGCAGTTCGGTCGCGGTGCTGGTCCCGATCTTCACGTCATCGACAATACGGTCGCGGTCGATGCGCCCCGAGAAGGGCGGATTGGCGAGGATCACGTCATAGCCGTCGAGCGGCAGGTTATTTTCGGCCCTCGCCTGCCGATCAAAGCTGGTGGTCAGCACGTTGCGTTTCAGGATGCGGACATCCGGCAGGCCGCGCAGCGCCAGGTTCATGCTGGCGAGGCTGACCATCTTGGGATCGACGTCGTTGCCGTAGAAGGTTCCGGCCTGAAGGCCCCGCCATTGCGCGGCGTTGAGCCTGTCGCCCATGCCCCGCTCGAAAATCTTGCCGTCGAATTCGGCCTCCGTCCGCCCGTTGGCGGAGGAATTGGCGAGGCGGATATGCTCATAGGCCGCGACCAGAAAACCCGCCGTTCCAGCGGCGGGATCATAGACCGTTTCCCCGATCTTCGGATCGACGAGATCGACGATGGCGCGGATGATATGGCGTGGCGTGCGGAACTGGCCCAACTCGCCCGCCTGTTTGATCTGACGCAGCACATGCTCGAACAGGTCGCCCTTGGTGTCGGGATCGGCGGTTTCGAGCCGAAGCTCGTTCACCAGCGTCACGACCTGGGCGAGCACGGTCGGTTCATCGATGACGAGGCGCGCCGCGCCCATGAACGACAGGCCGAACTCATCGCCGATGGCGGCGAAGAAGGGAAACACCTCGTCGCGCACGAAAGTGACGAGCGGCACGCTTGACATGGCGTTGGCCCATGACGACCAGCGCATCCGCTCGCGCGGAATGACGGTGACGCCCTTTTCCGGTGCGTTCAGGGGGTTGCGGATGGTCCAGTCGCCGGCAAAGAGCGAGGTATAATCGCGCTTCGTCGCCTTCGCCTGACGCAGGTTGGCCGCATCGATCCCCTCGATCATGTAGAAGAAGAACAGGAAGCTCAATTGCTCCGCGTTCGACAGCGGATCGGGATAGCCGCCGCCATAGAGATAATCGCGGATCTGATCGACCTTGCGGCGCATGTCGGGGGTAAAGGGCATTCTTGGCCTTCTAATCGATCGGTTTGTCAGGACGTGACGCGGTCCCGTCAGGGGCGTCGCCCGAGGAAGCGGCGCCGAACACCACCGCGTTCATGTCCGCGAGCATTCGCTCCAGTTCCGGCGCGCCGCCGAAGACGGCCCGAGCACGCTCGAAACCGCCATTCATCGACAAGGGCGGCGCATCGAAACGCCAGCTTTCAAACCGGGTGAGTTCGGCCGCGTTGGCCTTGATCTGCTCCTTCACCAGATGCAGCAACCGAAGCTGATCGGTGTTGAAGGGCTGGCCATCGAGCCACGTCTCAAAAGCGGCGCCCAACGCTTCCGCGCGCGCCTCGTCAACATCCATGAAGGCGTGGCCGGTCTCATCCACCGTCACCCATTCGCGGGTCGTCGGATCGATCTCGTCATGCACGTCGAGCGTCAGCATTCGGCGCGGCCGGCCCTGCGGCTTGTCCGCATTACGCACAACCACAACGCCGCCCTCGCCGGGCGATTCATCATCACCGTGGCGCAACGTAACGCCGGTGAAGTCCCACATGGTGAAGCGGTCCTTGCCCGGAGCCAGGCGCGTGCCGCGCCCGCGCATCTGCTGGTAAAGGATCGACGAATGCGTGAAGCGCGCCATCACCAGATTGCGCACCTCGGGGCAGTCAAATCCCGTGTCCAGCATGTTCACGCTGACCAGGATTTGCGGAAACTGCTCCTTTTTGAAGCGCTTGATCTTGGCCGCACCGTCCACCGTATCGTCCGGGCCCAGCCCTGACACGACGAAATCCGCGTAGCGGGTGGTGGGCGTCGGCTTCTTGTCGGCGAACACCTCGTCGAACATCCGCGCCAGCGTTTCCGCATGCCGCTTTGTGACGGCGAACACGATGGTCTTGCCCCATTCGGGCGCGCGCCGGACACCGTTCGGGCCGACATAGCCTTTTTCCAGAATGTCGCGGAACTCGCGCACCATGGCGCGGTTGCGCTCGGGAATGGTGAATTTTCGTTCGAGCGCGGTGGGATCGACAACGAGCGGATCGCTGTCGGCGAACAGTGCTTCCAGTTCGGTCCGCGTGGCATTGTCGAGCGCGTCCCAGTCGATTTCGCCGCGCGCGACCTTGAACCCTTCCGTGGCCGCCGTGCGCGCCGTCATCGCGCGGTAAATCTCGTAGGGAACCAGATGCCCGTCGGCGATAGCCTCGCTCATCGTGTAGCTGTAGGTTGGCTTATCGACCTCGAAAAAGCGCAGCGTATCGCGGATCGCGCCACGGTCATCTTCGTCCACATCCGGATCGTCCCACATCACGCAGGGCGTGGCCGTCAGTCCGACTTTCACGCCGTCGAAATGATCGAGTGCGCGCCGCCATTTGCCATAGATGCTGCGGTGGCACTCATCGATGACGATCAGGTCGAAGTAGCCCGACGAGTATTTCTCATACTCGTTCACCAGCGTTTGCAGCGTGACGATGGTGACACGCTTTTCGTCTTGAAAGCGCCGTCCCGTGCGCGGCACCCGGTAGCATGGCAGGTGCGGCAGATGCTCGGCAAAAGCGTCCTCCGCCTGGATCGCCAGCGTATTGCGATCAACGACGAACAGCGCCCGCGTTGCCCAATTCGCGTCGAACAAGCGTTTCAAGAGCGCAGCCGCCGTGCGCGTCTTGCCCGTGCCCGTCGCCATCTCGACCAGCATCTTGCGGCGTCCGGCGGCGATTTCCCGGCATACAATATCTATGCACGCCGTCTGATGCAGGCGACCGCCGCCGCCAGCGATCTTTGTGTCGATGGCAATGTCGAGCGGATTGCGCCGAATATCCCGTGCCGCCTTGCGGCGCGCGAGATCATCCTGGCCGAATATCGTCTCGACGCGCCGAAAATGTGCGTCCTGACCGTGATCCCGGAACCAGATTTCTTCGCCGTTCGACAGGAAGATGAAAGGCACGCCGAGCTGTTCGGCATAACGCAGCCCCTGCGCCTCGCCTGCGCTCAGGTTGACGCTGGTGCTCTTGGCTTCAAGCACCGCGAGCGCGCGCCCCTGACGGTCGAACAGCACGTAATCCGCCTTGCCGCCGTCATCGAGCGGATATTCGTAGCGCACGCTCTGGCCATCGATGAGCTTCCAGTCGGCGTCCCTTAGAAGCTGGTCGATATGGACGCGCGCAAACGCTTCATTTGCCACCCTTTGACGCCTCCCCAGCCTTTTCTTTCCCCGTCCCGCCGCTCGCCGCCCGCACGGAAAGTCGTTCATATTCTTCCACGGACACAACCACCACGACGCCGCGCCCGTGCTTTTCGATCCGCACAGGTTCTGCGCGCGCGGTGTCGATCATCAGCCCGAAGCCGTTCTTCGCTTCGCGCGCGGACATGGTTTTCATGGTCGATTCCCGTGAAATCCCCCTGCATCATTTGGGACAAAATAGCTCTTTTTGGCAAGCGGGAATCGGCGGCGATTTAGGGGTGGCCGAGCGTAGGGAGGCTGATGGCAAGATTAAAGGGCGCACGGTGCGCGGCGGTCGAGGGGCTGTTTTTTAAGGGGTTAAGGAGACGATTCCGTACTGTGCGGGGAATTGGCGCACAGTGCGATTTTCCCATTTCCTGCGTTCTTTCAATGGCTTGGTGCACGGTGCAATTCGCCACGACACGCTGCGGCACACCGGATTTTCGTTGTCCCGATTTCCCCAATTTCGAGCGTCGGGCCGAAATGTCTGGCATTCGAGGGCGCCGCATGATAGGTTACATGTAACTGAATTTGTGGAGGCCTATTATGGTGGCGGTATCCAAGCCCAAGACAGTGCGCGTGAAGGTACAGGAGCACCGGGACCGGCTGCGCGCGCAGGGGCTGCGGCCGATCCAGATTTGGGTGCCGGACGTGCGCGCACCCTCTTTCCAAGCGCAGGCTCATCGTCAGTCACAGGCGGTCGCGACCAGTACGCATGCGCGTGAGGATCAAGCCTTCATCGACGCCGTGTCGGATTGGGGCGACGAGTGAGGCGCGGCGAGGTCTGGACCGTCTCTGGGGGCAAAGACTACGCGGGCAAGCCGCGCCCTGCCGTCATCGTGCAGGACGACAGTTTCGACGCCACCGACTCCATCACGATTTGCGCCTTCACCACCGACCCGACCGACGCGCCGTTATTCAGGCTCGTGGTGGAGCCGAACGAGCGCAATGGTCTGCGCTCGGCCTGCCGCCTGATGGTGGACAAGATCACCACCGTCCCCAAGGCGAAGCTGGGCGCGCAAGTCGGTCGGCTCGATGACGAGGACATGGTGCGGCTCAACCAGGCCATGACCGTGTTCCTCGGCATGGCGGTGACGCCGAGGGCCGGAAGGGGGAAGCCGTCATGACGGTCGTGGCGGCGCCCCAACCGGGCGGAAAAGGACGGCCATCGACGGCACATAGGCCGTTCTCGATTTACGGGCGCTGGCCCATCCTTGGCGCATGTCGAAGACGCGCGCCTTTCGCAGCCCTGACCGTCGCGGGCGCGCAAAGACCGGCGCGCTGCCGAGCGACCTTTACGTCTATGCCGAGGCCCGACTATCGCCCCGCATCGGCCGTCCGCCCAAACACGACCTTACGACCTGGACCATCACCGACGACTGGCCCGATCCCGTCCCGGTCACGGAAGCCGAGATCGAGGTGTTCGAGCGTTGGTTCGGCGACCTCTTCGACGAACTGTTCGGGCCGACCCCATGATCTGACAAGGAGACCCGTGCCATGACCGTGCCCCAGAAAACCGCAGGGGTGCGCGCCGCCCTCTATCTGCGCGTCTCGACCGCGCGGCAGGCGGAACATGACATCTCCATTCCCGACCAGAAGCGGCAGGGCGAAGCCTACTGCGCCGCGCGCGGCTACGAGCTGGTCGAGACCTTCATCGAAGCAGGCGCGTCCGCCACCAACGACCGCCGACCTGAGTTCCAGCGCATGATCGAGGCGGGAACGACCAAACCCGCGCCGTTCGATGTCGTCGTGGTCCATTCGTTCAGCCGGTTTATTTCCGCCATCACTTCGAGCTTGAGTTCAACGTCCGGAAGCTGGCGCGGAACGGCGTCAAGCCGGTCTCGATCACGCAGGAAACGGGCGACGACCCCATGCACGTCATGATGCGGCAGATCATGGCCCCGTTCGACGAATATCAGTCTAAGGAAAACGCCAAGCACGTCCTGCGCGCCATGAACGAGAACGCCCGCCACGGCTTCTGGAACGGGGCGCTGCCGCCGCGCGGCTATCGTATCGTCGCGGCCGAGCAACGCGGCGCGAAGACCAAGAAGAAGCGCGTTGAACGCGTAAAGGCCTTCGCCCGCGTGGCCGGCGAACGAATCCGGCCCGCAGGCGGCGGCTACCGCCGCGAGCACCTGCGCGCGCTGGCCCAGCGCATCGAGGTGGCCGACAAGGAAGTCCGCATCATGGGATCGAAGTCTGAACTGCTGCGCACCCTCGTTGCCGCCTCAGGCGGAAAATCGGCGGCAATCGGCGTTCAGCCTTCTGTACTGAAATGGCGCACCCGATAGGATTCGAACCTATGACCTCTGCCTTCGGAGGGCAGCACTCTATCCAGCTGAGCTACGGGTGCATTGGCGACAGGCTATAGCCCAGAATCCGAAAGCCCGGCAATCGCCGCCAGGATGCTGGCCTTGGCCCGGCCGTCCGGCGGAATTTGGCTGGTGGCAACCCGCGCCCCGGCGGGCGCGGCGAAGGCGGCCGCCCCGCCCAGCCCCAGAATCCGCAACAGGCGCGCGCGGCGGAGGTCTTCCGCCGCCACCGCAGCCAGGGTTACCGCGTTCCAGCCTTCATCGCTGTGGCCCGCGTCATTCCAGGCGAAAGCGGCCGGGTCGGCCGCATGGACCAGCACCAGCCGCGTGTCGGCGGGCAGCGGCGGAAGGCCCGGCGCGGCCAGCAGCGCCTGCAGCACGCCCGCGCCGGGCGCGCCGTAAGCCGCGACCAGCACGCCCTTGCTTCCCAGCCGCGGGCCGAACGCCGCGCTGTCGCAAAAGAGCGGCTTGCCGTCCGGCCCCCTGGCGGGATGAACGCGGCTGATGGCATCGGCGCCCGCCTTTTCGCACGCCGCGATGAAGGCCTTGCGCGATTGGCGATAAGCGAAGGATTTGTCGCCCGCCCCGCCCATGCTGGGGCCGCCATCGGTCCAGGGCGCGCCCTGTTTGGAGTTGTCGCCGGACATCGGGTTAGTCTAGCAAGATGACCATGTTTGGCGCACTGGAAGAATTGCGGCAGCGCCCCATCGCCGATCAGGGGCCAGCGCGCGCCGCGCGCCAGGGCTTCCGTCAGCGCATTCCCATCCACCGGGGCAACGGGCTTTATGGCGAAGCCGTGGTGGAAGCGCGCGAGGCCGGGCTTGCCGGGATCAATTTCTACGCCAGCGGCGACAATCCGCCTTACTGGGAAAAAGTGGCGGGCGCGACCGACCGTCTGTGGCTTCGCCAAAGCGTGGCGGGGAAACTCTCGCGGGTGAATGCGCGGGCGGGCGAGGCCGGGCTCGAACTGTTCCTGTTCGATGCCTGGCGGCCGCGCGCCGTGCAGGCCTATTTCCATGACGTGTGGATGCCGCGCGAACTGAAGCGGCGGGGCGCGCGGCTGGAAGGCGCGGCCCTGACAGTGGAGGTGGAACGCTATTGGGCGGCGCCGTCCGATGGCGCCGATTCGCCCGCCCCCCATGCCACCGCCGCGGCAGTCGATCTGACCTTGCGGCGGCGTGGCGGTGAGACGCTGTGGATGGGCTCGCTGTTCGACGATGTGACGGCGCTTGCCCACCGCGACCGCTTCGAGGCGCTGGATGCGGACAACTTCTCCTTCTCTGACGCCGAGGCGCAGGCCAATCGCCGCCTGCTGCACTGGCTGATGCTGGAAGAAGGCTTCGCCGGCCACCCCGATGAATGGTGGCATTTCAGTTGGGGCGACCAGATGTGGGCGGCCCTGACCGGCACGCCCGAAGCCCATTACGGCGCGGCGACGATCCCTATTTCGGGATAGGCCGGAATGCGCCATCCCAATCGGCGCCGGTCCCGGCGGCGAAGCCGCCAATCAAAAGGAATCCGCACGGCGCTATTTCAGGATAGGCCGGAACGCGCCATCCCAATCGGCGCCAGGCGGATGCGTCTCGAAATAGGCGATGCGCGCCAGATGCAGGTCATAAAGCTGCTGGCTGGCGCCCGACAGGCGGCGGCATTGCGCGATCAATTCGCGCGCCCTCGCCCATTGCTGTTTGCGGATGGCCTGGAAGATATGCTCGTGAAACACGGTGAGGGCGCGGAATTTCGGCGAGGCGCGCACTACCGGATTGCCCAGCATGGCATAAAGTTTGACCGGCGCGCCGGCGCTCCCCAGGCTATCGACTTCCAGGAAGGCGAAGCTGCGCTCGGCGGCGGCGCGGGTCTCCTCCGCCACGATCACCGCCGGGCCGTAGCGATGCGACAGCGCCTGGATGCGGCCCGCCAGCACCACCGGATCGCCATTGACGCTGTA
>Ga0164242_10008651_pt1 | contig 11030 bp, 11 predicted proteins | sample OricomgcompostMG_FD_108783 | JGI IMG/M metagenome (GOLD analysis project Ga0164242, IMG submission 108783) | Miracle-Growth compost microbial communities from Emeryville, California, USA - Original compost - Miracle growth compost (MG) ...
AAATATTGCTGGAAGATTATGTGAAGAAGGTGCAGATCGAAGCACGTGTGATCGGCGACCTGGCCACCAACCATGTGCTGCCGGCAGCGATCAAATACCAGAATGAGCTGGCTGCCAACATCCGCGGGCTGAAGGAAATAGGCCTTGCCGAGAGTGCCTACAAAACACAAAAGGCGATCCTGACCAAATTGTCCGAGCACATCAATACCATCAGCGATAACGTTGAAGCCATGATCGAAGCACGGAAAGTGGCCAACAAAGAAGAAGACATGCGTGAAAGGGCCATCTTGTATTGCGAAAAGATAAAGCCTTACTTTGACGTCATTCGTTATCATGCAGATAAACTTGAATTCCTGGTGGAAGACAAATTCTGGGTGCTGCCCAAATACAGGGAACTGCTCTTTCTGCGCTGATTGATTATTGTTTTGGTATAATTGAAAAGCCCCGGTTGCTGCCGGGGCTTTTTATATTCTGTTGTCTCTTCGGAGAATGCAATAATTCTTTTGCTTTTTTGTCTGCTTTATTCCTGCTCCTTCAGCTCAAAATGCTCGGTAAATTTTGTAGTGAAGTTGCCCTTCCGGAAGTCTTCGTTCCGCATCAGTTGCTGGTGGAAAGGAATGGTGGTTTTTATTCCCTCGATCACAAATTCGCTGAGAGCCCTGTCCATTGTGTCGATGGCTTCTTCGCGGGTCTGCGCCACGGTGATGATCTTGGCCACCATGGAATCATAATAAGGCGGAATGACGTAGCCCGCATAGATGTGTGAATCTACCCGCACGCCGTGTCCGCCGGGAATGTGCAATACTGTGATGCGTCCCGGTGAAGGACGGAAATCGTTGAAGGGATCCTCAGCGTTGATGCGGCATTCGATGGCATGCATCTGGGGCTCGTAGTTGCTGCCCGATATCGGTATGCCTGCAGCGATCTTGATCTGCTCTTTCACCAGGTCGAAATTGATCACTTCTTCTGTCACCCCATGCTCTACCTGGATGCGGGTATTCATTTCCATAAAATAGAAATTCCGGTGCTTGTCCACCAGGAATTCAACCGTACCTACTCCTTCATAGTTGATAGCGGAAGCTGCAAGAATAGCAGCCTGCCCCATTTTTTCACGAAGCTCAGGCGTCATGAAAGGCGAAGGCGATTCTTCCACCAGCTTTTGGTGGCGGCGCTGAATGGAACAATCCCGTTCGCTCAGGTGACAGACCTTTCCGTATTGGTCGCCTGCGATCTGTATTTCAATATGGCGGGGCTCCTCCACAAATTTTTCCATGTAGATGCCGTCATTGCCAAAGGCAGCCCTGGCCTCGGTCTTGGCAGTGGTGTAGTTGTTTTCCAGCTCATCCTCTGACCATACCACCCTCATTCCTTTGCCTCCGCCTCCTGCAGTTGCTTTCAGAATGATGGGATAGCCTACTTCCTTGGCCTGCTGCCTCGAATCTTCCAGGCTTTCCAGGAGGCTTCCCGAACCGGGAATGACGGGTACGCCTGCTGCGATCATGGTTTCCTTGGCAGTCATTTTATCGCCCATCTTCCGGATCATTTCAGGCGTCGGACCAATGAATTTGATGCCATGCTCCCCGCATATCTCGGCAAAACGGGCATTCTCCGCAAGAAAGCCATAGCCGGGATGGATGGCATCTGCATTGGTGATCTCTGCAGCAGCCATGAGGTGGGGAATGTTCAGGTACGAATCAGCGCTGGCAGGTTTGCCAATACAGACCGCTTCGTCTGCAAATTTCACATGCAGGCTTTCCTTGTCGGCGGTGGAATATACAGCCACCGTCTGGATACCCATTTCCTTGCAGGTACGGATGACCCGCAGGGCGATCTCTCCGCGGTTGGCAATCAATATTTTCTTGAACATAGATTTTACAGATTGGTCAATAAATGTAAAAGGTTGTAAGGAACAGCTTCACCTTACAACCTTTTTTGAAAAAGCCGGCATCAGGCAGGCTCTACGAGAAACAACGGCTGGTCATATTCGACAGGGGAAGCATCTTCCACCAGCACTTTCACGATCTTTCCGCTGATCTCGCTTTCAATCTCGTTGAACAGCTTCATGGCTTCGATGATGCAAACCACTTTCCCGGGCGAAACTTCGTCTCCTATGTTAACGAAAGCAGGCTTTTCAGGTGAAGAGCTTCGGTAAAAGGTACCGATCATAGGTGAGTTGATCGTAATGAGGTTATCTTTTTTCGTTTCAGTGGGAGGAGGAGCTACGGGAGATGTTGCAGCGGGTGCGGTGGTGGTTGCTGCCGGGGCTACCTGCGGTATGGCGCCTGCTACCGGCATGACCACTGGAAATGTTCCGTCGCCGGACCTGTTCTCCTGTTTTATCGTGATCTTAATATCTTCCTGCTCGATGCTCAGTTCACTGATGTTGGACTTGTTGACCAGTTTCACCAGTTCCTGAATCTGTTTGAAATCCATAGGCTTGTTGTTGAAAGTTGAGGATTAAAGGTAAGTAAAGCTGATGACCATGTAAACAGGATTACGATTCTTTGACGCGTTCAATATATTCACCCGTGCGGGCATTGACGCGGATGATCTCGTCCGTATCCACGAAAAGGGGAACCATCACTGTGGCTCCCGTCTCTACTGTAGCGGGCTTCAGGGTCTTGGTTGCCGTGTCTCCTCTCAGACCTGGTTCGGTATAGGTCACTTTCAGCACGATCTTATCGGGCAATTCTACGCTCATGGGCTGATCGGTGTCGGTGTTGATGAGCATAAAACATTCCTGGCCTTCTTTGTAAAACTTTGGATTGTCAACCATGTTTTCGTTGAGAGAGATCTGTTCGTAGGTTTCCGTATCCATAAAATGATAACCCGTATCATCCTGGTACAAAAACTGGAAAGCCTTCTTTTCCACCCTTACCGGGAAAATGGTGTCGCCGGAATTCCATGTATGCTCAATGTTTTTACCGGATTCCACGCTTTTTAATTTCGCCCAAACCTTGGCGGCAGCACGGGCTGTTTTGTTTTGCCCGAAGTCAATTACCTGGAATAGTTCATTGTTCAGCTTCAGGATGAGTCCCATCCTCATATCTGCTGTGGTAGCCATATACCTGCTTTACGTTTAAAATTAATCATTACTTGAGAACTGCAAAAGTAAAATTTTGCAGATAAATCGTATCATGAATGCCCATTTTCTGTCAAAGAAAGCTGTTTTTCCCTTATTTGATGCAGAAAAAGTTAGCAGAGCCTTGTGAGAGCAGACCAGGCACGATGTATATCTCTCGATTTTTCATTAACTTGTGCCGCATTTTATTTTCCATTTTAAGTTATTCAGGTTTAATTTTGCCGGATAAAAACAACATTCAGATCATGTCGCAATTACCTTCCTGTCCGAATTGTCAAAGTGACAAAGTAGTGGATAAAACCGCCAACAAATTTTTTTTAGGGGCTGCTATCTTCTCGGTGCTGGCCACCATATTCATCATTGCTTACTGGCCTGTGGGCATTTTTCTGACGGTGGTCATGATTTTTTGCCTGACCGCTACCGTGGCCAATCCGAAGCCTGTGAAGCATTGCAAATCCTGCGGGAATGAATGGAAGTGAGGTATGGAAGGAGACCGGTGTTGAAAGGAGAAACATTTTCAACCTGAATACAGAACGCACTTATACAGGGCCGTGTCATTCTTTGGAGAAATGATGCGGCCCTGTGCATTTAATGAGCAGGCAGGAATGAAAGAAAAAGCAGCGCTTTGATAACAGGTCTTCGGGAAGATAATAATATCGGCATGATGACAATGATTGTAACTTTAAGGATCATTTAAATTTTTTCCTATGATACGCAGCATCTTACTGACATTGTTTTGTTTCCTGGCCATGACGGTTGCCTGCAGTGCGCAGGGCCAGGCCGACAGCCAGCGACCGCCTGTTTACCTGCGCTTCCCGTCGGTGCCGCCTTTCAGCATGACGGCAGCCAGCGGAAAGGTCTTCAGCAACAAGGATCTCAGGAAGAACACGCCCACGCTCATTTTCCTGTTCAGCGTTGACTGTGAGCACTGCATGCACGAAACGGAAGATGTGATCAAGCACATCGACGAATTCAAAGGAACGCAGATCGTCATGATCACACCGTTTAAGTACAACGACATGATGTCCTTCTACAAGGGATATGGCATCAGCAAATATCCGAACATCACGATGGGCAGCGACTCTACGCGCCGGCTCAATATGTTCTATGACATGCATTATTTCCCCGGCCTGTATGCTTACAACAGCAAGAACCACATTGTGTTCCATTTCGAAGGAACGGTGGCGGCCGACTCGCTGGCTTATTACCTGAAAAAATAGCGTCCGTCTGTTCCCGTGATGGCCAAAAGCGTGTTAAAATTGGGCTGGTCACCAAAAAATGCTTCTAAAAGAAGTAATTTTGTCATGTTCAATACAATTCTTAACCATTTTAAATAATCAGCTCACAATGAAAGTTACGGTAGTCGGTGCAGGCAACGTGGGTGCTACCTGTGCCAATGTTTTGGCCCACAAGGATTTTCTCCAGGAAGTAGTTTTGCTGGATATCAAAGAAGGTGTTTCCGAAGGAAAATCCCTGGACATGTGGGAGACGGCTCCCATTAATTATTACAGTACAAGGTTGACAGGCGTTACCAATGATTATGCAAAAACAGCCGGCAGCGATGTAGTCGTGATCACCTCCGGCTTGCCGCGCAAACCCGGCATGAGCCGCGACGACCTGATCTCCACCAATGCCTCCATCGTAAAATCCGTGACTGAAAACGTGGTGAAGCATTCTCCCAAGGCCATCATTGTCATTGTCTCCAATCCCCTGGATGTGATGACTTACTGCGCTTACCTCACGGCCAAGCTGGACAGCAGCCGGGTATTTGGCATGGCAGGCATCCTGGATACGGCCCGTTATAAAGCTTTCCTGGCAGACGAGATCGGCTGCTCTCCCAAAGATATACAGGCTGTTCTCATGGGCGGACATGGAGATACCATGGTACCCCTGCCGCGGTACACAACTGTGGGTGGTATCCCAGTGACAGAGCTGGTGGCAGAGGAAAAGCTCAACGCGATCATAGACCGCACGAAGAAAGGCGGCGGCGAGATCGTAAACCTGCTCGGCACATCTGCCTGGTATGCGCCCGGTGCCGCCGCTGCACAAATGGTGGAAGCGATCTGCAAAGATGAAAAGCGCATTTTCCCCTGTTGTGCCTGGCTGAGTGGTGAATATGGTCTGGACAAGATCTACCTCGGCGTTCCCGTTGTGCTTGGCAAAAAAGGCATTGAAAAGATCATTGAGCTGCAACTGACGCAAGACGAGATGAACCTGCTGAAGACCTCTGCGGGCCATGTACGTGAAGTAATGGATGTGTTAGATAATATGCAGGTAGCCAACGCATGATAACAGAAAGAATATTTTCCTACACGAGGCTGTCTGATTTTCAGACGGCCTCTTTTGTTTAAAGTGTGGGAGAATTTTTTATTTGTAAGACGACGAAGGATGTGTTTTATTACTAAATCATTCACCATCGATGAGCGGTGCCATATCAATGAAACAACTTTAGCCGGATATTATTACTTTGTTTGTTCCGCCAGCTCCGCTACATAAGCAGCATCGATGGTGCGCATGCATTTGAAATGCTTCTGCGGACAGGTACGGGTGCCATTTTTGGAGCAGGGGCGGCAGGGAAGCCCAGTTATGCCCACGATGGAAGAATCAGATACCCTGAAAGGATAATTGCCAAACTCCGGCAGGTTGTGTCCCCATACCGAAACGATCTTTTTGTCAAAGGCAGCGGCAACATGCATGAGGCTTGTATCATGCGTGATAATATGCCGTGCATTTTTTACGAGAAAGGCTGACTGATCAAAGCTGAAGAGACCACAGGCATTGAATGTGCTGCCCTTGGTGAGCTGCCCGATCGCCTGTCCTCTTTCGCGGTCCTCAGGGCCTCCGAGGAGCACCACCGGCCCGTTCAACCTGTCGATGATCGCGGCGATCTTTTCATTGGGCATTCGTCGTGTAAAATAGGAGCCGCCGATGATAAAGCCGGTATAAGAAGGCAGGTGTGTTGCGGGCAGCATTTCCTGCAAGCTGTAAGGCCCGTGGAAATAATAATCTAGTCCCTTGCCATCGTCCTGCACGCCAAGCGGCTGTAGGGTTTTCAGGAAACGTTCGCTCGTATGCGTATGTGGCAGCCGGTTTATCTTGAAATTGACCATCAGCCATTTTTCAATATTGGCTTTGTAATAAGCGCTGGATTTTCTCCGCAGCGATATCTTCACCAGCAGGCTGCGCAGGTTGTGATGCAGGTCAGCAATGTAATCGTATTTTTCCTTTCGCAACGCATCGGTCACTTTGCCCAAACTGTCTTCGAGGAGATAGAACTTGTCAATATGCGGGTTGTCCTGTAAAACGAAATGAAATTTCTTTTTCGTCAGGAAATGCACTTCAACATCCGGCAGTTGCGACTTCAGGCAACGGAGAACGGGCGTTGTCATTAAGATATCGCCGATAGATGAAAAACGGATGACCAGAATCTTCATGTTTCAAAGATAGGCAGATTGCAAAAATGCGCGTCTTGCATGAAAAGAAATTATAGAAAGGCTGAAGGCTTAAAGCGAAAAGCAGAAAGCTGTCCGTCCCTCAAACAAGCGGATCAATGTGAGATTGAATGATGGCGGTTTTTCACCCGGCCTTCTTTTTAAACCAGCTCTTCCAGATAATTGAGATCCTTGTGAAAGGTTTCTTCAATGGCAAAGGCCGCCATAAATGCAATGGCAAGGCAGAGAAGGCCCGTAGAAAGTCCGCTGCCCAGCAATGAGAAATGGTCGGTCAGCATCTTAAAGAAAAGGCTGATGGGCACCAACAAACCGCGCACAAAATTGGGTACTGTCGTGGCCACGGTGGCACGCATGTTGGTACCGAACTGTTCTGCGGCGATGGTCACAAAAATAGCCCAATATCCCACACCCAATCCCAAGCCGGCACAGATGACATAAAACAGGAAGGGCGATACTCCTTTTGCAGAGAAATAGATCACTGTGAAAACGGTGGTCAACCCAAGGAAAGCCAGCAATGCACGACGGCGGCTTTTCCATACCTGGCTGAGATAGCCGCTGAGCAGGCTTCCGAGGGAAATGGCAGCATAGCTTACCATCACCGCGGTGCCGGGCACGATTTTTCCGCTTACATGAAGAGCAGTAGCAAAATCATTGGAAAAAGAAATGAGGATGCCGATCACATACCAGGAGGGCAGGCCGATGAGGATGCACTTGATATATTTAAGAAAACGCGCGCGGTTGGTGAACAATGCTACGAAGTTGCCTTTGCTCACTTTCTTCTCTTTTATGGCTGTGAACATGCCGGATTCAAGGATGCCAATGCGCAGGAGCAGCAGGATGAATCCCAGCCCTCCGCCGATAAAATAGCAGCTCCGCCAGTTGAATATTTCTGCAATAAAACCTGCGACTACCGCACCGGCAATGCCCAGCGCCGCGATCAGCATGGTGCCATAGCCGCGTTTTTCTTTCGGCAGTATTTCAGATACCAGCGTTACGCCGGCTCCCAGCTCGCCCGCCAGTCCTATGCCTGCCAGGAAGCGCCACAACAAATACCCATGGGTGCCGTGTACAAGACCATTGGCAATGTTTGCAACAGAGTACAGCAGGATGGAGCCGAACAGCACGCTTAGCCGGCCTTTCTTATCGCCCAGTATGCCCCAGAGAATGCCGCCGAGCAGCAGGCCGGCCATTTGCACATTGAGCAATTGAAGGCCGGTATCCCTGATCTGTATCTCATTCAGGCCAAGGTCTGTCAGGCTTTTGATGCGGATGATGCTGAACAGCAGGAGGTCGTAAATATCAACGAAATAGCCCAGGGAGGCCACTATCACTGCCGCATTGAGGACAGAGCGGCTTTTTTGTTCCATGAGACAAAGATTGTTTAAGCCGAAAAATAAGCTGAAAACTCAAAAAATCCATCTCCTTTGCGTATAAAAAAATAACCAGGTGCAAGTGGGCATCTGCTTTTTTGAAAGACGCGCTCTGGTCATTTTTTCTATGGCTTGGCTTCTGCGGTTTTCTTCTTCCCGAAGAGGAACCTGAGCAGCACGGGCGCCGTGGTAATGACAACGATCCCCAATACGATCAGCTCCAGGTGGTTCTCCAGTCCCGGGATGTTCTTGCCCAGGTAAAAGCCGATGAGGATCATAGAGCACACCCAGGCCACGCTGCCGATGATATTGAACACGATGAATTTCCGGAACTCCATCTTTACAACGCCTGCTACGATCGGGGCAAAGGTGCGGATGAAAGGCAGGAAACGTGCAAATACAATGGCCATGCCGCCGTGCTTTTCATAAAATTCATGGGCAGCAATAAGATGCTTTTTTTTAAAAAGCAGCGAGTCTTTCCGCTTGAACAGCAAGGGACCAGATTTCTTTCCGAACCAGTAGCCGGCAATGTTTCCCAGGATGCCTGCAAGCGCCGTCATGAGAACGATCTCCCACACATTGAACCCGGAGATATGGTTGTTCAGGGACACCGTCATGCCGGTGACAAAAAGCAACGAATCGCCCGGCAGGAAAAAGCCCACAAACAAGCCTGTTTCCGCGAAGATGACAAAAAGCAGCAGCCACAAGCCGCCATGGTTCAATATCCATTGCGGATTGATGAGGTGCCTGAACAATTCCAGCAGTTGGTCCATAAAAACTGTCTCACGTGAACGGATAAAAGTACGGAATCTGTCGGTTCGGCACGGAAAAATTATTCCCGGTCATTCCGGGTGGAATCCGAGCGCCTTGCTGTCATCAAACTCCCCTTCCCACCGGGCCACTACGGCACAGGCGAGACAATTCCCGATAACATTCACAGAAGTGCGGCCCATGTCCATCAGCTCATCAATGCCCAGGATGACGAACACCGGCCACGCAGGCAAGTGAAAAGAATGCACTGTACCCAGCAGGATGACAAGGGCTGCCCGCGGCACACCGGCCACTCCCTTGCTGGTGAGTATGAGCACCAGCCCCATCAGCAGCTGCTGTGCAAAAGAAGGATGGGTGCCTGTTGCCTGTGCCGCAAATACGGCAGCCAGCGACAGGTACAGCGTAGTGCCGTCCAGGTTAAAGCTATAGCCCGTCGGGATGACGAAAGAAACGATCTTGGCAGGTACGCCGAAACGTTCCATCACTTCGAAAGCTTTTGGCAGCGCAGCATCGGAGCTGGTGGTGGCGAAGGCAATGGACACAGGCTCAGATATGGCTGAAATGAATTTACGGATAGGGATCCTGATGATCAGCGCTACCGGCAGGAGGATGGCCAGCAGGAAAGCAATCAGGGCGACATAAAAGGTGAGCAGCAGTTGCAGCAGGTTGCCCAATACACCCAATCCCATGTGCCCTACGGTGAAGGCAATTGCGCAGCCTACGCCTACCGGAGCCATGTACATGATGATGTTGGTAAACTTGAACATGGTTTGTGAAAGACTTTCACAGAAGTTGAGCAGAGGTTTGCGTTTTTGTTCGCTGAGCAACGCCAGGCTGATCCCGAATATGACCGCGAAGATGACGATCTGTAATACTTCTCCTTCTGCCACTGATTTGGCGATGTTCTCCGGGAAAGCATGCAGCAGGGCATCAGAGAAGGAAGGCGCTTCTGTAGCAGGCAGCTGCGCGGTCTCTCCGGCAGGCATGTGAAGGCCCAGGCCAGCCCTGCTGATGTTGATGGCCACAAGCCCGATGAGCAGGGCCATGAGGGTAACCGCATAAAAATAAACGAGCGATTTCCATCCCATGCGGCCTACCTGTTTAAGATCAGAATGGCCTGCAATGCCTACCACCAGCGTGCTGAAGATCAGCGGAGCAATGATGGTCCTGATCAGGCGCAGGAAGATCTGGCTGAAAAGCTGAAGCTTTACAGCAATGGCCGGGAAGTCATGTCCCACGGTGGCGCCGATCACCATGCTCACCAGTATCCATGTGGTCAGCGATCTTTTTTGTAAGGCATAAGGAAGCAGCGAGACAACGGCCAGCCAGCGAAATATCTTTAACAACGTATCAGGAAGCTGCACCCATTCCAGGTATTGGATGACCAGCAGAATAGCGGCAAGCGTGCAAGTAGCCAAAGCAGTGAGTATAGCATTTTTTCGGTTCATGCATTCGGGTTGGATGTGCCCAAAGCTAAGCAAATAGCGTTAGCCGCGATCATGCAGTCTTTGGCTGATCGATGATGGATGGTTGCTTCTGCTGTGCCGGCATTGTTACGATCAGGAGCATCGCTGCGGAGAAAAACAATATAGGCCCTGTAATACCTGTTGTGGATTATTTTTGGCTTGAGCCGCCATATTTGATATTTTTAGGCTGCTTTTAAAACCTACAACCTTCCATATGAGCTTATTTGTCAAGAAACCTTTGGAGCAGCTTCTCTTAGAATCTTCCGAATCAGAACATGGATTGAAGAAAACCCTGAGCGCCACATCGCTGGTTGCATTGGGTATCGGCGCCATCATAGGAGCAGGCTTGTTTTCCATCACGGGTTTGGCTGCAGCCAACCACGCAGGCCCTGCCATCACCATTTCCTTCGTCATTGCGGCGCTGGGCTGTGCTTTTGCAGGACTGTGCTATGCCGAATTTGCCTCCATGATCCCTGTGGCCGGCAGCGCTTATACCTATTCGTATGCCACAATGGGCGAGTTCATCGCATGGATCATCGGCTGGGACCTTGTGCTGGAATACGCTGTGGGAGCTGCGACAGTTGCCTCAAGCTGGTCGGGTTATCTGAATAAATTGCTGGAGTCTTTTGGTCTTTCTCTTCCACATGAATTGCTGCTCACACCTTTTGAAAGCATCACCATGACCGATGGCAGCGTTGTGCACGGGCTGATCAACCTTCCTGCTGTCTTCATCGTGGTGGTCATGTCGCTGGTGCTGATCCGGGGCACGCGCGAATCTGCCTTTGTGAACGGCATCATTGTGCTGCTGAAGGTAGCTATTGTCATTACCTTCATTGTAGTAGGCATTCACTATGTCCACCCCGAGAATTTTCATCCTTATATTCCGCCC
>Ga0164242_10008652_pt1 | contig 11030 bp, 12 predicted proteins | sample OricomgcompostMG_FD_108783 | JGI IMG/M metagenome (GOLD analysis project Ga0164242, IMG submission 108783) | Miracle-Growth compost microbial communities from Emeryville, California, USA - Original compost - Miracle growth compost (MG) ...
ATCGATGCAAGGCATCATGCAATGGCTACGCGCCAATCCCGATCGTGCCAAAAGCGTGATGGAGACAAACAAGAGTTTCGTCTTTTTCAGGGAGATCACCGGCCCCGGGCCGATCGGAGCGCTGGGCGTTGCGGTGACGGGCCACGTCAGCGTCGCCGCCGATCCGAAGTTCGTGCCACTGGGGGCTCCGGTATGGCTTTCCACCGATCGGCCCGAAGCGACGGGGCTGTGGGTGGCGCAGGATACGGGCGGCGCGATCAAGGGCGCAAATCGCTTCGACACCTTCTGGGGCGCAGGCGTGCTCGCGCGGATAACGGCGGGCGGCATGTCCGCGCGGGGGCAGGCGCTGATCCTGGTGCCCCGCGGCACCGTCGCGCGATTGAACGCAGAGGCGACGGGACGTGGTGGGGCGCCGGCTTGATCCCGGAGAGCGCATCCTGTGGCAGCGCGTCGCCGCCACGGTGAAGCCCCTCGATGGGCGGGAGGCACCCCTGCCGCCCCCGCCCGAACGGCGCGCGCCTGATGCCAGGGGCGTGCCCCCACGCCCGGAACCGCCAAGCGCGCCACCGAAAGCAGTAGGAAAAGCAGCGGCAAGCGCGGATACGCTCGACGGCGGGTGGGATCGGCGGCTCCGGCGGGGAAGCGTGACGCCTGAGCGCGCGATCGACCTGCATGGCCACACGCTCGCCTCCGCGCATGCCGCGCTCGATTTCGCGCTGGGGCAGGCCATAATGGACGACGTGCGCGTGCTGCTGGTTGTGACGGGCAAGGCGCCGCGTCCCGAGGATAGACGGCGCGGTCTGATCCGCGCTTCGATCGAGGACTGGCTGGCGCATTCGCCTTATGCCGGTCGCATTGCCGCCATCCGCAACGCGCATCCCCGCCACGGTGGTGCGGGGGCGCTCTACCTTATCCTGCGGCGCAGGCGCGGCGAATGATGGCGGCGTAAATATCGGTCAGGGCAAGAAGGTCGGGCACCGCGACCGCCTCGTCGAGCTTGTGCATGGTCGCGTTGACGAGGCCGAACTCCACCGTCGGCGCCAGCTTCGAGAGGAAGCGCGCATCAGAAGTGCCGCCGGTTGTCGAAAGCTCGGGCGTGATGCCGGCGACATCCTCGATCGCGCCGGCGACCAAAGACGAGAAAGCGCCCGGAGGTGTAAGAAAGGCCTCGCCTGAAATGGCAGCACGGACGGTGGCGTCGGGCGCCTCCGCCGCCACGACCGCGCGGACCTTTGCTACCAGAGACTCGCCGCTGTGCCGATCGTTGAAGCGGATATTGAGGCAGGCGCGGGCCGCGCCGGGAATGACGTTGGTCGCCCGGTTGCCGGTTTCGATATCGGTCACCTCAAGGTTCGAAGGCTGGAACCATTCGGTGCCCTGATCCAGTTCAAGCGCCGATAGCGCCGTGACGATGCGGGCGAGGGCGGGGATGGGGTTGCTTGCCAGATGCGGATAGGCGACATGGCCCTGCACGCCGGGCACGTCGATCCACATGTTGACCGATCCGCGCCGGCCGATCTTGATCATATCGCCGAGCCGCGCGGCGGATGTGGGCTCGCCGACCAGAATCATGTCGGGCCTCACGCCGAGCCTGTTCATGTGATCCATCAGCGCGACGGTGCCGTGCGTCGCGGGGCCTTCCTCGTCGCCGGTGATGACCAGTGCAAGCGTGCCGCCGTGATCCGGCACGCGCGCCGCTGCCGCGACGAAGGCGGCAACCGCGCCCTTCATATCGACAGCGCCGCGCCCGTAGAGCGTATCGTCGCGAATGGCCGGTACGAAAGGATCGCCCGACCAGCCTTCGCCGGGCGGCACGACGTCGCTATGGCCGGCAAAGGCGAGGCAGGGGCCACCCTCGCCACGGACGGCGAGCAGGTTATGTATCGGTCCGTCCGGCGCATCGCCATCGTGTGAGCGATGGACCACGAAGCCGATCGATTCGAGCGCGCGGGCCAACACGGCCTGCGCGCCGCCATCAGCCGGCGTGACGCTGGGGCAGGCGATCAGGGCCTGCGTGAGTTCGACCGGATCGATCATGGGCATGGCCGCGAGGTAGCGCGCGGGCGCGTGCTTGCCTAGCCGAACCCGGCGCGGCCGTTGCTCAGACGACAGGCTGCTCGAACTTCTCGATGATCCAGGGCTCGTCCTCGGCCGCTTCCAGCCATTCGGCGACGAACGGATGGGTGAGCACGGCGTGGCCGTAGGCGGCCGCGAAACGTGGCACCGGCAGGGAATAGGTGACGAAGCGTGTCACCACCGGCGCGAACATGATGTCCGCCGCCGAAAAATCGCCGAACAGGAACTCGCCGCCCGTCCCCCAGCGCGCGCGGGCCTGCGCCCATAAGGTGACAATCCGCTCGATATCGGCAGCCACGCCCGCGCTTATCGGCTGAGCGGGATAGTGGCGGCGCGTGTTCATCCCGTGTTCGCGCCGCAGTGCGACGAAGCTGGAATGCATTTCCGCCGCCATCGATCGCGCCATGGCGCGCGCGGCCTCGTCCTGCGGCCAGAACCGATCGCGCCCCACCTTGTCGGCCAGGTAATCGACGATGGCGAGACTGTCCCACACCACAGCTTCGTCATCCCACAGGATCGGCACTTTGCCCGATGACGGCGCGAACTCGGCGCCCTCGCGGCGTTGATCCCATGCCTCATCGTAAAGCGGAACGACGATCTCCTCGAACGGCAGGCCCGATTGCTTGACCGCCAGCCAGCCGCGGAGTGACCAGGAGGAATAGGCCTTGTTGCCGATGAAAAGCTTGAGCATCCCGCCCGGATACCCGTGCGCGCCGTGCCCCACAACCGGATTGGCGCGGGTGCTTAACCCTTTGGCAGCGGTGACCGGTGCATGGGCACCGACGATGCCTGTACAAGAAAAAATCCAGGAGAAGATCGTCCGTCACCGCTTCCTGCTGCGGGATGCGATGCTGATCGGCATGCCGGTGATCGCGCTGCTCATGCTGAGCTGGTGGATCGACCTTTTTCCCCGCGCGGTAGAGTGGAGCGCGCGCATCAAACCGGATGAAGCGATGGCGGTGATCGCGCTCGGCCTGGCGCTGTTCGCGGGAACACGCGTCAACGCCCAGCGGCGCGAGCGCCGGAGCAGGATCGCCGCCGAGCGCACATCGCGTGCCCTGGCGATGGAGGATGCGCTTACGGGGCTTGCCAACCGGCGAAGGTTCGATGGCGCACTGAGGCATGTCGGAGCGGCGCGGCCGGGCCTTGCCCATGGCGTATTCATGCTCGATCTCAACGGCTTCAAGAAGATCAACGATGTTCACGGCCACCCGATAGGCGACGAGGTGCTGGTCGAAATCGGCGCGCGGCTGCGCAAGGCGGTGCGCGCGGGCGATCTGGTCGCGCGGCTCGGCGGTGACGAATTCGCGATACTGGCCCCCAATCTGGCGGGCGAAAGCGCCGCCGCGGCACTGGCCCAGCGCATGGTCGAGTTGATCGACGTGCCCGTGCGTACCCGCGCGATGGCGCATCCCGTCGCGGCGGCGATCGGTATCGCGCTGATGCCGCGCGACGGCGATCGGGCGGAAGTGCTGCGCAAGGCGGATATTGCGCTCTATCGTGCGAAGGGGGGAAGCCGCTCCGCCGTCCGCTTCTTCGAAGAGGAGATGGACGATCAGGTGCGCGCGCGCGACGCGATCGAGTGGGAATTGCGCGCCGCGCTCGATGCGGATCTGATCCAGCCTTATTTCCAGCCCCATATCGATCTTACCACCGGCGAAGTGATCGGCTTCGAGGCGCTGGCGCGGTGGCATCATCCCACCTTGGGCGATATGCCGCCGGATCAATTCATATCCGTGGCCGGCGATTGCGGACTGATCGGGCAGCTTACCGATCAGTTGCTGCGTCGGGCCTGCGCGACGGCGCTGCGGTGGCCCGATCACGTCTTGCTGTCGTTCAACATCGCGCCCGGCCAGCTGCGCGATCCACGCTTGGCTCGCGGCTGATGGCGGCGCTGGCCGAAACGGGCCTGCCGCCCGCGCGGCTGGAGATTGAGCTGACCGAGAGCGCTTTGGTATTCGATCTGGAGCATGCGCGCACCGTGCTGGGCGCGTTGCGCCAGACCGGCGTGAAAATCGCGCTCGATGATTTCGGCACCGGCTATTCCAGCCTCTATCACCTGCGCTCGTTCAAGTTCGACCGGATCAAGATCGATCGCAGCTTCGTGGAGATGATGGGCAGCGATCCAGAAGCCGCGGCGATCGTGCGCGCGCTGATCGGGTTGGGATCGGGCCTCAACCTCAACGTCACGGCCGAGGGCGTCGAGACGGCGCAGCAGGAAGCGGCGCTTCGCGCGCAGGGCTGTACGCAGGCGCAGGGCTTCCGCTTCAGCATGGCGGTGCCGGCCGAGGAGGCGATCGCCATGGTGAACGGTCGTTCGGCCGATGGCCGCGCCAGCCTGGCCGGTTGAGGGGGCGCAAGAGGGCCGAATCAGGCCGATGGATGCGACCTTCGCGTCTTCTCGCTCTAGCTGACGGCCTCCAGCACGGCGGCGCGCAGGTCGGCGATGCCGCCGCCTTTTTCGCTCGACGTGGCGATGATATCCGGATGGGCGGCGGGGTGCGCGCGCGCTTCCGTCGCGGCGGCCGCGCGCACCGCATCCAGCGCCGTCGCCTTGATCTTGTCGGTCTTGGTGAGGACGAGGCGGTAGGAAACCGCCGCTTTGTCGAGCATGCTCATCACCTCCCGATCGACATCCTTGATGCCATGGCGGCTGTCGATCAGCACCAATGCGCGCTTGAGCGTGGGACGGCCGCGCAGGAAATCATTGATGAGGAAGCGCCATTTACGCACCACATCCTTCGGCGCCTCGGCAAAGCCGTAGCCGGGCATATCGACGAGACGCATCTGGGCCGGATCGCCCACCTCGAAGAAATTGAGCTCCTGCGTCCGCCCGGGCGTGTTCGACGTTCGCGCGAGACCGTTGCGCCCGGTCAGCGCGTTGAGCAGCGAAGATTTGCCGACGTTGGAGCGGCCGGCGAAGGCCACCTCGGGCAGGTCCGCCGGCGGCAGATGCTCAAGCCCCGGCGCCGATTTATGGAAGGCGATCGGGCCCGCGAACAGCTTCCGCGCGGCCTCGATCAGTTCTGCATCGGCGGTCACTTCACGGGTGTCGCCATACTCTCCTTCAGGCCGGGCGTGCGCGCATACAGAAACTGCTGCTGGGCCAGGCTGAGGAGGTTGTTGGCGACATAATAAAGCTGCAGGCCCGCCGCGAGCGGCGCGAAGAACAGCATCATCATCCACGGCATGAACATCATGATCTGCTGCTGCGTGGGATCGGTGGCGGCGGGGTTGAGCTTCATTTGCAGCCACATCGTGAAGCCGAGCAGGATCGCGAGCACGCCGAGGTGAAGCATGGGCGGGGGTGTGAAGGCGAGATAGCCGAACAGATTGATCGGCGTAAGCGGATCGGGCGCCGACAGATCCTTGATCCACCAGATGAAGGGCTGATGCCGCATCTCGATGGACAGCATCAGCACTTTGTAGAGCGCGATGAAGATCGGCATCTGGATAAAGATCGGCAGGCACCCGGCAAGCGGATTGACCTTTTCCGTCTGATACAGCTTCATCATCTCCTGTTGGAGAGTGGCCTTGTCGCCTTTATGCCTGTCCTGCAGCGCCTTCATCTTGGGCTGGACCTTGCGCATCGAGGCCATCGATTTGAACTGATGCTGCGCCACCGGGAACAGCAGGGCGCGGACGATGCAGGTCAGCACGATGATCGCTACGCCGAAATTGCCGACCTGATGGAACAGCCAGTCGAGCAGGTAGAAGATCGGCTTTTCGAACCAGACGAACCAGCCCCAGTCGATCGCGCGATCGAACTGGCTGATCCCCGCGCGCTCGTAAGCATCGAGCACCGAGACTTCTTTTGCGCCCGCGAAGAAACGCTGCTGCGTCACGCCCAGCTTGCCCGGCGCGATGGTGAGCGCCGCGCCGGCCGAATCGGCCTGATAGATCGAGCCGACACCCCGGAAGCCAAGGTTGGCGGGCATGTTTTGCGGCGGCACGAGCGCCGTCTGCCAATATTTGTCGCCGAAGCCGATCCAGCCGCCCGTGGTCTGGAAGCGCGTGCCGTCAGGGCCTGCCTTGTCCAGATCCTTGAAGCTGACCGAATAATCGGCCGACCCGTTGAAAGCGCCGATCGGGCCGGTGTGCATCGTCCAGCTCGACGGATCCTTGGAAACGCCGACGCGGCTGACCAGCCCATAGGGCTTGACCGCGATGGCGCCCTTGCCGGCGTTGGCGACCGACTGGCGCACCGTGAACATATATTTATCGTCGATCGCGAGCGTGATCTCGAAGCGCTGCCCCTGCTGGTTGTCCCAGCGTAGCGTTACCGGCTTTCCGGGAACGAGTTTGGCGGCATCGGCCGTCCAGATCGTATCGGGGCCGGGCAGGGTGACGCCGTCGCCCGACCAGCCGAACTGCGCGAAATAAGCACCCTCGGTGCCCCCCGGCGAAAGCAAGCGGACGGGGGGCGAATCCTTGGCGACCGTCTCGCGGTGCGTGGTCAGCACCAGATCGTCGATGCGCGCGCCCTTGAGGTTGATGGAGCCCGCCAGACGCGGCGTGGCGATGGTGACGCGCGGGGTTTCCCGCAGGACCGCCGCGCGATCGCGTACCGCCGCGGGGCGCGCGGCCGGCGGCGGGGGCAGCGCAACCGCCTTGCCCTTAACCACCTCCGTCGTCGCCGGAAAATAGCGGTTCGATACGATTGTCCACCCGGCAAAGACGATTACCGACAGCAGCACGGCCAGGATCAGGTTGCGCTGATTTTCCACGTCTTCAAGCTACCTTGGAAATTAGGGGACGGGGTCGATGCCGGATCCACCCCAGGGGTGGCATCGCAACAGCCGTTTGATCGCCAGCCAACTACCAGCGAAAGCTCCATAGCGCGACCAGGCTTGAATCGCATAGGCCGAGCAGGATGGCGTATACCGGCAAGTCGGCGGGATCAGCCGGGACGGGCCAAGCTGCCACAGGCGCGCCAGTAGAATCAGGAGCCGGGCGATCATCGCGCCGCCTTTAGCAGCGCTTTGCGCAACTCCGTATCCAGAAGTGCATAATCGCGCTCGATTCCGCTGCCGCGCCCGATCAGGACATGATCGGCCCCGGCAAGGCCCGCCTCCGGCAGGATCGTGCGAGCGAGGGCGCGAAAGCGGCGCTTCATGCGATTGCGCACGACCGCCGATCCGATCTTCTTCGTAACGGTGAAGCCGATGCCGATCGCCGGATCGCCGTCCTCGCGCCTGCGCACGAGCAGCACGAAACCCGGCATCGCAACACGCCGCCCGGAATTGGCAGCGAGGAACTCGGCGCGCCGAACGAGACGGCGAACGGCCGGCCGAGACAGCGCGGGATCGGAAGCGTTCAGGCCGACAGCGATTTGCGGCCGCGCGCACGGCGGGCGGCCAGGATCTTGCGACCACCGGGTGTGGCGCTGCGCGCACGAAAACCGTGGCGCCGCTTACGCACGAGCCGGCTCGGCTGATAGGTCCGCTTCATCTGTGTCCGTCCTTGGAATCGCAATGCAAAAGGCCGCCGATCAGGCGGCGGCCGGGCAGGCCTGTGCCGATATGCAAGCACGCCACCAAAGTCAATCGCGCGTCGCCGCGGGAGCCTCCGCCAGTGTGTTGCGCCGCCGCGCGCTTGGACGGCGCATCGCCCTGTCACAATGATGCCCGACTTTCGGCCAGCGGCGCTTGAACGCGACGTAGCGCCGCCGCGCCCATGCCGAATTGCGCAGCAGCAGGATCACGCCGGCGGCGAAAACGAAAATCCCGCCCGGGCCCGGCAGCACCCCGACGACCGGCGAGGCCGCGATCAGCAACCAGCCGCCGATGAGCAAAGGCACGCGCCACGGATGGGGAGGTTTGGCTGCCATGCCCCTAAAGATGCGTACGAAGGCGCGCCGGCGCAAGGCTGCTCGACACGGGGCGTATCCTGTCGCTAAGGAACAGGCGGGGAACATGGGGGAGGTTACGTGGTTGCGCTTGTCTCGACGGTGGCGTTTCTGGGTTTGGAGGCCCGCGCGGTCGAGGTGCAGGTGCAGGTCACGCCGGGACTGCCGGCATTCGTGGTGGTGGGGCTGCCCGACAAAGCGGTGGGCGAGAGCCGGGAGCGGGTGAGGGGCGCGCTCGCGGCGATCGGACTGGCGCTGCCGCCCAAGCGCATCACGGTCAACCTTTCCCCCGCCGATCTGCCCAAGGAGGGCTCGCATTACGATCTGCCGATTGCGCTCGGCCTGCTCGGCGCGATGGGGGTGATCGATGCGGAGACGCTCGCCGCCCACGTGGTGGTGGGCGAACTGGGCCTGGACGGGCGCATCTCCGCCATTCCCGGCGTGCTGCTGGCAGCGCTGCACGCGAGCGAGCGCGAGCAGGGGCTGGTCTGCCCCGCCGCGCAGGGGCCGGAGGCGGCCTGGGCCGGGACGATCGAGGTGGTATCGGCACCGGATCTGATGGCGCTGCTCGATCATTTCCGGGGCGTGCGGCCGCTCCGCCAGCCCCTTCCCGGCGAGGCCGAGGCACGGGCGGTTGGACCGGATCTCGCGCAAGTCAAAGGGCAGGAGTCGGCCAAGCGCGCGCTGGAAATCGCGGCGGCGGGCGGGCACAATCTCCTGATGGTCGGCCCGCCCGGCGCGGGCAAATCCCTGATGGCGGCGTGCCTGCCCGGAATTCTCCCCGATCTTACCCCGGCGGAGGCGTTGGAGGTATCGATGGTAGCAAGCGTCGCGGGGACTTTGCAGGACGGGCGCCTGTCGCGCGCCCGGCCGTTTCGCGCGCCGCATCATTCGGCCTCGATGGCGGCGCTGGTGGGCGGCGGCCTGCGGGTGAAGCCGGGCGAAGTCAGCCTCGCGCATCTCGGCGTGCTGTTCCTGGATGAGTTGCCCGAATTCCAGCGCGGCGTGCTCGATTCGCTGCGCCAGCCGCTGGAGACGGGGCGGGTGCAGGTGGCGCGCGCGAACAGCCACGTTACGTTTCCCGCGCGCGTGCAGCTGGTAGCGGCGATGAACCCCTGCCGGTGCGGCTATCTGGGCGACGCGGGCCGGGCCTGCAGCCGGGCGCCGCGCTGTGCCGCCGATTATCAGGCGCGCGTTTCCGGGCCGCTGCTCGATCGTATCGATCTGCACGTTGAGGTGGCGGCGGTGAGCGCGGCCGACCTGATCCTGCCGGCACCGGCCGAGGGATCGGCAGAGGTGCGCTCGCGCGTGGCGGCGGCGCGGGCGATCCAGACGGCGCGCTATGCGGACGTCGAGGCGCGCACCAACGCGGAAGCGGACGGCCCCGTGCTCGAGGCGGGCGCGACACCGGACGAGGCGGGCCGCGCGCTGCTGGCGCAGGCGGCCGAGGCGATGCGCCTCTCCGCGCGCGGCTACACGCGGGTGCTGAGAACGGCGCGCACCATCGCGGATCTGGCGGGCGCCGAGACGGTCGGGCGCGTCCATGTCGCTGAGTCCCTGAGCTACCGTCTGCGCCCGCCGACCAATTAGCGTGCTTGGCGTCGCCCCCGCGCAGGCGCGAGGACCCGTTTCCCGGATGACCGCGATCAGACGGTGACGACCACCTTGCCCACCTGCTGGTTGGATTCCAGAAAGCGATAGGCGTCCGCGATCCGGTCCAACGGGAAGGTGCGGGCGATGACGGGCTTCAGGTGGCCACTCGCCAGCCCTCGCTCGATCAGGTCGCGCGCGCGGGCGTAGCGCAGCGGATGGTTCCAGATTTCGGAGGCGACCCAGCCGCGGATGCTCAGCCCCTTCATCGCCGCCGGCCAGTGCGGGAAGGGCGTCGCCTGCTCGCTCAGCCCGCCATAGATGAACAGGATGCCGCGCGGCGCCATCGCCTCGGCGAGCGTGTTCACATAATCGCCGCCGACCGGATCGAACACGATCCGCGCGCCCTTGCCGTTGGTGATGCGCTTCACTTCCGCGACGAGATCGGTTTCCTCGGTGGCGATCACATGGGCCGCGCCTTGGGCGCGCAGCGCATCCGCCTTGTCGCTGCGCCGCGTGGCCGCGATCGGCACCGCGCCCGCCCAGTTGGCGAGCTGGATCGCGGCGATGCCGACGCTGCTCGATGCGGCGCGGATGATGACGTGATCGCCGATCCCGATTTCGCCCACCTCGATGATCGCGAAGGCAGTCATGAACGCCATCCAGATCGACGCGGCTTCGGCCGGCAACAGGCCCGGCGGGGCGGGCAGCAGGGCTCGGGTGGGCACGATCGCCTGCTCGCCAGCGAGGCCATGCGTGCCGAGCTGGTACATCGGCAGCACGCTGACGCGATCGCCGGGCGCGAAGCCCTCCACCTCCGGCCCAAGCGCCTCGACGATGCCGCAGCCTTCATAGCCGATCGCCGTCGGCAGCACCGGCTTGACCGGATAGCGGCCGGCGCGAAACATCGCCTCGGAGCGATTGAGCCCGATCGCCTCGACGCGCAGGCGCACCTCGCCAGGGCCGGGCACGCCGATCTCGACATCTTCGAGCGTGAGCATCTCGGGGCCGCCGACTTGATGGATGCGAACGGCTTTGGTCATGAAATCCTCTTTTCTTTTCTGGGTCAGAGCGGCTCGGTGAGCGGTTGCTGCGTTTCGTAGATCGGGTTGTACATCAATGTCCCGAATTGCCTGACGAGCGCCGCGCGCGCCTCGTTCAGCGGCTCATTCGGGATGGCGCGCAGCAGCGCTTCGTTGCGCGCGATCAGGCCCTCGCGGAATTCCGGATGGGTCATGATGAACAGATCGCCGCGCCGGATGCCGCGCAGCACGCGCTCGCCCACTTCCTCCGCTGTCATGAACACGCTTGGATCGAAGCCCGGGGAGGGGCGCTTGTCGCGCTCGGCCCCACCGGTAAGGGGCGGGGGCGGGGCATCGTTGCGAAGGCTCGCCGGGCGCACCGCATCGGTTGTCTGGCCGAGACTGGTCTGCACCGGACCGGGGAAGAAGACCGACGCGCCGATCTTCGTGCCGCGCAGGTCGGTCGCAAGCGATTCGATCATGCCGGCGGTGGC
>Ga0164242_10008653_pt1 | contig 11030 bp, 11 predicted proteins | sample OricomgcompostMG_FD_108783 | JGI IMG/M metagenome (GOLD analysis project Ga0164242, IMG submission 108783) | Miracle-Growth compost microbial communities from Emeryville, California, USA - Original compost - Miracle growth compost (MG) ...
AAGTGAACGACCAGGTCGACGGCGACTACCGCATCGAACACGACACCATGGGCGAGGTCCGGGTGCCGGCATCCGCGCTCTACGGCGCACAGACGCAGCGGGCGGTGCAGAACTTCCCGATCTCGGGCTCCAGCCTGGAACCCGCGCAGATCGCGGCCCTTGCCCGCATCAAGAAGTCGGCAGCGCTGGCCAACGCGCGTCTCGGCGTTCTCGACCAGACGATCGCAGATGCCATCGCCGCGGCAGCCGACGAGGTCGTCTCCGGCGTGCACGATGGTCAATTCCCGATCGACGTGTATCAGACCGGGTCCGGCACGTCGTCCAACATGAACATGAACGAGGTGCTCGCTGCGCTCGCCTCGCAGCGGCTGGGCGCGAAGGTGCACCCGAACGATCACGTCAACGCGTCGCAGTCGTCGAACGACGTGTTCCCCACCTCGGTGCACATCGCGGTGACGAGCGCTCTGATCGATGACCTGATCCCCTCGCTCGATCACCTCGCGGTCGCGTTCGAGCAGAAGGCGGAACTCTGGAAGGGCGTCGTCAAGTCGGGACGCACGCACCTGATGGATGCCACTCCCGTCACCCTCGGGCAGGAGTTCGGCGGCTACGCCGCGCAGATCCGGCTGGGCATCGAACGGGTGCAGTCGGCGCTGCACCGAGTCGCCGAGGTGCCGCTTGGCGGCACGGCCGTCGGCACCGGCATCAACACACCGGTCGGCTTCCCACAGCTCGTGATCGAGCTGCTCACGGCCGAGACCGAGCTGCCGATCGTCGAGGCACGCAATCACTTCGAGGCGAACGCGAACCGCGACGGCCTGGTCGAGGCATCCGGTGCCCTGCGGGTGATCGCCGTCAGCCTGACCAAGATCTGCAACGACCTGCGCTGGATGGGGTCCGGGCCGAACACCGGGCTGGGTGAACTGCACATCCCGGACCTGCAGCCGGGATCCTCGATCATGCCGGGCAAGGTCAACCCGGTCATCCCCGAGGCCGCGCTGATGGTGTGCGCTCGGGTGATCGGCAACGACGCGACCATCGCGTGGGGCGGCGCATCGGGCGCCTTCGAGATCAACGTGGCGATCCCGGTGATGGGAACCGCGCTGCTCGAGTCGATCCGGCTGCTCGCCAACGTCACGCGGGTGCTCGCGGACAAGACCGTCGACGGGCTGGAAGCGAACGTCGAGCGCGCCCGTGCCCTCGCCGAATCGTCCCCGTCGATCGTCACGCCGCTGAACAAGATCATCGGATACGAGGCCGCCGCGAAGATCGCGAAGAACTCGGTGGCCAAAGGCATCACCGTGCGCGAGTCGGTGATCGATCTGGGCTTCGTGGAGCGCGGTGAGGTCACCGAGGAACAGCTCGACACCGCGCTCGACGTGCTCTCGATGACGCACCCCGGCTGACGGGTCGTCAGCCTAACTGGTCCGTGAGCTGGAATACCACCGCCGCCCAGAATCCGAACAGCAGGAACGGACCGAACGGCATCCGCCGGCCCAGACCGAGCGACGGCACGAGCAGGCCGACGAGCGCGGCGGCCCCACCTGCGAGAAAACCGATCACGGGTCCGGCAATCACGGTGACCGGCCCGAGGCATCCCAGGCACAGGCCGAGCGACGTGCCCAGCTTGACGTCGCCCATGCCCAGCCCGCCCGCGGCGTGCATGACGATGAGGAAGACGCCGGTGCCGGCACCGGCGAGCAACGCGGTCGTCGGCGGCGTGCCGGTCGCCGCCCATCCGAGCACCGGTGCGGCCGTGGCAAGGGCCAGACCGGGCAGGACGAGCGCGTTCGGCAGCCGATGCTCGGCGGCGTCGATGCGGCACAGCTCGGGCGTGACGACCGCGAGATAAGCCATGGGCAACAGCTCGACGCGGCCGCCGAGCGCCGCAACCGTCAGCACGAGAAGCACGGCGCCGGCGGGCGCCTGCCACGCCGCGCGCAGCAGCCGGGAACGCCGGGTCGCGGGCGCCTGCATCGACATGCGCCCGAGCATAACGCGACGCGGGCTCCCGCGCAGAGGTTATCCACACCCCGTCCCCTCCCCGCAATTCCGCGTTCGCCGTCCGTTGCGGCGGGCGCCGTCGCTTAAGCACGGGCGGATGCCGCAAACCCCGGCGAACGCGGAATTGCGGGGATCAGCCCTGCTCGAGCATCTCGGTGACCAGGGCGGCGATCGCGCTGCGCTCGGACCGGGTCAGCGTGACGTGAGCGAACAACGGATGCCCCTTGAGCGTCTCGATGACGGCCGCGACACCGTCGTGCCGGCCGACACGCAGGTTGTCACGCTGCGCCACGTCGTGCGTGAGCACGACGCGCGAGTTCTGTCCGATCCGACTGAGCACCGTGAGCAGCACGTTGCGCTCCAGCGACTGCGCCTCGTCCACGATCACGAACGCGTCGTGCAATGAGCGGCCGCGGATGTGTGTCAGCGGCAGCACCTCGAGGATGCCTCGATCCATCACCTCGTCCAGCACGTTCTGGGAGACCAGGGCGCCCAACGTGTCGAACACCGCTTGCCCCCACGGGTTCATCTTCTCGCCCTGGTCCCCGGGCAGGTAGCCGAGTTCCTGCCCACCGACCGCATACAGCGGCCGGAACACCATGATCTTCTTGTGCTGCTGCCGTTCCAGTACGGCCTCCAGACCCGCACAGAGCGCCAGTGCCGATTTGCCGGTTCCGGCCCGGCCGCCGAGCGACAGGATGCCGATCTCCTGATCGAGCAGCAGATCGATCGCGAGCCGCTGCTCGGCCGAACGTCCGTGCACTCCGAACACGTCGCGGTCGCCGCGCACGAGCTTGAACGCGCCACCACCGGTGACCCGTCCCAGCGCCGAGCCGCGCTCGGAGTGGATGATCAGCCCGGTGTTCACCGGCAGGTCGTCGACCAGCGACGACTCCAGCGCCTCGTGTTCGTACAGCAGCGCCATGTCGTTCGAGCCGAGATCGATCTGAGCGGTTCCCGTCCATCCCGAGTCGACGGCGAGTTCCGCGCGGTACTCCTCGGCCGTCAGCCCGATCGACGATGCCTTCACCCGCAGCGGCAGGTCCTTGGACACGACGGTCACATTCAGACCGTCGTTCGACAGGTTCTGCGCGACGGCCAGGATGCGTGAGTCGTTGTCGCCGAGTTGCAGGCCGCTGGGCAACACCGACATGTTCGAATGGTTGAGTTCGACGCGCAACGAGCCGCCGTCGCCGACGGGGACCGCGAAGTCGAGCCGGTCGTGCTTGACGCGCAGATCGTCCAGGAACCGCAACGCCTGCCGGGCGAAGTATCCGATCTCGGGATCGTTGCGCTTGCCCTCGAGCTCGCTGATCACGACCACGGGGATGACGACCGCATGTTCGGCGAACCGGAACAGCGCACGCGGGTCGGACAACAACACCGACGTATCGAGCACGTAGGTGCGCTCCGTCTGTTCGAGCGCCTCTTCGGATGCCTTCGTCGGGCTCTTGCCGGGATTCCCTTCGCTGGGGTACTGAATCTGACGGGGCTGTGCTTGTCCGATTTGCGTTGCGGCCACGACCACTCCCACCCCGTGTGCCTTGCGGCTCACGGATCCATCTCGACGAGCCGGCCGGTGGTCCGCAAGACGAACGTGTGTGGCCGTCTCGATCGGGCGCCGTGCCCGATACGTCTGACGCTATGACGCCGCAACAGGATGCGATGGATCGACACGCCCGCCCATCGCGTTCGCTGCGGCGACAGCTCTCAGAGCGCGGTTGCGTACGAGGTGAAGGCGGCACGCAGCACGTCGAGGGAGTCGCCTGCCGTCGCGACGTGCACGCTCAACCGAACGGTCCCGCCGCGCGTCGTCGCGGTGATGCCGTGATTGAACAGGGATGCCGTCAGCAGCGTGAGCCGGTCGGCCGGCGGTTCGAGCACCACGATCGCGGCGCGCTCCCCCGGCTCGCGCGAGGAGACGACAGCGATCGCGTACTCGTCGCACAGGTCGATCACGGCGTCGACCCGCTCGGCGATCGCCGCCTGGATCTCGGCGACACCAACAGCCGCGATCTCTTCCAAGCCCGCGGCGAACCGCGCCTCCGCGATCCGATCGGGATTGCTCACCGTGAACGCGCGCACGCCGTGCGCAGGCGGGGCGATCTCGTCGAACGGCTCGACGACGTCGCTGCCGGTGAATCCGCTGATCACCGGTGTGATGTTGTCCAGTGCGCGTTCGCTCATCGCGAGGAAGCCGGTGCCCCAACCGGCGCGTACCCATTTCTGACCGCCGGATGCGACGACATCGGCCACCTGGTACGGCGCATCGACCACGCCGAGACCCTGGATCGCATCGACGATCAGCAGCCGGTCGCCGATCACCTGACGGATGCCGTCGATGTCGGTCAGGTAGCCGGTGCGAGGATCGACCAGGCTGACCGCCACCGCGGCCGTCGACGGCGTGATCTGATCGCGCACCTGACCGGGCGTGACGCGCCCGTGGTCCGTCTCCAGCCAGATCGGCGTCAACGCGTGCAGCGCCTCGGCGGCGCGAGCGGTCGCGAACGTCACGCTCGGGAACTCCGCCGCGGACAGCAGCACACCTCCGGTGAGACCGAACATCACCTGCATCAGCCCGGTGCTCGTGTTGGGCTGGAACACGACCTGATCCGCGGGGAACCCGGTCGCATGCGCGACGGCATCCCGCAACCGCTGCCCCTCACGACCGAACGCATCGACGCTGCCGAATCGGGCGCGGGAAAGGATATCCGCCTGCCCCTGCGACTCGGCGAGCACGGTCGCCGACATCGGGCCGACCCGGCCGTAGTCGAGGTAGCCCGGCTCGTTCAGAAAGCCTTCAGCGAACTCGTCGAGAGTTGTCACGTTTCCTCCGAATCCATTGTGCACCGCTGGCACCGCCGGCGAAAAACGGTTCAGCCGCCGAATCGGCGATTGCGTCGGCCGTAGTCGCGCACCGCGCGCAGGAAGTCGACCTCGCGCAAGTCGGGGCCGAGCGCCTCGACGAAGTAGAACTCGCTGTGCGCGCTCTGCCACAGCATGAAGTCACTCAGCCGCTGCTCCCCAGAGGTGCGGATGACGAGGTCCGGGTCGGGCTGCCCTCCGGTATAGAGATGCGCGCCGATCAGATCGGGTGTGAGGCGCTCGGCAAGCGTTTCCAGGCTTCGCCCCTCGGAGTGATGCTCCGCGACGATCGAACGCATGGCATCCGTGATCTCCTTGCGTCCGCCATAGCCGACCGCGAGATTCACGTGCAGGCCCGGGTTCGTCGCCGTGCGCGCTTCGGCGGCTCGAAGCGCTGCCACGAGCGGTTCCGGCAGCCCCGCGGTCGTCCCCACGTGCTGCACCCGCCAGTCGCGGTAGTGCGAGAGCTCCTCGGCGAGCTCGGCGATGATCTCGATCAGAGCCGACAGTTCGTCGCTGGCACGGTTGCTCAGATTGTCTGAGGAGAGCAGGTACAGGGTGACGACATGGATGCCGAGGTCGTCGCACCACTCGAGGAATTCGCGCATCTTCGCAGCGCCAGCCCGGTGCCCGTGCGCGACCGTCTCCAGCCCGAGCTGCCGTGCCCAGCGCCGATTGCCGTCGATGATCATCGCAACATGGTTCGGCAGCACGTCCGCGTTCAGACTGCGTCGAACGCGGTTCTGGTACAGGCCGTACAGGAAACCGCGACCGAGGGGTACGCGCCGGGAGTTCACATCGTTTACGTTAGCGCGCCCACCCGCGCGCGACCCCGCGGCTCCCAGCCGGCGTGCGTGCAGGCTCCCGTATCCTTGCCTCATGACCCTCCAGGGACCGGACCTGCCGAACATCCCTCTGTTGGATGCCGCTGTGCCGAACCCGCAGGACGTCAAACCGAGCTGGCGCGGGTGGATTCACGCCGGCACGTTCCCGGTGACGATCGCCGCCGGAATCGTCTTGATCTGTCTTGCGCACGGCGCGCCGGCGAAGTGGGCCTCGGCGGTCTTCATGCTCACCTCGATGCTGCTGTTCGGCAACTCGGCGCTCTACCACCGGTTCGACTGGAAACCGCGAACCAAGGTCATCCTGAAACGAATCGACCACGCGAACATCTTCCTGCTGATCGCCGGCACATACACGCCACTGGCCGTGCTGGCCCTGCCGCCCGCGCAGGGAACGCTCCTGCTGGTTCTCGTCTGGGTTGGCGCGCTGCTCGGAATCGGGTTCAACGTCTTCTGGATCACCGCGCCGCGCTGGCTCTACGTGCCGCTCTACCTCTTGCTGGGCTACGCGGCCCTGATGTACATCGTTCCGCTGGTGCAGGCAAGCGTCGCGATGATGGTGCTCGTGCTGGTCGGCGGCCTGTTCTACACCGCGGGCGCCGCGATATACGGCTTCAAACGCCCGAACCCGTTTCCGGGGAGGTTCGGGTTCCACGAGATCTTCCACACCCTGACGGTGCTCGCCTTCATGTGCCACTGGACGGCGACGCTGCTGATCGCGCTCGCGCCGGCCTACAACGCCGGATAGCGCGCTCAGGCCCCCGCCGCGCGCTGCCCGGTCAGGCCGTCGCAGATCACCTGCGCCATCGACCGCAACTGCGCGACGTCGGCCGACGACACGCGCGCGCCGATGATCGCGACCCACGCCTGGGCCGCGGCGCGCAGACGCTCCGGCCGAATGGGCTTCGGGATGCTCGCGCTCAGCACCCGCTCGATCAGCTTCTGCAGGCGCGAGCGATGCGCTTCGAGATGGAGAGTGACATCGGGATGTGTGTGCTGCTCTCGCCACAGGATCACGCGCAACACCTCGGAGTCGCGCAGCAGTTCGTCGAAACGACGGGTCAGGTTGAGCAGCGACCGGGCGGGGTCGTCGGGTTCCACGAGCGTCACGATGTCGACCGGCCCGAGCTCCAGACGCTCCCGCACGAGCGCGCGCAGCAGGTCGGCCTTGACCGGAAAGTAGTAGAACAGCAGGCCCTTCGGCACTCCAGCACGCTCCGCGATCATTGCGGTCGGGGTCGCGTCGAACCCGCGGTCGGCGAACAGCCGCTCGGCGGCATCCAGAATTCGAGTCCGGGTCTCATTCACCGGAGGTGTGCGTGTCACGTTCGGGCCTCACCGAAGAAACAGGAGACGAGCGGGGACGGCGAGGGCGATCGCCGTCCCCGCTCGATCATCAGTGCGGAATCGCGTGGTGGTGCATCTTCATGCTGGGCTGCAGGGCCAGCGCCGCAACGATGATCCCGATCGCTCCGCAGATCCATGACGTCCACGCCGCGCCCATGGCCGTGGCGTACATGCCGGCCCATGGCGAGATGAACAGCAAAATGCCCAAGACGCCCTGAACCCATTCCATCGCGACCATGCCCGGCCAGGCGAGGTTCACCAGTCCCGAGATGATCAACAGCACACCGAGCACGATCATCAGTGCGACGGATGCTCCCGCCGGCGCCACCCAGATCGTTGCCAGTGCCGTGTACAGACCGGCGGCGATCGCCACCCAGTCCTGCCATCGCATCCACTTCTTCATCGACAACCAACCTCCTTGAATCAGTTGGCTCCCGCGTGACGGGGGTCACTCCCCAGTCTGCGCTTGATTGACCGCCCGGTCAAGAAGCGCCGAAGGCGAGAAGGCGCCGGGCCGGACGCCTCGGTCAGCGCGCGCCGGGGTCGCGCGATCCGGGCCGCCTGGCGGCCTCCTCGGCGTCGAGCTTCTCGGCGATCTCGGCGCGATAGCGGACGCGCCGGATGCGGCGCACCATATCGATGACGAGCAGGATCACGACAACGCCGATCAGAAAGATCACGAGGAAGCCCCACACCCCCGGCGTCACACTGTCCGGCGGCGGAGCCTTCGGCGTCGGCGTCGCCGCAAGGCGCGGCTGCACGCCGGCAAGTGCCCGCAATGGTGCTTCGGTGATCATGCGTCGGCCTCCACACCCGCGAACAGGTCGGACTCCGGCACCGACGTGTCGACCTTGGCGTCGATGAGCTGGTAATCCTCGTACGGCCAGGCCCGCTGCTGCAGATGGTTCGGCCAGAAGAAGAACGAACTGTCGGGCGCGACCTGGCTGGCGTGCGCACGCAGCGCGTTATCGCGCGCCTCGAAGAAGTCACCGGACGGCACGCGGGTGGTGGCGAGATTCGGCGTCTCGCGCTTCATCCAGCCCGCCATCTCTTCGAACTGCGCCAGCAGCGGCGAATCGGGCTCGGTGTCGCGCAACAGGTTGTAGACGCTCGTGATCCGCTCCGAGTTGAAGACGCGGTCGTAGTAGAGCTTCGAGACCTGCCACGGCGCACCGGCATCCGGGTACCTCGCCGGGTCCGCTGCGGCCTCGTATGCAGCGACGGACACCTCGTGGCACCGGATGTGGTCGGGATGCGGGTAGCCGCCGTTCTCGTCGTATGTCACCAGCACTTGCGGCTTGAACTCACGGATCAGTCGCACCAGCGGCTCCGCCGAGATCTCCAGCGGGACGGACGCGAACGAGTTCACCGGAAGCGAGCCGTCGTCGCTGGGCATCCCGGAATCCATGTAGCCGAGCCACCGATGCTGGATGCCGAGCACCGCCTGGGCCGCCGCCATCTCGAGCCGCCGCAGACCGGGCAGATCACGCTCGGCCATCGCCCGGTTCTCGAGTCCTTCGTTCAGGATGTCGCCGCGCTCGCCGCCCGTGCAGCTGACCACCATGACCTCGGCACCCTCGTGCGCATAGTACGCGTAGGTCGCCGCACCCTTGCTCGACTCGTCGTCCGGGTGGGCGTGCACCGCCATCAATCGCCGTGTCACGTATCGCCGCCGCCCTCGCTGAAGAAGAATTGCCCGTAATCTGTAATCAAGACTAATCGGTCCCCGACCGACGCTTTTCGAATGGAGACGTGCTGTGCGCGAACAGGCCGCCCGCGTCCCGGTCACGGGTTCCGCAGGCGCGGCGGATGTCCCCGGTGCGGCCGACGAACTCGCCTCTCGTTACGGTCGCACGCGCACCCGCTCGCGCCGCGACAGGTGGTGGCTCGTCGCGGTCGCTGTCGCCTTCGTCGCCGTCTTCACAGGGTGGGTCGTCTGGGGTGGCCTCGACAACACGGGCGGCAACCTGCTGGAGACCGACACGGCGTACACGATCGTGAACGCCCAGCAGACCCGGGTCAGTTTCACGGTCGACGTCGACCCTGGACGCACGGTGGCGTGCGCCGTGCAAGCGCAGAACGAGGACTTCTCCACGGTGGGCTGGAAGATCGTGCAGTTCCCGGCATCCACGCACCGCGTCCGCGCCTTCACCGAGACCGTGCGCACGACCTCGAAACCCGTCACGGGTTTGGTCGATCAGTGTTGGCTGACCTAAACTTGTCCGATACGCCCTGACGGATACGTCGGGGCGTCGATCGTAGTACGGCCCGATTCGTGTAAGGAGTTCGGCATGTCTGAGGTGTCACAGGTCACGTTCTTGTCTCAGGAGGCGTACGACCGTCTTGCCGCGGAGCTCGAGGAGCTCAGCACGACCGGTCGCAGCGAGATCGCGAAACGCATCGAGGCCGCGCGCGAAGAGGGCGACCTGAAGGAGAACGGCGGCTACCACGCGGCCAAGGACGCGCAGGGCGTTCAGGAGGCGCGAATCGTGCAGCTGACGCAGCTGCTGCGCAACGCCAAGGTCGGCGACGCGCCTGAGAGCCACGGCGTCGTCGAGCCCGGCACGGTCGTCACGGCCGTGATCGCGGGCGACGAGGACACGTTCCTGATCGGCAACCGGGAGATCGCCGGCGGCAGCGAACTGAGCGTCTACAGCGAGCAGAGCCCGCTCGGCGCTGCGATCCTCGGCCTCAAGGTGGGCGCATCGACGACGTACGAGGCGCCGAACGGCCGCGAGATCACGGTGAAGGTCACCGGCGTGGAAACGTGGGCCGGCCAGTAGCGCGCCGCGCGCTCTCTGCCGTAGCGCTCAGTCCGGTTCGACGATCGGGTCGTAGCCGGCTTCGCGGAGCACGCGGACGACCTCGTCGCGATGTTCCGGACCCCGCGTCTCGACGCTGAGTTCGAGTTCGACCTCGCTGATCTGCAGGCCGTGCCCGTGCCGGGTGTGCAGCACCTCGATCACGTTCGCGCCGGCATCCGCGACCAGCTCGGATGTCCGCGCGAGCTGGCCGGGCAGGTCGGGCAGCATGATCTTCAGGGTCAGGTACCGATCGGATGCCGCCAGGCCGTGACTGATCACGCGCTGCATCAGCAGCGGGTCGATGTTGCCGCCGGAGAGGATCGCGACCGTCGGACCGCTCGCCGTCACCTTGCCAGCGAGGATCGCGGCGACGCCGACGGCACCGGCCGGCTCGACCACGAGCTTCGCGCGCTCCAGCAGCACCAGCATGGCGCGCGCCGTGTCATCGTCGGACACGGTGACGACCTCGTCCACGAGCTCGCGCACGATGTCGAAGTTGAGCGTGCCCGGCCGCCCGACCGCGATGCCATCGGCGATCGTCGCCCCGACCGGAACATCGACCGGATGCCCGGCGGCCAGCGATGGCAGGTAGGCCGCGGCGTTCTCCGCCTGCACCCCGATCACCCGCACCGCGTGTCCCTCGGCCGCGGCGCGCTGCTTCACCGCGCTCGCGACGCCGGCGATCAGTCCCCCGCCGCCGATCGGGACGATCACGGTCTGCAGATCCGGTACCTCGTCGGCGATATCGAGCCCGAGGGTCGCCTGACCCGCGACGATGTCCGGATGGTCGAACGGCGGGATCAGCACGGCGCCGGTGCGCTCGGCGAATTCGGCCGCCGCGCGCAGCGGCTCGGCGACGGTCGCGCCGCCCAGCACCACCTCGGCGCCGTAGCTGCGGGTCGCTTGCAACTTCGGCAGCGCCACTCCGAGCGGTGTGAAGATCGTTGCCGCGATGCCGAGCTCACGGGCGGCGAAGGCCACTCCTTGTGCGTGGTTGCCCGCGGAGGCCGCGACGACGCCGCGCGCGCGTTCCGCTTCGGACAGGCGGGCCATCCGGTTGTATGCGCCACGGATCTTATACGAACCGGTCCGCTGCAGATTCTCGCACTTGAGCAGCACTGGCGCGCCGAGGAGCTCGCTCAGGTAACGGGAACTCTCCATCGGAGTG
>Ga0164242_10008654_pt1 | contig 11030 bp, 8 predicted proteins | sample OricomgcompostMG_FD_108783 | JGI IMG/M metagenome (GOLD analysis project Ga0164242, IMG submission 108783) | Miracle-Growth compost microbial communities from Emeryville, California, USA - Original compost - Miracle growth compost (MG) ...
CGGTCGAAGGTGCGGGGAGTGGATGCGATGGTGAAGTTGGCAACGGCCAGCCCGTTCTGCGTGTAGCGCAGCTCCGGGTCGGCGGTGAGGTTGCCCACCACGGTGATGATGGTCTCGCCAGCCATGGCCTTAGGCGCTCGCCTTGTCGGCCTTGCGGGCCGCCTTCTCGTCGGCACGCTTCTGCGCAGCGGCGACCTGGGCGATGGCTTCCTCGGCACGCAGCACCTTGGTGCGCATGACGGCCTCTGAGAGGTTCAGCTGGCGGTCGAGCTCCTGCGTGGAATCCGAGTTCGCCGTGAAGTCGACGACGGCGTAGATGCCCTCGGACTTCTTGTTGATCTCGTACGCCAGGCGGCGCTTGCCCCAGATGTCGACCTTGTCGATGGTTCCACCATCCGTGCGGATCACGTTGAGGAACTTGTCAAGGCTGGGAGCAACGGTGCGCTCATCGATCTCCGGATCGAGGATGACCATCAACTCGTACTGATGCATGACTAACCCACCTCCTCTGGACTAGAACGGCTGCAGGCTCTCTGCAGCAGGAGGGTATGTGCATCGTCGTCGTGCTCACGGGCGGATGCCTGCGGCCGGACAACCTGGCAAGCATACCGGATGCCGGTCCCGTCGGCGAACCCGCGCCACGTACCTACGCTGGAGACATGGCCGAACGACCCTTGCACATCGCAGTGGTGGCGCTGCACACGTCGCCTTTCGCTGCTCCCGGGTCTGGCGACGTCGGCGGCATGAACGTGCTCGTGCGGGCGACGGCCGAGCGCATGGCCTCCGATGGCCACTGCGTAGAGGTCATCACGCGGCGCTTCACGCCCGACCTGCCCGCGGTGAGCACCCGTCCGTCGGGCGTGGTGCTGCGGCTCATCGATGCCGGGCCCGCCGCACTCCGGCCGAAGGGCGAGCAGGAGGCATTCGTCGCCGCATTCCGCGTCGGCCTCGATGACGTCGACGACGTCGACGTCGTGCATTCGCACCATTGGCTGGCCGGAATGGCCGGGCTGCCGTTCGCGCGCGACCGTTGCGTGCCGCACGTGCAGAGCTTTCACAGCATTGCGGCACATCCGTCCACGCAGCTCGCCGAGGGGGAGCGGCCGGAATCGCCCGGACGCCTCACCGGTGAGGCGCAGCTGGCACGGGAGTCGGATGCCGTCGTCGCGGTCAGCCATGCCGAGCAGCGCACGATCGTGGGCCGGCTCCGCGCGAGCCCCGACAGGGTGCACGTCGTGCTGCCCGGAGTGGATGCCACGCTGTTCCACCGCGGCTCCCGCCGCACTGAGCCTCGTCCGTACGTCGTGACCGCTGCACGCATCGAGCCGCTCAAGGGGCTCGACCTCGCCATCCGCACCATCGCCGCGCTTCCGGATGCCCGGCGGCCCGATCTCGTGATCGCCGGCGGTCCCACAGACGGCTATGAGCGGCACGTCGACGAGCTTCGAGCGCTGGCCGCCGAGCTCGATGTGACCGAGCGCGTGCGATTCGCCGGACCACTGACGCGCGAGGATCTCGCCGAACTGTTCGCGCACGCCTCCGCGGTGCTCGTTCCGTCGCACTCCGAGACGTACGGACTCGTCGCCCTCGAGGCACAGGCGAGCGGCATTCCTGTGCTGGCGTCGGCGTCCGGCGGCCTGGTCGAGGCGGTCAACCGGCAGGCGGTGCTGCTGTCGTCGCGGGATCCGCGGGAGTGGGCGCAGCGGCTCGGCGCGCTCCTCGACGACCGCCCCTTGTGGGAGGCGCAGTCGGCGGCGGGCATCCGTTTCGCGGCGGAGCGCTCCTGGGATCGCACCGCACACGAGACGGTGCGGGTGTACCGCGAGCTCCTCGGGCACGCCGACCACGCATCGTGGCGGAACTGCGCATGAGCCAGCTGGAAGAGCCCGGGCGCCCGGCCGACAGTTCGGATGCGGCCGACCCGTTCGAGGGCGCGCGCTCGGTGCTGTTCGTGCACGCGCATCCCGACGACGAGACGCTCTCCTCCGGCGGCGTGATCCTCCGGCTGGTCGAGCGTGGGGTGCGAGTGACCTTGCTCACCGCGACCCGCGGCGAGCGCGGCGGCATCGTGCCCGAGTTGCGGGAGCGGGTGGGCGACGACCCCGACGTGCTCACGGGGATCCGGCTGGACGAGCTGAGGCGGGCCGTGCACGCGCTGGGGATCGCGGATGCATACTTCCTGGGCGAACCTCCCGCCCGCGCCGACGGTCTTCCGCCGCGCCGCTACAGCGACTCCGGGATGCGATGGGTCACCCCGACGGTTGCCGGTCCGGTCGACGACGCGCCCGCGGAAGCCCTCACGTTGGCACCCGAGCCGGAGGTGGTGGCCGACGTGCTCGCTCTCATCCGTCACTCGCGGTCGGATGTCGTCGTGAGCTACGACGACCAGGGCGGGTACGGGCATCCGGACCACCGGTGCATTCGCCGAGCGGCGCTGCTGGCCAGCGGTGCCGCCGACGTGCCGTTCGTCGAACTCGTGGCTCCCGACGCGCCCGGTGCGTTCGTTGTCGACGTCTCAGACCGGCTGGATGCCGTCGCGGATGCCCTGCGTGCGCACGCCACGCAGCTCACGGTCGACGGGGACCACGTGGTGCACTGCGGCGGTCAGCGCGAGCGGATCGCCACGGTCGTCGGTGTGCGGCTGGTGCCGTCCACAACCTCGTCACCGTGACGGTTGGCGCTCTCTCGCCGATTGCGTGATCGCCGCCGTCAGTTCCCGCGTGCCCACTCCCGCAGGCGCCGCTCGGCCTCCTCGGCACCCAGCGGGCCCTCGTCGAGCCACAGGTCGAGCAGAAACTTCATCGCCTTGCCCACCTCCGGCCCGGGCTTCAGGTCGAGGATGCGCATCACGTCGGTGCCGTCGAGGTCGGGGCGCACGGCTTCCAGTTCTTCCTGGGCCTGCAGCTGGGCGATGCGGTCCTCGAGGTCGTCGTACGCGAATCCGAGCCGGTCTGCCTTGCGCCGATTTCTCGTGGTGACGTCCGCCCTGGTGAGCTCGTGTAGTCGCTCGAGCTGGTCGCCCGCGTCACGCACGTAACGGCGCACCGCTGAGTCGGTCCAGGCGCCGTCGGCGTAACCGAAGAACCGCAGGTGCAACTCGATGAGCCGGCTGACGGCATCCACCGTCTCGTTGTCGAACCGCAGCGCCCGCAGCCGTTTGCGCGCGAGCTTCGCACCGACCACGTCGTGGTGGTGAAAGCTCACCACCCCGCCCGGCTCGAGCCGACGCGTGGCCGGTTTGCCGATGTCGTGCAGCAGCGCGGCCAGGCGCAGCACGAGGTCGGGCGCCTCGCCCGGATGCCGCTCCCGTTCGTACCCGATCGCCTGCTCGATCACGGTGAGCGTGTGGCGGTACACGTCTTTGTGGTGGTGGTGCTCGTCTATTTCCAGGCGTAGCGCGGGCAGTTCGGGGAGGATGCGGTCGGCCAGCCCCGTCTGCACCAGCAGTTCGAGCCCCGGTCTCGGGTCGTCGCTCGTCAAAAGCTTCACCAGCTCGTCACGGATGCGCTCGGCACTGACGATCTCGATGCGGTCGGCCATCTCGCCCATGGCCGCCACCGTGTCGTCGCTCACCGAGAACCCGAGCTGGGAGGCGAACCGGGCGGCGCGCAGCATGCGCAGCGGATCATCGCCGAACGACACCTCAGGCGAGATCGGTGTGCGCAGAACCCCGGCCAGCAGGTCGTCCACGCCGTTGGACGGGTCGACCATCACGACCTGCGGCACCCGCAGCGCGAGCGCGTTCACCGTGAAGTCGCGGCGCACCAGGTCGCCCTCGAGGGTGTCGCCGAACTCGACCTCCGGCTTGCGGGTCGCCCCGTCATAGCTGTCGGCACGGTACGTCGTGATCTCGACGGTGTCGTCACCGAGCCGCGCGCCCACCGTGCCGAACCTGCGGCCGATGTCCCACCAGGCATCCGCCAGCGGCTTCACGATCTCGATGGTGCGCTCGGGGCGGGCATCCGTGGTGAAGTCCAGGTCATGCACCGCGCGGCCGAGCATGGCGTCGCGCACCGGTCCGCCGACGAGGGCCAGCTCGTGGCCGGCATCGGCGAATGCTCGGGCGAGACGCGAAACGACGGGCGACTCGGCGGTTTCGCGCAGGCGCGCGAGGGACTCGGCGACGCTCTGCATAGTGCCGACAAGTCTAGGGTGTGTCTGGACATCCTCATCCGACCTGTGGATCGCGCTGCGCAGCCTGGCAGCCCGCCTGAACGGCTGCCCGGCCGGTCCCGGTTTCCGGCACTGGGGCGCTCAGTACAATTGCGGGCATGCTCCCCGTCGACCCCTGCGCTGCCGCATGCGGTTGAGCAGCGGCGCCGTCGGGTCGCGTGGCGGTAGGAGCGAGCACCGGCGAACCCGAAGCCGCATGAAGGCGGTCGGAGGCGCCCTGCTGGGGGCACTCAGCGTCCTCGTGACAACGAGCGGGATGCTCGTGCCGGCATCCGCCCAGGCGCACGAACCGGCCAAGACGCCGTCGGCTGTTGCGGCCAGCGGCCAGGCTCCGACGGTGTCGCTCTACGCCGGGAATGCCGGAACGGAGTCGCCAGGACAGTCCGTCACCGTCACGATCGGCATCGACAACGCCTCCGCCGATGTCATCGGGCCGGGCACTGCGACCATCTCGATCACCGAGAAGCCCATCGCATCTCGTCAGGGTCTGGATGCCTGGCTCAAGCAGGATTCCGATCACGACGCCTCAACGCGCGCCATCCAGACGGTGGCCACCCAGGCCGTCACCGCCGGCACGAGTCAGCGTGTCGCCACGGTCACGATCCCGGAACAGGCGGTCGGACTGGGCGGCGACACGGCCGTGTACGGGCTCACGGCGACCGTGACAGAGAGCTCGGGCACGGTGGGGACCGGTTACTCGACCCTCACCTACCAGGGCACCGGCGCACAGCACCAGGTCGGCCTCGCCGTGGCCATGCCGATCACGGTGCCGCCGACCTCGACCGGACTCATCGCCGCCGACGATCTCGCCACCTACACCGCGCCCGACGGTCTGCTCACCCGGCAGCTCGAGCTCGCGCGCGATCATCCGTCGGTCGCCATCGCCATCGACCCGATGATCATCGCGTCCATCCGTGTTCTCGGAACGTCGGCGCCTCAGAGCGCGCAGAACTGGGTCAACGACCTGAGCTCGCTCACCAACGACTCCTTCCCGCTTCAATACGGCGATGCGGACGTCGCCACGCAGCTGCAGTCCGGCGTTACCTCGCTGCTCACGCCGACGTCGTTCGGCTACGCCATGAATCCCAGCAACTTCCCCGGCCAGCTGACCGTCGGCGAGACCCCGCAGCCGACGCCAACACCGACGGCCACCAACCCTTTCGTGACGCCGACGCCGACGGCCACTCCCAAGCAGCCGAACGTTCCCACCACGCCCGAGCTGCTCTCGTGGCCGTACACGTTCAGCGGCATCGCCTGGCCGGCCGACGACAGCCTGCGCACCAGCGACCTCGACGCACTGGCAGCCGACGGATACAAGTCGACGATCGTGTCCGGCTCCAACACGAATCAGTCCTCGCTCTCGGTCACCCCGAACGCGCCGCTGCCGGTGAAGGGAGGAACCGCGCTCGTCACCGATCAGGGCGTCAGCGACGCACTGCGCAACGTGGTCTCTGCCGTCGGCACGGATCAGGAGAACGCCGCACTGGCATCCGTCTCGGCCCAGCTCGCCGAGATCAGCAAGCAGGGCTCCAGCGGCACGATCATCCTGGCCGGGCTCGACCGCGACTGGCCGGCGAACGAGGGGGAGGCGAGCCGCGCCCTGACCTCGGTGTTCACGCTGCCCTGGGTCACCGCGTCGTCGCTTCGGGATGCACTCACCGCACCGGTCTCCGAGGGCCTCAAGCTCGATGACGTCACGCAGGACCCGGCCAGAACGGCCTCCGTCAACCAGCTCACGAGCGCCGCAGGCAACATGGATGCCTTCGCCACCGTTCTCGCCGACCCGACCACCCTGACCGGCCAGACCCGCAATGAGCTGCTGTCACTGCTGTCGGTGGGATGGCGCCAGCCCGACAACAACTGGCCGGGTGCCGTGGCCGGCTTCGTCAAACAGGCGAGCGACACGGTGGGATCGGTCAAGATCGACCCGACCGGAAAGATCACGGTGGCGAGCGCCCAGAGCCTCATCCCGGTCACCGTGACCAACGCTCTGACCCTGCCGAACGGGGTGAAGCCATCGGTCAACATCGTGCTGCGCGCGACTCCCTCCAACAACCGGCTCGAGGTCGACTCCGACACCGCGAAGACGATTCCGGCGGATGCCAGCGCGAAGGTGCTCGTGCCGGTCAAGGCGAAGCTCGGCAACGGCAACGTCAAGCTCGGCCTGCAGCTGTACAGCCCCACCGGTCTGCCGATCGGCGCCCCGCAGACGGCCGCGATCGACGTGCACGCGGATTGGGAGGGCCTCGGTGCGCTCATTCTCGGCATCGCGTTCGTGCTCTTCTTCGGCTTCGGCCTGACCCGCAGCATCGTGCGCAGGGTGAACGAGCGCCGCAAGGGGCGGGCGCAGGCGGATGCCTCGGCGGAGCAGGCAGGCGACGACTCCGAGAAACCGGCAGAGCAGGTTAAGGATGCCGCCGAGCCTGTCCCACATGACGACGAGCCGCCGGCCAAGCCCGCCGAAAACGAACCCACCGACGAAGGGGGACCACGTGGCTAGCGTCGGACGCGCGAGTGCCATGCTCGCCTCCGGCACGATGGTCTCCCGCGTGCTGGGCTTCGTGCGGTCGTGGGTGCTGATCCAGGCGATCGGCGTCATCGCCGTCGGCGCGAACGCGTACGCCACGGCGACGCAGGTGCCGAACAGCATCTACGCGATCATCGCGCAGGGCATCCTCAGCGCGGTTCTCGTGCCGCAGATCGTGCGTGCGTCCGTTCACGCGGACGGCGGCAAGGCTTACATCAACAAGCTCGTCACCCTGGGCATCCTGATCTTCGCCGCGGTCGCGGTCGTCGCCACGCTCCTTGCGCCGTTCCTGGTACAGCTGTTCGGCACGCGCGGCTCCTATGCAGGGCTGGCGACCCTGTTCGCATACTGGTCACTGCCGCAGATCTTCTTCCTCGGCCTGTACACGCTGCTCGGCGAGGTGCTCAACGCGCGCAAGTCGTTCGGCCCGTTCACGTGGGCGCCGGTGTTCAACAACGTGGTCAGCATCGCGACGCTGGTCGTGTTCATCCTCATGTTCGGTTCCGAAGCACAGCACCCGCGCCCGCACGCGGCGAATTGGACCCCAGGCATGATCGCGGTGCTCGGTGGCGGCGCCACCCTCGGCATCGCGGTACAAGCGCTCGTGCTGTTCTTCTTCTGGCGCAAGGTGGGCCTGACGTTCCGCTTCGACTTCCGCTGGCGGGGTGTCAATCTCGGAAGTGCGGGAAAGGCGGCCGCGTGGACGCTCGCCATGCTCGTGCTCACCCAGCTGGCCGGTCTCATCGAGACGAACGTCGCCAACACCGTGGGCGCCGGCGGCCGCTACGCATCCGTCGCCGCCATGACCCAGTCCTGGCTCATCTTCATGCTGCCGCACTCGATCATCGCGGTCTCCATCGTGACGGCGTTCTACACCCGGATGGCCGAGCACGCCCGCGAGGGGAACGTCGCCTCGTTCCGCACCGACTTCTCCACCGCAACCCGCTCGATTGCAGCCCTGATCAGCTTTTTCTCTGTCGCCATCATTATCGCCGCCTACCCGATCGCGCGGGTCTTCACCTCCGGCGACTATGCAGCAATGGGCAACGTGCTGATCGGGTATGCGGCCGGCCTCGTGCCGTTCTGCATCCTGTTCGTCATCCAGCGTGCCTTCTACTCGATGGGCGACACACGCACCCCGTTCCTGTTCACACTCGCCCAGGTCGTGGTCGTCATCGCCGGCGTGCTGCTCTGCCTGTTGGTTGCGCCTCAGGTGCGCGCCATGTCTATCGCATTCGCTGTGTCGCTCGCCGGCACCGTTCAGGCCATCATCGCGGCCGTGCTCCTGCGACGACGGATGCACGGAGTCGACGGGCGACGCATCCTCCGCGGTCTGTGGCGATTCCTGCTTTCGGCCGTGGTCGCGGGTGTGGTCGGGATGCTCGTGCTCGCTCTCCTCGGGGCGTACACCCGCGGCTTCGCCGTGGCGGGCATCCTCCCCGCCATGCTCTCGATCGCTGCGGCCGGGGTGGCCATGCTGGCCGTTTACTCCGGGATGCTGCGCCTTCTGCGCACCGAGGAGTTCGCGAACGCGTGGAACCTGCTGCGGCGCCGCCTGCCGGGTCGCTCACTGCGCTGATCCGCCCGGGTCGGCGGCCGCTCCGCTGGCTGGAATACCATCCGCCTACACTGTGTTGCACAGCACAGCAAGACGAGGAGCTTTACGTGCGGCAGATCATCATCATCGGTTCCGGCCCAGCCGGTTACACCGCGGCCATCTATGCGGCGCGTGCCAACCTCGAGCCGCTCGTGATCGCCAGTTCCGTCGAGGCCGGTGGCGAGCTGATGAACACCACCGAGGTGGAGAACTTCCCCGGGTTCCCGGACGGCATCATGGGCCCCGACCTGATGGCCAAGCTTCAGGTGCAGGCCGAGAAGTTCGGCGCTGAGGTGCTCTACGACGACGTGGTGTCGCTCGAGCTCGACGGCGAGGTGAAGAAGGTGCACCTCGGCAGTGGCGAGACGCACGAAGCCCGGTCGGTGATCTTCGCGACCGGTTCCGCCTACCGCAAGCTCGGGCTCGCCGAGGAGGAGCACCTCTCCGGCCACGGCCTGTCGTGGTGCGCCACCTGTGACGGATTCTTCTTCCGTGAGAAGACCATCGCGGTGGTCGGCGGCGGCGACTCCGCCATCGAGGAGGCCACCTTCCTGACCCGGTTCGCGTCGAAGGTGTACGTGATCCACCGTCGCGACCAGTTGCGGGCATCCAAGATCATGCAGAACCGTGCGTTCGAGAACGACAAGATCGAGTTCGTCTGGATCAGCGAGGTCGTCTCGATCAACGGTGAAAGCGCCGTCACCGGGGTGACCCTGCGCGACACCGTCACGGGGGAGGAGCGCGACCTCGCGCTCGACGGGCTGTTCGTCGCGATCGGCAATGACCCCCGCACGCACCTCGTGCACGGCCAGCTCAACCTCACCCCGGCCGGCACCATCGCCGTCGACGGTCGTAGCTCGAAGACCAACCTGCCCGGCGTTTTCGCCGCAGGCGACGTGATCGACCCGACCTACCGGCAGGCCGTCACCGCCGCGGGCAGCGGAACCGTCGCCGCCCTCGACGCTGAGCACTACCTGGCGGCACTCGACCAAACGGAACGCGAGGCGCTCACCCTCGCCACCTGACGCAAGGCCCCCGGGCCGAACGCGAGAACTCCACCGCCACGTGCGGCGGAACCGAACCGATAGAAGGAGAACAATGTCCAGCGCCAAGTCCGTCACGGATGCCACGTTCCAGCAGGACGTGCTCGATTCCGACAAGACCGTGCTCGTCGACTTCTGGGCCGAGTGGTGCGGGCCGTGTCGTGCGGTCTCACCGATCCTCGACCAGATCGCCGCGGAGCACGGCGACAAGCTCGAGATCGTCAAGTTGAACGTGGACGAGAACCCGCAGACCGCTTTCAAGTACCAGATCACCTCGATCCCTGCGCTGAAGGTCTACCAGGGCGGTGAGGTCGTCAAGACCGTCATCGGCGCCAAGCCGAAGCCCGCCCTCGAAGCCGACCTGGCCGCCTACATCACGTAGGCCGGTCGGCGCACCCTGAACGCCCGCCCGGCACCCGCCGGGCGGGCGTTCTGCATTTCCGCCCCTACGCCCGAAGGCGACGCCCATCGGGCATCCCATAACATGGAACGCACGCTCAGAACGGAATGACACGTGATTCACAACGGCGGCTCGCACTCTGCGGGCAACAATCTCGACCCCTGGTTCTCGTCGTACGCGCAGCGCACGGCCGGTCTTGCCGCCAGTGAGGTTCGAGCTCTGTTCGCCGTTGCCTCCCGGCCGGAGGTGGTCTCTCTGGCGGGCGGCATGCCGTACGTCTCGGCTCTTCCCGAAGACCTCGTCGTGGGTGCGATGGAACGGGTCATGCGGGAGCAGGGACCGGTCGCGCTTCAGTACGGATCGGGCCAGGGCGTTCCCCTGCTGCGAGAGCAGATCACCGAGGTGATGGCTCTCGAGGGCATCAGCGCGAGCGCCGACGATGTGATCGTCACGACCGGCTCTCAGCACGGCCTAGAGCTGTTCGCGAAGTTGTTCCTCGACCCGGGCGACCTCGTACTCGCCGAAGGTCCGAGCTACGTGACCGCGCTCGTGATCTTCAAGTCCTATCAGGCAGAGGTCGATCACGTTCCCTCCGACGAGCACGGACTGATTCCGGATGCCCTGCGCCAGCACATCGCCAACGCGCGCGCCGTCGGTCGCCGCATCAAATTCCTGTACACGATCCCCACCTTCCACAACCCGGCCGGCGTCACTCTGACGTGGGAGCGGCGCCTGGAGATTCTCGAGATCTGCCGTGAGAACGGCATCCTCGTGCTCGAGGACAACCCGTACGGGCTGCTCTACTTCGAGCAGAAGCCGCCGGCCGCGATGCGCTCCATCGACGAAGACGGCGTGGTCTATCTCGGCACATTCTCCAAGACGCTGGCGCCGGGCTTCCGCGTCGGATGGGCGCTCGCGCCGCACGCGATCCGGGAGAAGCTCATCCTCGCCAACGAGGCCGCCGTGCTCAGCCCCAGCTCGTTCACGCAGCTGGTGATCTCGCAGTACCTCAGCGAGGCGAACTGGCGTGGGCAGATCGACACCTTCCGCGGCGTGTACCGGGAGCGCAAGCAGGCGATGATCTCGGCTCTGGAGGAACACCTGCCGGAGCTCAGCTGGACGAACCCGAACGGCGGGTTCTACGTTTGGCTCACCCTTCCGGAGTCCCTGGATTCCAAGGCGATGCTGCCCCGCGCGGTCACCGAACTCGTCGCCTACACTCCCGGCACGGCGTTCTACGCCGACGGCGACGGAGCCCAGAACATGCGTCTGTCGTTCTGCTACCCGACG
>Ga0164242_10008655_pt1 | contig 11030 bp, 11 predicted proteins | sample OricomgcompostMG_FD_108783 | JGI IMG/M metagenome (GOLD analysis project Ga0164242, IMG submission 108783) | Miracle-Growth compost microbial communities from Emeryville, California, USA - Original compost - Miracle growth compost (MG) ...
GGATTCAGGCCGTTGCCGAACGCGCTTCCTGGTCGAGCGGCACCGTGATGCGATCGTAGCCGAAGACCCAGTCGGTATCGCCGCTGCGATGGAGCCAGACATTCTGGTGCGAGACGAGTTGCAGTCTGGAGGTGCGCTCCTTGCGCAGGCGTTCGAAGCGGCGGAAGGCGTCGGCGATCCCGTCGCGGGAGACGCCGTCCAGGCAACGGGCGAGTATGGACGCGTCCTCCATAGAGCTGGCGGCGCCCTGGGCCATGTACGGTGTCATCGGATGGCAGGCATCGCCGATCAGGACTGTATTGCCCCGGCTCCAGGCAGCCATAGGTTCGCGTTCGAAGATCGCCCACTTGTTGACGCTGGGGCAGACTTCAAGCACGTCGGTCACGATCGGGTGAAAGCCGACGAAGGCGGCGCGCAACTCGTCGGTGCTCGCTTTCAGCGACCACGATTCCTCGGTCCAGTTCGGTTCGGGAACGGACGTGACGAAATAGACCTCGTCCCTGTTCCGGGTCGTGTAGTAGATGACGATGTGCCGGTCGACGCCCCACCATTTGGTGCAGTCGTCGATCGGTTCCTTGAGCAACGAGGCAGGAAATGTGGTGCGGTAGGCGACGCGCCCTGAATAGGTCGGGCTCTCGGGGCCGAAAAGCCTTTCCCGGACAAGGGAATGGACGCCGTCGGAGGCGATGACGGCATCCGCCGTGACATGGCTGCCATCCTCGAAATCGAGACGTACGCGCCCGTCCTCGATGTCCTGCAGATCGACGACCTTCTTCGACCGGTGGAGACGGTCTTCAGGAACGATCGAGTTCAGCATGGCGTGCAGGTCGCCGCGATGCATGAGGAGATAAGGAGCGTCGTAGCGCTGCTCGATGACGTCTCCGAAGGGATAGTCGAGATTGACGTGGCCGGTATCCCAATCCCGGCTCAACTGATGGTCCGGACGGAAGGCGATCTCGCGCGTCTTGTCTTCCAGCCCGATCGCGCGCAGCACCTTCATTGCGTTCGGACTCATCTGAATGCCGGAGCCGATGCGGCTGAACTGTGATGCCTGTTCGTAGATGTTGACGTTGATTCCGACGCGCGCCAGCGTCGAGGCCGCCGTGAGCCCGCCCATGCCGGCGCCTATGATCGCGATGTCCAGTGTGTCACTCATCCCTGTGCTCCTCGAAATGCTGATGGTGCCGGCGAACCGGCGCTAGGCGGATCACCGGTCGCCGGTCGCTGTCACGGCGTCCCGAACGATCGCTGCGAACGCGTCCGGACATTCCAATGGCGAGAAATGCCCGGCTTCTGGAATTTCTTTGAAGCGGGCGCGCGGGAACAGGCGGCTCATTGCCAGCCCGGCATCCGGCGGAGAAGCCGGGTCTAGACTGCCCGTTGTGACCACGACGGGGCAGTCGATTTCGGCAACTGCGTGCTCGTAGTCAAGGCCGGCGATGGCCCGCCAGCCATTGGCAACGACGCGGCTGTCGTTAGCCAGCGTCCATCGCCGCACCGTGTCGACGGTTTCGGGCCGTGTGGCGCGGAAGGCCGGCGAAAACCAGCGTTCGATGTCGGCATCGACCGTTCCTGCGAGGTTCTTGTCGCTCGCCTCGGCGCGTTGAAGCATCACCGCGGTGCTCTTCTCGGTCATCGCGTGGGTTGTATTGGCGAGGACCAGGCCCGAAACGATCCGGGGGGCCTTGAGGGCGATCGCCTGACAAACCATGCCGCCGAGCGAACAGCCGACGAAAACCGCTGATTCCAGCTTTAGCCGGTCTACGAGCGTGATCACCTCGCCGGCGAGGTCCTCTATCGAATAAGGCTCGGGCGCGCGCGCATTGCCGCCATGGCCATGCAGGTCGACGCAGATCACACGATTCGTTCGCGCAAGCCGCACGGCGACCGGCTCCCAGAATTCGAGCCGCATCGCGATCGGATGCAGAAGGACGATGGGGTATCCCTGCCCATCCTCGACATAGCGCGGGGAAGTGAGCTGCGGTTCGTTCATGGCAATCGCGCCTCGATACGTAGGAAGGCAGGTTCGATAAGGTCGGTCGTCTTAAGCACTCTCCCGCGTTTCGAGCTGCAGGTTGGTCGGCATGCGGCCCCCGGCCTGCCGGGTGATATTGTGGGCGCACCGCATGACATGTGCGGCCAGATGCTCTTCGCTGCCGGGATCGAAGCGCTGCTCCGGTACCGTGATGATGGCGTCGCCGACGACCTCTCCGGCCGGCCCGAAGATCGGCGCTGCGATGGCGACGGCACCGGGCGTGCGCTGGCCGACGGAATAGGCATATCCCTGACTGCGGATCTGCTTGAACTGGTGCTCCAGCTTGTAGCGCTCGGTGATCGTGCGATCGGTGACGGGAGCGAGGCGGGTTCGAGCGACGACGTCCTGCTGCTCCGCGTCCGTCAGAAAGGCCATGATCGCCAGGCCGCTGGCGCCGGCATAGACAGGCATCCACTCCCACATCTTGTTGACGTAGCGCAGCGGCTGCGTGGACTCGACCATGGCGGTGAACATCATTTCCTGGCGGCTGTGGTCATACAAGCCGAGAAGCGCCGTCTCGTTGGAGGCGGCGACGAGTTCGCGCAAAAATGGCATGGCGAGTTGATTGAGCGGACGACGCTCGGCCGCCTGATGGCAAAGCCGAATCATTTCGAGGCCAAGTGAATAGAGCCCGGTGTCTTCATGTTTCTCGACGAGCCCCTCCTCGATAAGGGCGGCCAGCAGGCGGTGGATGCTGCTCGGCGCCATGCCGAGGTCGGCGGCCATGCGTCGAACGCCGACGCTGTCTTCTTCGGAACGCAGAAGATAGCGTATGATTTGGAAGGAGCGGGCGAGGGGGTTGCGGGTCTCGTTCGGCATAAGGGAACACCTGTTCGTTATCTAGATTATTTTGAGCCGATCCGCATGAGTCAACGGTCACCATCTTCACACGACACTGGCTCCGAATGCATCTGTATCCCGAAGCCCGTAACGGCCGGCGCGCACATGATCGATTGCGCCGGCCGGAGTCAAAGCTATCCTTCTATCGGCACCAGGAAGCGGCCATTGTCGATGCGCATCTCGCCGTCGACATAGAGCGTTGGCTCGAGAATGACGCCGTCCATGTGGATTTTTGACTTCACCGATCCGCCGACGTCGACATTGGTGCCGAGGCCGAAATGCATCGAACCCAAGATATTCTTGTCTTCGCGCTGGATGCCCCGCACAACTGCCTTGGCGTTGACGCCGACAGACGCTTCGGCCGGGCACATATAGGCGTTCTCGTCGCCATAGGTGTCGAGATAGTCCCGGAGGATCCGGGCGTCGGCGCCGCCCTCGATCGAGATGATGCGCCCGTCCTTGACATTGAGTGCGATCGGCGAGCCGAGACGACCGATGTGATGCATGGTCAAGTCGATGACCAGCTTGCCGTTGGCGCTCCCCTCGACGGGCGCCACGTTCATTTCGCCGGTCGGGAAAAGGTAGTAGAGCAGGTTTCCGCCTTTGCGGTTCTCGTCCTTATCGAAGTCGATGATCTTGTAGCAATCGAAGTCGTTACCCGGTAGCGGCGGCACGAAGACGCGGTCTTCGATGCTGTAGGTGAAATCGGTGCCCGCACTCGATGTCACCCGGCATTCCTTGGCGTTCTCGCCAAAAACGTCCTTCGCCACATAATGCTTGCGCACCGCGATCTGCCGCATGTCGTCGGTGATGGCCCCCGACTGCAGCATTTCCAGCGTCATGCCGCCGTCAAGGCAGATCGACGGGATGCCTGCCTGCATGGCGCGGAAGTTGGCCGGCGAATGAAGCATTCCGGTCGAGGCGAGCAGGACGTTGAAGTCCGATTTCATCATGCTCTCGCACACGGCTTCCGGCGGATCGTAATAATCAGCAGGCCGGCGTTCGAACAGGGCGACCGTGACCTCCGCGCCGAGTTCAGAGCACATGCTCATAACGACCTGCCAGACGCGGGGATCGTGATCTGTATCGCTGACGATCAGAACCCGCGCACCTTCATGGATGTTGCGGGCGAACGGTCGCCGGAGAAAGCCGAGATTGCCTGTTACAAGTGAACTATTCGCCATTTCATACCTCGCATATTACCGGATTTCGCGCTTTTTCGCGTAGCTGGTGACGGAGGATCCGCGCGTCTGCAGGACGCAACGCCCGCCGAAGGGCCGCCATTCGCGCCTGCGGCGCGTCCGACGAAGCTGCGGCTCAAAACAGGCGTCTGTTCCTTTATAGAGAACAACTGATCCATAATTTGCGCGATCATACTGGATTTGATGCCGCAGTCAATTGACACCGCTCCCCCTGCTCACTATTGATTCACGAAAGGCTGGCAGCAATCGATCAAAAACTTCTGCGGGAGGTCAAGTATGGAAGATGTATTTGTGTGCAGATCGGAAGAATTGACCAATGGCGTCAGGAGACTTATTAAGAAAAATGATGATGAAGTCGGTGTTTTCCGTGTCGGCGAGAAAGTCGTTGCATGGCATAGCCGTTGCGCGCATCAGGGAGGGCCGGTCTGTCAGGGACGCATCTTTCCCCGCGTGCTCGAGCGCCTGGACGAGAACAAGGCCGGCCTCGGCATGTGCTATTCCGAAGAGGAGACGCACATAGTCTGCCCGTGGCACGGTTACGAATATGATTTGAGGACCGGTCAGAATGCCGGGAATCCCAGGCTCGGGTTGAAGCCGGCCGAGGTCGTCGAACGGGATGGGAATGTCTATGTCCGACTCTAGCCCGGCGCGCAATTCGCACAGCAACAATCCTTACGACTGGATTGAGGCGGCATCCGAAAATCTGTGGCATGCCTCGGAGTCGGCGATCGCAGCCGGCGAAGCCGGTCTGGTCAGTGACGAGGCCGTGCGCCGCATCATGACCGCCGCGCTAAAGCTCTATGTCGCCAAGAGTGACGGCGAGGAGCGCACCTTTGCGCCATTGGTGGGGCCGGGTGACGAGCACATATCCGCGACCGAAGTGCTCTCCGCGGTCTCCGAGCTCCTGCGGGCCATGCGGCTCGGCCCGATGGAACTCGGGCTTTGGTACCGGCGCCGGCCGGACGAGGACTGACTCTGGCTGACAGCGCCGTGACATGAGGAGGATCCAGGATGGATATTCAGCTCAAGGACGATGCCCCTTTTGAAGAGATAGGCATCTATTCCGATACCCGCGACATTCTCGCGCATTCGCGCCGGGACGCCATCAAGAATGGTATCGACGACTGGTTTCTCGTCGATGTCGACGCCCATCACATGGAAAGCATCTCGTGGGCCGAAGTGGTTCGCTACATCGAAGACCCTGTCATCCGCGATCAGGCCGTACGGTTTCAGCAGGAGCGGGTGGGTGCACCCCCTTACGGCCTCAATGCCGATTTCGGCTTGCGTTATCAGGACGTCGGCGGCCGCATCCCGCATCAGTTGGACATGCGCGAGAAGATCACCGACACGGAAGTGCATCGTGACGTCACGCTGACGCGCCGCGCGATCCACGGCCTCTGTCTCGATTATATGGTCGTCTTCCCGACGCCGATGCTGCAACTGGGTATGCATCCCCAGCCGGAAATGGAAGTCGCTCTCGGTCGCGCCTACACCCGCTGGCTGATCGACAATATTCTCTCCGTGGACGAACGCATCAAGTCGTTCGCATATCTTCCGTTCAACACGCCGAAAGAGGCATTGCGAATGGTCGAGGAATTCAGCGACGAGAAGGGCATTATCGGCTTCTGCGTGACGAGCGCCCGCTACAAGCCCGTTCACCACAACGATTACATGCGGCTTTATGCGGCGCTGGAGGAGCGCGGTCTGCCGATCGCCTTCCACGCCGGATATCATTGGAACGACCCCTCACTCGCCACCATCAACCGGTTCCTTGGAATGCATGCGCTCGGCTTCGTCTGGTGCAACATGGTGCATATGACGAACTGGATCCTGAACGGCATTCCCGAACGGTTCCCCCGGCTGAAGAGCCTGTGGGTCGAAAGCGGCCTGGCTTGGGTGCCCTTTCTGATGCAGCGTCTTGACGAACAGTATCTCATGCGCACCTCCGAGGCGCCGCTGCTGAAGCGTCTGCCAAGCGACTACATGCGGGAGAACTGCTGGTATTCGAGCCAGCCGATGGAGCGCACCAACATGAAGGCGACCGAACTAACCTTCGAGATGATCAATGCCGAGACCCAGCTCCTCTACTCCTCGGATTGGCCCCATTTCGACTTCGATACACCGAGCATCGTGGCGCGCTTGCCGTTTCTCTCGGAGACGGCCCAACGCAACATACTCGGTCTGAACTCGGCCCGGCTCTTCAATCTCGACGTGCGGGCGCGCTGACGGGCGCCGAGCTCTGAAAGACGCCTGCCGGGCGGCCGCATCGCGGCGGCCCGGGCGTTGCGCCTCGTGTCCGATATCGGGGCATCCGCCCTGCAATAGAATTTCATGCAAAAAACTACCGCCGTGCCGATGGAAAGGAGGGGGTTCTCTTCCTGAAGGCAGGGCCGCAGCCGATCTGGAGGCCGCGCGGTCATCCCATCCGTGTCGTCGGCATCAGAATCTGCAGTCGGACTGGAGCGGCGGGAAATACTTCTCTGTCTTGCGATGGCCGCTTGAAAATACATGCTTTAGACGCCGATCAGGAGAATCGTGTCGCAGCGTCGAGTTCAAATTGACACAAAGCGATGATTGGCGTTTAATTCGTTTAACGGATCGATTGTTCTTTTATAAAGAACACCCTTCAGAAGGGGCGACTCTTTTCGAGGGCGATCCCAGCAACTGCGCGGCCGCTCCTGCGCCGCGGTAAACCGGAGACAATGTGTTAAGCGCAACCGCCATATTCGGACGAGCCCCGTTGTCGGTCCTCAGGCGAGCCGAGTCATGAGCGCGCGGAAGGGCGTCGCCTCGGGCAGTTCTGCGCCCGTGCAACGCTGGCGACCGGCGGTCGAAGGTGGCTTCTGGTTCGTCGTCTTTCTTCTCGTATGGGAAGGCGGTGTGGTGTTCGGCCACGTATCGGATCTCGTCCTGCCAGCGCCGTCGGATTTTCTGTATCGCATCTATTCGAGCTTCGGTGCGATCTATCCCCAGGCGGTCGCCAGCACGGAATATATCGTCATCGGCTTCCTTGCCGGCGCCATCCCCGCGGTTCCGCTCGGATATCTGATCGCAACCGTGCCGGCACTACAGCGTACGCTCTATCCGTTTCTCGTCTTCCTGAACGTCGTTCCGAAGGTGGCCCTGGTGCCGCTCCTGCTCGTCTGGTTCGGCTTCGGCGGCACCCCGAAGGTCATCGTCGCCGGGCTGCTCGTCTTCTTCCCGGTCATGGTCGACAGTATCACCGGCTTTGAAGCCCTCGACAGGCGCTTCCTCTTTCTGTCCCGTTCGATGGGCGCCACGCGCTGGCAGACGCTGCGGCGGCTGCGCATGCCCACGGCAGCGCCATATATCTTCTCCGGCATGAAGATCGCCGTCGTGCTGGCCGTCACGGTGGTCATCGTCGCCGAGTTCGTCGGCTCGGACAGCGGGCTTGGCTATCTCATTCTCAGGGCAACGTCGAACCACGATCTCGCGCTCGCCTTTGCTGCCCTTTTCGTGGCCGCACTGATCGGCCTCGTCCTCACCTTCGGGGTCGGGTTGCTGGAGCGCCTGGTGATCCCGTGGAACCGCCTGAGACACTAGGACTGTAAAACGGGAGGAAAAAATATGCTAAAACACAAGAGGATACTCGGCCCCGCAGTGCTTAGCCTGGTTCTCGTCACGTCGACGCTGGGCGCCAGTGCGGCAGACAAGATGAAACTCACCCTCAATTTCCTGGCCCAACCCGCCCAGGCCGGCTTCTTTCTTGCAAAGGAAAAGGGCTACTACAAGGAAGAGGGCATCGATCTAACCATCGTGCAGGGTCATGGTTCGTCAACGACGGCGCAGATCACCGCCGGTGGCGACAATGACGTCGGCTTCATGAACGGTGCCGTCGCGCTCAGCTTCATCAACAAGGGGGCGCCGCTTCAGATCATCGCATCGCCGATCCAGGGCAATTTCATGTCGATCGGTTTCCTGGCAAAGGAAAACATCAAGAAGCCGAAGGACCTCATCGGTAAGAAGATCTTGGTCTGTCCCGGTTGCGCCCAGATCCCGATGCTCAAGGCGCTGTTGGGCAAATACGATATTCCTCAGTCGAAGGTGCAGGTACTCACGGTCAGCCAGTCGGCGCATGTGAGCATGCTCGAGGGCGGGCAGGCCGATGCGGCGGCGGGTGACCCGAACAGCATTTCCATCGAGATGGAATCGCGTGGTGACAAGACGGGCAACCTGTTCTTCCAGGACTGGGGCATCAAGCTCGACAACTTCGTGCTGGCGGCGCGTAAAGACAAGTTGAAGGCCAATCCCGATCTCTACAAGCGCTTTGTCGCGGCCTCGCTGAAGGGCTGGGCTGACATCAGCAAGGAGCCGAAAAAGGCGATTGCCGCGCTGCAGGCGCAGTATCCCGAGATCAAGCTTAGCGAGGCGACGCTGCTCAAGCAGCTGAACGAGGGCATCATTCCCTTCGTCTGCGTCAACGATTCGCCGGGGGTCGGCGAGGCGCCGGAGAGCCTCTGGAAATCGACCTACAGCGTGATGAAGAACTACATGGGACTGGATGCCACCGTTCCGGTCTCGCAGACCTACACCAACGCTTATCTGCCGAAGGATCTGCCGGCTTGCAGCAAATGACGTCCTGACACCTCAAGGGGGCCGGGCCGATGCTACGACCCGGCTCCGTTCGGATGGAAGATTTCTCACATGACAGTCGCAAGCGAAGAACGCATGCCGAGATCGACGATAGCGAAAGGGCCGAGCGGAACGATTTTCGACAGTCCGGCGGCGAAGATCGTCCTGCCTGTCCTGACGATCGTGCTCGCCTTGCTTGCCTGGGAATACGCCGAAATCTTTTTCCAGATTCCCTCGTATCTGCTGCCGAGGCCGTCGGAGTTTCTGGGGCGGTTCTATACCGACTTCGGACAGATCTGGCTGAACGCGGTGGCGACGGGTCAGGTGGTCATATACGCGTTTGTCATCGGAGGGCTGGTCGGCATCGGTCTCGGCTACCTGATCGTGACGTTTCCGCCCGTCGAACGCGGTATGTACCCCCTTATCGTCTTCCTGCAGATCATCCCGAAGACGATCACGGCGCCCGTTTTCGTCACCTGGTTCGGCGTTGGCATTTTCTCGAAGCTGACGCTGACGGCCTTCATCACCTTCTTCCCCGTCCTGGTCGACAGCATCGCTGGCTTTCGCTCAATCGATCCGCGGCTCTACTATCTGTCGCGCTCGATGGGGGCGACACGCTGGCAGACTTTCCGCCGGATCCAGTTTCCCGCGGCGCTGCCGCAGATATTCTCCGGCCTGAAGATCGGCACCGTTTACGCCATCACGGCCGTGATCGTCATCGAATTCGTCGGCTCCGTCGATGGGCTCGGCAACCTCATCGTCCAGGCGCTGGGGATGATGGATCTGACGCTGATGTTCGCAGCGATCCTCGCCACCTCGCTGCTCGGCCTGTTCTTCAGCCTGGCGGTCACGTCACTCGAGCGCATCATCATGCCCTGGAAGCGCTTTCAGCAATGAGCGGCCTTGGCCGACGGGACAGCCGGCCCGAGGGGGGGAAGGAAAGGAAATGGACTTGAGCCTAGCGATTGCGCAGAACACTCAAAGCTCGACAAAGCCGGGAATGGCGCTGGCTGGCCGCGATATCACCAAGTCGTTCGACAGCATGGGCGGTCGCAACGTGGCGCTCGGCCCGATCGACTTCGAGATCAAGGCCGGCGAATTCGTCAGCATCATCGGTGCGTCGGGCTGCGGTAAGAGCACCCTCATGTTGATTACCGCCGGCCTGATACCGGCATCGAGCGGGGTCATCACGGCAGGTGGCCAAATGCTGGCGGAGCCGCTGACCGATATCGGCATCGTCTTTCAGGATCACCTTCTCCTCGACTTCCGCACGGCCATGAACAATGTCCTGATCCAGCAGGAAATTCGCGGTCTCGACCGTAGCGCGTCCATTGAGCGTGCGAAGCATCTGTTTGAGAAACTTGGTCTTTCGGGGGCGTCGAACCGCTACCCGAGCCAACTTTCCGGCGGGATGCGCCAGCGCGTGTCGATTGCGCGTGCGCTCGTCCATGAACCGTCCATCCTGATGATGGACGAGCCGTTCGGCGCCCTCGACGCCATTACCCGCACGCAGATTCGCCATGATCTGGAACTTCTCTGGCTGGAGACGCGGAAGACGGTGATGTTCATCACGCACTCAATCGAAGAGGCGATCGGCCTCTCGGATCGGGTTCTCGTCCTATCGCAAGGGCCCGGGCGCATTATCGAGGAGATTAAAATCGATCTTCCCCGCCCCCGTCCTGTCCACCTCGGTGAATATCCCGAGTTCTCCGAATACGCCAACCGCATCTACGGAATCTTCGAGAAGATCGGCATCTATAAATGAGCAGTCGACAAGGCGGCTCGCGCGGCGTCGCCGGCGCATGTGGGAGCATGGGGTAACGGAATTCCTGTTTGCCGTATGTGCGATCGTGGCCGCAGCCCGGTCTGGGAATGCGCGGGCTCGCTTCTGGGCTCGCCGCATCCAGTGCTTGATCTTGGCGAAGGTTTGCTCGATCCGACTAAAGTCGGGCGGATATGACGGCAAGAACCAGAGCCTTGCCCCGGCCGCCTTGATGTGGAGTCGGATGGCTGCCGCCTTATGAGAGCCAGATTGATGGGGTGGACGTCCCTTACGGCATCGCAGTGCCAAAGCGGTGTTTTCAATCATCACTTGAACGGAGGCGTCCATGTCGGAAGCACAATTGGATTGGATCTGGCGAAGAAAGGACGGCCTGTTTCGGGAGGGGCTTCAAATCTACGCGGAACGCGCCCTTCGCCGAATGAAGGCGGCAATGACCAGTGATAGGCCTCGTCGTCGGCTTAAGGCATTCGCGCGTTCGTGCCCGAGCCGTCTCAGCCTGCCGATTGCCTGAGTAGGCGCAGTTGCTCCGAGATCGGAGAATTAACTGTCGAGGGACAGAAAGTTGTCCTCGATTCGA
>Ga0164242_10008656_pt1 | contig 11029 bp, 7 predicted proteins | sample OricomgcompostMG_FD_108783 | JGI IMG/M metagenome (GOLD analysis project Ga0164242, IMG submission 108783) | Miracle-Growth compost microbial communities from Emeryville, California, USA - Original compost - Miracle growth compost (MG) ...
CGTGACGTTGTAGACAACACCGGTCTTGCCGTGGTAGACCTTGTGCGGCATGCTGTTGGCAATCGCGGGTTAGCATCCCGTTCAAAAATGATTGCGACCGCCCGGGGGACGCGGCTCGACAAAAACACCCCTCTCAACCACATCCTCCAAAGTTCCCCCCCTCCCATCGTCACGTTTTCTGGAGAGAATAATTGTCTTACCCCTTCTGAACGGCACCGTTCGTCTTGATGTCAACGATGTCGCCGACCCTGTTGTGAGATGGTTAGCCGTCGGGCGCGCACGAGTCTCCGTTGACGGCGGTCCTGGCTTACTTGTACTCTCTGAGGTAGGTAGACAGAGGGATCATGCCCTTCTGCCGGAAGTTCCGGGAGAAGGCATATCGTGTGCCAGAACGAAGACCTGCCGAGTGACCCATCTTGCCGGTAATCGAGGGTTGATACGGTGTTGCTTCGTGATGTGGTTGAGTCCACCTTTCTTGTGACGTTCAGAAATTGGATTTGTGTGCATTGGAAATTCGACTTTTCGGGCAGTCGGCTCTCATCAACGCTAAACCGTATACGGTTTGGTGGGGCCAGTCGAGTGGAAGGGCATTAGGGCACGGAGAAGGTACGTACCCACCAGGGCTGGCTGGCGGTCACGGGCCACACTCCATAGCCGCACTCAATTTTGTGTCCCTCACAGAAACCCTAAAACTTTCAATCCGCGAACCTCAACAACACCACCGGAAACTTGAGCAGCAGCAGCAATGGCGCCTCTCTCGTATTCGAAGACCGCAAAGGTCCCAAGACGCCCCTTCGAGGCCGCTCGATTGTTAGTTTGTTCGCTTTCCACTCGCGGCCGCTGAGCAGAATCCGGCTCGCTCGCTTTGCTTGGTCTTTTGACCTCGCCGTCACCGGCCACTGAGCACGAGCTTGACTCTGCTCATGTCGATTGTGATCTTGTACTAACTCTTCGGCAATCCAGGGACGGCGAATTGAAGCTTATTGGCGAGTATGGCCTGAAGAATAAGCGTGAGGTGTGGCGTGTCCAGCTCACCCTCTCCAAGATCCGACGTGCTGCCCGGTAAGTCATCGCCGCCGCCTCTCCCTTCCGCGCGGGTTGACATACCCGTAGCAAAACCTCAATCGGCGCTGATGGCTAATTCCTCTACAGTCAGCTTCTTACTCTTGACGAGAAGGACCCCAAGCGTCTTTTCGAAGGAAATGCCCTCATTCGCCGTCTTGTCCGCGTCGGTGTCCTCGACGAGTCCCGCATGAAGCTCGATTACGTCCTGGCCCTCAAGGTCGAGGATTTCCTGGAGCGCCGTCTGCAGACTTGCGTCTACAAGCTTGGTCTCGCCAAGTCGATCCACCACGCTCGTGTTCTCATCCGCCAGCGCCACATCCGTGTCGGCAAGCAGATCGTGAACGTCCCCTCGTTCATCGTCCGTCTCGACTCCCAGAAGCACATCGACTTCGCGCTCACCTCGCCCTTCGGCGGTGGACGCCCCGGCCGTGTCAGGAGAAAGAAGGCCAAGGCCGCCGAGAAGACCGATGAGGACGGTGACGAGGAGGAGGACGAGTAGATGCAGCACTGCTAGTTCACAAGTATGGTCTGGAAGGCAAGGCAGGGGCTAGGAAAACTGGTCATGACAGGTGAACTTCTCATCATTGCTTCTTCCCGGCGTTAGTTGATAGGTGAAGCCCGCAATGCATCTCAAAAAGGCATATTCCATGTCCCGAACTGCCATGCTCTATCGTGTTTTCTATGTGTGACTCGACATTAAAATCGTAGGCCAGCTGCTGTAGCAATGACAAGTAGATGCATCAATACGCAGACTCGCTGCGGCTTTGGATTCATATCTTAATGTTAACGACATGTGCTATTTCGCCGTCAAATCAGTGTACAAGCTCATCAGTGCCCAAGAATTTCGCCATCGGATCGTTCGCTACCGTCTTTTTCCTCCGGTATTCGTCAAGCTCTGCCTCTGTAACACCGCCCATCATCTCTTCCCTCGTCCGTTTCTGAGCCTTGCTCTTGGGCGGGGACGCTTCTGCGGCCTCGTCGGCCTTCTCGCTAGCATCTTGTTCGCCGTCCACGGACGCAGGAGTGTCCTCGATCAAACCAACGCCCGTCCTTTGCCGCTCGGCTTCCCTCCATGCCTCCTTACCCTCCTCTCCCGTACAGTAACTGTTCTTGATAAACGAGTGGCAGCAGGCATATCCCCACCGGAAGTCGGACCACCAGCTACCCCAGACGGATTTGTGGTTGTTGATCAGGACATCTTCGGGGTATTTTGACTTGGCTGCTGCCTTCGGCGCTCCCTTGATGAGACCGGCTTCGTCATACTCGACAAACTGTTCCGACTCCGTCACAGCAAGGGCTCGCAGCGCAGCGGGCATTGCATCCTGGTTGCCGCCATACTTTTCGAGAAGAAGCTTTTGTCTTTCCTCCCGCTTCTTTTCTGCTTCTTCCTTCTCCTTCTTGCGGTAGAACTCGCCGGCCGTTGGGTTGGCCTGGAGATGTTGTGCCGTGTCGCCTGTCTTCTCCTGCGTCTCCCACGCATAAGTTTGGGCTTTCTCAAACTCGGCTGCGTCACCAGAAGCCCGCAGGAAACCTTCTTCAGCAAACAGGGCCGCCGCCTTGTCTGCTGATGCGCCACCGTCGACAATAGTCCTCGTCTTCGGGTCGTATTTTGCGGAGTCGAGGTCGAGGTTCAAGAGATACTTTGCCGTGTCCTCTCGTATCCGAAGCTGCCGTGTAGACGTAGGCTGGTGCCTGCTCATGTCCGATTCCTCGGCATATTTGTCGCCATCTTCTAGGTCCTCGCCATTCTCTTCGGCCTTCTTCGCTAGCATCTGCTTCCGTAGATCCTCCATTTGGTTATACTCTTTCACCACCGACTGGTATTCCTTAGTGTCGTAGCCATTCCACCGATCGCGCTTGGCGTCCCATCCGAGCTGCACGTCCTGAATGACCTCGTCCGCTTGGATATCCCTTCCGGTCCACCGTGCGCCTTTAGCTCTAGGCCGACTGAGGCAGTCCTTCACCTTGTGCGTCATGGCGCCGCAGTTCTCGCAGGCGCCTTTGCGAAACTTGGTGGCGGCAGGGCCTGCCTTCTTGCCCCGATCGTACCATTTCGACTGGTCCTCCTTTGCCTTTTGTAGCCGTTGATGCTCGAGATAGTCTGTCTGGTCGCCAGTGTCTTCGCCGGCATAGAAGGGCCGCTTGCTGATAAAGGCCGGGATGTAGATGTTCTCCTCCTTAGACGCTGCACCGGACGCTTTCGAGTCCGGCCTTCGTTGTGGCGGCGGCATGGTGGCGAGGAAAAGCTGCAGTTGTGGTCTAGATGAAGTTGAGGATGGTGTAGGATATGCGAATATTGCGAGGGAAATGTTATCCTTATAGGACACAGATGGGACCTAGAATTCTGAGTTCACATGCACGCGCAAAGTTTGGAAGGTTTGAATCTTGACAAGAGTTCTGGATCGCATCCGATCTTATCAGAGGCGGACCCGATAGATGCATAAATCCTGTACCTACAAGCTTAAAATTGTGGAATATATAATATGCAATTGTAAGGGATCCACTCTAGATCAGCTGACTCAACCCTTCGGGCCTGGTCGCACGTGCCAACGTGCGCGTCAACAGAACGCGCTCTGCCTGCCCAGTCAGTTACGTGAATGGACGGCAGAGGAATGATGGAAGAACTGTTGCTTTCTGCCGAGACACGAACGATCTCTTTGCTTCCCTTTACATATCTCTAAGATGAATCTGCTTTTCCCCCGCGAGCTATCTGTTCCCGGGGGACATCTACATTACCTGTCATGAAGGCCTTCCGTGTGAGGCTGAATTGCATCGACCACTATCAGGCGACGCCAACCAAATATGATCCCGTACTTCGCAGCGATGTACGTACCTCCCGCGTATCCAAGGAACCAAAGGTCCCTGTTATTCGGGTCTTTGGATCCACGGAGACGGGGCAGAAAGTATGTGCCCATATCCACGGGGCCTTCCCATACCTCTTCATCGAGTATGCGGGCAATCTGGCGCCGGATGAAGGTAAGAACGAGCCCTGGGGTAGAGCTTGACCGAACTGCGAGTCTCACCCTGTTTTAGTTGCGGCCTATATCTACCGACTCCATTTATCAATTGACCACGCACTTGCTGTGAGCTATCGGCGGGACGTCTATAGAGATAATCCCAAGTTCGTCGCTCGGATAACCCTTGTGAAGGCCATTCCATTTTATGGCTTCCATGTGGGCTACCGCTTCTTCCTGAAGATCTACATGTTTAACCCGGTCGTTATGACAAGACTCGCGGATCTTCTTCACCAGGGACTGATTATGGACCGCAAGTTCCAACCATACGAGGCCCATCTGCAATATCTTCTGCAGTTCATGACCGACTACAACTTGTATGGTTGTAACTATATCGAAGTTGGTAAAGTGTCCTTTAGAGCACCCGTGCCAAACTACGAGGAGGACGAGGACACGCCCCATATCTGGCATAGTCAATCTATTTCACCAGACAAGATCACGGACGACCACAGCCTCCCTCGTGCTAGTCACTGCTCTATTGAGGTGGACATCTGCGTCCAGGATATCCTGAACAGAACCGCCGTTAAAGAGCGGCCTCTCCACCACGACTTCGTGGAGAGGATCCATCCTCTACCCGCAGACATAAAGCTCGTCCACAGCATGGCTGGGCTATGGAAGGACGAAACGAAACGCCGAAAGCGCTTGATGCGAAACCCGGCACCTGGGAGTAGTCCTTTCCCGCCTGATGCTCTGATATCAATGTCTGTCGACCCCCGCCACTCGCAACCTTCCGGCTGGATCCACGAACACGAGTATCGGCAAGAGCTTCAGGGCCTGACTGCTGAGGAGGAACTCGCGATGGATGGGGCAGCTCTATCGTTTGAAACGTTTGTTCAGCAAGAGCCTACGTCTGACAAAGTAAAGACTGCCATACAATCAGTTGAGGACATGTTCCCCGAGAATTTGGTGCCAGCGCCAAGCTTAACGGAGCGGCAGTGTGAGGTAGATCAAGACATGAGCAGCAGCATCATAGTTGATGAAAAAGGGATTCTTGAGTTTGAGAGCGACCAAGAAGATGACGACCTATTCCCGAGAGATTCTGACGAGGAACTCATTCCTGGGGCTGATGATAAAGCATCAGCAAAGGGCAAGGAACGAGAGAGAAACGTACCTCAGGCCCAAGCCGATCTTTCCGGAGGAGATACCGCCCAGTGTGGACCGGGACGATCCAATGCTTCGGGAGAGCTTACCGCGAGCTCTGGGGCTGCCTCCCTTTCGCACCATGGCACACCACAGACTATCAACGGACTCACCCTCGGAGTCGGTTCAAGTGGTTTGCATTTAGGACATCCACCCCAGATTCCCATATGCGCCGAACTACTCGCTGAAGCTAAGGTGGAGGGACTTATCAGCAAGGAGACTCGGACTGACCGGCCAAGGATAGTCGCGGAAACGTCTTACAAACGTCACCGAGAAGTTCACGACGACCGAGAGGGTGGCAAGAGGGCCAGGTTAGGCCAACCCAACGATTCTGATGGACTCATATCAGCCTCTAGACTCCCCGAAGCCCATGTGATAACACGCCGAACTGTGGAATCTAAGTTCAATGAGGACAAAACCAAGAACCAAGTACCGCCTTCGTCACAACAAAGGAGGGCAGTAACAAAAGAAGACCACTCCAGACGACACTCTAGCCAAACTCTCAAGTTTGCGGTAGTTAAAGACCCAGATGATCCCAGCACTAGGCTACGTCTCAGCCAACAGACTGGCTCTCAGCGAAGCGACGATAGTGTGCCTAAGAAGCAAGTCACGTTCGACCTATTGCTGACGGACTCTGAGAGTTGGTCATCCGCAAGCGCGACGTTGAGGGCGCCCTCAGCATCGCAGCCTCTCTCGATCCTGCACTCTACCAACTTAGGCGGGATCGAATATTCCAAACTCAAATGGGATTCCACGAGAACAATGTTTTCGATCCGCCCGGATCCGCCATCGGTAACAGAGGTGGTGTCAACGATGCAAGTAAACGGTCTTCCCGATGTCATCTACCAGGACGCGTTTTACTCCAACGAAAAGGATGTCCCTCCTCGTGCAAGAGAATATGCGGGACGAGAGTTTCGGCTTGAGAGTAATACAATCCCGTACCTCCCTAATTTCGACGGTACCGGTCAATCTCCAGCGGCATTTGGGATGGGATCGGACCTGAACACCGATCGGACCAGGGTAGATATTGAGTATTCTAGGCAGCGAAGGCAATGTGCCTTGAAGAGCTGGGAGTTTGTAGAGCCACCGCCGTCCTTCGGGGAAGTCAATGACTGGTGGCAGAAAAAGCAAAGGACCCGCGCAAATCGCAAACGCCGTCAGAGGGCGCCCGCCCAAGCGACTCAGGACAACAAGTCGTGCCAGTCCCAGATCGATGGCCCAACACCTCGGAACAAACATGGTTTCAGATACTCGCAGAAGCAAAAGTCCACAAGTGTACAGCATGAGGCGCAGTACATGAGCACCATGAGTTTGGAAGTGCACGTCAATACCAGAGGGAAATTGGTGCCAAATCCCGAGGAAGATGAGGTTCAGTGCATCTTTTGGAGCATTAAATCCGACGAGCACCTAGCCCAAGGCACTCAATTCCCGGACAGCACCCAATCCGGCATCATCGTTGTGTCAGAAGATGGTGTTTTAGCACAAAAGATCCGCGGTCAGGTCTCCGCCGAAGTCTTGGAAGAAACGTCTGAGCTGGGCGTGATGGTGAGGATGGTCGAAATCGTCCGAACCCACGATCCAGATATCCTTACAGGGTACGAGGTCCACGGCAGCTCATGGGGCTATCTTATCGAGCGTGCTCGATTCAAGTACGACTATAACCTATGCGATGAGTTCTCTCGCATGAAATCACAATCCCACGGGAGATTTGGCAAAGAGGCCGATCGATGGGGATTTAACACAACTTCGACAATACGAGTCACGGGAAGACACATGATCAACATATGGAGAGCGATGCGAGGAGAGCTGAATCTACTCCAATACACTATGGAGAACGTAGCCTGGCATCTGCTCCATCGCCGTATTCCTCACTACTCGTGGAGGACGTTGACAGACTGGTTCAGGAACGGACGCCAGCGAGATCTTGGGAAAGTTCTTAGTTATTATCTCGGCAGGACACGCGTTGACATTGAGATTCTGGAGACGAACGAACTTATTCCTCGAACCAGCGAGCAGGCACGTGTTCTTGGGGTGGACTTCTTCTCGGTCTTCTCTCGTGGTTCCCAGTTCAAAGTCGAGTCGATCATGTTCAGGATTGCGAAGCCCGAGAACTTCATCCTCGTGTCGCCAAACAAGAAGCAAGTGGGCAGTCAAAATGCCCTAGAATGCCTACCACTTGTGATGGAGCCCCAGAGCGCATTTTACAACAGCCCTCTCCTGGTCCTGGACTTTCAGAGTTTGTATCCTAGCGTCATGATTGCATACAATATCTGCTACTCTACCTTCCTCGGACGGATTGTCAACTGGCGTGGCACGAACAAAATGGGCTTCACCGAATACAAGCGGCGCCAGGGACTGCTTCGGCTCCTGAAGGACCATATCAATATCACGCCGAACGGCATGATGTACACTAAGCCGGATATCCGGAAGTCACTTCTCGCAAAGATGCTTACTGAAATACTCGAAACGAGAGTCATGATCAAGAGCGGCATGAAACAGGACAGGGACGATAAGGTGTTGCAGCAATTGCTCAATAACAGGCAGTTGGCACTCAAGCTACTCGCAAACGTCACCTATGGCTACACTTCGGCCTCTTACTCCGGCCGGATGCCGTGCGCAGAGATCGCCGACAGCATTGTCCAGACCGCGCGCGAGACCTTGGAAAGAGCCATAGCTTTCATCCATTCAGTGGATAGGTGGGGTGCCGAAGTTGTGTATGGCGACACGGACAGTCTGTTCATCTATCTGAAGGGCCGGACCAGGGACCAGGCGTTTGATATCGGCACTGAGATTGCCAAGGAAATCACGGATATGAACCCGCGCCCGATTAAACTGAAGTTCGAGAAAGTCTACCACCCGTGCGTCCTTCTTGCGAAGAAGCGATATGTTGGGTATAAGTACGAGAGTAGGGATCAAGTTGTCCCGGAATTCGACGCCAAAGGCATTGAGACCGTTCGTCGCGACGGTACGCCAGCGGAGCAGAAGATTGAGGAAAAGGCTCTCAAGCTCCTCTTCGAAACAGCCGACCTCAGCCAAGTAAAGAGCTACTTCCAGGCCCAATGCGACAAGATAATGCGAGGAGCTGTCTCTATACAAGACTTCTGCTTCGCCAAGGAAGTAAGGCTGGGGACTTACAGCGACAAGGCGCCACCGCCACCTGGAGCGCTCATCAGCACCAAGCGCATGCTCGAGGACGCGCGGGCCGAGCCACAATATGGCGAGAGGGTTCCATACGTGGTGATCACCGGTGCCCCTGGCGCGCGGCTGATCGATCGCTGTGTTGCGCCAGAAGACCTCCTAAATAGCTCGCATTGCACGCTCGACGCCGAATACTACATCTCCAAGAACCTCATCCCCCCGCTGGAGCGCATCTTCAATCTCGTCGGTGCCAACGTCCGGCAGTGGTACGACGAAATGCCCAAGGTCCAGCGAATTCGGCGGATTGACGCATCGTCACTCGCCGCGAAGAAGACTCTCGAGTCATACCTCAAGTCGGCGTCATGTGTCGTTTGTGAGGTGAAGATGAAGGGCGAGGGTACAGTCTGCTCCCGGTGTCGGCGCGACGCGTCCCTCTCGATGGTGAAGCTACAGACACGGCTCAACACCGAAGAGAGGAAACTCGCCGAGGTCGCAAAGGTTTGCCAGACTTGCGCAGCTTTCGCGCCGATGGACGACGTTCCGTGTGACAGCAAAGACTGTCCTGTGTTCTACACGCGGGCTAAGCAGACTACTAGGCTGAGAACAGAGAGAGGGTGTCTTGAGCCCGTCATAAAGCAGCTGGCTGAGCTGGGGATCGGGCACCAGGCCTTGGATTGGTAATTACGGATTGCATAGCACGGCGAACTGGGCTACGAGGGCATTTGAATAGTTACATGCGCCGTGAATAGTCGGCTACCTACCATGAAAACACATCATTAACAAAGTCACCTGAACCTTTGACCACAGGCAGTAATTCAGGGGCATCGTCTTAGGGAAGTATGTACCTAATCCCTGTAAATAATTGCGGGTCTAGCAGGTACCGTAGTAGATGGACTCGGTCCACAGCAAGGCCGGGACGGAGAATCATAGTTCCCGGTCCACCCGCTTCGCGCCTGGACAGCTCCAGCAAATTCTCAAATTTCTCACCCATCCTGCTGTACTTCAAGCACCAGCTTCAATGACCTAAAACTCCACCCCAAACAGAGATATTCGCCAGGTCGCGGTCGTCTTCTGTCGGCGGACTCGGCACTCAGATTCTAATCATGCCTCCACGGATACCCAGCCAAGCAATTGGCGGCGCCGTCGAGGCAGCGTCGGGCCAGAGCCTGAGAGCTGCAAGTCAGCCGTGCTACGCATCTCAGCACGCCAATTCCTTCTCCACATCCCCCCCGGTGCTCAACAGGTACAAGCGGGATATGCGAATATGGATGGAGCGGTACGGTAAAAAATTCAAATTGGCCACAGGAGGGCCCAACTATCTCGGAGGGAGAAATCAGCCTTTCACCGAGAACTCGTCCTTCAAGAGCCAACCCGTGCTATCCGAGTGGTCGAGGGAAGAGATATGGAAGGCAGTTATCGCCAGGGGAGAGTCAATCAAGGCCGTATCGTCAAAGTACGGTGTCGACATGAGGCGAGTCGCCGCCGTGGTGCGGCTGAAAGAGCTCGAGAAGGCTTGGGCAGCACAGGTTAGTTGGTTCCGTGGTTGCTCCTCTCGCTCTCTCCCCACACACATCGCACACGCGATCCCGGCTTTTATGATGATCACATTCAAAAATCGATTAGTCTTGAAGACAACAAACCATGGTTACAAACATAGCTTTGCGAGCCTCTCTGACCCGAGCCATTTTCTATTTTCAACACCCTGCCAATTCTTCTCTGGAACGCGCTCAGGGATACTCGCTGACACACAATGGCAATCCTAGAATAAGCCAATGGCATTACCATATGCCCGAGCTGTCTCGAGCATGGTTCCCCAGGCATATATTAGCGCGAATAAGCCGCTTGAACCTATCAACGAAATCCATGTCCACAGCCTGACCATGCAGCAGCTGTTCCTACCAACCTCGGAATCGCGTCAATTCACGCGAGAGGATGCCGCCAAAGCCTTTGGTGACAAGATGCTCCCGGCAGACAAACGTGTACCTCACCCCGAGCTGATCCAACTGGAGAAGGATATCCTTCAAGGGATGCCCCAAAAGGATGCCATGAAGCTGTTCAATGAGGCTGCCTTGAAGAGCGAGACCACGTTGGCGAATCGGGAGCAGGAAAGGAGGGAGAAGGAAGAGAGAAGGAAGACAAGAGTTGACACGGGGAGGTTCGAATTCAGATTTGAGAATATCAACGTCGATGATGCAGGGCGAGACGGAAGGTCGAGGAAGGGCACGGGCTGGAGATACGGTATGCCCTTCTACGATCGGAGGAGAGGAGAGGTCAAGATCCCCACCAAGGTCGAATGAGGGGCATTTGTTGTACGATTATGTGTGCCGTGTCAACCGGACCACATTGTTGAATTATGAGCCAGAAACTCTGTAACACAAGCATGTATATTGGGCGAGATCGGATACCCGAGGATGGACGCCTTGGCAGTATCCTCCGGCTGGATATTGCACTCACAGTATTCTATATACCAAACTAAGACTTTCCATTCTCTGTTCAGCCGGCTGCCACAAGTTTGGCATGGCTCTCCCAGTCCACTCTGGGTTCGGTCTCACCAGCGTCAACGATGAGATTCTGACGGATTCGGTCAACGGCTGGAGCATCTAGCCTACAATGGTCGATAACATATTCCTCCACAGATCCATATTTCTTGCGTATCATACCTAGCGTTGCCA
>Ga0164242_10008657_pt1 | contig 11028 bp, 7 predicted proteins | sample OricomgcompostMG_FD_108783 | JGI IMG/M metagenome (GOLD analysis project Ga0164242, IMG submission 108783) | Miracle-Growth compost microbial communities from Emeryville, California, USA - Original compost - Miracle growth compost (MG) ...
AATAGACCAGATGGTGGTCGGCCTCGGGGTAATTCCGGACGAAATCGCCGATTGCGGAGGCGGTACCGCTGGCGAAGGATTCTGCGACGTGGACGATCGTCTTTCGGTTGGTGGTCGCCGTGGCGGAAGGCCGGCTGGGGTCTGACACGTCGCGCCTCCGGGTTGGATTTTGATAGCAAACTTATCGGAACTTGCTAAAAATGGCTAGTTGTGCACGTGACAGGTGGCTTATTCCAGTTCAACGGCCATTATATCGACACATGACTCTGCGGTATGATAGTTGCGAAGCTAAAGTCGCGCGATGTCTGTTTGCGTGGCCGCCCTGGTTGTGAGCACGTTTTTCCATCCGGTTTGCGACGGCTTCGTCAGCTGGAGGCGTGGTTCCGCCCCCTGTTGGCGGTGTCCAGCACAATTAACGATGTAGGTGTGGCGCTGAAGTTTGCTAGAACTGAGTAGGTCCGTAGTATCGACGACGTTTCGGGACGATCTGGAGTGTGGATATGGGCAGTGGGTTGCGTGCGGCCGTCTACCGGTGGTTGACGCCGCTTTGGCCTGCGACATTGGTGGGTCTACTCGTCGGTGCGGTCATTGGCGGTGTTGTGGCATCGGCTGTCAGCCGGGAGATGATGACCGCCACTGATTTAGTGAAGATTGTGCAACCTGTCGACCCCAATCAGATTCTGACCCGAGGGATGCAGCCGGCGGACGAGCAGGCGGCCTTTGTGGCCAACGAGGTCGCATATTTGACGTCACCAGGATTTGCTGATGAAGTAGCGAAGTCCTCTCCGGGTGGTGGCGCCCACGTGTCGGTCACCCAGGACGGGCAGTCTGCAGTGGTTGCGTTCAAGGCGTCGGCGCCCACGTCCGACGTTGCACGAGAAGCAGTTGATGCGGCAGTGAAGGCGTACAGCGACCACGTTCAGAAGCTGACCACCGATCGCGTTCAGGCAGCATTGGACGCAGTGAATCAGGCCGTCGTCGACCTGCATGATCAGGCTGTAGCCGATGCAGCGCGACTGAATGAACCGTTCGATGTCGTGGTGTTTGACGACCGTACTCGGGAACTCGACGGCTATCGAGTCGAGTTGCAGGCCGCACTGTTGCGCCCACCTGGAGTACAGGTGATGGGGTCCACCAACGGCAAAGATGCGGGCGAACACAGTTTGCGCCTGCTGGGGCTGGTTGGTGGCGCGTTGCTCGGCGCCATGGTGGCACTGACTGCGAATCTGTTGTGGCGCTCCCGGACTCGGGTCATAGCTTCTCGTAATCAGCTGGATCGGGACGTGTCGCCCATGCCGGTGCTGGAGAAGGTCGTGCCGATCAACGAACGAAAGGTTGCGGACGCGCCGACGCTGGCTCGCACGCTCTACAGTCAATTGCCGGAACCGAGGACCGGTGTCGTCTTGGTGCTGGGCGCTTCGGAGCACTCCGGGGCCTCGGCGGTGGCAAGCTTGCTTGCGGCCGCCGCACGTGAACACGTCGAGGTGACTGTGTTGGGTGTCCCAGAACTGAAAGACCATAAGGCTACGGAAGTGGGTGCTCTGCTCGAAGACGCGGCCGCGCGTGGCGCAGAGACCATCATTGTCGATGGTGGTTCACTGACATCGACGCCGCAAGCGGTCGACGTTGCTGCGTTGGCGGGTCTGGTTGTTGTCGTCGGCCGCGCTCGTTACGACTCGGTCAGTGACGTTGAAACCGCCGTGAATGTGGCCGAAGTGCCGACCGTCGTGGTGTGCAGTCGCTGAGGGGAATCAGAGTTCTTGTGAAACGCCATCCGCGGTGATTCCCGTTGCGACATAGGAAGTCGCAGGCTCGTTGGTGTAGGCGAGCGGGAGCGTTGTCGCATCAATGTCGATGTCCTTGAAGACGATGCCGCTCATGCTGGATCCCGATTCGTGGATCATGCCGATCACCCGCTGTGCAGAAGTTGGCGTTTCGGAGATCGAGAGGTTCTCGATGGTGACGTTCGTCAGGTTTTGGCCGGGATTGCCGGCGTAGAGCATCACTGCGCCGTGGATGACCTCTGTGCTCGTGTTGGCGCTGGTTACCGATCCGCCATTGATGATGACATTGTTGACTCCCAGTGTGTCGTAGCTGGGTTCGGAAGCAATGTACACACCAGCGGCGGACGTATCGGATACGGCGATGTTGTTGTATGTAATGTCGTGTCCCCCAACAACGCTGATGCCTCGACCCCAGGTGGTTCCGTTGACAATCGGGTTGTTGATCGTGATGTTGTAGCAGGGCTTGCCGTCCGAGATGTAGGACACGACGGCGACGCCGTCGTCGCCGGTGCCGTTGGTGACCGGATTGTTCACCACTCCGTCATGGGCGCCGTCGGTCATATGGATGCCGTCCGCTCGTGAATTGTTGACGGTGATGTTGTTCAGCGTGAACCAGCCTGCGCCACTGACATATACGCCTGCACCGGCGGAGCCGTTGATGGTTACGTTGCTGACGGTGTCGTGGTCGCCTTCCACCACCAACTTGTGCTGTTCGGGCGCATAGTATCGGGGGCCGGTCAGATTTGCGCCGAGGGTGAGATTGTTCATGGTGACGTTGTCGGCCAGTATCTGTACTGACGATGTCGCGTCGTCGGTGGCTTGTAACACCGCGCCGTTCCCGTTGATCGTCAGGCCTGCGACTTCGACACGCAGCACGCTTGAGTGATAGAAGGTCTTCTGCGCCAAGGTGATCGTGGATCCTTTGGCGATATTGCTGAACACGTCCTGAAACACCGCGGTGCTGTCACCGGTGATGACCGTGGGAGCGATCGGCACGGTCACTGTGACTGTCGCATCACCGCGTCCGTTGGTTGCCGTGACTTTGAACGTGGAGTTGGTCGTACCGGCAGATATCGCGGCGGTATCGCGTGCCAGTTGGGTGGGCGTGAAGGAGTATGTGCCGTCGGTGTTGACTGTGACGGTGCCTGTTGTGGGTTGTGCCGACACGGAATATTTCAGTGTGCCACCCGTTTTGTTGGCGAAATTCAGTGAGCCGCTGACGGTTCCGGTATCCGGATCCGGTGCGCCGACGGTGGGCTTGCCCGCACCCGGTGCCTTGCTGGTGCCGAAGATTGCAGTCAGGGCGTTCATGAGCTGGGTGATCGGCGATATCGCCTTGCTCGTTGGCGTCGTTGTTGTGGTTGCGGTGACTGTCGTGGGTACAGCGGATACTGCTGTTACAGCGGTGGTGAGAGAGGTTGCCGTCGTTGGCTTTTGGACTGTGCTGGCTACCGCAGGGGATGTCGTGGTGGATTTCTCCGTGGTTGTTGTGCGACGAGACCAGGCGGCTGCGGCCAAGGCTATCGGGGAATCGGTGGGAATTTTCGGCGTGGTGTCGGTCACCGACCGCGCGACCGGCGCTTGCAATGCCGGTGCTTCGGCCCGCGTGGTGACGATCGAGGCGGTATCTGTTCGAACCGCATGGATCGGTACCGGCCGGGAGACCGATGTTCGGTGATCCCGCGGAGGCACCGAAAGCGGATTGTCGAATGACGCTGCCTTGGATAGGTGTGCGTTCGGGGCGGCCTGCGAACCGACGGTGCCGTGCTGGTGGCGCTTGGCGACAGATGGCGTGTCATTGGGAACGCGCTGCGCGTCGGCGGTCGGCGCGTGTGACGCGGTCAAATTCGGTTGTGCCTTGTGTAGATTATGTCGCTTTGCGATGGATGACTTCGGCGAAGGGTTCGAACCGTTCGAATGGTGGGCGGGCGAATCGGATTCGGCCGAGGCAATGCCTGGGTTGCTCGCGATGATGGTGCCAACTCCGAGAGCGACGGCCAGTGTCCCAACACGCCCGACGTACTGTGCAACATCCATTGCCAGATCTCCCGTCAACCGATGACCAAATCGTCGATGGCTCAACGATGCTGGCAATCATGACGATCGAAAGTCGTGATTGAGTGCGAATGAAGAATTTTCTTTCCAGAATACCGAATTTACGAATATCGTACGCTTGGTATTAATTCGCTAAATTTGTACAAGTCGTGCAAATTTAGTTGAAATGCAGAGGCATAAGCGTTGTTATGCAGACGCGGATTCATTTGCTGGGCATTCCGTTCTCCGGCTGGCGGGTACCGAGCGCAGAACGGCCCGCGGGGGCGCGGATGGCTGGGATCCGTTGGGCACGGATAAATGATCCGAGATGTCGTCGGCCGAGGAGCCTGCGTACCGCTCCGGGGCGAGCTCTGCCGGACAGTGCGCCATGGCGGCAGTCTGGCGTCCGAAGCGCAGGTCATCGGTCGGCATGTGCCGATCGGCTCTGGTGCGTTCAGGACAGTGTGCGGCGGTCTATATCGCGAACGCTAAATGGAGCTTACTTCCAGTGGTTTGCCGTCCAGCATCCAGTTGGTCAGGGTATAGCTGCCGTCTGGGGCATTGGTGAAGAACGGCGCCACCCTGGTATTGACGAGTCGAATATCGGACAGCGAAATATTCCGGAGTTCGTCAGCAGGTGGGGACATATCGTCGATGATCGCCACGTTGCGGTTCACTGCCGGGCTTGTCGCGGTCACCGTGATGTTGGAGATCGACACGTCGCGGACATGCTGTCCGACATTTCCCGCGTACACGGCAATGGCGCCGAGCTCGATGCTCGGATCCCAATTGGCTCCAGTGACCGACCCGTCGGACATGGTCACATGGTCGACGGATTGGGTGAAGTAAGGGTCGCCTTCGCTTGCCACGTATAGGCCGGCAGCGCTGGTGTTGGCTACTGAAAAGTGGCTGATGTCAACATTGTTTCCTCCGACCACGGTGATTCCTCGTGCCCGCGAGCTACCTACCGCGATGTTTTTCTCGGTGATGTCGTGGCACGGCGCCGGGTCGTGGTTGTACGACACGACCGAGACGCCGTCGTCGCCGGTTTGATCCGTCTTGATGTTCTCGACGTCGCCGTAGGCCGAGCCGCCTGTCATGTGCAGGCCGTCGGCGCGAGTACCGCGGATGGAGACATCGTGGATCACGAAATGTTGTGCGCCACTGAGGTAAATGCCCGCTCCGGCGGAGCCGACGACCGTCACGTTGGAGATGGCTGCCCGTTGTCCTTTCACCACGAGCTTGTGTTGTTGTTCACCCATCCACCGTTTTCCCTGGGTGGGAGCGGTAAACGTCACGTTCGTGATCGTGGTGTCGTCGCCGAGTACATCGACAGCTGAAGTGGCGTCATTGGTCGCGGTGAGGATCGCACCATTGCCGTCGATCGTGACGTTCGGCGTGCGGATCGTCAGAACTTGGCTGTGGTGGTAGACGCGCGGGTCCAGCTTCAAGGTGTCACCCGGCTTCAACGCGTCGAACTGTGCTTGCAGGTAGGCGGTGTCGTCGCCGTGTGGGCCTTGGTCGGCGGCAGATTTTGCCTGACATCCGACCAACAGCATGGCCACGGCTCCTGCGGCGATCACTGCTCGGCCCTGCATCCGAACTCCCTTCGTGTGCCCTCCTGCCATGGGCGCTCTGCACGAGACTACCTGCGTCGTCAGCAAAGGTTTGTGCTCGCCGACCTAGAGTCCGCTGGGAACCTCCACGGCGGGGGTGTGTGGGTCGGGCCCCGACGGCTGATCTGATGGAGTCGGGTCCGCCCGTTTGGTCCTGGCCAGCAGCGCAAGGATGGCGAACAGAGCGAGCCACGTGTATGCGACACGTCCCTGAGGCCAGTAGATGTAGCGAGGCATCTCGGTGATGCCTATGAAATACACCGGATACAGCAACAGGCCGATCGGGCGTCCGCAGCAGAACTGCCGATAGAGGAGTCCGGCAATCACACCGGCGGCGAACATGAAGATCAGGCCTCCGAACAGCCCGTAGTCGACGAAGGGACCGACGTAGCCGCTGGGGTTGTTGAACTCGGCGTTGCCGAACTGGGCAAGCGTGTCGAAGTAGGGCGACTCGTTGCCTCTCGCGTAGGAGGGGGCGTGCCCGCTGAGCCGTTGGTAGAGGTGGAACTGCTCGATCCCGGGAGCGCTCCAGAACCCGTCGAGGGTGTCATAGGGCCATCGGCCGGGCCACCGCAGATGATCGAGGATGATCTGTCCGTTGTTGACAGCGGTGACGTAGTAGCCGGCAAGGCGGCTGAGTGCGAACTCGGTGAATGAGGATTGGCCGTGATTGCGGTAGTAGGCCCACGAGCGCGAGTACTCAAATATCCCGAAAATCAGTGCGACAGCCGTGATTCCGACGGCCGGCAGTGCGCGCGCGACGACGCGGTGGGACCGTCGTCCGATCGCCAGCCGACCGGCGAGGATCACGGTGACCGGAATCGCGAGCTCCAGGATCGATAGTCGCTCTGCGTAGACGTAGGCGCGTGGCAGTGCGAGTCCGATGATGGTTAGTACCTTGATCAATTCCGCCCGCGAGAACTGTTGCACGAGAAGAACTGTCGAGACGGTTACCGCGGCCATTCCGAGTTGGGTCAAGGTGGTCAGGCCGGGGATGGTCCCGATGGCATCCTTGGGCGAGGTGCCGTGAGCGTCTGAGCCGCCGAACAGCTGCCCCCAACTCAACCCTGATCGATAGATCAGGTACAAGAAGCCGAGGTATCCAGCGACGGTTGCCGAGGTGAGGACGGTACTCGCCCGTGTCAGGAGGGCTACGGAGTTCGAATCGAGCGAAGGCCAACGCGTCGCCTGCGGGCGCGGGACAGCCGATACCGCAATTCCGACCAGCGCACCGAATGCGAGTGCCAAGGCTCCGCAGCCGAACAGCATCAATGTGTCGGTCGTTACGGTCTTCGGGGTCCGCCATTGAATTCGGAATTGTTCGTCGCTGACCAGAGCTGTTGGAAAAATCGATACCGAACTGATGATCAGTGTGATGATTGCAGGGGAGAGCCACCACAGTGCAGGTCGAGGGAACCTGGTGCCCCCTGATTTGCTCCCTGTGTTCGTTCTCATGAAATGACCTCGGCACGATCGAGTTTGAGCACTGACGGCCTCCTGCGCCCGGGACGCAAACAAATCGGTTTCATGGAGATATACAGCGGTAGGGCGGTGTTCATCGTATAGAGATCACCACTGCCGGCCGGACTGGTTCCAAGATGCATGGTTCAGCTCGGCAGGTCTTTCAAATTCGACTCCGCGTCTGCATGGCTTGCTTCTGATGCCAATTCGCGGGCCGCGGTCAACACTCGCACGTGGGGCAGCGGTGTCTCATCGAGTACTCGCCGCGCTGTCAGCCATTCGCCGATGTAGAGCGCAGACAGGCCACAGGCCGAAACGATGGCAAGCGCCGTCGCGCCGCCCCAGACCACGGCCGCGATCGCGCTGGGCACGACCAGTGTGAGCACGATCAGCGCGGTGCGGCAGACCTCATTTATGCGACCCGCGATGATCAGTAGTGACGTATTGACACTGAGCGCGGCTTGCGGGATACCTCCGATTGCCAGGATCACCAACAGTAGGTTCGCATCTCGCAGCGACGGCCCATACGCCAGGGTCAGAGCGAAGCCGCCGCAAAATATCAGGACGACGACGACGGATACGGTGATCGTCGTGTTCACCGTCGCCAGGTTGGAAAGCATACGAATAACTTCTTGCTTGCGGTTGGCCGCCCACAACCGAGCTGCGGGCGGCAACACGGCCGTCGCGGCCAGCCCTTCCAGAATCGTGACCTGTGTGGCGATTGTGGTGGCGACGCCGTAGTGCCGAGCGTCATACGCCGACAGCGTAGAGTTTGCCAGCCAGATCGTCCCCGCGACGATTAGGAATGCCGTCAGTTCGAGGCTGAACAGGCGGAGTCCGGACGCGATCACCGCTCGCAGGGATGCGATTCCCGGGGCGTGCATGAACGCGATGTCGGTGCGTCCGGCGATCAGCGCGATGATCACCTGAATCAGTGCAACCAACGAGTACGACACCAGCATCTGGGACAGCGTCGGATGAGGAGACAACGCGGTGACAATGGTAACCACCGGCAGCACCACTGCGCTGCGTACGTAATGCGTGGTGGCGACGGAGGCGAATACCAGACCGAATGCAGAGAAGATATCGCTGAGCATCATCCTGACCGACTCGATGAACACCATCGCTGTGGTCAGCAGAAAGGCCCCCGGGAAATTGCCGTGTCCGAGTAGTCCCGCAGTGGCGCAGAAGGAGATGATCGGTGCGGTGGGCAGCGTCATCAGCACAGTGGCTCGAAGGTGGGTCCCAGCAATGATGCGCTGTATTTTGTGATCCGGTTCGGACGGAATCAGGCGAACGATGTTTGCCCCCAGACCGACTCGCCCGACGATCGAGCCCACCGGCAGTGCAGCCAAGATGCCGAAGAAGGTTGCCGTGTCGCGTGCATTCAGAGTCCGAGCCACGATCACGGTGAGTAAGAACGTGGCGATGATCCCCACCGCGGCAATGATCACTCGCGAGGAGAAACTTCTGCGCAGTTCTGTCTGTGCGCCGGCGGCGTCTGCGCTCAACGCGCACCGCAACTATCCGCACCAGCAATGGGTGATCGTCCGGCAGGGCCGATGCGTGCCATTATCGTGGCAACCTTTCGTTTAGTACGGATGCGATCTTCGGTCTGTTACAGCAGATTCATGATGAGTGTCGATTCATTGACGCGCGGCAGGCGGCAAATCGGCTTCATCTCACGTGCTGGTCGAGGGGGTGTCGGCGCCCACGGCGACGGTCAACACTTGGTGGCGAATCGCTTCGAGTGCTGCCTGGTGATACGCAGCGTGGTCCCCACCCGGGTAACGAATGGTATCGATGGCCATACCTGCGCGTTGCAAGTGCTCGACCGCCGCGTATCCGCCGTGATCGGTGAACAATCGGTCGTCCATCGGTGACAGCATGATGACGGTCTTCGTCCCGTTCCGGGCCAGTGGTGCCAGTATCAGCTCCGGTACCTGGGCAACTCCGGCGCGGCCCAGTCCGCGCTTCACGGTGCGGGGCATAAGTTTTCGGAGGAGGACCTTTGCGACGTCCCGCTTGGGTTTGAGGTACTCGATAACCCGCGTCCGGATCGATGGGCGTTCGATACGGATTTCTGGGGCGTCGACGTCGGCAGCCGGCGTGGTTGCCGCTGCCAAAATATTCGAGCGAACGTTCCACTGCCACGCCAAGCGGCCGAGAGAATGCCAGTTCCAATTTCCGTTGTTGATCAGAATCGCTGATTCGACGCCGTACGCACGCGCGGCGTGAGCGGCGTACCATGCGCCGGAGCAGATGCCCACCACCGTGAGGTGCTGTGGATCGTCTGCAGCGAATCGGGCCGCAGCCAAACCATCCTCGATCTGGGCATGCGAGAAGATGGGGAGCCACTGGCTCCGATCGATAGGTGGCGATTGGCCTCGGCCGCTCCGATCCCAGCGGACCGCCTGCAAGCCATTCTCCGCAATTTGGCGCGACAGCTCGACCCACTCGCGGGCGGGCCCGACGTGCGGATCATTTGCGGTGACGAAGAACAACACCACGCGTCCGGCGCCGGGCCGACTACCTATCGGCCGCGATCTGATGGCGAACATCTTTTCGGCTCCGATCATTTCGATCGATTCCAGAACCGCGCCGGTGTCCGCGGGGATTGGCGCCGACTTTTGATAGTGAGGGCGCACCTGGACAGGTGATCGGCCAAGATGCTGGCCCAGCCAGGCCACGATCTGGTCGAGTGCCTCGAGGGGCATGGGAACGACAATGTCCGATGTCTGGGCGAATTCTGGCAGGCCGCGAACCGTCGATAGATGTATGCGGTCTGATTCCACCGGGATACCCGCAAACGCATTCTGCGCACCCGGGCGAAGGACCAGCAGTTGATCGAGCTCGGTCATGGCTTCGGGGGAGAGTTTGAGAGTGCTGAATTTCTGGGCCGCCGCTGAGCTGAGTAAGCCACCGATGGTTGACACGATCCCGTCTTGAACCGCATCTGAGCCCACCGAAATCTTGAACAAAGCGGATTGTTCACGGAGGTAGCGTCGTCCGGTTGCGGGTGGATCGAGATACACGGCCCGATCGATGGGCGTGCCGGAGGCGATCGCGTTATGCAAGATGAGCGCTCCCGCGCGAATGGCAACGGCCGAGACGGACGGCACGCCGATTTCAGTCAGGTATGCGTGAGCGTGCTGGACGCTCGCCGTCCACTCTTCGACTGCGCTGTCACGCAGACGGCTGAAGGATGAGTTGCCGGTGCCGAGATAGTCGAAACGGAGCACGGCATACCCGGACTGGGCCAGTTCGTCGGCCAGTATGCGCTGGAACCGGATGCTGTCCATACCTTCTTTGCCGAGCGATGCACACACCAGTACGGCGCCACGGATGCGGTTGTCGTCGGGCAGGTGTAGGACGCCGAATAATGGGTTCGACTGGGGGCCGAAGAACGTTGGAACCTCGGTGGTGTTGCTCATCGGCGACCTACTGCCGGATCGCATCGGTATTCGGTTGTGTCGGGTGCGGGCGGTGTGGCTACGGGGAGCGGCCAATCCGGACTTCGGCGTCCGTCGACATTTGCCATCGGGTTGTACTGCCGGCTTTGTCCCGTCACTCTCTCGACCCCTCGGTATCGTTTACTCAGCACATATTGCTACCAAATCTGCTGGCAAATTTTACACCAACGCTACATCGAGTCGTCATCGGCAACGTCAGACCGGTCGGTCGGGCTTGCCGGAACCGCGGTGACGTTTCGTGTCCACGCCGATCAGTATGCTTTTGACCTGGAACTATAAACTTGATGGCGGTGTTCCTGTCAAATGCTGCCAATGCGGAACGGCGGGAGTTCCGGACTCGGGTCGAGGTTGATGCAAAGTGCACACGTTTGATCAACAGCAATATTATTTCTAGTTGCCAAATTAGTAGATGTAGGTTCGCTTGCTGCGGTGCCGGCATGTAACCTGACGTTATGAAGTGTGTGTTCATGGGCTTGATGGCTGCGTGGACGCTCGCGATCGCACCGGTTGCGCAGGCGGACCCCGTCGCACCGGACGGGCCTACCCCTGTCCAGGTCGCTCGCACCCATGCGTTTGCCCAGTTTCTGGACTATCTGGATCAGCGACAAGTCCCGTACCCGAGCGAGAAGCGTGCGGTGGTCGCGGCTCGCATGTGGTGTG
>Ga0164242_10008658_pt1 | contig 11028 bp, 10 predicted proteins | sample OricomgcompostMG_FD_108783 | JGI IMG/M metagenome (GOLD analysis project Ga0164242, IMG submission 108783) | Miracle-Growth compost microbial communities from Emeryville, California, USA - Original compost - Miracle growth compost (MG) ...
AATGCGGCCTCGGAGACGGGGAGAACGTCGAACCGATGGCCTTCGGCGTCCGCCGCCAGCCCTGCGACCGCGAACGCGATGTCGCTCAGCTCGCTCTCGCCTTCCACGACGATGGGGGCGTCGGGGTCGAGCGGGGTGACGGCTAGAAGCGCCATCACGACGAGCTCCACGGAGTCGGGGTCGAGCCTGATACTGCCCGCCACGTCGTGGTCCGAACTGACTATCGCGATCCACGCGCCGCTCGGGGCGTCGTCGAGGGCGCGCAACAGCGCCCCTGACATCAAGGGGGACATGTTTTTGAGCATGCGGGTACCTCCTCGCGCCTTCGGGTCGGCGCAACGCCTCGGGTTGGCGTTTCGGGTCACTGAGGATCCGTCGAAAGTCTAGGAACGGCCCGAGCCATGGGGAAAGACCCCTGTTCGGGGCCGGACGCCGTTCCGTCTCTTCGGGAGGGACGACGGCGTCTCGCGTCCGCCTCGGATGCCCGCCCCGACTCCGGCCTGCCTGCCGATTCCGCCCGCGCGTCCTACCCTGAGAGCGTGATCGACGACATCAAGAAGCGGGCCCTGCATCGCACGCGCATCCTGGCCGGCCAGTTGCGCGGACTCGAGAAGATGATCGAGAACGAGGACTACTGCGTCGACATCCTCACGCAGTCGCTCGCGATACAGAAATCGCTCGGCTCGCTGAACAAGCTGCTCGTCGAGAACCACCTCCGAACCCACGTGACCGAGCAGTTCGAGGCAGGGGGCGACGAGCGCGAACGCGCCGTGGAGGAGCTGCTGCGCGTCTTCGAGCTCTCGAACAACAGGGGATGACGCGATGACGGACATCGAAGCACGGCGCGTCGTCGACGGCGTGCGCTTCGAGGCCGTGCTCGGAGACATCACGCGTCAGACCGTGGATGCCGTGGTCAACGCCGCGAACTCCTCGCTGCTCGGAGGCGGCGGGGTCGACGGTGCCATCCACCGGGCAGGCGGGCCAGAGATCCTCGCGGCCTGCCGAGCGCTCCGCGACACCACGCTCCCCGACGGGCTGCCCACCGGAGACGCCGTCGCGACGACGGCCGGGCGGTTGCCTGCGCGGCACGTCATCCACGCGGTGGGGCCGGTGTGGTCGCGACGCGAGGACCGCACGCCGCTGCTGCAGAGCGCGTACTCGCGCTCGCTGAGCGTGGCGGAAGAGGTGGGTGCGGCATCCGTCGCCTTTCCCGCCATCTCGGCAGGCGTCTACGGGTGGCCGATGGCCGACGCGGCGCGCGTGGCAGTGGAGACCACAGCGGGCGTCGCCCCGTCGCTCGACGGCATCACGCTCGTGCGCTTCGTGCTCTTCTCTCCGCCAGCGCTCGAGGAGTTCGAACGAGCGCTCGCGTCTACCCTCGGCTGAGCGGCCCGTCCTCGGCCGGCCGCGACCCGACGAATCTTCCGGATTCCTGTCTTCAGCGAGAGCCGGCTACCGGCGATGCCTGAGATGCTCGCGCGGAATGAGTATCGGTCTGCTGGTGGGCGGCACCTTGTGCAGCGTCTCGAGAGCGGTGCGCAGTTCCCCCGCCCAGACGGCGTAACCCCGTTCGTTCAGGTGAACCGAGTCGTCCGAGTACTCCGGGTCGATGGCGTCGTCTTCGCCGGCCAGCGCGGGCCAGAGGTCGAGGTACTGAGCACGCACCGTCGAGGAGAACTGCCACAGGTGACGGTTGACGTCTTTGATGGTGTCGGCGTGGGCGGCCTCACGCGGCATGACGGACTGCACGAGCAGCTGGGCACCGGGCAGCGCCTTGCGCAACGACACCAGGATCATCTCGATGTTCCGCACGATGTGCTCGGCCGAGCGACGCCAGGCCAGATCGTTGGTGCCGATCAGCAGCACGACGGTGTCGGGGTCGAGCGCGATCACCTCGTCGAGGCGCGACAGCACGGCATCCGTCGTGTCGCCAGCGACACCCAGGTTCTTCGAGTGCTCCTCGGGGAACCACTCGTCCCATCTGCCGCCTGCGGTGATGCTGTCGCCGACGAAAACAGTCGACACCTCGTCGGACATGTCGCTCCTTCCGCCCCGGAGTCCCATCATCCCTGCCACACCGACGACACGCCACCGGTTGACGAACGTCGGCGTGGTGCTTCGCGAGCCGAGGGCGCCGTAAGCGTGCCGCAGTCGGTGGGCGAACCGCCTCCCCGATGCCGCCGCTGCGCCGGTCAGCGCATGGACTTGGTGTGCCAGACGGTCTTCGTCTCCACGAACGCCGTGATGCGTTCGAGCGAGCGCACGTCGAGTTCACCGCCGGCGGGCGGCAGCACCCGCTTGAGCGTCTCCGCGGCAGAGATCTGCAGATCGATCCAGTCGAGCTCGGATGCCCCGGTGAGGTCGAGCGCGTTGACATCGGCGTGCGCGGCGAGCCACGGAGCCAGCTCCGCCGCAGACCCGGTGAGCACGTTCACGACGCCGCCAGGCACGTCGCTCGTCGCCAGCACCTCTGCGAGCGAGATGGCGGACAGCGGATGGCGTTCATCGGCGACCACGACGACGGCGTTGCCCGTCACGATCGCCGGCGCGACCACGGCGACCAGGCCCAGCAGCGACGACGTGCCCTGCGGCGCGATGACGGCGACCACGCCGGTGGGCTCGGGGACCGAGATGTTGAAGTACGGACCTGCCACCGGATTGGCGTTGCCTGCCACCTGGGCGTACTTGTCGGCCCAGCCGGCGTACCACACCCACGTGTCGATGGCCTCGTCGACCTGCGCAGCGGCATCCGGCTCGGACAGCCCTTCCGACGCGCGCACCTCCTCGATGAACTGCGCACGTCGCCCCTCGAGCAGCTCCGCCACGCGGTAGAGCACCTGCCCCCGGTTGTACGCGGTGGCTCCCGCCCAGCCTGCGACCGCTTTGCGGGCGGCGAGCACGGCATCCCTGGCGTCCTTGCGCGACGCCTTCGCGGCGTTCGCCAGGAAGGCGCCGTCGGCGCCGAGGATCTCGTAGCTGCGGCCGGACTCGCTGCGCGGGAAGGCTCCGCCGATGAACAGCTTGTACGTCTTGGGCACGGCCAGGCGCGTCACTTGGCGGATCCCTTCTTCGAGGCGGACTTCGACGACGATCGGCTCGCTCGCGTGGCGGTCACGCCTTCGCGACGCGTATCCGTGTCTGCCGAAGGCGTTTCAGAGATCGTGGTTCGCGCGTCGGCCCTGGAAGTCTCGTTCTCGAGGCCGCCGGATGCGCTTCGCGAAGCGATGCTTCGCTCCGCTCCTGCTGCAGTCCTTCTTGGCGTCGCCGCCGGCGGCGCCAAGTACGCCGCGAGGCCGTGCCTTCCGCCCTCCCGGCCGTATCCCGACTCCTTGTATCCGCCGAACGGCGACGCCGGGTCGAACCTGTTGAACGTGTTCGCCCACACGACGCCGGCGCGAAGGCGGTCGGCGACGGCGAGGATGCGGCTGCCCTTGTCGGTCCAGATGCCGGCGGACAGCCCGTATGGCGTGTTGTTCGCCTTCGCGATCGCCTCGTCCGGCGTGCGGAACGTGAGCACCGACAGCACAGGGCCGAAGATCTCCTCCCTGGCGATGCGGCTCGACGTCGACACGTTGTCGAAGATCGTGGGGGCGAACCAGAAGCCGCGATCCGGGATGGCGCACTCCGCGCTCCACCGCTCGGCGCCCTCCGCTTCCCCGATGTCGCTGAGCTGTCGGATGCGCTGCAGCTGCTCGGCCGAGTTGATCGCCCCGATGTCGGTGTTCTTGTCCAGCGGGTCACCGAGCCGCAGCGTGCTCAGCCGGGCCTTGAGCCGGTCGACGACCTCCTCGTGCACGCTCTCCTGCACGAGCAGCCTGCTGCCTGCGCAGCACACGTGTCCCTGGTTGAAGAAGATGCCGTTCACGATGCCTTCGATGGCCTGATCGATCGGCGCGTCGTCGAAGACGATGTTCGCCGCCTTCCCGCCCAGCTCGAGCGTCACCTTCTTGTGCGTTCCCGCGATGGCCCTGGCGATCTCCCGCCCGACGGCCGTCGATCCGGTGAAGGCGACCTTGTCGACATCCGGGTGGTTGACCAGCATTCTGCCGGTCTCGCCCGCTCCGGTGACGATGTTGACGACACCGGCGGGAAGGCCGGCCTGCTGCACGATCTCGGCGAAGAGCAGCGCGGTCAGCGGGGTCGTCTCCGCAGGCTTGAGCACGACGGTGTTCCCCGCCGCGAGCGCCGGCGCGATCTTCCACGCGAGCATGAGAAGCGGGAAGTTCCAGGGGATGATCTGGCCGGCGACCCCCAGCGCGCGCGGCGCAGGCCCGAGACCCGCGTGGTCGAGCTTGTCGGCCCATCCCGCGTAGTAGAAGAACCAGGCGGCGACGAGCGGCACGTCGACGTCACGGCTCTCCTTGATGGGCTTGCCGTTGTCGAGGCTCTCGGCGACGGCGAGCTCGCGCGCCCTCTCCTGCACCAGCCGGGCGATGCGGAACAGGTACTTGCCGCGATCGGATCCGCTCATCCGGGACCACACGCGCTCGTACGCGCGACGTGCGGCACGCACGGCCAGGTCGACATCGTGCTCGTCTCCTGCCGCGATCTCGGCGATCGCCTCTTCCGAGGCGGGCGAGATCGTGTGGAACCCCTCGCCGTGCCCGTCGACGAACTCGCCGTCGATGAACAGCCCGTACGACGGCTTGAGGTCGAGGATCGCGCGCGACTCGGGCGCCGGCGCGTAGTCGAGGAAGGTCATCGGGGATCTCCAGTGTTCGGACGCGGCATCGGCTAGTCGATGGTCACGTAGTCGGCGCCGGAATAGTGTCCGGTCGCGAGCTTCTGCCGCTGCAGCAGCACGTCGTTGAGAAGGCTCGATGCGCCGAACCGGAATAGGTGCGGGTCGAGCCAGCGCTCCCCCGCAGTCTCGGCCACCGTGACGAGGTAGCGCACGGCATCCTTCGACGAACGGATGCCGCCCGCGGGCTTCACCCCGACGAGCTCGCCCGTCAGTCGGTGCCAGTCGCGCACCACCTCGAGCATGAGCAGGGTGACGGGAAGCGTGGCGGCCGGCGAGACCTTGCCCGTCGACGTCTTGATGAAGTCGGCCCCGGCCAGGATGGCGAGCCACGACGCGCGCCGCACGTTGTCGTACGTGGCGAGCTCGCCCGTCTCGAGGATCACCTTGAGGTGGGCGCTCGTGCCGTCGGGCCGACGGCACGCCTCCTTGACGGCGACGATCTCGTCGAACACCTCGCCGTACCGGCCGGAGAGGAAGGCCCCCCTGTCGATGACCATGTCGATCTCGTCTGCGCCCGCGGCGACGGCGTCAGCGGTGTCGGCGAGCTTGACGCCCATCGAGGCTCGGCCGCTCGGAAAGGCGGTCGCGACGGCCGCGACGGCGATGCTGCCGCCGGATGCCGTGTGGTGCGCGCCGAGCGCCTCCACGGCGACGTGTGCGAGGTCGCCGTACACGCAGACGGCGGCGACCTGCGGACACGAGGGATCGGAAGGATCGGGGAGCACGGCCTTCGCCACCAGCGACCGCACCTTGCCGGGCGTGTCCGCACCCTCGAGCGTCGTCAGGTCGATGAGCGACACGATCGTGTCGAGCGCGCGCTTCTTCGACGAGGTCTTGATGGACCTGGTCGCCAGCCCGGCGGCCCGCTGCTCGAGGCCGACGGCATCCACCCCGGGAAGCCCCAGCACGAAGCCCCGCAGGCTGCGTTCGCTGAGCTCGGAGCCCACGACCGTTCGCGCGAGATCCAACGTCATGATGCCTGCTCTCTCGGTCGACGATCGCTCAGAACGCGATTGTGCGGGTTCCGCTCGTTGGGGACGCGGTCGGACGTGCTGCGCTGTCCCTGCCTGCGCTCGTTCTGCCCCGTCGGATTCTGTGCAGCCGGGTTCTGTGCAGCCTGGTTCTGCGCAGCGGAGTGCACCGGCTGCTCCGACGGCTCGGCCAGCAGTGCGGCAGCCGTCTGGTCGTCCGTGATGAGCACGGTGCACAGGCCGTTGGTGACGAGAGCCCTCGCCACCTCGTGCTTGCCTTCTCCCGCGACCACCGCGATCGCCCTGTCGGATGCCTTGATCCGCTCCAGCGGCAGGCCGACCGTTCGCGAGTCGAGCTCGGCGTCGACGGGCTTGCCGTCTGCTCCGATGAACCGTCCGATCAGGTCGCCGACCGCGCCCTTCCGAACGAGGCCCTCCACCTCCTCCGCCGTGAGGTATCCGCTGTGCACCAGGGCCGAGTCCGGCCCTGCGACGCCGGCGCTGAACAGATAGGTCTCGGCGTGCGCTGCACGGTCGAGCACTCCGGCGATCGCCCTGTCGTGCTCGATGCTGCGCTTCGTCGCCGTGTGCTCGAGGATCGCGGGGATGGGAAGAACGTGGGCGGAGCCCGCCGCCTTCTGCGCGATGACGAGCGCCGTCGCCGAGGCGGTGTCGCCGTACTTGGTCAGGCTGAGCCCGCCGTTGATCTGCACGACGCCCACGCCGTGCGCCCACCCGCGGGGCAGGCAGGCCGCCACATCGTGCATCGTCCTGCCCCAGCTGACCCCGAGAGTCTGCGGCGCCGGCCGCATCGCCGTCAGATAGTCGGCAGCCGCTTGGGCGACGCGTCGCTGCAGCTCTTCGGCGGACGAGACGCCGGCTGAGGAGGCGACGACGATGTCCTTCAGCCCGTACCGCTTCTTCACGGCCTGCTCGGCGAGCACGCGTCTCGCCCTCGGGTGCACGATCTCGATGCGGACGATGCCTGCGGTCCTCGCCTGGGCGAGCAGCCTGCCCACCTTCCAGCGCGTGATGTGCAGGACCGCGCCGATCTCATCCTGCGTGCGTCCCTCGTCGTAATAGAGCTCGGCCGCGCGCACCGCGAGCAGTTCGTCTGAGGAGTTCATAACGTCATCCAGGATAGGAAGACGGTTCACTTATGAGCAATGCGAGCACGGCTTTGCGCTCATCTGCGCACTCACGTGCACAGCGCGGCAGTGGCCACCGCGGATCGCGCGGCCTAGTGCAGCGTGCGCCCCATAATCGCTCGGGTGAGCGCGGCGACCGGTTCGGCCGCAGCCCTCGGATTGGCGAGCAGACTGAACTCGACCTGACCGAGCTCGGGCAGTCCCAGCCGGTTGGTGACCTTGACCAGGTCGTTCGGGATGATCGTTCGCGGGAACGGCGCGACTCCCAGGCCGGCGCGCACCGCGGCCAGCACACCGTTCACCTCGCGGGTGTTGCACGTGATGCGCCACACGCGCCCCGCGGCCTCCAGGGCGTCGATGGCCATCTGTCTGCTGATGCTGGGGTCCTGATACGCGATGAGCGGCACCGGGTCGTCGGGGCCGAGCTCGGTCTTGTCCAACCCCATCCACACCAGATCGTCGCTGCTCACGCGGTCGCCCTCCTGCGACCCCGCCATCTGCTTGATGAAGATGAGGTCGAGCTGGCCGGCCTTGAGCCGGCGGTGCAGCGGCGTGGACTGGCTCACCGTGAGCTCGAGGTTGATCTGCGGATACGCCTGCCGGAAGTCCCGCAGGATGCTCGGCAACTGGGTTATCGCCAGGTCGTCGGCAGCGCCGAACCTCAGCCGGCCTCGCATCGCCGTTCCACTGAAGTAGCTGTCGGCCGCAGCATGCGCGGCGAGGATGCTGCGAGCGAAGCCCGCCATCGCGTCGCCGTTGTCGGTCAGCCGCACCTGACGCGTGTCCCTGTCGACCAGCACCCGCCCCGCGGCCTTCTCGAGCCTCGCGACGTGCTGGCTCACGGTGGGCTGACTGAGCCGCAGCCGCTCCGCCGCCCTGGTGAAGCTGCCGGTCTCGGCGACGGCCAGGAACGTCGCGAGCAGGTCAGGATCGAACATGCACGCAGCATACATTCGAAAACGCAATGGGAGTTATAGGTGCGATTATTGGGGGGAATGAGCGGCGGTTCGTTAGCGTTGAAGAACACGTTCCTTCAGCCATTCCGTACGAAAAGCGCCGTGACAGCCACCTCCGAAACGCCAGCAGCCGAAAGCCTCCTCACCGAGCCCGTACCCGTTCTGGAGCGGCGCCCCCCGTGGCGCGACACCTTCTCCTCGCTGCGCGTTCCGAACTACCGCCTGTACGCCGGTGCTCAGGTCATCGCTACCACGGCGCTCGGCATGCAGCGTGTCGCCCAGGACTGGCTCGTGCTCCAGCTCTCCGGAAGCGTCGCCGCCGTCGGCGTCACGGTGGCCATGCAGTTCGCTCCGATGCTCATCTTCGGCCTGCTCGGCGGCGTGATCGCCGATCGCTATTCGAAGCGCATCCTCCTGATGCTGACGCAGTCGACGGCAGCACTGCTGGCCGGCATCCTGGCCACGCTCATCCTGACCGGCACCGTTCAGGTGTGGCACATCTGGGCGCTCGCCTTCATCGGCGGATTCGTGACGGTCGTCGACAACCCGGCGCGACAGGTCTTCGTGAACGAGATCGTCGGGCCGAAGCTGCTCCGCAACGCGATCAGCCTGAACTCGTCGACGTTCCAGCTGGGAGCTCTCATCGGCCCAGCGGTCGGGGGCATCGCGATCAGCGCGGTGGGCAGCGGCTGGGCGTTCGTGATCAATGCCTGCGCATGTCTCGTCGTGGTCACGGCGCTCGGCATGATGAACACGAAGACGCTCCTGCCCTCACCCGTCACGCCGCGCGGCAAGGGACAGCTGGCCGAAGGGCTGCGCTACGCGGCAGGCAAACCGGCCATCCTCTTCACGATCATCACGCTCGGTGCCGTCGCGATGTTCGCGTACACCATGCCCGTGCTGCTTGCCGCGTATGCCAACGACGTCTACAAGGTGGGCTCGGCCGGCTACGGCTTCTTCAACGCGCTCGTCGCGGTCGGTGCGCTCACCGGTGCGGTGCTCTCCACTCGCCGCATGGGCGTGAGTCTGCGCCTCGTGATCGCCGGCGCCGTCGTGCTCGGCGTCGTGCAGGCATCCGCTGCGCTCTCCCCGGACATCGTGATGTTCGCCGTGCTCATGGCGCTCAGCGGGGCGGCGAGCCTGCTGTTCCTCACGAGCGCGAACTCGCTCGTGCAGATGTCGACGAACCTGGGCATCCGGGGTCGCGTGATGGCGCTCTACATCCTGGTTCAGCTCGGGGGGCAGGCTCTGGGCGGTCCGGTGATGGGGTGGATCGTGGAAAGCTTCGGACCCGCGTGGGGACTCGCGGTCTCAGGCCTCGTCCCGCTTCTGACCGCCGTCGTCCTCGGCTTGCTGATCATGCGGCGCTCGCGCCTGCGCATCGCCCTGAGGCGCGGTGGACGTCTCCCGGCGCTCGCATTCGTCCCGCGCGACTGATCGGACCCGACCGCCTCGCACGGTCCGCGCGCCAGCATCGGCTCTCCGCGAAGGCCTTTCCGGGATGTGCGCCGGCGTCGGAGCCACCGGCCGGCGAGCGTGGCATCCACCGGCGCCGACCACCCCCGGCGCTCCCCTAACCTGGACTCATGACCCCGCCCCTCGCTCTCGCCGTCGACTTCGGCGGCACCAAAGTCGAGTCAGCCCTCGTCACCGCCGAAGGCGAGGTGGTGCCGGAGTCGAGGCACCGCGCACCGACGGGCCGCGACGCGACGAGCGAGCAGCTGCAGGCATCCGTTCGCGAGGTGATGGAGGCGGCGCTGTCCGGGCTGGATGGCGGCCTCGTCGGCGTCGGCATCGGATGCGCCGGCCCCATCGACAGGGCACGCGGCCTCGTGTCTCCGCTCAACGTTCCGGCATGGCGGGACTTCGACCTGCGGTCGTTCGCGGAGTCGGTGCTCGCCGACAACGAGCTCGACACGCAGGTGACGCTCGAGATGGACGGCGTCGCGATCACGATGGCGGAGCACTGGGTTGGGGCCGCCCAGAACGTCGACAACGTCATGGGCATGGTCGTCTCGACGGGCATCGGCGGCGGCCTCATCGTCGGTGGCCGCGTCATCACCGGCCCGACGGGCAACGCCGGACACATCGGCCACATCGAGGTGGCCGGGTTCGAAGGCGAGGACACGTTCGGCAAGGCGACATCGCTCGAGGCGATCGCGAGCGGTCCGCACACCGTGGCGTGGGCGCGCAGGCAGGGCTTCACGGGAGCGACGGGTGAAGACCTCTCGGCCGCCTACGCGGCAGGGGATCCGGTTGCGCGCGCTGCCATCGAGCGAACCGGTCACGCCGTCGGACAGGCGATCTCCAGTGCCACGGCACTTCTCGACCTCGAGCTCGTGGCCATCGGCGGCGGATTCTCGCAGGCCACGCCCGACCTCTTCGACGTCATCAACGAGACGGTCGCTCAGCACTACTTCGGGTTCGTGCGCAAGGTGCGCGTTGTCCCCTCCGGGCTCTCCGGAGAAGGCCCGCTCATCGGGGCGGCAGCGCTCGTGCATCGCGCGGAGTTGCTGCCGCCGCGATAACGCCGCGCGAGGCGGTCAGTCTGCTCCAGTGCCCGACGCGACCGACCTCGCATGCCGGGAGGCGACATGGTCCTCGAGCGTGCCGGGGCGCGCGATCACGACTCCCGCGAAGGCGACGGCCGCTGCTGTGGCGAGTAGGAACACGAGCGGCCACAGCCATCCGTCGGTCGCATCGTGCAACAGGCCGAAGACGAGCGGGCCGAGCGCGCCCAGCACGTAGCCGAGCCCCTGCGTGAAGCCGCTCAGCGCGACGGCGCCTTCGTGCGTGCTCGTGCGCAGATTGATGAGCACGAGGCACAGCGGGAACAGCAGCGGGCCGAGCCCGGCCAGCGCCACCCACAGCCAGGTCGCCTGGGCCGGCCAGAGCAGCAGGCCGAGGTATCCGACGACGAAGAACGCCACGCCGAGGTAGACCAGCACACCGACGTTGCGCATCCGCGTGGCGAGCACGGGGATGAGCAGTCCCGCCGGTATTCCCATGGCGGAATACAGCGAGAGCAGGGCGCCGGCCTGAACCGGATCGCTGCCCGCTGTATCGTGCAGCAGTTCGGGGAGCCACGCGAACATGGCGTACGCGTTGAGCGACGAGGCGGCGAACGTGACCGCCATCGCCCACGACAGCGGCACGTGCCACACCCTGCCCAGTGCCGCTCCGCTCGCCTCCTCGACCACAGCGTCGAC
>Ga0164242_10008659_pt1 | contig 11028 bp, 4 predicted proteins | sample OricomgcompostMG_FD_108783 | JGI IMG/M metagenome (GOLD analysis project Ga0164242, IMG submission 108783) | Miracle-Growth compost microbial communities from Emeryville, California, USA - Original compost - Miracle growth compost (MG) ...
CGCCCGCCGGGATCGGTCTTGCCGGCCAGCACATCGGCGACCGCCAGCCCGCCCGACTGGCCGGGATACCAGGCCTCGACGATCGCGGCGGCGTTCTGTTTCGCCCAGGCAAGGTCGATCGGGCTGCCGTTCATCGCCACGACGATCAGCGGCTTGCCGGTCGCCTTGGCCTGCTTGAGCAGTTCGATCTGATCGGCCGGCAGGTCCAGCGTCGTCTTGTCGCCGTCTGCGAAGCCCGGCAGCTTGAGCCCCGTCTCCTCGGATTCGAGGTCGGAAGTCAGGCCGACCACCGCGACCAGCACGTCGGCCGTGGCGGCGGCGCGGTCGAGATCGGCCTCGGGCGTGGTCGAAATCCGCTTCCACGCCAGATCGACGCCGCCGGTCGCATCGACCGTGATCGGATAGCGATGGCCGCGCTCCAGCGTCACCGTCTTCATCGTCGGCAGGGCGTTCCAGCGCGCGGTGCGGCGATCGACCAGCGGCTTGCCGTCGAACTGCATCGTGCCGCCGGTGCCCGACAGGCCCAGCCGATAAGTGCCGGTCTCCTTCGGCACCAGGAAGCCGGTCCAGACGGTGCGGTGATGATGGTTCACCTTGGCGAGATCGAGGTCGCGCTGGCCGACATCGGGCTCGATGCGGGTGACCACCGGCTTGTCCTGATAACGGATTGCGGCGAGTTGCTCAGCCATGTCGCCGGGCTGGAACTCGGCGGGCGGCGGCGTCACCGGATTGTAATAGCGGGCGAGCAACCCTGGCTTGCCGTCGGGGGTTTGCAGCACGCTGGTCGGGACGCGGTCGCCGTCGGTCACCGATGGGCCGAACGGCACCAGCGTCACCCGTTCGGCCGAGAGCACGCGGTTCAGCCCGTCGAGCACCGAGATCGGCGTGCCGCTGAGCGGCGAGGAGTAATTGCCGCGCAGCACGCGCGTGGCGTCGCCCAGCGGGCCGATCACCGCGACCTTGACGCCCGGCTTCAAGGGCAGGACGCCGTCGTTCTTGAGCAGGACGAGGCTCTTTTCCGCCGCCTCGAGTGCCAGCGCGGCATTGGCCGGGCTGCCCACCGCCGACGGCGGCACCGCCGGCGCGGTGTTCGCCAGCCCGGCGAGATCGCCGGTGCGGTAGCGCGCGGCGAACAGCCGCACCAGCGCGCGGTCGATATCCTTTTCCGAGATCAGCCCGCGTTCCAGCGCCTCGCGGTAGCGATCGGTCAGCCCGGCGGTGTCGGACAGCGTTCCTGTATTGCATTCGTTATCGACCCCCGCGTGCATCGCCGCGGCGACCGCGGCGGCGCCATCGGGGGCGTAATGGTGCGTGTCGCTGATGTCCTTCACCGCGTCGCAATCGGATACGACATAGCCGCCGAACTCCCAGGCGCCGCGCAGATAATGCTTGAGCAGCAGGTCGTTGGCGCAGGCGGGCTGGCCGTCGATCCGATTGTAGGCACACATGATCGAGCCGGCCTTGGCCTCGGTGATCGCGGCACGAAAGGCGGGGAGATAGGTATCGACGAGGTCGTGTTTCGACACGAACACGTTGGCGACGTGGCGGGTTGATTCGGGGCCGCTATGGACGTCGAAATGCTTGGGCGTGGCGATCACCTCCGGCCGCTCGGGATTCGGCCCCTGCATCCCCTCGACGAAGGCGACGCCCATCCGCGCGGTGAGGAACGGATCCTCGCCATAGGTTTCCTGGCCGCGACCCCAACGCGGATCGCGGAAGATGTTGAGGTTGGGCGACCAGGTGTCGAGCCCGGTGCCGATCCGGCCGTAGCGCCCCGTCTCGCGCGCCAGCGTGTGCAGGCCGCGCACCTCGCTGCTGATCGCGCCGGCGACCTGCTTGACCAGCGGCGCGTCGAAGGTGGCGCCGAGCCCGATCGGCTCGGGGAAGTTGGTGGTCGGCAGCGTGCCGAGCGCGCCGTGCAGCGATTCGGTCCACCAATTGTAGCGGGGGATGCCGAGTCGCGGGATCGCGGGCGCGACGTTGAGCAGTTGCGGCAGCTTTTCGTCGAGCGTCATCCGCGCCACCAGCGCTTCGGCCTTCGTGGTGGCCGCGTCGGGAGCGGCCTGCGCCGGCGGCGAGGGATCCTGCGCCAACGCCGGCCGCGCCATGATCGCCAGAGCCGTTGCGGCCGACGCCGCCCCCCAGAGGACCTTCCCCCTCATCTGCATCTCTCCCTGATTATGTCAGACATTATTTAGCTTGGATAGCCTGGTAGCGCTATCGTGTAAGAATTTGAAGCGCCGCTCGATGATTGTACGACAAATTATTGCGTCGGATCAGCGAAGGTAAGCGATATCACGTCGTGGCGGGCGAGAGGCAGGAGCGATAGTTATGATCCACCGTCGAGGCTTCTGCGGAATGCTCGCGGGCGGCGCGGCCAGCCGGTGGGTTGGCGGCAGGATGGCGACGGATCCCATATCGCACCGCCCGACCACGACCGCAGATCGATCACGCAGCGGCGTTCAAGGTTCACCTCGCCAGATGATCGAAGTGCGCCTCACCCGCCGCGCAGCAATTGCATGACCATTGCTCGGATCCGGCCGTAATTGCCGCTGCGCAAGGGGCCCAGGATGCCGTGCCGCTCCGCCGGAAGATGGGCGAGCGGATGGCCAAGCGAGCGGAACACATAATGGTCGAAGAACGCCCGCCAGGCAGCCCGTTCGGCATCCGGGCGCTCGGCGATCGCGATCATTGCGAGCATCATCGCGGTGAAGGGAGAATCGGGCCCAGCGGCGAAGCCGTCCCACCAGAAATTGACCATCAGATTGGCGCGATCGGTCGCTTCGACCTGATGCCACCACAGCTTCGGCAGATAGAGCGCGTCCCCTGGCGCCAGCGTGACGGCGAGTGCGCGCTCCCGAACCGCGGCAAAGCGCGGGAAGCGCGGATCGCCAGGCACGCTGCCGACCGCGAGGCTGACCGGCTGCCCCGCCATCGTGTGGTCGATCGGCCCGACGTAGAGGTCGGCAATCGAATCGGGCGGAAAGAGCGTGAAGCGGCGCGGGCCCGCGACAACGCACGCGAGATTGTCGAACGTGTCGAAGTGGCAAGCGACATTGGAAGCGTTGCCGATCCACACCCGCGGTTCGACAGCAGGATCGATGACCCGCGCGCGGTTCTCAGCGGAAAAGCCCGGAAGGAAGGTGTTGGCGGGAAGCGAACCGATATAAATGGTCGGCGCCGTATCATCGTCGCGCGCGGCAGTGATCCGATCGAGCGCCTGAGCGAGCGTCAGCGTCTCACGGTCGAAATTGAAGCCGTCGGGCTGCTCGCCGTAATGGTATTTGCCCGCAATCGCGCGCGAGCCGACGAACGCTTGGGCGGTGGCCCCGATGTCGAAGCGCGCCAGATAGCGGGCGAGCGCTTCCCATGATTCAACCGCTGCCGCGCGCACCGGCCAATCGGCGCATAATCCGCGCAAGATCACCGGCTGGCAAGGCTCGGCAATATTGCGCCGAAAGCTAGTCGCATCGACGATTGCAGCGGCATCGACCTCTCGGGGCGAACCGCCCGACACGCTAGGCCGCCGCGGCCAATGCGCGATTGCGTCGTGCCGCCAGCGCGCCGACCTGCTTGAGCGATCCGATCATCGTATAGGCAAGCTGCAGCCATCCTTTGCGGAATAGCGCCAGCGCATCGTCGTCGCCCAGATCGTGCACCGCGTCGAGACTCACTGTATAGACGCCGGCAAGGTTGATCCGCTCGCCATCATCGAAACGGAGCGTGATGTCGATCGGCTCGATCAGCTTCAACGCCATCAGCGCGTCAATGAAGGCATCGGTCTCCTCGAGGCCGCGCTTGAACTGACCTAGGCTGTGCTGCACCTGGCGGAGCCGCTGCCCGGGTGCACCGTCGGCCTCGAACATCGGTTCGCCCGACGCGAAACGCGGGTTGTCGAGATCGATGGCCACGCTGTCGTCGACAATGAAAAAGCCTTCGCGGATCGCATCGAGAGGGCAAAAGCCTGCTGCGAGAGCATCACCCTCACTCAGCAGATTTTCGCCGATCTTGAAGCCCAGCATCGCCCCTGCATAGAACCGGCCATTGTCCGGATTCTTCGAGAAGATCACCGGGCAATGCGCCGCCGCCGTTGCGAATTCCGCCGTGACGATCTGGATGAAGTGCCGGGCGCCGATCCTCGGCGAGTCGAGCCGCAGGGCCCGATGTTGGCCGCTGCTCAGGATTTCGATCCTCGACATCTCGTCCCCCAGCACATCGATGGCGCTGCGCCATTGGTAGCGGCCCGCGACGACAAGGCCAAGGTCGTTCCTCCGCCGCTCAAATATACTCTGACAAATAAATCTTGATAGCGCTACCGCAATTCTCTATGCTGTTCTCGCAAAGAGGATCGAAACAGGTCTGACTTCAGGGGAGTCGATGCATCGCGCATAGAATCGACGCGCGGCAATAGGGCAAAAAATTGCCGCCTTGGGTCAAGAATAGCGATTCGCCCGCACAAAGCGGGCCGGCCGGGACGACAAAGGGGAGAGGTGATGAATAGCGATATCAGATTCGTGCGTAAGGCAAGCGGCAAGAAGTCGGGCAATATCGCCGCCGTACCGCTAGCTAGTGCTTCGAGCTTGCTCGCTCTTGCCGTCGCTACCGCGCCGGCATCCGCGGCGACGCTTCCTCAGGGCGGCGTCGTCGCGACCGTCATGGCATCCACACTGCCGCAGGGGCAGAGTACGGACAGCCAGACAGGGAATGCGACGGACAACCCGACGCAGACTACCCCGCCCGCCGCGAGTCAACAGGACCAGGCGAGCGATATCATCGTCACCGGCATCATCGGATCGCTGCAGCGCAACCTGAACGCGAAGCGGGAGGCGCCCGGTGTGGTTGACATGATCTCGTCGGAAGACATCGGCAAATTCCCGGATTCCAACGTCGCCGCGTCGCTTCAGCGCTTGCCGGGCGTTTCGATCCAGCGCAGCGGCCCGCGGGGCGAAGCGACGGGCATCACCGTTCGCGGCTTCGGCGGCGACTTCAACACGACGCTGATCGACGGCCGTCAGATCTCGACTGCGACGGGCGGACGCTCGATCGACTTCTCCACGGTCGGCTCGGAATTCGTCGGCAGCCTCGAAGTGCTCAAGACGCCCGACGTCTCACTGTCGTCGAGTTCGATCGGCGCCACGCTCAACATCGCCTATCCCAAGCCGATGGATCGGCCCGGGTTCCACGCAGCGGTTTCCGCGGCGGGGTCGATGCAGGGCTATGCCGGCAAGATCACCCCGGTGGTCGGCGCGCTGGTCAGTGACACATTCGCCAACGATACGCTTGGCGTGCTGGCAGACGTCATCTACACCCGCCACGACACGCGGACGAACAACGTCTACGTCCATGGCTGGCCGGGCGGTCATTATGCCCCCTGCCAACTCGCCGGCAGCACGGCGACGACCTGTTCGCCGACCAGCGACCCGAACAATGCCGCATACGCCGATCCAAACAACCGGCAGACGGTTGTCGGCTGGTTCGAGCAGCAATATGGCGCTCAGCAATCCTATACGCGCGACGAGCGCGTCGATGCGCGCCTGGCGCTGCAATGGCGGCCGGCCGACAACCTGCTGCTGACGGTCGACGACAATTATTCGAACCAGAAGATCCGCACCGACACGTTCGGCTTCGGCATCTGGTTCAACCAAGGCAGCCTGCGCAATGTCGTGCTCGACAAGAACGGCACGACGACCGATTTCACGCAAGCGAACTCGCAGACCGACTTCACCGCGGCGACGGACCAATCCTATCTGCGTACCAACCAGGTCGGCCTCAATGCCAAATGGGATGTCGGCGAGCATCTGCACATCGAGGCGGACGGCGCCTATTCCAAGAGCCAGCTCGATCCTGACGGCCGCAACAGCACGACCGACGCCGACGTCGGCTATGGCTATTCGATCGGGCCGTCACTGGGCATCAAGATCAACGGTGACAGCAGCAATACGATTCCGGTTTTGCACGACTATGGCGTGAACGGCGACCCGTCGCGCTGGAGCGATGAGTCGGTGATCGGTTCCCATGTCGCCGTCGACCAGGCGCCGCGGAACACCGACAAGCTCAAGCAGGCGCGGCTCAGCGCCGAATGGAAGCAGGACGACTTCTCGATCAAGATCGGCGGCTCTTATGTCGACGATTCGTTCCACTTCCAGATGTCGGACACCTTCACCAACAACTTCTGGCAAGCCTATGCCGGCTATGGTCCGGCATCGGGGACCAGCGGCGGTGTCGCGCTGCCTTCGAGCCTGTTCCACGGCAAGGTCAGCACGGCGGATTTCATCCCCGGCTTCTCGGGTGCGCTGCCGCCCGATCTGATCCGGCTGTCGGGACCGGAATATCAGGCATATCTGGAGAGCCTCGGCGATCCTTACGCAAAGAATATTCCTGGATTTAACTATCCTTCCGCAACCGATACCGGGAATGGATTAAACAACTTCCATGGCGTGTTTAGTAATCAACTCAGTCCGAGCAGCATCCAGTTCATTACGGAAAAGACATGGTCGGCTTATGTCCGGACCAACTATGAGACTGACGTTGGAGGAATGAAGTTTCATTTGAATGCCGGAGCGCGCGAGGAAATCACGCACGTGACATCGAGCGGCGTTGGCCAGATACCAACGAGTATTACCCAAAGCACGACCGATAAAACTTTGCTGACGGTCGCGTTCGATCCAGACGTCCAAAACATCACCACCGAAAGCAATTACTCTTATCTCTTGCCCAGTCTCGATATGAAGCTGGATATCACGCCCAATTTCGACATCCGCTTTGATGCATCTCGAACGCTGACACGTCCGGCGCTCAACTTGCTCAATCCTGTGTTGTCGATCGGCAGCGGCCAGCGCGTCGGCGCGTTGACAGCGAGCGGGGGCAATCCAAAGCTCAAGCCTTACCTGGCGGACAATTTCGATTTCGCTGGCGAATGGTTCTACGCCCGCAACTCGTATGCAGCGGTCGATTTCTTCATCAAAAACGTCAGCAACTTTATCGTTCAAGGCACTCAGCGCCAGACGATCGACGGTTTGGTCGATCCGAGCACTGGTGCGCTGGCGCAATTTTCCGTGTCGCAACGGGTCAACGGCCCCAAGGCGACTGTCCGCGGTGTCGAAATTGCCTGGCAGCAGGTGTTCGGCAACAGCGGCTTCGGCTTCAATGCCAACGCGACGTTCGTCGATACCAACAAGCCGTATGACAACACGGACATCAGCCAGAGCGGCTTTGCCGTCACCGGCCTCGCCAATTCGGCGAACTTCGTCGGCTTCTACGACAAGAACGGCCTGGAGGTGCGCGCGGCGGTCAACTGGCGCGACGAATATCTGCTCCAGTTCGGCCAGGTGCAGAACACCGGCGCGTTCGGTTCGGAGCCGACGTTCGTCAACGCCAGCACGCAAGTCGATTTCAGCACGAGCTACCAGCTCACGCATGACATCAACGTGTTCTTCGACATGACCAACGTCTTCAACGCGACGCAGAGCACACATGGTCGATTCAAGAACCAGTTGCTTGACGTTTATGCTTACGGTCGCCGGATCACCGCGGGCGTCCGACTGCACTTCTGATATCCCCTGGGCCGGGGCTGTCGTGTGGTTGACAGCCCCGGCTTTTTATCATTGCTCGACGCTATGGCACATCCGGTTCGCAATATCGTGATCGTCGGTGGCGGGACCGCCGGCTGGCTCACCGCGGGCCTGATCGCTGCCAGGCATCACAGCCGAATGCCGGCGGGTTTCACGGTGACGTTGGTCGAATCCCCCACCACGCCAATCATCGGCGTCGGCGAAGGAACTTGGCCGACCTTACGCACGACGCTCGCCAGCATCGGCGTCACCGAAACCGATTTCATCCGTGAGTGCGATGCCGCATTCAAGCAGGGCGCGCGCTTCGCCGGTTGGACCACCGGTACCGCCGACGATGCTTATTACCATCCCCTGATGCTCCCCCAGAGCTTTCATCAGGTAAATCTCGCACCGCACTGGCTCGCCGCCGGTAGCCGTCGCAGCTTCTGCGACTCGGTCAGCCCTCAGGGTCGGCTGTGCGACGACGGGCTGGCCCCCAAAACGATCGCGACGCCTGAATATGACGCGGTGGCGAATTATGCCTATCACCTGGATGCCGGCAAGCTCGGCGCCTTCCTGCAGAGGCATTGCTGCGAAAAGCTCGGCGTCCGTCATGTCCGCGCCGACGTTCGCCACGCAACGATGGGCGAGGACGGCGACATAGAAAGCATCGTCACCGATCAGGCTGGCGCGATCGAAGGCGATCTGTTCGTCGACTGCACCGGCTTTCGAGCGCTGTTGCTCGGCGATACGCTAGGCGTGCCGTTCCGCGACTGCAGCGACGTGCTGTTCTGCGACAGAGCGCTGGCGGTCCACCTTCCTTATGAGAGCGAGAGCAGTCCGATCGCCTCACAAACCATTTCGACGGCGCAGTCGGCAGGATGGATCTGGGACGTGGGCCTGCCGACACGGCGCGGCATCGGCCATGTCTATTCGAGCAGCCACATTTCGGATGAGGCCGCAGAGCGCGAGCTGCGCGCCTATCTCGGCCCGGCAGGCGCGAACCTGCCGCTGCGCCAGCTGAAAATCCGCTCCGGCTATCGCGAGACCTTCTGGAAGCGCAATTGCGTCGCCGTCGGGTTATCAGCGGGATTCCTCGAACCGCTCGAATCCTCCTCGATCGTGCTGATCGAACTGTCGGCCAAGCTGATCGCCGAGCAGATGCCCGCTTGCCGCGAGGTGATGGACGTGATCGCTTCGCGCTTCAATGCGACCACGCACTATCGCTGGGGCAGGATCATCGACTTCCTCAAGCTGCACTATGTGCTGACCAAGCGCACCGATACCGCCTTCTGGCGCGACAACGTGCTGCCCGAGACGATTCCCGATCGCCTCCGCGAACTGCTGTTGCTCTGGCAATATCAATCGCCCTGGTTCCACGACGAGTTCGATCGCGTCGAGGAAGTCTTTCCGGCTGCCAGCTATCAATATGTGCTTTACGGCATGGGGTTCCGCACCGAGGTGGAACCGGCGGCGCTGGCGGGCGATGCCCGGCTTGCCGAGCGCGCAATGCGCGAAAACGCCACCCAGACCGAACGACTGCGCGCCGGCCTCCCCCGTCATCGCGACCTGATCCGCAAGATTCACGAGCATGGATTGCAGCCGGTTTGAACCGGCGCTGCCGACTCAGCTTCCGGTGCTGACGGCAATGTCGAACGGACTTGCCGGAAGGCGCGATCCGTCGGTCAGCGTGCAGATCGGGCTGTCGCCCCAGCAATAGCGCACGCGCACCGGCCGGCCGGCAAAGCCGTGTGCATCGAGCGTCACCGCGTCGATGCCGGTGATATGGGCGTCGGCGAAGCGGCACGATCCCCGCGCGGCGCCGCACAGCTCGAAGGCGGTCGGGCTGCCGCTATAGGACGCGAGGGAATCGGTGACGCCGCCGAAGCGCACGCGCACCGTCCGACCGTCGAGATCGGCGCCGACCGGGCGCGGGCCGGCGGGTGTCGTTTCGCCGAACGCAACCCGCCGCACCGCCTGTGCCAATCGCGCGCCAACCGCCTGCTTGTGCGTCGGGTGGATGCTGTCGGGATCGCCAATGTCGATCGTCACGATATAATCGGCATGAGCATCGGCGTTGGCGGCGCGGCGTTGTGCCTCACGAATGTCGGCGAAGGTCGATTCGACTGGCCGGGTCGCCCGCAGGCCGTAATCGGGGAGCTGAACGATGGCGAACGGCAGGCCGGCGCCGAACTGGCGGCGCCAGTCAGCCATCATCGCGGTCAGCGTCGCCTGATAACGCGGCGCGAAGCGGATGTCCGATTCACCCTGATACCAGAGCGCCGCCCTGAAAGCGTAGGGCCCGATCGGCGCGACCATCCCGTTGGCGATCACCGAAACGCCATGCGCCGGCCCCCATGGTAGCTGCGGCGCGGTCGCGTCGGCGGGCATCTCGGCGTAGCGCCACGGCTGCGACAACGGCACGGCGCTGCCGTTCGCGAAGCGGATGGCGCGTGTATCGGCGGGACCGTTCAGCCCGCAATAGCGCCAGCTGCAGAAGATATTGGTGACAATCGTATTGGCGCCGGCGTGCAGCACGCCCGGCGGGATGACGTGCCGGGCATCGTGCGACCAGGACGTGCCGCCGACGCCATGCCCGTTGACCCAGCTTTCGTCCTCCTCATTGACTGCGCCGAGATCGAGAATCGCCGGCTGCTTTGCCTGCGCCGCCGACAATATCACACGCGTCCGCAGCCACATCTGTCCGACAAACCCATCGGGCGACGAGCCGGTCCATAGCGCCCACGGGCCAAGATTCGCCGGCGCGACCGCCCATCGCCTGTCGTCATACGAGGGTTGCCATGGCGCCGCGCCGGCAATCCCCAGGCCGCGCCACCACGCCTCCCATGTCGCGTCCCAACCGCGTGCGGCAGCCGTGGGATCGCTGCGATAGCGGTCGAGCAGGTCGAGTGCGCGCGTCTCCAGTCCGGCCGATCGCAGTCCCGGCTCACCGACCCACGCCCTGATCCTGCTGCCGCCCCATGCGGCGACCACGATTCCCAGCGGGGCGTGCGTGTGCGCGCGCAGATCGCGCGCGAAGAAATAGCAACTCGCCGAAAGATCGCCCGCCGTCTCCGGTGTGACCGGCCGCCACGCGACGGGGTCGGCGAAGCGCGCAAGCGGCGTCGCGCTGGCATGAGTCGGGATCGTCATTGCGCGAAGACCCGGATCATTCGCGGCGGCGATCTCCTCGCTGGCATTGTCGGCGCCCTTGACCGGGAACTGCATGTTGGACTGGCCGCCGCACAGGAACACGTCGCCGACCATCACGTCGTGGACCTGTTCGGAGGCCCCGCCAGCGATCGCCGCAGTCAGTGTATAGGGGCCACCCGCCGCCATGGGCGGAAGCTGCGTCCTCCACTTGCCGTCGGGTCCGGCGACAGCCTGGGCGGCCTTACCATCGATGCCGACCGTTATCCGGCTGCCCGCTGGCGCCGCACCATAGACCGGGATCGGCCGTCCGCGCTGCAGCACGGCG
>Ga0164242_10008660_pt1 | contig 11025 bp, 12 predicted proteins | sample OricomgcompostMG_FD_108783 | JGI IMG/M metagenome (GOLD analysis project Ga0164242, IMG submission 108783) | Miracle-Growth compost microbial communities from Emeryville, California, USA - Original compost - Miracle growth compost (MG) ...
GCTCCACTTGCAGAGCGAGGCGCTTCAGGATCTCGTCCAAAATGCCGCCTTCCTCGCCGGCCCGCACCATGTTCACAAAAACGTCGTCGAACACACCGGGGAACTTGGCAAAGGCGTCGGCCAGCTGGGTGCCGTTTTCGACATCGCGGGTGACTTTGCCTAGTACCTCGCGAAAATACGGACTGCTCGGACTTTCCTGCAGGGTGGAAAGCCCTCGGGCCAGCGGCACGCCGGCGGAAATCATGGTGGATAACTGCCGTACGAAAATGACCATGTCCTGGGTTTTGACTTTCTTGCCGAAGTTGCCGAGATTAAGGTTGCCGCCGCCGTTCTTGCCCGCAGCTTTCACGACCAAAGGATGCAGACCTTGGCGGGATAGGGCAGCTACAGCAGTGCTGCGGTCGGTCGCCTCTAGGCTGCCAGTGATGTTCGATCCATCGGCCCGGATTGCTTTGTAAGTGAATTGCATGGTTTTTGCTTAACTTTCTGCGGTGACGCGCAAAATTTCCTCGATGGTGGTCAAGCCGCGCAGGGCTTTGACGAGGCCGTCGGTCTGCATGGTAACCATACCCTGGCTCACGGCCAGCTCTTCAATTTTGTCGCTCGGCGCGGTGCCGATGATGAGCTGCTGGACGGCTTGGCTGTTATCGAGGACTTCGTAAATGCCCATCCGGCCGCGGTAGCCGCTGTGGCTGCAATTGTCGCAACCGCCGTCATGTGCCTTCCACAACTTGGTGATGGTTTTTTCGCTGGTGGACAACTCAGCGCTGGAGGCCTTATTGATTTTGCTGGTCTGCTTGGCGCCGATGCCAGCCGCCAGTGCTTCACTTTCCAGTTTGTGTAGCCTGGAGACGGCCTCGGTGGTCTGTAATTTGAAAGCTTTGGCGATTTGGTTCAGGCTGGCCTCGTCCGGGGTAACGGCCTCGCGGCAGTCGGGACAGAGCTTGCGCACCAGCCGCTGGCCGATGACGATACGCACGGTGCTCGCGATGAGGAACGGCTCGATGTTCATATCCAGCAGCCGTGGCAGACAGGTGCTGGCATTGTTGGTGTGCAGAGTAGAGAAGACCAAGTGGCCGGTCAGCGCGGCCTGCACGGCCAGGTCAGCTGTTTCGCCGTCACGAATCTCCCCGACCATGATGATGTTGGGGTCTTGGCGCAGCAGGGCGCGTAAGCCGCTAGTAAAGGTCATGCCAGCTGCCGGATTGACTTGGGTCTGGTTGGCGCCGACCACTCGGTATTCCACCGGGTCTTCAACGGTGCTGATATTGACGCCGGGATTGTTGAGCATGCTGAGTACACTGAACAGACTGGTGGATTTGCCGGAACCGGTCGGCCCGGTCACTAACACCATGCCGTGCGGTTGGACGATGGCGTGCTGCACGGCGCTCAGGGCAGCGCCCCAGTAGCCGAGTTCTTCCAGGGTGGCTGGTTTGCTCGATTCGTCCAAGATGCGCATTACCACTTTCTCGCCGTCCACGATGGGCAGGGTGGAGACACGCAGGGCGTAAATGTGGCCATTGACTGACATCTTGAAGCGGCCGTCCTGTGGGGCGCGGTGCTCGTCAATTTTTAGGTTGGCCAAGATTTTGATGCGGGAAATCAGTGAATTCAGCACTTTGCGGGGCAATTTGTTGGCCTCGCGCAGGATGCCATCCACGCGGTAGCGGACCAATACGAAATTTTCCCGGGGTTCGATGTGTACATCGCTGGCACCGGCCCGGACGCCGTAGTCGATGATCAGATTGACGGTCTGGGCAATGGGCGAGTCTTCGGCCACGTCCTGCTCGTTTACGGCGTCTTCTTCCAGATCTTTGGTTTCAATGGGAATAACTTTGGCTAGCTCAGTGCTGACATTGCTGTCGTTGTACTGGTCCAGGGCGGCGCTGATGATACTGCTGGTGGTGATGTGCACGCGCACCGGTTGTCCGAGCTGCTTCTGTAGGAAGCTGATGGCCGGCACGTCATCTGGATCTTCCGTGGCCACAAACACCACGCCGTCTTCGTCGACGTCAAAAGCCACTGCTCGGTACTGTTTAGCAATGCGCTCCGGAATGAGTTTCAGGATGTCCTTATGCAGCTCCTTGGGGTTGAGCTCTACGAACGGCACGTCGATCTCGGTGGCGTACAGGCGGGTTAGCTCCTTTTCGCTCAGCGTGTTGGTGGCCACCACCACGTCTTGGAGCGGTTTCTTGTCGTTTTTTTCTTGTTCGCGGAGGTTTTTCAGCTGTTCTTCGCTGAATTTGCCGGTGCTCGCGAGCAGCTTCTCCACCAAGTTATCTGATACGCGCATAGTTGCCCTACAGTATATATTGAAAACCACAAGCAGCATATAGCTCGACGCGCTCGTTGTAATTTTGTAAGGTCCGTCCTTTGTGGTGTAATAAAGGCATGCCGAGTCGCAATGTGCTGAAACAAGACGTCGCTGAAAGCTACTACCACGTGTACTTTCGCGGGGGTAATCGTTCGCGGCTGTTCCGCGATGCGGCCGATTATGAATACTTGCTCAAGCTGTTTGCCCGCTACCTGTCTCTGGCTGAGGCCAAGAATACGGCAGGAATTTCCTACCCCAACTACTACTATAAGCTGGAGCTGTCGGCGTTCTGTCTGATGCCCAATCACGTCCACCTGCTGGTGTATCAGCGCCAACAAGGGGCGATGAGCGAGTTTATGCGTGGCCTGCTCACTAGCTACAGCATGTATTTCAACCGGAGGTATAAGCGTAGCGGACCGCTCTTCGAGTCGCGCTACAAGGCTTCCTTGATTAACGAGGACGCCTACCTGGAGCATATCAGCCGCTACATTCATCTGAATCCGCGGCAGTGGCGCGAGTATGAGTACTCCAGTCTGCCGTATTATTTGCAACAGGTAACAGATGAGTGGATTATGCCGGGGCGCATTATGGCGTTGTTTGCCGACCCGGCTGAGTACCTAACATTTCTGCGAGACTACGCCCAAACCAAAGAGATTGCTGACATTTTGAAGTACGAGCTTGCCAACGGAAGCGAAGTATAAAAATCGCTTCTAAAGGTCCGTCCTCTAGAACGAGATTTTAACTTGCGCATGAGTGGGTTACGGCAGTATACCTAGGGGTACTAACAATGTGATGCAGGTACCCGGCGAGGGTGCCGTAGACGAAAGGACGTATGGATTATGGCAAAAGCAACGACAGAAAAGGCCGAAGTGGTCGACAAGGCATCGACGACGAACGAAGGTAAGAACAAAGCGCTCGGCCTGGCGCTGGAAACCATTGAGAAGCAGTTCGGCAAGGGCTCGATTATGAAGCTGGGCGAGGCTCACGCCGTCAATGTAGAGTGCACGCCGACAGGCAGCTTAAGCCTGGATCTGGCGCTGGGCGGCGGTATTCCCAAGGGTCGCATCATTGAGATTTACGGTCCGGAAAGCTCCGGTAAGACCACTCTGACCCTGCACGCTATCGCTGAAGTGCAGAAAGCGGGCGGCACGGCGGCCTTTATCGATGCCGAGCACGCTCTCGACCCAGCCTATGCCAAGCGCATCGGTGTGGATGTCGAGAATTTGTTGCTGTCCCAGCCGGACAACGGTGAGCAGGCGCTGGAAATCACCGAGACCTTGGTGCGCAGTAGCGCCGTCGACCTGATTGTGGTCGACTCCGTGGCCGCTCTGGTGCCACGGGCGGAAATCGAGGGCGACATGGGCGACCCGCAAATGGGTCTGCAGGCCCGGTTGATGAGCCAGGCGCTGCGCAAGCTGACTGGTGTGATTAGCCGCAGCAAAACCACAGTCATCTTCATCAACCAGATCCGCATGAAGATCGGCGTCATGTTCGGCAATCCCGAAACGACCACTGGCGGTAACGCCCTGAAGTTTTACGCCAGCGTGCGCATGGATATCCGCCGCATCAGTCAGATCAAAGCTGGCGACAGCGTCATCGGTAACCGGGCCCGCGTAAAAGTGGTGAAGAACAAGATCGCACCGCCGTTCCGCGAGGCCGAATTCGACATTATGTATAATCAAGGCATCAGTACTGCCGGTGACATTCTGGATTTGGCGGTCAAGTACAACATCGTCGACAAGGCGGGTGCCTGGTTTGCCTACGGCTCGGAAAAGATCGGCCAAGGCCGCGAAGCCGCCAAGACGTACCTGCAGGAGAATCCGAAGGTTCAAGCTGAGGTTGCCAAAAAGGTACGCGAAGCTGCCGCAAAGGAATAGACGGTGTCCGACCACTCCACGCTTACCTTCTGCCCCACGCTTGCCGACATACAGGTATATGTGGCGGCAGGAGGGCACTGTGGTCGTTCGCAGGAATCAGCCCAAGACGAGTTCATTACGCTGACCAAAAAAGTGGATACATTAGAAGTAAATAAGCTCCGGAATTGGAGGTAGCTATGCCTGACGCTAACGATACACAGAACGCTGCCCTGTCGGCCTATCAGGAATATGTCAAGCAGGTCATGCGGGATCGGGGCTTTGACGAGGAAAGTGTCAGCCAGAAGTTCATGCTGCTATTGGAGGAAGCTGGCGAGTTCGCTAAAGCAGCCCGTGAAAAAGCTAATCTGGCCCAGGCTACCGACACCTACACTGCGGAACTCGATGACGCGGCTGCCGATGTGTTCGCCATCTTGCTCGACATTTGTAACCAGCTGAACCTCAATCTTGAGCAGGCCTTCATCAAGCGGGAGCACAAGAATCAGACGCGCACCTGGGAGTAGGTGCTGCCTGTGAAAATTACGGCCATCAAGCAGCAGGAGCGTCTCAAGGGGCGCTACTCTATCTACGTCGATGAGACGTATGCCTTCAGCTTAAGCGCTGACGCCCTGCTGCAATCACAGCTACATAGCGGCCAGTCGCTTGACGAGGTGGAATTAAAGAGTTACAAGAAGCTGTCGGCCGACGACAAGGCATACGGTTTGGCTTTGGCTTATCTGGCGCGGCGCATGCGCAGCCAGTGGGAGCTGGCCGATTACTTTCGTCGCAAAGAGTATGACGAGGTGTTGGCCGCGCAGCTTATGGAGCGGTTGCAGGCGCTCGGCCTAGTGGACGACGCTAAATTTGCGGAGGCTTGGGTGCGGAATCGCCGCCTGCTGAAAGCGGTCAGCAAACGCCGCCTCACTCAAGAATTGCGCCAGAAACGGGTAGCTGAGGCACTCATCGAGCAGGCGCTATACGAGGACGAGACCGACGAACAGATGGTGCTGCGCGATCTGGTGATTCGCAAGCGCCGGCAAACAAAGTATCAAGACGACCTCAAGCTGATGCAGTACCTGGCGCGCCAGGGCTTCAGCTATGATGACATTAAGGCTGCCCTGCACGACGAAGTTGATTGAGTGCAGTCATATCGCGGCTGCAATGTGCTAGGGTAGGAGCATGCCATTACTTACCAGCACTCGCCGCCTACACATCGCCAAGACCATTTCCTGGCGTCTTATCGGCTTCGCCGCCACGTTTATCATCAGTTGGATCCTTACTGGCAAGCTGTGGGCCGGGGTTGCCATCGGCTCGGTTGATGGGCTTGTCAAAATGTTTTTGTATTACGGTCACGAACGCGCGTGGTACCGCTGGCAGGCTGCTGCCTTGCCGCACACTGTGCCGGCGCAGACTGTCGACACGGCGCGCGACTAAGCTGCCACGCCAGCCGTGGCTGGAGCGCGCTTGAGTAGCTCGTTGATGATGATTTTCTTATCGGTGATTTCGTTGATTTGATTACGGTCGATGCCGAGATTGCCACCGGTAAAACTTTTGAACATGTTTTGGGAAACGTACAGTTTCTGGACGTACAGCGTCTCCATTTCAGTGGCGAAGTCGCTAACTTTGCCTACTCGCTCGCGCTTGACGGTGACCACTGGCTTGCCAATGAGCGTGAAGCCGATTTGCATGATGTCTTTCAGGCGCACCAGCTCGCTCGGCGGGGTGAGCACGTCGTGGTCATCAATGACAAAACCCTGGGGGATGATATCCCGGATGTCTTGGTACAGCAGCACCAGCTCATCACGGTTAAAACGGTCGGTGCAGTAAAAGCCTTCAATTTTCAGATTGTTGGGATTAATGATCGGCTCGACAGCAGTAGCCACGGCTTGACCGGTGCGCAGGCTCATGACCGGCCGGTTCAGCAAGCTCTCACTTAGTTGCAACATGGTTATAGTATACAGCTTTGACAAGGCCATCACGAGCTACCCAGACGGCCCGGAGCGGGCCGTGGCGAGGCGCTGGCGCTGACGTTGACAATGTGTGATTATTTGCACACTTTTGCGCTCGCCGAGGCGCTGGCAGTGGACCTGACGCCCCTGTTATTATGGCGGCCAGCGTACTGCCCGACGTAAAGCTTTAGCTTTAAAATATTCTGGGGTGTATTGCAAGGTAGGGGTCGGTTCGGTAGAATCGCAATTACAACAAATGCCGGAGGTGCCCGTTATGATTCATCGGTTACTGCTCCGGGTGGGAATTCTTATTAGTCTGCTGGTAGCCAGCCTTGGCGGCTGGGCGCCGGTCCAGGCGCTCGGTGTGCCGCAGCTGGTAGTGAGTCAATTCAAAATCACCAGCAGCGCTGGCCAGTTCGTGACGTTGTATAATCAGTCCGACCAGCCGGCTAATTTGGCGGACTATGAGGTCGACTACGTGAACGGTAGCGGCAAACTCAGCAGCCTGCCCATTGCTGGGCAGCTGGCCCCGCACGCGTTCTATCTGCTGAGTGATGACCAGCTCCAGCTGTGCTACCAGGTGACGATCAATGCGGTGTCATTGGGATTTGCCACCACCAGCGGCACGCTGCAGGTTTGGCAACTCAGCAGCGATAAAACGAGTAAGCAGCTGCAAGACAGTGTCAGTTGGGCGAGCAAACAGACAGCAGGCGCGGTGACGTTGCCGGCTCAGAACGACTCGAATACGGTGTCACTGCTGCGTCAGCCGACCGCCGCTGTCGGTGGCCTGCAAGTTGCCTCACCAGGGAGTGGCAGCTGGCAGGCGGTCGTGCCCGACGCTGCCGACGCGTGTGTGCTTGACGCGGTGGCTACCCAGGCGCCAGTTACCTCGGCGGTAACCAATCCGGGTATTCAGCTGGGCGTCGGACAGGCTCCACCGGCCACTATCATCAGCCTGGCGGCCGATAGTTCTAGCGGGCCGGCCGGACCCAGCCTGCCGGCGGCCGATGTCGGCCTCAGTGCTCCACAGCTCACCGAGCTGCTGCCGAACCCCAGTGGCACTGGCAATGATGCTACCGACGAATACATCGAGCTGTATAATCCGAACTCCAGCAGTTTTGACCTCAGTGGCTTCTCGCTGCAGACTGGTGCAACCACCAAACATACCTACACATTCCCCGGTGGCGTCAGCCTGCCGCCGCTAGCGTTCACTGCTTTCTTCTCGGCGGATACCGGGTTGGCACTCAGTAATACCAGCGGCCAGGCGGCACTGCTCGATCCGTTCGGTAACCAGCTCGGCCAGACTGATGCTTACGGTACTGCCAAGGACGGACTGGCCTGGGCCTTGGCTAACGGCAAGTGGTACTGGACCACCCAGGCTACGCCGGCGAGCAGCAATGTCATCAAACAGACTGTGCCTACCAGCAAGGCCGGCGCTAAAACGGCGAGCAGTAAAAGCGGCAGGAAGACGACTGGCGTCAAAGGGGCTGTCACCACTACAGCTGCGGGCGGCGCCGGCTCGGCCAGCACGACGGACGCGGCGGCCGCCCCACCCCTGCATCCCTATGTGCTTGCCGCCGTCGCCATCCTCGCGGTAGGATATGGGGTGTATGAATACCGTCACGACCTGGCAAACCGATTCCACCAGTTCCGAACAAACCGAGCAGCTCGCCGCCAAGCTCGGGGCTAGTTTGCGGGGCGGTGAGGTGATTGAACTGGTGAGCGATTTGGGTGGTGGCAAAACCACCTTTACGCGCGGACTGGCCCGGGGCGCGGGCAGCAGCGACAAAGTGGCGAGTCCAACCTTTACTATTAGCCGAGAGTACCAGGCGCCGCACTTCATGATTGCCCATTTTGACCTGTACCGTCTTGGGGAGGCTGGCATCATTGGCGACGAGCTACACGAACTGGTGGGCGATCCGGCCTACGTGACGGTGGTGGAATGGGGTGAGGTGGCCCACGATGTGCTGCCGCCTAAGCGTCTCACTATAGCTATTCAGCAGCGGAGTGAGGACCGCCGGCACATCACCATCAGCTATCCGCCAGAGCTGCAGTATGTGGTGGAGGCGCTGGCATGATTATTCTGACCATCCGTACTGACAAACCAGAAGCGGAAATCGGCCTGTATGATGATGACCGGCAGCTCGCCTACGAAACCTGGCAGGCTCACCGACAGTTAGCCGAGACCGTTCACTGCAAAGTTGAAGTGCTGCTGCGTGGCCAGGGTAAGATGTGGGCCGATCTGGAGGGTGTTGCCTGTTTCCAGGGTCCCGGCAGCTTCACGGGGCTGCGTATCGGTCTGACGGTGGCCAACGCTCTAAGCTACAGTTACGGGCTGCCAGTGGCGGCTACTCAGGACCCACACTGGCTGGAGACGGGCATCGAACGCTTGCGCCGCGGTGAGCGTGACGAACTGGCCCTGCCATTTTACGGTGCGGAGGCTCACATTACGCCGCAGAAAAAGTAGCGGCTACTGGCCGTTTTTATAGCAGCCATCACGAACCGCTCGATTGTCAAATATCAGTCGCATGCGTATAGTGGAGGGTAGGACTAGAGAGTTTTGACGACCGGTCCCATTTATCGATTTTATTTTTGATACTCAGACAGCCGAAGGTGGACTAGAGAAGTGATAGCGAGTGTTTCGCCAGCACTGTCTGCAAGCATAGAAAGGAACAAACATGGAAATAGTTGCAGTGGTGCTCGCTGTGGTTGGTTTAGGCGTGGGCTACGGTGGGGCGACCTATGTATCCCAAAAGCGTAACGCGGCAAATGAAGACCGAGCGGCCAAGGAATTGGCTCGGGCTCAAAAGGAAGCCAACAAGCTGCTGCAATCGGCCCATGACGAGGCGGGCAAATTAGCCGCCGAAGCGCGCAAAGATGAACAGACACGCCGTCACGAGCTGAAAGACCTGGAGAACCGTCTGGTGCAGCGCGAGTCGGCACTGGACCGCAAGCTTGACGAGTTGGATAAGCGGACGGAAAGCTTGCGCCGGGGTGAGGACGAAGTAGAGCAGCTCAAGAACGAAATCCGGGATATCCGTGTTCGCCAGCAAGAGAAATTGGAAAAGATTGCCAAGCTGAGCAAGACGGAAGCTGCCGAAAAGCTCATGCAAATGACCGAGCGGGACATCCGCGGCGACCTGACCGGCTTGATTGCCAAGATGCAAGTCGAGGCCGAGGAGACTGCCGAAGACCGGGCAGCTCTGGTGATTGCCACGGCTATGGAACGGATGGCTTCAGAGGTAACGGCCGAGCGCACGGTGACCAGTGTGAAATTGGAAGACGAGGAGATGAAGGGCCGTATTATTGGCAAGGAAGGCCGCAACATCCAGGCTCTGCAGCGGGCGACTGGCGTCGACATCATGGTAGATGACACTCCGGGCTATATTGTGCTCTCCAGCTTCGACCCAGTGCGTCGTGAAGTGGCACGCCAGGCACTGGAGCTGCTACTGAAGGACGGTCGAGTGCACCCGGGCCGCATTGAGGAGGTGGTGGAGAAAGCTCAGAAAAACGTCGAGAAAGATGTGGTCAGGGCTGGTGAGGATGCCGCTCGTGAAGTTGGCGTGATTGGCATCCCGAAAGAAGTGTTGCACCTGCTCGGTGAGCTCAAATACCGTACTTCCTACGGCCAAAACGTGCTGAAGCACTCCACGGAAATGGCCCACATCGCCGGCATCATCGCCGAAGAGCTGGGCGCCGATATCAAAATCGCCAAGTACGCCGCCTTGGTACACGACCTGGGCAAAGCATTGACGCACAAGATGGAAGGTAAGCACCATCACATCAGCGGCGAAATGCTGCGCAAGTACGGCGCGCCGGAAGCGGTGGCCCTGGCCGCCGAGCAGCACCACGATGACGTGGAAGCTACTAGCGTGGAAGCCTTGATTGTGCGCGTTTGTGACGCCATTTCGGCGTCCCGGCCCGGTGCTCGCAACATTTCAGCTGAGAATTTCGTGGAACGCATGAAAGAACTGGAAAACATTGCCAACGGTTTCAAGGGTATCGAAAAAAGCTACGCCATCAGTGCTGGTCGTGAGGTGCGGGTGTTTGTCCGGCCGAGCCAGGTGGATGACCTGACGGCTATCCGACTGGCGCGTGATATCGCCACCAAAATCGAGTCCAGTATGAACTATCCGGGCACCATCAAGGTGAACGTCATCCGCGAAACTAGGGCTGTCGAGTTCGCCAAATAATGACCCCCGAAATCGAAGTCAAATTCCTGTCTGTCAACCACGATGAGCTGCGTCAGAAGTTGCAGACACTCGGGGCGGTCTGCCGCCAGCCGGAGCGCCTGATGAAGCGCAAAAACTACGATTTCGCCGATGGCCGGCTTGACCGGGAGCGCAACGGCTGGGTGCGGGTGCGCGACGAAGGCGACAAGATCACGCTCAGCTACAAGCAGCTCAATAGCCGTCAATTGGACGGCACACACGAAGTTTGCCTGCAAATCGACAGTTTTGAGGCGGCCGATGCCTTCCTGAAGGAGCTGGGTCTGGAAGCCAAAACGTACCAAGAGACCAGGCGGGAGAGCTGGACGTATCAGAAGTTTGAAATTGAACTCGATGTGTGGCCCTGGGTGAGTCCATACATTGAAATTGAAGGGCCGGACGAGTCCAGTCTGAAGGAGCTGGCCGCACAGCTGGGGCTTGACTGGTCGACAGCGCGCCACGGCAGTGTGGAGGTGGTGTATCAAGCGGAATTCGAAGCCACCGACCAAGAAATTGATGACATTGCGGTTATTACCTTTGCAGAACCGCTGCCAGCCTGGCTGGAGGAGCGACGGCGATGAATATTCTATACATCGGCGACGTCATGGGGGACATGGGTATGGTCGCCGTCGAACGGGTGCTGCCGGGCTTGCGGTCCGAGCGGGCCATTGATATCGTCATCGCCCAGAGTGAGAACGTTA
>Ga0164242_10008661_pt1 | contig 11025 bp, 11 predicted proteins | sample OricomgcompostMG_FD_108783 | JGI IMG/M metagenome (GOLD analysis project Ga0164242, IMG submission 108783) | Miracle-Growth compost microbial communities from Emeryville, California, USA - Original compost - Miracle growth compost (MG) ...
GCCGTAGTACCAGTAGCCGCGACTGCGCGTCGGGACGGAGAGGTCGGTCTCGAGCGTGCGGCTCCTGATCTCCTCGAAGATCGACTGGCGCAGGTCGGCGAGGTGGGCGGTCCGGGCCTGGGTGTAGGCGTTCTCCGCCTCGAGGTAGGCGATGACCTCCGGGTCCTCCTTGGCGCGGAGCCATTCGTAGTCGTCGACGCGCGTGTGCCCGTGGAACACCTTCGTCGTGGGGCGCTTCGCCGCGACCGGGGGAGTCGGAGCGTTCTGGGCGGGGTCGGGAGCCTGCGACATGCCGCCGACCCTATCCTCGGCCTCATGACGCAGGCCGTGGACCTCGTGGTGGATCTCAACGCCGATCTCGGTGAGGAGATCACCGACGACGCCGGGCTGCTGGCAGTGGTGACCTCGGCGAACGTGGCCTGCGGCTACCACGCCGGCTCGCCGGCGATCATGCGCGCGGTCTGCGCCGAGGCGGCCGCCCGCGGCGTCGCCGTCGGAGCGCAGGTCTCCTACGCCGACCGCGCGAACTTCGGGCGGGTGGCGCTGGACGTCGACTACGCGACCCTGCGGGAGCAGGTGGCCGACCAGGTGGGCACGCTCGCGGAGATCGCCGCCGCGGAGGGCACCGCGGTGACCTACGTCAAGCCGCACGGCGCGCTCTACCACCGGACCCGCGACGACCTCGAGCAGGCGCGCGCGGTGCTCGACGGCTCGGTGGTCGCCTCCGCCGGCCTGCCGGTGCTCGGGATGCCCGGCGAGCTGTTGAGGGCCGCGGCGGAGGCCGGTCGCGAGACCTGGCTCGAGGGCTTCCCCGACCGGGCGTACGACGGCGACCGGCTGCGGCCGCGGGACCGACCCGGGGCGCTGGTGGAGGCGGAGGACGACATCGTCGCCAACGCGCTGGCGCTCGCACCCAGGGTGCTCTCCCTCTGCCTCCACGGCGACTCGCCCGGCGCGGTCGCCCATGCGGTCGCCGTCCGCCGGGCCCTCGAGGCTGCGGGGTGGGCACTGCGGCCGGTCGCTGCCACGCACTGACCTTCGGCAGACTGGCGGCATGCGCGCGCGTGAGTTCGGGCCCTCGGCCCTGCTGGTCGAGGTCGGCTCGCCGGTCGAGGCGACCGCGCTCGCCCGCTGGGCACGCGCCGACGGCTCCGGGGTCGAGGCCGACGACATCGTCCCCGCCGCCGGCACCGTGCTCTTCGACGGGGTCCGCTCCCAGGAGGGGCTCAGGCGGGCGCTCGAGGGCTGGTCGGCCGGCGCCGCGGGAACCCCCGGGCGCCTGGTCGAGCTGCCGACGGCGTACGACGGGCCGGACCTGGGCTTCGTCGCCCAGGCCTGGGGCGTCAGCGTCGCGGAGGTGATCGCGCGCCACACCTCGCTCGAGTTCACCGCGGCGTTCTGCGGCTTCGCGCCCGGCTTCGCCTACCTCGCCGGGCTGCCGGAGGAGTGGGCGGTCCCGCGGCTGGCGACCCCGCGGGCGAGGGTCGAGCCCGGCTCGGTCGGGCTCGCAGGCGCGTTCTGCGGGGTCTACCCGTCGGCCTCCCCGGGTGGCTGGCGCCTCCTCGGACGCACCGAGGAGCGCCTGTGGGACCTGACGCGCGACGAGCCGGCGCTCCTGGCCCCGGGGACGCGCGTGCGCTTCGTGGAGGTCGGCCGGTGAGCCTCACCGTGCTGGCCGCGGGCGTCCAGACGACCGTGCAGGACCGCGGCCGGCTGGGCTTCGCTCACCTCGGCGTCCCGCGCGCCGGAGCGCTCGACGCGCCCGCTGCGGCGCTCGCCAACCGCCTCGTCGGCAACGACCCGGGTGCGGCCGTCCTCGAGGTCACCCTCGGCGGGCTGAGAGTCCGCACCGACGTCGGGACCTGGATCGCCGTCACCGGCGCGGAGGCGCCCGTCCGGCTCGGCGGTCGGCCCGCGGCCCACACCCGCGCCGAATGGCTCCCGGCCGGCGCCTGCCTCGAGCTCGGCCCGCCCACCACCGGCGTCCGGTCGTACGTCGCCGTGGCCGGCGGGATCGCCGTCGACCCCGTCCTCGGCTCGCGGTCGACGGACACCCTGGCGGGCCTCGGCCCGGCGCAGGTCGCCGACGGCGACGTCCTCCCGGTCGGCCCGCCGACCGGCGCGGGACCGGTCGGCCTCGACACGCCACCACGCCGCCGCGCCGACGGGCTGCGCGTCCACCCGGGGCCCCGGCCGGAGTGGTTCGGCCCCGACGCCCTCGACCGGCTCTGCGCGGGCGAGTGGCGGGTGCTGCCGGCCTCCAACCGCGTCGGGCTCCGCGTGAGCGGCGTGCCGCTGCCGCGCGTCGAGGGGGAGCTGTCGAGTGAGGGCATGGTGCTCGGCGCGGTCCAGGTCCCGCCCGACGGGCAGCCCGTCGTCTTCCTGCACGACCACCCGACGACCGGCGGCTATCCGGTCGTCGCGGTCGTGGACCCGGCCGACCTGTGGCAGTGCGCCCAGCTGCGGCCCGGTGAGGCGGTCAGCTTCCGCCGGGCCACGGGCTGAGCGCAGGGTCGTCGACGGCGTAGGACCGGACCGGGCCGGCCGGGGTCTCCGCGGTCTCGAAGCGCACCGTCACGACGCCGCGTCCCGAGCCCCAGACCCACCCGCGCCCCAGCTCGGCGTGGACGACGTCCATGCCTGCCGCCCAGGTGGGTCGACGCGACAGCTCGGGCACGGGCACCTCCGGGACGGGCTCCTCCTCGGCCTCGGTCTCGCCGAAGAGGTCCTCCTGGACCCAGTCGGCGAGCCCGGAGACGCCGACGCCCAGCAGCCGGACGCCGCCGGACAGGTCGGTGGTCTCGATCAGGTCGGTCAGCAGGCTCCGGGAGAGGCGCGCGATCGTCGCCGCGTGGTCGGTCGGCGACCCGAGCGTCGTCGAGCGGTTGAGCGTGGTGAAGTCGTGGAGCCGCACCTTGATCGTGACGGTGCGGCCCGACAGGCCGCTCTTCCGCAGCCGTCGTGACACCTCGCCGGCCTGCCGGGTGAGCAGCTGCTCCAGGAGGGCGCGGTCGGTGAGGTCGGTGTCGTAGGTGCCCTCGACGCTGACCGACTTGGCCTCGCGCTCGGGCTCGACCGCCCGGTCGTCCTGCGCGCGGGCGAGAGCGTGGAGGCCGCTGCCGTGGGACTTGCCGACGAGCCTGACAAGCTCGTCGAGGCTGACCGCCTCGAGCTCGGCGACCGTGTGGATGCCGGCGCGCCGGAGACGCTCGGTGGTGGCCGGCCCGACGCCGGGGATCACGGTGACGCTCATCGGACGGAGGAGGTCGCGCTCGGTGCCGGGCGCCACGACCACCAGGCCGTCGGGCTTGTCGAGGTCGCTGGCGACCTTGGCGATGAACTTCGAGGTGCCGAGGCCCACGCTCGCGGTCAGGCCGCCGGTCGCGTCGGCGACCCGCGTGCGGACCTCCTCGGCGAGACCGGTGACGGTGTCGACCTCAAGATCGGGGAGACCGGCGGCCGCGAGGTCGACGAAGGCCTCGTCGAGCGAGAGCGGCTCGACCAGCGGCGAGACGTCGCGCAGGATCGCCATGACGGTCTCGCTGACCGCGCGGTAGGCGTGGAAGCGGGGGTAGAGGAACGCCGCGTGCGGGCACCGCGAGCGGGCCTCGCGGGTCGACATCGCCGAGCGCACCCCGAAGACCCGCGCCTCGTAGGACGCCGTCGAGACGACGCCGCGGCCACCGATCCCGCCGACGACGACGGGCTTGCCCCGCAGCGACGGCTTGTCGCGCTGCTCGACCGAGGCGAAGAACGCGTCGAGGTCGAGATGCATGACCGACGCGTGCGACCTCATGGCTGCAACCTAGCCGCGACCACCGACGGCCGCTGCCGGTGGTTCCCGGTGGCTCCCGGCGTCTCCCGATGGCTCCCGGCGGCTCCGCGGGCCACTTCGTGTCCACAGGTGCCGTTCGCGCACGGTTGTCCCCAACCGGCCGGTAGCGACGCCCCGTCCGTCGGCGCCGACAGGGAGCGTGCTCGTCATGACCACGACCCTCACCGCCAAGGCCCCCGAGGATGTCCTCGCGGCCGTTCCCGTCGTCCTCGGCTTCGCGCCGCAGGACTCGCTCGTCATGCTCACCTTCGGTGGTGCCGAGCAGTTCCACGCCCGCCTCGACCTTCCGCCCGGTCCGGCCGAGATCCCGCCCTGCGTCGACGCGGTCCTCCGGCCCGCCCTGACGCAGCGGGTCCGCGGCGTCGTCTTCGTGCTCTACGCCGCGGACGCGCTCCTCGCCCGGGCGCTGGCCGAGGAGCTGACCGAGCGCTTCGAGGCCTACCGGATCCGGGTCATCGACTGCCTGCGGGTCCACGACGGGCGCTGGTTCGCCCCGACCGGTCGGCCGGACGTCCCCGACCACGGCGTCGCCTTCGACATCGCGGACCACGAGTTCCGCGCCGCCGCGGTGCTCGACGGCCGCGTCACGCTCGGCTCTCGGGCCGAGCTCGCGGCGCAGGTCGCCGCCGACACCGCGATGGTCGCGGAGACCGAAGCAGCGCTGACCGATGCCGAGCCGCTCAGCCTGTCCGGCGCGGTCGGCCTGGTCTCACGCAGCCTGTCGCGGGGGCGGGCAGGCGACGCCGAGGACCTCGCCTCGCTCCTGCTCGCGCTGCGCGACCCGAAGGTGCGCGACCAGGCCTGGTCCGGGCTGCGCCGCGAGGAGGCCCCCGCCCACGTGGCGCTCTGGACCGACGTCGTACGCCGGGCGCCGGAGGAGCTCGTCGCCGACCCCGCGGCGATCCTCGCGTTCGCCGCCTGGCTCCGTGGCGACGGCGCGCTCGCGTGGTGCGCCCTCGACCGCTGTCTCGCCGTCGACCCCGGCCACCGGCTCGGCGGGATGGTCGCGCGGGTGCTCGCCGAGGCGGTGCCGCCCTCGGCCTGGGAGGAGTGCGCCGGTGCGTGAGGAAGGTGACAGCCGTGAGCGAGAGGGCCGCGAGGTGGGTACGAAGCGGCATGGACAGCGGTGGAGACAGGATTCGGACACTCGGCGTCGAGGAGGAGCTGCTGCTCGTCGACCCCGAGACGCGGCAAGTCAGCGCGCGGTCGGCGGAGGTGCTCAAGGAGAACCGCGAGCACGGGGAGGGCCGCGCCCCCCACTCGGCCAGCGACGAGCTCGACCAGGAGCTCTTCCTCCACCAGGTGGAGACCCGCACCGACCCCGCGACGGACCTCGCCGACATCGAGCGCCAGCTCATCGCCGCCCGTCGTACGGCGGGGGAGGCGGCCGCTGCCCAGGGGCTCGCCGTGATCGCCTCGGGGATCGTCCCGATCGCCGGGGGCGAGCCACAGGTCTCCGACAACCAGCGCTACCGCGACATGGTCGAGACCTTCGGCGAGACCGCGAGGACGGGCCAGACCTGCGGGTGCCACGTCCATGTCGCCATCGACTCGCGGGAGGAGGGCGTCGCGGTGATCGACCGGATCATGCCGTGGCTCCCGGTCCTCGTCGCCGTGACCGCCAACTCGCCCTTCTTCGAGGGTCGGGACACCGGCTATGCCTCGTGGCGCACCCAGGCGTGGACCCGTTGGCCGAGCGCCGGCGCGACCGAGCAGTTCGGTTCGCTGGAGGGCTACGACGAGACGTCGCGGCTGTTGAAGATGACCGGCGCGGCGCGCGATGACGGCATGCTCTACTACGACGCCCGACTCTCGATCCACCAGCCCACTGTCGAGGTGCGCGTCCTCGACGCCTGCACCGACGTGGCCGACGCCGTCTTCGCCGCGGCGCTCGTCCGGGGCCTCGTGGAGACGGCGCGCGCGGACGCCGCCGCTGGCCTGCCGCTCGCTCGGTGGCGGGCGGAGATCCTGCGCGCCTGCACGTGGCGAGCCTCGCGGGTGGGCCTGGCGAGCTCGCTCGTCCACCCGGGCGAGCGGGAGGTCCGTCCGGCCCGCGAGGTGCTGACGGCCCTGGTCGACCACGTGCGCCCCGCGCTCGGCGAGGCCGGCGATCTCGACCGGGTCGAGGAGGGCGTCGACCGCGTGCTGCGGGCCGGCGGGGCCACGCGGCAGCGGGCGGCCTTCGAGCGGGCCGGCTCGGTCGGGGCGGTGGTCGACGACCTCGTCGACCGGACCGCGCGGACCTGGACGGAGGACCGGTGAGAGCGCGACCGAGGAGGCCGCGCCCCGTTCCGTCTCTCGGCGAACTTCCCTAGGTTGGGGCCATGGGCGACGAGGTGGAGGAGCAGGACTTCACGAGGGAGGACCGCACCCGCTACCGCGAGAAGGTGCGGCGCAACCTCGATGTCTTCGCGCGGATGCTCCGGGAGGAGCGGTTCCGCGCCGACGATCCCATGACCGGGCTGGAGGTCGAGCTCAACCTGGTGGACGAGCACGGCGACCCGGCCTTGAAGAACGCCGAGGCGCTGGAGGCGATCGCCGACCCCGACTTCCAGACCGAGCTCGGTCTGTTCAACATCGAGATCAACGTCCCGCCGGCGCGCCTGCGGGAGGGCGGGCTGCCGGCCTTCGAGGAGCGCCTGAGGCGCAGCCTCAACCACGCCGAGGAGAGATCGGCGAAGGTCGGCGCACACCTGGTGATGATCGGCATCCTGCCGACCCTCCGAGCGGGCCACCTCGGGCCTCACACGATCAGTGCCAATCCCCGCTACCAACTGCTCAACGACCAGGTGCTCAACGCGCGCGGCGAGGACATCGCGATCTCCATCGGCGGCCGTGAGCGCCTGGAGTGCACCTCGGAGACGATCATGCCGGAGGCGGCGTGCACGAGCACGCAGTTCCACGTGCAGGTCTCGCCCGGCGAGTTCGCCGCCTACTGGAACGCCTCGCAGGCGATCGCCGCCATCCAGCTGGCGGTCGGCGCCAACAGCCCCTACCTGCTCGGCAAGGAGCTGTGGCGCGAGACCCGGATCCCGCTGTTCGAGCAGGCCACCGACACCCGGAGCGAGGAGCTCAAGGTGCAGGGCGTCCGTCCGCGGGTGTGGTTCGGCGAGCGCTGGATCACCTCCGTCTTCGACCTCTTCGAGGAGAACGTCCGCTACTTCCCGTCGCTGCTGCCCGTGATCGAGGAGGAGGACCCGCTCGCCGTCCTGGAGGCGGGGGAGGTGCCGACCCTCCAGGAGCTGCGCCTCCACAACGGGACGATCTACCGGTGGAACCGGCCGGTCTACGACGTCGTCCGCAATCCGTCGGGGGAGGACGTCCCGCACCTCCGGGTCGAGAACCGCGTGCTCGCCGCCGGTCCCACGGTGGTCGACACGATGGCGAACGCCGCCTTCTACTTCGGCCTCGTCCGCGCGCTCGCAACCAGCCCGCGTCCGCTGTGGTCGGCGATGTCCTTCGCCGCCGCCGAGGAGAACTTCCACACCGCGGCCCGGTTCGGGATCGACGCCCAGCTCTACTGGCCCGGGCTCGGGCAGGCGCCGGCCACCGAGATCGTGCTGCGCCGGCTCCTTCCTCAGGCGCGCCTGGGGCTGGCTGCCTGGGGCGTCGACACCGAGGTCGCCGAGCGGCTGCTCGGCGTCATCGAGCAGCGCTGCCTGACCGGCGTCAACGGTGCCGAGTGGTTCGTGCGGCGGGTGGACGCGCGGTCGGCGGGTGCGGCGGGGGAGGAGCAGCGGCACGAGGCGCTGCGTGCGACGCTGGTCGACTACCGCGAGCGCATGCACGCCAACCTGCCCGTGCACAGCTGGGACGGCATCGACTGAGACCGACGTGCCGGTCGGTCAGTCCGTCCGCGGACGCAGCCGCTGCCAGGTCCGGCCGAGGCCGGAGCGGGGATCGCGCCAGCCGTGGCGGTTGACGACTACGAAGACGAGGGGCAGCCGGGCCTCGGCGTACGCCTGCCGGGCGGCCGCCAGCCAGCGGACGTCGACGTCCTGCAGGTCGAGCTCGCCGGGGCGCGTGAGCCACACCAGAGGCCGGGGGAGGCCGCTGCGGTGGCGCATGGCGGCGACGACGTCCGTGCGGAGGGCGTGGTCGGACGGCTCGTCGGGACGGTCGGGGTGGAGGAGCTGGATCCCACCGGGGGTGCCCACGTGGACGACGGGGACGTGCCGGCGGCGCCGCTCGGCGCCGGCGTGCTCGAGGACGGCCTGGCGCAGCGCGCGCTCGAGGTCGCGGGGCAGTGGCGCGCGGAGGCCGTCGGGCAGGGGCGGCTCACCGGTCATGCGTCCAGGGTGCCGCGGATCGTCGCCATCCGACGTTGCTCATCCACAGGATCGTCGCGCGCGGCGCGGTAGCGTGCGAGGAGGCAACGAAGGAGACGAGATGGCAGCGGTGGTGGTCGGGTACGTCCCGAAGCCCGAGGGGGAGGCGGCCCTCCTGCGGGCCGTCGAGGAGGCGCGGCTCCGCGGACTCGGCCTGGTGGTCGTGAACGCCCAGCGCGGTGACGAGAGCGATCCGGAGTGGGTCCGCAAGACCGAGGCGGACCTCGCCGCGGCGAAGGAGCGTCTGGACGCCACCGGGGTGCCGTACGAGATCCGGCGCCAGGTCGACGACGGTCACGGTGCGGCGGACGAGCTCGTGGCGATCGCCGAGGAGATGGAGGCCGAGCTGGTCGTGATCGGTGTCCGCCGCCGCTCGCCGGTCGGCAAGCTCATCCTCGGCACCCAGGCCCAGCGGATCCTGCTCGACGCTCCCTGTGCTGTCCTGGCGGTCAAGGACTGACGAAGGTCCCGGCGTGACCGGGTCCAAGCGACGTGGGCCGGGACCACGGACCCGACCTACCGTGGCCGTATGACGCAGCAGACGGGGACGGACCGGCCGATCACGGTCTTCCTGCTCGACGACCACGAGGTCGTACGCCGTGGCATCAAGGACCTGCTCGAGGACGAGGGCATGGTCGTGGTCGGTGAGTCCGGCCTGGCCGAGGAGGCGAAGCGTCGCATCCCGGCGCTGCGTCCCGACGTCGCGATCCTCGACGGTCGCCTGCCCGACGGGTCCGGCGTCGAGGTGTGCCGTGAGGTGCGCTCGATCGATCCGGGCATCGCGGCGCTCGTCCTGACGTCCTACGACGACAGCGACGCGCTCTTCGCCGCGATCATGGCCGGAGCGGCGGGCTACGTCATGAAGCAGGTCCGGGGAGCCGACCTCGTCGAGTCGGTCCGCAAGGTGGCCGCCGGCCAGTCTCTCCTCGACCCCAACCTCACCGCCCAGGTCTTCGAGCGACTCCGTCACGGCTCCGACCTCGATCCGGGGCTCGAGCGGCTGACGCCCCACGAGCGCCGGATCCTCGAGCTGATCGGCGAGGGCATGACGAACCGGCAGATCGCCCGCGAGCTGGTGCTCGCGGAGAAGACGGTCAAGAACTACGTGTCCTCCGTGCTCGCCAAGCTCGGCCTTGAGAGCCGCACCCAGGCGGCCATCTACGTCACCCGCACCCATCTCGAGTCCGCGTGAGGCGCTGCTGAGGTCGGCGACCGCCGCGTCGGGCCCGCTGCGGCAAGATGGACCCCATGCCCACGATCCACATCACCGGCGACGCCTCCGCCGACCAGGTGCTCTCCGAGAACCCCTTCGCGCTGCTCGTCGGGATGATGCTCGATCAGCAGTACCCCATGGAGCACGCCTTCCGCGGACCTCAGAAGGTGCTCGACCGGTTCGGCTCCCTCGAGCCGGCCGCCATCGCGGCCGCCAACCCGGAGGAGTTCGCGGCGCTGTGCGCCACGCCACCGGCGATCCACCGCTTCCCGGGCTCGATGGCCGCCCGGCTGCAGGAGCTGGCCGGCATCGTGGAGCGCGAGTACGCCGGCGACGCCTCGCGCCTGTGGAGCGAGGCGACCACGGGGCCCGAGCTGCTCAAGCGCGTGCAGGCGCTGCCGGGCTTCGGCAAGCAGAAGGCGCAGATCTTCGTCGCGCTGCTGGCCAAGCAGCTCGGCGTACGCCCGGAGGGATGGGAGAAGGCCGTGGGTGCCTACGCCGAAGTGGGGTACCGGTCGGTCGCGGACGTCGTCGACCAGGCGTCGCTGCAGAAGGTCCGCGACTTCAAGAAGGCCGCCAAGAAGGAGCAGAAGGCGGCCGCCTCACAGTGAGCCGGGCCGGCGGTGGCGGCATTGCCCGACCCCGGCGCGCGGACGGCAGGCGGGCCGATGTAGGGGACACACGTCCCCGAGATCGTTCGACGACCAGGAGCGTGGCAGAATGAGATCGCGGCTCTTGACGAAACCGGGCCCTGCCGCGCCCCGAACCATGTTCTGACCCGAAAAACACAGAGTTCGACGGAGAGGTGTTCGTGTCCTCGAACGCACGCAAGATCCCTGCTGAGGTGCTCGCCCACCCTGCCGTCACGGCGTTGATCGAGCGGGGGAGGCCGACCGGGAGCGTCACTCCCGAGGAGGTCCGCCGAGCCAGTGAGGACGCGGCCGTCGAGCCACGTCACCTCAAGGCACTGCTCGGCCACCTGAGCACCCTGGGCATCTCCGTCGACCTCGGCGCTGCCGCCGGCGGCCGGGCCGCTGCCGCGTCGTCGACCTCGACGAAGAAGAAGACCACGGCCAAGACGGCGGCGAAGAAGGCCCCCGCCAAGCAGGCCGCGGCCGCCGAGGCCCAGGGCGCGAGCGACGCCGCGACGCCGAAGCCCGCGAAGAAGGCCGCCGCTGCCAAGGAGGCGCCGAAGGGCGTCGGTGACGACGACGCCGACGACGTCGAGAGCGACGAGGCCGACATCGAGTTGGAGGACGTCGAGGTCGACGACAGCGACGACGACAGCGACGACGACACCGACGACGCCGCGGCCGCTGCCGAGCCTGCGGTTCGGATCGGCCCGGACGGCAAGAAGATCCTGCCGGACATCTCCGATGAGCAGTTCGAGAAGGACGTCGCCGCCGACCCGACGATCAAGCAGGACGAGAAGGAGTCGGAGAGCTTCGTCATCTCGACGACGGACGACACCGACGAGCCGGTCCAGCAGGTCATGGTCGCGGGAGCGACCGCCGACCCGGTCAAGGACTACCTCAAGCAGATCGGCAAGGTTCCGCTCCTCAACGCCGAGATGGAGGTCGAGCTCGCCAAGCGGATCGAGGCCGGTCTCTTCGCCGAGGAGAAGCTCGCCAAGGGCGGCAAGATCACGC
>Ga0164242_10008662_pt1 | contig 11024 bp, 4 predicted proteins | sample OricomgcompostMG_FD_108783 | JGI IMG/M metagenome (GOLD analysis project Ga0164242, IMG submission 108783) | Miracle-Growth compost microbial communities from Emeryville, California, USA - Original compost - Miracle growth compost (MG) ...
AACTGCAACAATAAATTATTAGCCGTCGCCCCTCCATCCACTCTCAGCTGACTGATTGTGAGGCCCGCATCATTTTGCATAGCCGTCAGTACATCCATGGTCTGATAGGCGATACTTTCAAGGGCAGCACGGCAAAAATGACTTTTGTTGGTGCCTCTGGTAATGCCAAAGATACTGCCCCTGGCATCCTGATTCCAGTGCGGCGCACCCAGGCCCGCAAAGGCGGGTACCATATAAACACCACCACTATCCGGCACCTCGGCCGCCAACCCTTCAATTTCCGGAGCTGTTTCAATCATTTTCAATTCATCTCTGAGCCATTGCACAACCGCACCGGCGATAAAGATACTGCCTTCCAGCGCATAATGCACCTGGTCGCCAATTTTCCAGGCAATCGTTGTAATCAGGTTGTTTTTAGAAATCCGGGGTTGCTGACCGATATTCATCAACATAAAACAGCCTGTACCATAGGTGTTTTTTACCATACCCGGTTGATTACACATATGTCCGAATAGGGCAGACTGCTGATCTCCGGCAATCCCTGCAATAGGAACCTGAGTGCCGAGTAAGTTGCCAGAAGTGGCGCCGTAAATCTCACTGGAACTTTTTACTTCCGGTAAAAGAGCGGCTGGAATCCGTAGTAAATCCAATAGCTCCGTGTCCCAGCTTAAGGTGTGAATATTGTAAAGCATGGTTCTGGAGGCATTGGTTACATCTGTAATATGCAACTGACCGGAAGTCAGATTCCAGATCAGCCAGCTGTCAACGGTGCCAAAGGCCAGCTCGCCGTTCTCTGCCCGCTGTCTGGCGCCTTCCACCTGATCCAAGATCCATTGTATTTTGGTAGCGGAGAAATAGGCATCTACGATTAAGCCCGTTTTTTCCTGGATAATACCTGCTTTGCCGTTTTTTTTGAGCTCGTCACAGATCATAGAAGTCCTTCTGTCTTGCCAGACAATGGCATTATAGATGGGTTGCCCTGTTTTACGGTCCCAGATAATAGTCGTCTCCCTTTGGTTAGTGATGCCGATAGCCGCCAGCGACTTTCGGTCGATGCCCTTTTGAAGAACCGCTTCTGTAATGACACTGGCCTGTGTAGACCATATTTCCATAGGGTCATGTTCTACCCAGCCGGGTTCAGGATAGATTTGTTTAAATTCCTTTTGTGCCAGCGATACGATCTGGCCCTGATGGTTAAATAAGATGGCTCTGGAACTGGTCGTCCCTTGGTCAAGGGTCAGAATATATTTTTCCATTATTTAATAAACGGTTTAAGTATGAGTGTTTCAGCACGGCAAATCAGCGCGAAAAACCGGCGTAGAAACGCTGGGACACATACTTTCATTTTTAGGTTAAGTGAAAATAAACGAAACATATCAAACGCAAATTAACATATCTGGAAATATAAAAAAAGGAAAAAGTAAAAATAAATAAAAAAATCTTAACAAATTAAAGCAAATCAGAGAGTTACACCTCTAAAGTTTGTTAAGACAAGACGTAGCTAAGATGGGAAGGTGCTTTTGAAAGCCTTATTTAAATCTCGCTTAAACGATTAAAAATCTTCCGTATGGAAAGGGCGCTGAATATTAAATGCCTGAAAATGAAATCAAATCGACATTATGGCCCCATTTTGTTCCCAGAGCCGCTTATTCGGCAATGGTGATCTTGATACCCAGCTTCTGACATTGATCTACAATGGCTGGAGAAATCCCCTTGTCCGTGATAATCTCGTCAATATCGTGGAGACCGCAAATCTTGCTGAAACCCCTTTTACCAAATTTGGTATGGTCTGCCAGTACAATGACCTTTTGCACCACACTCAGCATGGATTTATTCAGTTGCGCTTCCATGGAATTGCTGGTGGTCAATCCAAATTCAAAATCAATACCGTCCACGCCTAAATAGAGCTTGGTACAGAAAAAATCCTTCAGAATATCCTCCGCATAACTGCCTACAACAGAAGAAGAACTTTGGCGAACAATGCCACCTAACTGCATGATATCCACATTGCTGTGTTTTACCAGCTCCCCTGCTACTTGCAGGGCAGAGGTAATGACAATCAATTTTTGCTGGGGTAAAATCTCCCTGGCCAGTGCAAGCATGGTGGTGCCAGAGGCAATAATAATGGAGTCGTCCGCTGTAATATAAGTAGCAGCCTTTTTACCGATGGCTTTTTTCTCAGCGGTCTGCATAATCTCCTTTTCATTCACAGGACGATCGGTGGTAAAAGGATTGGTATTGGACGCGCCGCCATGGGTTCTGTATAGCTTTCCGGCTTTTTCCAATAATTTAAGATCCTTTCGTATAGTAACAGCTGAAACTTTTAAGGCCTTGCAGAGATTAGAAACGCTCTCATAACCCTTTTGGTGTACTATGTCAATGATTTGTTGATGTCGCTCTAAACTGGCCATAGATATAGTTTTGACAACAAAGTTACTGAATGATAAGCACTTGGCATTATAAAAAATACAAATTTGTTATGCGCCAAAACATATTGCCTTATTTTATTCAATATCAGATAGTTAAATACTTTTTTAAAATTTCTTTATATTTTATTTGTGATTTCTGATTGTTTATCTTTATTTTCGTTTTGTCGTTTTTTAAATAAATAAGTAATTAAATGAAACTTTATTGAATATCAGATGAAACTCATTTGTTTTATTTGAGGCTGTTGCAACTGAAAAACACCTGATCTTGGCCCCCCGTGCCAATGAACATTAAACCTAAAGCGAATCAATGGAATCATTCGATAGAAATACCTTACTGAACACCCTGGAAAATCATGAAATCTGGGACCTGGTGGTGATTGGTGGCGGAGCAACCGGACTTGGAATAGCAGTAGATGGTGCTAACAGGGGGTATAAAACCTTGCTGGTAGAACAGGCAGATTTTGCCAAAGGGACATCCAGCAGAAGTACCAAACTGGTGCATGGCGGTGTTCGTTATCTGGCTCAAGGTGATATCGGGCTGGTTAGAGAGGCCCTTAAGGAAAGAGGCCGTTTATTGCGCAATGCGCCGCATCTGACCAGAAATGAATCGATCATCATTCCTTGCTATAGTTTATTAAGCGCTTTAAAATATACGGTTGGACTAAAGCTCTATGACGCGCTTTCCGGCCGTCTCAGCTTTGGAAAATCGATGCTGATCAGAAGATCCACCCTGAACAGCAAATTACCTACGGTCCAGAAAAAAGGGCTGACCTGTGGCGTACTCTATCATGATGGAACCTTTGATGACGCCCGCCTGGCGCTCAATCTGGCACAGACAGCCGTTGAGCACGGCGCAACTTGTCTGAACTATATGAAGGTCACCAGGCTTCAAAAAAATAAGGAAGACAAAATCAATGGACTGGTACTGACCGATCAGCTGACAGGGAAAGTTTATAACGTTCAGGCATCCAGCGTCGTGAATGCAACCGGTGTCTTTGCCGATGAGATTCTGCATATGGATAACCCTTCAGCGAAGACCATGATTCGCCCCAGTCAGGGCATTCACCTGGTACTGGATAGAAAATTTTTAAACAGCAGTGACGGGATAATGATTCCTAAAACAGACGACGGCCGCGTGTTATTTGTACTGCCATGGTTTGATAAGGTGCTGATGGGCACAACGGACACGCCTCTTAATGCGCATGCGCTGGAGCCCCGGGCTTTAGAATCAGAAATAGCATTCGTCTTAAAAACGGCAGGCAAATATCTGGAAATAGCCCCTGGCAGAAGTGATGTGCAAAGTGTCTATGCAGGCCTTCGCCCTTTAGCCGCTACCGAAGATCAATCAGATAAAACCAAGGAGATTTCCAGAAGCCATAAGGTCCTGGTGGCGGGAAGCGGACTGGTATCTGTTATAGGCGGTAAATGGACGACCTATAGAAAAATGGCGGAAGATACCATCGGTAAAATGATACAGCAAGGTTTATTGCCGGCAGCCCCCTGCAAAACGGTGGACCTTCCTATTCACGGGGCAGCGCCACTGGGCAGTAGTGAGGATCCTTTGGCAGGCTACGGTTCAGATAAGCAATTATTAAAAGCATTTATGGAAAGCCAACCTGACTTAGCAAGCCCGGTAGGAGGCTATCCCGGATTGCTCACCATTCAGGTTATTTGGGCAGTCCGTTATGAAATGGCCCAGACGGTGGAAGATGTGCTGGCCAGAAGAACACGTTTGTTGTTTACCGATGCCAGAAAAGCCATGGAGCTCGCTGAAACGGTGGCCGGGATAATGGCCGGGGAATTAGATAAAGATCAGCACTGGCAGCAGGCACAGGTGTCCGGTTTTAAAAGCCTGGCAGCGGGTTATTTATTGTCCTGATAAAAAGACAAAGTCGTGCTGTTGAATATTGGAATGTGTGGGGTAGTAAGTGAGATTGTAGTGGAGCAGAGCCATAGATTAAAAGGCGTCGATTGCGGGGAGTTGAGATAGTAGTGAGCAGTATGCAGCAGGCAGGGAGAGGAGCACAGGAAATGAGGGCGTAAGCCGAATGATGCTTATCAAACAATGATGCAGTATTTATCCATTCAGCCTCAGTAAAAAGTATTTAAATTATAATGATCGGGTAACACCAAAAAAATGTCAATGCGGGAAGCGTTCAGTTTATTTGCGTCGTAAAAGACTGAACAGCATCATGACATGCATGCTGGCTTCAAAAGCTCAGGTGTCTTCCAATGACCGGTACTACATCATGATAAAACACCTATATATCCATAGACTTAACCATATAAATAATTAACAAGCCGATGCATGCGTATCTACTTAACAGATTAAAATTTAGCAAACCAGGATTACATCACATGTGCATTTATTTTCTCTATTTAAACTCTAAAGCGTAAATTATGGAATTTACAATTGTCCGCAAAAAGCCTGCCCGCCTCAAAAAACAAGCTTCGGTGCTAAAATGGCGCCTTTTAATGTTGCTGTGCTTTTCCTTGTCTTCCCTCTGGCTCTTTGCCCAGTCGCAGATCAGGGGTAAAGTGACTGCTGCCCAGGATCAAAGTCCGCTGGCAGGGGCGACCATTCACCTCATCGGCAGCAATACCAGCGCCCTGACAGGCAGCGATGGCGCGTTTACCATTGCCGGGAAAGCCGGCGATTCCCTCAGCATAACCATGATCGGCTATCTCAGCAAAAGTCTGGTTATTCAAGGCAGCTCAGTAGGAGTCATCGCCTTACAGGAAGATGCCAATGACCTGACCAGTGTCGTAGTCGTCGGATATGGAACACAGAAAAAAGTCAATTTAACGGGGGCTGTCACTTCTGTGGATATGACCAAAAAGGAGGGACAACCCATCACCAATGCCAGCAATGCCTTACATGGTGTCCCCGGACTTTTTGTCAATCTATCCAACAGTCAGCCTGGCGTTGACAGGGCGACCATCCGCATCCGTGGTATCGGAACCTTAAACGATAACGACCCCCTGGTACTGGTTGATGGAGTGGAATATGATTTAAATGAACTCAATCCCAATGATATTGCCACCGTGACGGTATTAAAAGACGCCTCCGCTGCTATTTATGGTTCCAGGGCTGGTAATGGCGTTATCCTGGTGACCACTAAAACCGGCCATGGCCAGGCTAAAATCAATTATAATTTTTACCATGGAGTGCAAAATTATACCTATATGCCAGATATAATCTGGGACCCTATAGAATACATGAAACTTAAAAACCAGGCACTGATTAATGAAGGTAAGGACGCCGTGGATTATTCTGATGAGGAAATCGCAGAATATCAGGCCGGTATGAAAACTGATCCCATTACCTATCCCTCCAGCAATTGGTTTGACATTGCCTTAAAAAACGGCCGGATTCAAAAACATGACCTCAGCATCTCAGGGAGCAACGATAAAGCCTCTTACCGCTTATCCTTAGGTTTTCTGGACAGAAATGGCATCATGATCGGGCCCAATAACCACGAGAAAAAATACTCCATCGGGTTAAATACCAGTTTTAAGGTATCCAAGCGTCTGACGGTAGGCATGACCCTGGACGGGTATTACAGAAACTACACCCAACCTTTTTATACCAGTTTCTGGAGCTATCTGATGCGCGCCCTGCCTATTTTAACGGATACCCTGGAAGATGGCCGTTACGGGAACTCCTGGTTGCGGACACCCGGTAGAAATAACTGGGAAAATCCCCGTATGATTGCCTATACCGGATACGGCCATAAAACAGTGCAGCGTTTTGTGACCAGTGTATTTGCTAATTATAAACTACCCTTTGACCTGACCTATAATATCAAGTATGGTATCGATAAATATGACGGTCTATTAGAAGAGTTCACCCCCCAGGTCAAAACCTGGAATCCTAAAAACCCAACCTCCTACATAAACTGGAACAGCCCTTCCACGGCGCCCAGGTCTTCTAATACAGATTATAACAACCTGAACCAGCATTTTTACCAGACCCTGGACTGGGATAAAAGTTTTGGGGATCATCATCTGAGCGTAATGGTGGGAACCAGTTATGATCACTTTGACACAAAAAACTTTGATGCCTCCATGACCGGTTATCTGGATGCCACTTTAACAGCACTTGATGCAGGTACAGAGCGCTATTCCACAGGCGGTAACTCTACCACAGATGTATTGATTTCCTATTTTGGCAGAGCGAACTACGATTATAAAGGTAAATACCTGCTGGAAGGCATTATTCGCACAGACGGCTCTTCCAGGTTTGCCGATGGCAGACGCTGGGGTTCTTTCCCCGGTATATCTGCCGGATGGCGGATGGACAAAGAAGATTTTTTCCCCTGGAAAAACACCGTAAATCTAGCCAAACTCCGCGCCTCTTATGGCCAGGTAGGTAATCAGGCCGTGCCTTTGTATAGCTATGAGAACTCCATTAATCTGGGCAAAAACTACAGCTTTGGCGGCACCCTGGCTTCCGGCGCAGCAGCGACGGCCTATACGGATCCGACCATTACCTGGGAAACCACGACCAATTATAACCTGGGACTGGATCTGGAATTATTTAATCACCGGTTGAATTTCTCCGCCGATATCTATAAGAAAAGAACCTCCAATATCCTGCGCTCCGTGGATATCCCCGATCAGGTAGGAGGACTTACCGGTCCACAGCAAAATATTGGGGTGATGGATAATAAGGGCCTGGAACTGACCTTAGGGTATCATGATCATGTCGGCGACTTCAGCTACGGCGTGAACGGTAATATCTCCTTTAATCAAAATAAAGTAGTGGATATTGACGGACAAATACTCTATAGTTATAATACCAATCTGGCGACCATTACCAAAGAAGGCCTACCCATTGATTCTTATTATATTTTGGATGCCATTGGTATTTTTCAGTCAGACGAGGAAGTGGCCAACAGCCCTTTTCAATCCGTCAGTACCAAAGCAGGATATATTAAATACCGGGACGTCAATAACGACGGGGTGATTAATGCCGATGACCGGATTATCATCAAATCCTCCTCGGCTATGCCTAAGTATACCTATGGGTTTAACCTGGACTTCGGATATAAAGGCTTGTCGCTGAGTGTCTTTTTTCAAGGCGTAGGCGGTCTTAAAATCTATCCCGAAGGCAATCTGGTATTTCCCTTTAAAAATGGTGCCGGAGCCAACTGGGAATGGGCCACCGATGCCTGGACCCCGGAAAACACAGGTGCCAGGCTGCCCATCGTTACCACCAGCACGGATGGAGACGATAATTTTAAAGCCTCTGATTTTTGGCTGAGGGACGGATCTTATCTGAGGATGAAAAATATCCAGCTGGCCTATGAGCTGCCAGCTAAATGGCTGAACCGCGTGAAGATCGCTCAATTCACCATTTATGTCAACGCAGAGAATTATCTAACCTTCTCTAAATACAAGGATTTTGATCCGGAGACCACTTTAAATGTGTCCTCACTGTACCATTATCCGATGCTCAAGACCCTGAGTGGGGGCGTTAAGATCACCTTTTAAATAAACGGCGATCTGGATTGTAAAATTTAACCGATAAAATTTGTAGCGATGCAATGTAAAAATATCATACTGGGTGCCCTGGCAGCAACGATCATGCTGGGCAGTTGCAGTAAAAGTCTACTGAACACTTCTCCGGATAATAAATATGTTGAAGGTAATTACTGGGAATCTGAGGCAGCGGTCGACGCTGCCCTCACAGGCTGCTACGCCGTACTTACCTATTCAGGGATGTATGGCGGAGACGCCACACCTTTATGGGAAGAGACCGCTTCTCCCAATGCCTATAACTACAGTAATTCCATGGGATTTAACGCCATCGCAGAAGGTACCCAGGAAGCCTCCAGTGAAGGGATTATTCCAACCCGCTATCAGAACTGTTACGCAGGAATAGGACGGTGTAATTCTTTTTTAGCACACGCCGGCGAAGTGCCGCTCGATGCCGGTGATTATGCGCAGATGCGCGGTGAAGTCTATTTTTTAAGAGCGCTTTATTATTTTAATCTGGAAAACTATTATGGCGGCGTACCCTTGATCTTAGATCCACCAGATGAAGCGACACAAGGCGATTTACCCAGGACAGACAGGGCAGTAGTGGTGGATCAGATCTTAAAAGACCTGGATAGCGCCTCCAGTCTCTTACCCCTCAAATATGGCGCAGCAGCTCAGGGCCGGGCGACCAAGGGAGCCGCACTGAGTCTTAAAGCAAGGATCTTGCTCTATGAAGCCAGTCCATTACTCAGTACCAATACCGCTGATAGCAAGGAAAAATGGAAGGCTGCGGAAGATGCAGCTGAAGCGGTAATAAGTCTTGCCTCACAGGCAGGTTACGGTTTATATGATAATTACAGAGCCTTGTTTTTACCCGAAAATGAAAATAACAAAGAAGTTATTTTTGATGTACAGTTCATCTATCCAGATCTGGGTAATTCCTTTGATTTAATTGGAAGGCAGTATAATACCAATGCGCCCTTACTGGGACTGGCTGAGGCTTATGAGATGAATAACGGCTTAGCGATTACTGATCCGAATAGCGGCTATGACAGCAACGATCCATATAAAAACAGAGACCCCCGGCTGTATGCGACCATCGTTTATCCTGGAGACACCTTCATGGGAGAGCTAGTGACCAATACCCGGTTTTCTATCACAGGCTACGGCATGAAAAAGTATACCGTATATGATAAAGAGGCTGCATCCTCCGATGTGTCTGATCTAAAAAGCGGTCAATCCTATACCAATTTCATTGTGTTGAGGTATGCAGATATACTGATGATGTATGCGGAGGCCAGAAATGAAGTCTCCGGCCCCGATAATCAGGTACTGTCGGCCCTCAATCAGATCCGGGCAAGAGCCGGCATGCCAGATATAACCGGGACGTATACCCAGGATTCCATGCGCAGTATCATTCATCTGGAAAGGCGCATTGAATTTGCGGGAGAAGCGCTCTATTACAATGATGTCCGCCGCTGGAAAACAGCCCCCACAGAGCTGAATCAAAAAATATATACCTATAACCACAGCGCCATCGAATCCCGTACTTTTGATCCGGCCAGAGACTATTGGTGGCCGATTCCACAGGTGCAGCGTGATTTAAATCCGAATCTGGAACAGTCATTCGGTTATTAGTCGATCGGGGCGTATGAGTGTCCGGTTGGACAGGACGCTTGAGATATAAGAGTGGGTTAAACTTGTTAAATGGGAGCCCTGCCTGTCTGCGATATATTTGAATATTGTCTGCCCATAAAAGGGCAGCCAGTAATCCATGCAGCAGGCGGGTATCCATTTAAACATATTGAGATAAGACTTCAATGTTTTTTAAATCAGGATTAAATTATATTTAAAATCTGATGCAAAATTTAAATGAGCGGCAGCCCGTTTATCCAGAACAAAAACAGCGGCTGGCCGGGTGTAAAACACCGGGATTACTATGATTTTTACAGGTAGAAGTTGTAATATGATTAAATTGTAAAGTAAATTTAAATGAGGCCTTCATTGGTAGAAAATAATTGTATATTTATCACTCAATTATTAAGTGTATATAGCTAAGTGTGGCAAAGCCCTGTCAGCGGACAGACACTAGTGGATGAAGGCCGAGGTAATGGTCTGGGTGACAAGTACAGTAGTATATTAAAAAAAACATTGAACAAACCTTTCTTAACCTAAGACAGAACGGCATCAAATTAAATAAAGAATTTTACCATATTCAACTTAAATCGCTACTGAGCATCAAGGTCTATATCGCGGGTAGCATCTTTCTAAACTAAAAGAAAATGGATTCAAGAAGAGAATTTTTAAAAAAAGCAATGCTGTTATCCGGAGCGGCGGGAGTAGCCTCTGCAGTTCCGGCCTCCATTAAAAAAGCCCTGGCCATCGACCCCGAAGAAGGGAGCGACTTTTACCAGGCCGAGCATATTGTTATTTTAATGCAGGAAAACAGAGCCTTTGACCACTGCTTCGGCGCGCTCAGAGGCGTACGCGGGTTTAATGATCCCAGGGTCATAACCTTGCCGGATAATAATCCTGTCTGGTTACAGACCAATAAGAAAGGGGAGACCTATGCCCCCTTCCGCTTTAGTATAGAAGATAGTAAAATTACCTGGATGGGCTCTATTCCACATTCCAGAGCCAGTCAGGTAGATGCCGATAATTTAAGTAAATACGACGGCTGGCTGGAGGCCAAAAAATCAGGCAACCCTCAATATCAGGATATGCCCCTGACCCTGGGACATTATATCCGGGAAGATCTGCCCTTTAACTATGCCATGGCAGACGCCTTTACGATTTGTGATCAGCATTACTGCTCCGCTATGACCAGTACCTGGCCAAACCGTCTGTACTTATGGGGAGGGACGATCCGGGAAGAAAAAAACAGTGATTCCAAGACCTATATCCGCAATGATATCCCCTGGGGCGAAGCCAGGTGGAAAACCATGCCCGAACACCTGCAGGCCTTAGATATTTCCTGGAAAGTCTATCAAAATGATTTATCCTCAGTGGGAGGCTATAAAGGCAATGAACGGGCCTGGTTGTCTAATTTTGGTTGTAATCCATTGGAGTTTTTATCCCAGTTTAACATTCGTTACCGGCCAGCTTATTTAC
>Ga0164242_10008663_pt1 | contig 11024 bp, 8 predicted proteins | sample OricomgcompostMG_FD_108783 | JGI IMG/M metagenome (GOLD analysis project Ga0164242, IMG submission 108783) | Miracle-Growth compost microbial communities from Emeryville, California, USA - Original compost - Miracle growth compost (MG) ...
CAATCGTTAGCCAACCGCGATCTGTCGCTGCGGCCGCGACGAGCCGATTCGACCCGCCCGCTGTGTTTCACTCCCGGAGAACAGATTCCACCGCATGGTGCGGCAGATGAAAGTTGGGATGGGTAGAGAGCTATGTCGTTCATCGAAAAGGTGCGAAAGTTGCGTGGCGCGGCGGCTACCATGCCCCGCCGGCTGGCGATCGCGGCCGTGGGGGCCTCCCTGCTGTCCGGCGTCGCCGTCGCCGCGGGCGGCTCCCCCGTCGCGGGAGCCTTCTCCAAGCCGGGGCTTCCGGTGGAATATCTCGAGGTGCCGTCGCCGTCGATGGGCCGCAACATCAAGGTCCAGTTCCAGGGCGGCGGGCCGCACGCGGTCTACCTGCTGGACGGCCTGCGCGCGCAGGACGACTACAACGGTTGGGACATCAACACCCCGGCGTTCGAGGAGTTCTACCAGTCCGGTCTTTCGGTGATCATGCCGGTCGGCGGTCAGTCCAGCTTCTACAGCAACTGGTATCAGCCGTCGTCGGGCAACGGGCAGAACTACACCTACAAGTGGGAGACGTTCCTGACCCAGGAGATGCCGCTGTGGATGCAGTCCAACAAGCAGGTCTCCCCGGCCGGCAACGCCGCGGTGGGGCTGTCCATGTCGGGTGGCTCCGCGCTGATCCTGGCCGCCTACTATCCGCAGCAATTCCCTTACGCCGCTTCGCTTTCCGGCTTCCTCAACCCGTCCGAGGGCTGGTGGCCCACGCTGATCGGCCTGGCCATGAACGACTCGGGCGGCTACAACGCCAACAGCATGTGGGGCCCGTCCACCGACCCGGCGTGGAAGCGCAATGACCCGATGGTCCAGATTCCGCGGCTGGTGGCCAACAACACCCGCATCTGGGTCTACTGCGGTAACGGCACCCCCAGCGATTTGGGCGGTGACAACGTGCCGGCCAAGTTCCTGGAGGGGTTGACGCTGCGCACCAACGAGCAGTTCCAGAACAACTACGCGGCCGCCGGCGGACGCAACGGGGTGTTCAACTTCCCGGCCAACGGCACCCACTCGTGGCCGTACTGGAACCAGCAGTTGATGGCGATGAAGCCGGACATGCAGCAGGTGCTGCTTTCCGGCAACACCACCGCGGCGCCGGCCCAACCGGCCCAACCGGCCCAACCGGCCCAGCCGGCGCAACCCGCCCAGCCCGCCACCTGACCCCGGCCAGCAGCGGCAGTAGCGCACCGGTCAGCGCTACTGCCGCTGCTTTGTCTCACGCCTCGTCGAGCAGCGCCCGGCGATCGGAATGGAAATAGGTGTAGCCGGTGGTCAACGCGCACATCACGGTGGCCGCCACCAACATCGACGTGCCGTTGACGAACAGACTGATGAAGCCGCCGACGGTGGCCCCCACCACGAAGCTGGCGAACAGCAGAAAATAGCCCAGCCAGTCCGCCGCCGTCCCACCGGCGATGTGGCGTTCGATGCCCTGCCCCATCTTGACCAGGGTTCCGGTCACGTAGCTCAGCGGAACCGACACCTCGCCGTCCTTGACGAACGACGTGTTCAACGCGCCGATGCCGAACGTCACCAACATGATCGGCGCGAAGTCGAGCAGGTTCTCCTCCCACCCCTCGTCGATGACGTCCACCAGGGTGGCCGCCACCAGGCTGAACGTCGTCAGCACGGTGGGCCCGTGCGGGTGGTCCACCCAGAAATGCCGCCGGCATACCGAGGCGATCACCACGCCGGCGACGAAGCACACGATCAGCACCCCCGCCGTCACCGACAACACCACGTCGCCGCGGAAGTAGCCGAGCATCGCGCGCTGGGCGTTGCCGGTCATGAAGGTCACGAAGTAGCCGGCGGAGTGCGTGAAGGCGGTGGCTCCCAGCACCCCGGCCAGCACCGCCAGCACCCACGACAACCTGGTTTCGCTGTTGTTGATCTCACTCGGCACACGCACATGCTTCCAGACGGTGCCGGCGCGCGCAGGGCGCGCGGGTCAGGCCGCGGTCAACCGGGCGATGGAGCGCAGCGGGATCGGCAGCCAGCCGGGCCGGTGCCGCGCCTCGTACCCGGCCTCGTAGACCGCCTTGTCCAATTCGTAGGCGGCCAGCAGCGGCGCCGAATCGCGCGGGTCGATGCCGGAGGCGGCCGCGTAGCCGTCACAGAACGCGGTGCGGTTGCGCTCCACCCATTCCCGGGCCCGGGCCGCCAGCTGCTTGTCCGTGTTTTGCGAGCCCTGCTCCACCAGCGGCCCGTAGGCGGCGTACTCGAACGACCGCAGCACGCCGGCCACGTCGCGCAGCGGTGAGTCGGGCGCGCGGCGTTCCTCGAGCGGCTGGCCCGGTTCGCCCTCGAAGTCGATGAGCAGCCAGCTCTCCGGGGTGCGCAGCACCTGGCCCAGGTGCAGGTCGCCGTGCACCCGCTGCACGGTGATGGTCTCGGTGGCCAGCTTGGCGAACCGCTCCTCGATGGTGGCCGCGTACTCGGTCAGCTCGGGCACCAGGGCCGCGGTCGAGGACAGCCGCGCCAGCACGTTGTCCACCGGGAACGCGGCTTGCGAGGTGCCCAGCGTCTCGGCCAGGGTGGCGTGCACGGACGCCACCGCCTCGCCCAGGCGGTAGGACTCACCGGCGAAGTCGCCGCCGACCTCGTGCGCGTACAGATCGCCCTCGGCGAACAGGTCGCGAACGCTGGCGGTGGCCATCGCCCAGCCCTCCGCGGCGTTGGCGGCGAACTCGGTCACCATGCCCAGCGGCCAGGCCGTCTCGGGGGTGCCGTCCGCACCCGCCATCTCGTAGGTGCCCAGCAGCCGGGCGACGTGCGGATTGCCGGCGCGGCCGAGCACCCGGTTCAGCTCGATGTCGGGGTTGATGCCGCTGCTGACCCGGCGGAACACCTTGAAGATGGCGTCGCGGTCGAAGATCACGCTGGTGTTGGACTGCTCGGCGTCCGACACGTGCGCCATCGCCTCGAGCGGCAGCTGGGCGTCGGGCTCCTTGGCGAATCTCACCTCGGCCCCGGACGCGCTGCGCACCGCCGACGAGTCGATCAGGGAGAGCAAAAACTGCGGCGCCTCGTCGTCGTACAACGCGTCGAAGCCGGTCCGGTCGTCGGCGGCGCCGATGGTGGCCACCGTGCTGTACTCGGAGACCGGTGCGGCATCCCAGCAGACCAGGACCTGGTAGCGGTCCCGTGAGCCGTCGGCGTAGTCGGCGTCGACCAGCACCAGGTCCAGATCGTCGCGCAACCCGACGATCACGCTCGGTTCGGCGCCGGTCAGCCGGCGGTTGCGGCCGGCGTACCAACGTTGCTGCGGAAGCCAATCGGACCACGGCAGCTTGGCGGGTTCGGTCATCTGCGCCGCTCCTTCTCATACCTAACGCTGTGTACCGTCGCGGCGCGAGTCATGTGTCCTCCTCGCATGCGGTCAGCTGGAACCAATAGAAACCGTGCCCCGGCAGGGTCAGCAGGTAGGGCAGGTGCCCGATGCGGGGGAATTCCACGTGCCCGGTCAGCTCGACCGGGATGCACCCGCTCCAGTGCTGCAGATTCAGCTCGATCGGCTGCGGGAACCGCGACAGGTTGTTGACGCACAGCACGGTGTCCCCGTCGTTGGACACCTGCCGCACGAACGCCAGCACCGACGGGTTGGACCCGCCGAGCTCCTCGAACGTGCCGATCGCGAAGGCCTCGTGCCGGCGCCGCACGGCCAGCATGGTGCGGGTGAAGTTGAGCAGCGACGTCGAGGTGTCGCGCTGCGCCTCCACGTTGACCGCCTGGTAGCCGTACACCGGGTCCTGGCTGGGTGGCAGATACAGCCGGCCGGGGTTGGCCTTGGAGAAGCCGGCGTTGCGGTCCGGCGTCCACTGCATCGGCGTGCGCACCCCGTCGCGATCCCCCAGCCAGATCACGTCGCCCATGCCGATCTCGTCGCCGTAGTAGAGCACCGGCGAGCCGGGCAGGGACAGCAGCAGGGCGGTGAACAGCTCGATCTGGTTGCGGTCGTTGTCCAGCAGCGGCGCCAGCCGGCGGCGGATGCCGACGTTGGCCTTCATCCGCGGATCCTTGGCGTACTCGGCGTACATGTAGTCGCGCTCTTCGTCGGTGACCATCTCCAGCGTCAACTCGTCGTGGTTGCGCAGGAAGATCCCCCACTGCGCCATCTCGGGGATCTGCGGCGTCTGGGCCAGGATCTCCGAGATCGGGAATCGCGACTCGCGGCGCACGGCCATGAAGATGCGCGGCATCAGCGGGAAGTGGAACGCCATGTGGCATTCGTCGCCGCCGGTGCTGGGGTCGCCGAAATACTCGACCACGTCGGCCGGCCACTGGTTGGCCTCGGCCAGCAACACCCGGCCCGGGAACTCGTCGTCGACGACCTTGCGGACCCGCTTGAGGAAGGCGTGCGTCTCCGGCAGGTTCTCGCAGTTGGTGCCCTCCCGCTCGAACAGGTAGGGCACCGCGTCCAGCCGGAACCCGTCGATTCCCAGCCCGAGCCAGAACCGGATCACGTCGATCATGGCTTCCTGCACGGCCGGGTTGTCGTAGTTCAGGTCGGGCTGGTGGGAGAAGAACCGGTGCCAGTAGAACTGGCGGCGCACCGGGTCGAACGTCCAGTTGGACTCCTCGGTGTCGACGAAGATGATGCGGGCATCGGCGTAGCGGTCGCTGGTGTCGCTCCACACGTAGAAGTCGCCATACGGTCCGTCGGGGTCGTGCCGGGACTCCTGGAACCAGGGGTGCGACTCCGATGTGTGATTCATCACCAGGTCGGTGATCACCCGGATGCCCCGCTCGTGCGCGGCGTTGAGCAGCGCCACGAAATCCTCGACGGTGCCGAACTCCGGCAGCACCTTGTAGAAATCCCGGATGTCGTAACCGCCGTCGCGCAGCGGCGAGTCGTAGAACGGGGGCAGCCAGATGCAGTCGATGCCCAGCCACTGCAGGTAGTCCAGCTGCGCCAGCAGACCGCGCAGGTCGCCGGCGCCGTCGGCGTTGGCGTCGAAGAACGCGCGGACCAGCACCTCGTAGAACACGGCGTGCTTGAACCACGTCGGGTCGGTGGGCAGCGCGGCGGCGTTGTCGAAGTCCTCGGCCTCGGGGTGCTCGACGACACCGTCCTGGACGTGACTGCCTTCCTCGGGATGGTGTTCGACAGCTTCTCTTGCGTCGTTCATCGAATCCACGATGCCACGGGTACCCTGAGTGCGAGTTTCGGAACCCCCCTCGCCCGGCCGCGACGAATCACGCCCGGTGCCAAGCGAATTGGCCACCGACCCGCTCTCACCGGCGCGGATGTCAGGCCGGCGGCCCCTCCGCCAGGGTGATGTTCGCGGTGCGCTCGCCGCCGTCGACGGACCGGAAGTGCACCGCGATGGTGTCACCGGGATGGTGCGGGACGAGCACCTCGGTCATCGACGTCGCCCCGTTGATCGGGACGGTGTCGACGCCGGTGATGACGTCGCCGGGCGCGATGCCCGCGGCCGCGGCCGGGCCGGTGTTGACCACCCGCTGCACCCGCGCGCCGTTGCCGTTGTTGTCCGTCACGCCCAGCCCGAGGAATGCGGTGGGCCCGATGTGCACGGTGTTGGAGCCGGCGCCGGAGCGGATCTGGTTGGCGACGGCCATGGCGCGGCCGATCGGGATGGCGAAGCCCTGCCCGCCGGACATCTTGTAGCTGTCGGTGGCGGCGGTGTCCACGCCGATCACCTGCCCGGCGCTGTTCACCATCGGGCCACCGGAGTCGCCCGGCTTGATCGGCGCGTCGGCCTGGATCAGGCCGCCGAGGTTCTCCTGCGCGCCGGTCAGCGTGTCGGTCGCCGAGACGCTCTGGTTGAGCGCGACGACCTTGCCGGCCACCGCGTTGGGGGTGCCGCCCTGGCCGCCGACGTTGCCGAGCGCGACGATGGGCTCGCCCACCGTGGCCTCGCCGCCGATGGTGGCGGTGGGCAGGCCGGCCGCGCCGCGCAGCTGCAGCACGGCGATGTCCTGGGTGCGGTCATAGCCGACCACGTCGACGGCGTAGGTCTGCCCGTTGCCGACGTCGAACGCGCTGATTTCGGTGGCGCCCGAGATGACGTGGTTGTTGGTGAGCACCACGCCGTTCGGGTCGATCACGATGCCGGTACCGGCGCCCACCGCGTTGTTGTAGCCGAACTTGGTGTCGATGTTGACCACTTGCGGCCCCACCTGACCGACCATGGCCGACGGGTCGATCGGCGCCAGGGGGCGATCGGCGAACCGGTCCAGCGCCAGGCCCGACGGTGCCGCGGACGCCGGCGCCAGCCCCACGCCGGACCCCAGACCGAGGCCCAGCCCGACCACGGTCAGCACACCGACCAACCATGACCACCAGACCGAGCGGTGGTGGTGCGATTTGCTCATCCCGTCACCCTCCTGCGTCGCGGTAAACACCAAACTGTCCCGGCCTGAGGATCCTGGCGGCACAATTTTGTGTATATAACCGTAATGCAGGTAGCTATGCACGGCATGTGCCAGGTTCTCAGCCGGCTCATAGGCTTACCGCCGTTTGCTGCCGCGCGCCCTACCCTGATCTGGTGGGCGAATTCGACGCCAGGGCGAGGTTCGGCCGGGCCTCGGTAGCCCGGTTGGCCACCGTCTCCCCGGGCGGGCAGCCACACCTGGTGCCGGTCGTCTTCGCCCTCGCGCAAGGCCCCGACGCGGACCATGACGCCGACCCGGACGTGGTGTACACGGCCGTCGACGCCAAACCCAAGACCACGCGGCGGCTGCGGCGGCTGGCCAACATCGACGCCAACCCGCAGGTGAGCCTGCTGGCCGACCACTACGCCGACGATTGGACCCGGCTGTGGTGGGTGCGCGCCGACGGTCTGGCCACCATCCACCGCGACGGGCCGGCCCTGGACACCGGCTACCGGCTGTTGCGCGCGAAATACCCTCAGTACCAATCGGTTCCGTTGGACGGTCCGGTGATCGCGATCGCGGTGCGGCGGTGGTCCGGCTGGGCGCCCTGAGGCGCCGGCGCCGCGCGGGCGAATCGGCCCGAAAACGCTGATCCGGCCCGACGGTCTTGTGGTCGACGGAAGTTCGGTGAAGGGTAGCTAGAAAGGTGCTAGCCGGGCCGGCAACGGTGCGCCCCGGGCGACCTGGAGGAAAGTCATGGCGGACAAGACAACTACTTCCCAAGGCGCGGGAAACGCTCCTACCGCCAAGAGTCCGGGCGAGATTCGCAACGTCGTGCTGGTGGGACCGTCGGGCGGCGGCAAAACCACTCTGGTCGAAGCGCTGCTGGTCGCCGCCGGGGTGTTGAACCGCCCCGGCTCGGTCGCCGACGGCAGCACGGTCTGCGACTACGACGAGGCCGAGATCCGCCAGCAACGGTCGGTGGGGGTCGCCGTGGCGTCCCTGTCGCACGACGGCGTCAAGGTCAACCTGGTCGACACACCCGGATACGCCGACTTCGTCGGCGAGCTGCGCGCCGGGCTGCGGGCCGCCGACTGCGCGCTGTTCGTGATCGCGGCCAACGAGGGTGTCGACGAGCCCACCAAACTGTTGTGGCAGGAATGCAACCAGGTGGGCATGCCCCGCGCGGTGGTGATCACCAAGCTCGACCACGCCCGCGCCAACTATGCCGAGGCGCTGGCCGCCGCGCAGAACGCGTTCGGCGACAAGGTTTTACCGCTGTACCTGCCCACCGGTCTGCCGGCCTGCACCGGCCTGATCGGCCTGTTGTCGCAGCAGCGCTACGCCTACGCCGACGGCAAACGCGCTGTGCGGCCGCCGGATCCCGCCGACGCCGCGCAGATCGAGGCCGCCCGCGGCACCCTGATCGAGGGGATCATCGAGGAGTCCGAGGACGAGTCGCTGATGGAGCGGTACCTGGGTGGGGAGTCCATCGACGAAACGGTGCTCATCGCCGACCTGGAGCGGGCCGTCGCCCGCGGCTCGTTCTTCCCGGTGATTCCCGTCTGCAGCAGCACCGGCGTCGGCACGTGCGAGCTGCTGGAGGTCGCCACCCGCGGCTTCCCGTCGCCGATGGAACACCCGCTGCCGGAGGTCTTCACCCAGGTCGGCGCGCCGCGCGCCGGGCTGGCCTGCGACCCCGACGGCCCGTTGCTCGCCGAGGTGGTGAAGACGACGTCGGACCCCTACGTGGGCAGGGTCAGCCTGGTCCGGGTGTTCTCCGGGACCATCAGGCCCGACGCGACGGTTCACGTGTCGGGCCATTTTGCGTCGTTCTTCGGCACCGGCAACGGGAACGGCCATGCCCACCCCGATCACGACGAGGACGAGCGCATCGGGGTGCTGTCCTTCCCGCTGGGCAAGCAGCAACGCCCGGCCTCGGCCGTGGTGGCCGGTGACATCTGCGCGATCGGCAAGCTGAGCCGGGCCGAAACCGGCGACACGCTGTCGGACAAGTCCGAGCCGCTGGTGCTCAAGCCCTGGACCATGCCCGAGCCGCTGCTGCCGGTCGCGATCGCCGCACACGCCAAGACCGACGAGGACAAGCTGTCGGTGGGGCTGGGCCGGCTGGCCGCCGAGGATCCGACGCTGCGGATCGAGCAGAACCAGGAGACCCACCAGATCGTGCTGTGGTGCATGGGCGAATCGCACGCCGGTGTCGTGCTGGACGCGCTGGCCAACCGGTACGGCGTCACGGTGGACACCGTGGAGCTGCGGATCCCGCTGCGAGAGACGTTCGCGGGCAAGGCCAAAGGGCACGGCCGGCACGTCAAACAGTCCGGCGGCCACGGCCAGTACGCGGTGTGCGACATCGAGGTGGAGCCGCTGCCGGAAGGCTCCGGGTTCGAGTTCGTCGACAAGGTGGTCGGCGGGGCGGTGCCGCGGCAGTTCATTCCGAGCGTGGAGAAGGGGGTGCGCGCCCAGATGGAAAAGGGTGTGCACGCGGGCTACCCGGTGGTCGACATTCGCGTCACCCTGCTCGACGGCAAGGCGCACAGCGTCGACTCGTCGGACTTCGCGTTCCAGATGGCGGGCGCGCTGGCGCTGCGGGAGGCGGCCGCGGCCACCAAGGTGGTGTTGCTCGAGCCCATCGACGAGATCTCGGTGCTGGTGCCCGACGATTTCGTCGGTGCGGTGATGGGCGATCTGTCCGGCCGGCGCGGCCGCGTGCTCGGCACCGACACCGCCGGTCATGAGCGCACCGTGGTCAAGGCCGAGGTGCCGCAGGTGGAGCTGACCCGCTACGCCATCGACCTGCGGTCGCTGGCGCACGGCGCGGCCTCGTTCACCCGGTCGTTCGCCCGCTACGAGCCGATGCCGGAATCCGCGGCCGCCCGAGTGGCGACCGCCGCGGTCTGACCCGAATCACACTGCCGGTCAAGCGCTTTCGCCGAATTGTTCGGCCACCGCGCGGCGGTCCAGCGAGCCCTTCGCGGTGTGCGGCAGCTCGGCGGCCCGCCGGAACTCGGCCGGCACCTCGAAGGGCGCCAGCCGTTCCCGGCAGAACGACGCCAGCTCGTCGGCCGTCGGCGCCGCCGAGCCGCGGGTGACGATCACCGCTGCCACGGTTTCGCCGTACAGCTGGTCCGGCCGGCCGAACACGGCCGCCTCCAGCACGTCGGGGTGGCCGGCCAGCACACCCTCGACCCGTTCCGGCGAGATCTTCTCCCCGCCCCGGTTGATCAGTTCCTTGATCCGGCCGCGGACGACCAGGTCGCCGGCGGCCGACAGGGTGCCAAGGTCGCCGGTGTGCAGCCACCCGTCGGTGAAGTTGGCGGCGGTGATCGCCGGATCGCCGAGGTAGCCGCGCACCACGGTGGCGCCGCGCAGCCAGACCTCGCCGACGGTGTCGGCGGGCAGCGGTTGCCCGTCCGGCCCGGCGATCCGGATGTCCGGGCCGGTCGACCGGCCGACGAGACCCGGTGTGGCGCCCGGGTTTTCGCTGTGCCCGGCGCCGTCGATGGCGGTGGTGGACACCTGGTGGGTGGCCTCGGTCATCCCGAAGGCGCACACCACGGGCGCACCGAAGGTGTCCTGCAGCGCCTGCGCGGTCTCGGCCGTCAGCGGCGCGCTGCAGCTGCGGATGAACCGCAGCGCGTGGGTGCCGCGCGGCGCTTCGGTGCGGGCACGCTCCAGCAGGATCTGATGGATGGTCGGGACGGCCGTGTACCAGGTGGCGCCGACGGCGGCGATGTCGTCCCAGAAGGTGTGCGCCGAGAACTTGCCGCGCGCGGGCAACAACACCGCTCCCCCGGATGCCAGGGTGGCCAGCAGCGCGGCCAGCAGACCGTGCCCGTGGTAGAGCGGCATCACCGCCACCGTCGCATCCCGCGGCCCCAGCCCGTATCCGGCGACAATAGACCGGATCGAGGCGGCGATGTTGTGCCGGGTCCAGGGCACCATTTTCGGTGCCCCGGTGGTTCCCCCGGTGAACATGATCATGGCGTCGTCGTCGCGCAGGCCCTGCGGCGCGGTCACGTCGTGCGTGGGCGCCGCGGTGACGGTCAGGTCGACCGTCGGGGCGCCGTCGTCGGGTCCGACCGTGACGGTGACCGGCCAGCAGGGGGCGCTCTCGGGTGCCGTCTGGCCCTCGCCGAGCCGGTCGACGAGCACCGCCCGAGCGCCCACCGCCCGGCTGCGGGACAGCTGGTCGGCGGCGGGCAGGGCCGGATCCAGCGGCGCCACAACGAGATCCGCCCGCGACGCGGCCAGCAGCGCGACCACGAATTCGGGGTTGCTGCCGGCGCGCAGCCCGACCCGGTCGCCCGGCCCCAAACCGGCGGCCCGCAGCCGGGCGGCCAGGTCATCGACGAGCCGGACCAGATCCGCGTACGCGATCGGGGTGCGCCCGGAGGCGACCAGCAGCGCCGGCGCCCGCGGCGCCCGCTGCGCGGCCGCCTCGACCAGGTCGGCCAACCCCGGTCCGGCGGCCGTCGCGCTCGGTGTCGCCTCGGACGTCATCGCCACATCCTTAAGTTCGTAGGTGCAGTTACTTCGTGTTGTTACGTTGTGCTGTGACCCCGGGTGGGGCGGGTGAGGCTGCATCGCTCTTGCCGGCCTGATGGTGCGGCTTGAAAGGACTGGCCGCC
>Ga0164242_10008664_pt1 | contig 11023 bp, 7 predicted proteins | sample OricomgcompostMG_FD_108783 | JGI IMG/M metagenome (GOLD analysis project Ga0164242, IMG submission 108783) | Miracle-Growth compost microbial communities from Emeryville, California, USA - Original compost - Miracle growth compost (MG) ...
CAGCTGAACCTGTCCTACATCTTCATCTCCCACGACCTCGCCGTGGTGCGCAGCATCGCCGACCGGGTGGCGGTGATGTACCTGGGGCGCATCGTCGAGCAGGGCCCGACCGCAGAGCTGTACCGCAACCCGCAGCATCCGTACACGCAGGCGCTGCTGTCTGCGGCGCCGTCGGCGGACCCGTCCCGCCGGGACCGCGCCGACCGGATTCGCCTGTCCGGCGAAGTTCCCAGCCCGCTCGACCCGCCGTCCGGATGCCCGTTCCGGACCCGCTGCTGGCGCGCGGACGATCGATGTGCCCAGCAGCTGCCACGACTGGAGCCGCAGACGACGCCCGGTCACCTCGCCGCCTGCTGGCGCATCGGGGAACCCGACTGACCCATTGCGGGCGCCGCGGGAAGGTGCCCGGGACGCCGGACCGCGGCTCGACCGCCGCAGGGTGCACCCTGGAGGTGGTTGCGAAGCGAGGCGGGTTGATCGACATGGGCACAGTGCTGGTGACGGGCGGGACGGGCACCCTGGGTCGGGAGGTGGTGCGCGCGCTGACCGCACGAGGGCAGCGAGCACGCATCGCCAGCAGGCATCCCCGGCCCGCCGACCGGCCTCGCGATCACGAGTGGGCGACGGTCGACTACCGCTCCGGGGCGGGGCTGGCCGACGCACTCGCCGAGGTGGACGCCGTGGTGCTGGCCACCAGCGCCTTCAACGACGCCCCGCTGGTCCGGGCGGTCGGCCAGGCCGCCGGACCCGACACGCACCTGGTGTACATCTCGATCGTCGGTATCGACGACGTCTCGATGCCGTACTACGCGAGGAAGCTGGCCGCCGAACGGGAGTTGGTCGACACCGGCCGCCCCTGGACCATTGTGCGCGCCACGCAGTTCCACGACCTGGCGCTCGCCATGGTGCGCGCGCTGGCCCGTCCCCCGGTGATGCTGCTGCCCCGTGGACTCACGCTGCAACCGGTGTCCGCCACCGAGGTGGGCGACCGGCTGGCCGATCTGGCGAACGCCGGCCCGGCCGGCCGGGTGCCGGACCTGGGCGGGCCGCAGGTGCTGGGCGTGCAGGAACTGGCACGTGCGTATCTGGACGCGACCGGGATCAGCCGCCGGATGGTGACGGTGCCCACGCCGGGCCGGATGATGCGCGCGCTGGCCGCCGGGGCGCTGACCACGCCCGAGCACGCCGAGGGTCGGCAGACCTTCGTGGAGTTCCTCGCGGAACGGGTGCGCCGCTGAGTGCCCGTCACCGCCCCGTTCGCGCCCGCCCGGCGTGAGCAACGCGCCGCCGCCCTCCACACCGAACTTCGCGGGTTCGATGCACCATTCTTCCGACATATCGGACCCAAAACGGCGCATCAAACCCGCGAACTTACGGCACGGCGAGACTCGATACCGTGGGTCCCATGCGAGCGGTGACGATGACGGGGCCCGGAGGGCCGGAGGTGCTGGCGTGGGGCGAGGCACCGGATCCGGTGGCCGGGCCCGGCGAGGTGCTGATCGACGTGACGGCGGCCGGCGTCAACCGGGCCGACCTGCTGCAACGGCAGGGGTACTACGACCCGCCGCCGGGCGCGTCGCAGATCCTCGGTCTGGAGTGCTCCGGGACGGTTGCCAGCGTCGGCGAAGGGGTCGGTGACGGGGTCTCCGGCTGGCGCCCCGGCGACCGGGTCTGCGCGCTGCTGTCGGGCGGCGGCTACGCCGAGCGGGTGTCGGTGCCGGCCGGGCAGATACTGCCCGTCCCCGATGGGGTCGACCTGGTCGACGCCGCCGGGCTGCCCGAGGTCGCGTGCACGGTGTGGTCGAACCTGGTGATGACGGCTGGCCTGCACGCCGGCCAGACCGTGCTGCTGCACGGCGGTTCCTCGGGCATCGGCACCATGGGGATCCAGGTGGCGGTCGCGCTCGGCGCCCGGGTCGCCGTCACCGCCTCCACTGCCGCCAAACTCCAGACGTGCCGGGAGCTCGGCGCCGAGGTGCTGATCAACTACGCCGAGCAGGACTTCGTCGAACAGATCAAGGCCACCACCGGCGGGCGGGGCGCCGACGTCATCCTGGACCTGGTCGGAGCGAAGTACCTGCAACGCAACGTGTCCGCACTCGCCGACGGCGGCCGGCTGGTGATCATCGGCATGCAGGGCGGGCGCAAGGCCGAGCTGGACATCGCCGCGCTGATGTCTCGCCGCGCCGGTGTGATCGGCACCCAGCTGCGCAGCCGACCCGCCACCGGGCCCGGGTCGAAGGCGGAGGTGGTCTCCGCGGTGCGCCAGGGGCTCTGGCCGTTGATCTCCTCCGGCCGGGTCCGGCCGGTGATCGGCGCCCGAGTCGGCATGGAGTCCGCGGCGGAGGCACATCGCCGGATGCAGGACGGCGCGGTGATCGGCAAGATCGTGCTGCGGGTACCGGCCTGATGCGATCCGGGCACCTGTCAGGATGGAACCGACCAGCAGATCGGCAGGGAGTGATCGAATGACCGAACAACCGGACGCGGCGGGCGGCACCCCGCGGCAGGTCGTCGTGGTGGGGCCGGACGGGCAGCCGGTCGCGATGGCGCAGATCCCCGACGGCGACGGCAACGACGCCGCCGGGAGCGAGGTCGGCGAGCCCGCCAAGGTGATGCGCATCGGCACCATGATCAAGCAACTGCTCGAGGAGGTGCGGGCGGCGCCGCTGGACGAGGCCAGCCGGGTGCGTCTGAAGGAGATCCACGCGCGATCGGTCAAGGAGCTCGAGGAGGGGCTGACCCCGGAGTTGCGCGAGGAACTGGAGCGGCTGTCGCTTCCGTTCACCGACGACAGCGTGCCGTCGGACTCGGAGCTGCGGATCGCGCAGGCGCAGCTGGTCGGCTGGCTGGAGGGTGTCTTCCACGGCCTGCAGACCGCGCTGTTCGCGCAGCAGATGGCGGCCCGCATGCAGCTGGAGCAGATGCGGCGCGGCCAGTTGCCACCCGGCATGGGCGGTCAGCAGGCCCAGACCGGGCAGCAGGGTCCAGGCACCGGGCAGTACCTGTAGGTCGTCCCCTGTCGGCCACGGGGCCGGGCTGGCAAGATCGGTCCATGATCGACAGGGACCTGCTGCACCGGCTGAACGCGCGCGAGCGCGAGCGTTTCGCCGCCGACCATCCGCGCTCCGCGGAGCTGTTCCGGCGGGCCGGCGAGCACATGCCGCACGGCGTGCCGATGAGCTGGATGGCCAAGTGGCCCGGCGACTTCCCGGTCTTCGTCACCGACGCCTCGGGCGCCCACTTCACCGACGCCGACGGCCTGGAGTACGTCGACTTCTGCTTGGGCGACACCGGTGCCATGGCCGGCCACTCGCCGTCGCCGACCGTGCGGGCGGTGACAAAGTCCCTGCCGCACGGCATCACCACCATGCTGCCGTCGGCGGCGGCCATCGACGTGTCGACCGAGCTGGCCGGGCGTTTTGGGTTGCCGCACTGGCAGTTCACCCTGACGGCGACGGACGCCAACCGGCACGCGATCCGGTACGCCCGCGCGCTGACCGGCCGGGGCAAGGTGGTGGTGCACGACTTCTGCTACCACGGCTCGGTGGACGAGGCGTTCGCGACCCGGGATCAAGACGGGCACACCGTGAACCGCCGGTCGAACATCGGGCCGCCGGTGGACACCGCGCAGACCACGATCGTGGTGCCGTTCAACGACATCGAGGCGCTGGACGGTGCACTGGCCACCGGCGAGGTGGCGTGCGTGCTGATCGAGCCGGCGCTGACCAACATCGGAATCGTACTGCCGGAGCCGGGGTATCACGACGCGGTCCGCGAACTGTGCACCCGGCACGGCGCGCTGCTGATCATCGACGAGACCCACACGATCTGCGCCGGCCCGGGCGGATACACGGCGGCGCACGGGCTCTCGCCGGATCTGCTGGTGATCGGCAAGGCGATCGGCGGCGGCATCCCGTGTGGCACCTTCGGGATGTCCGCCGAGGTGGCCGCCCGGGTGGAGAAGGTGGTGGCGCTGGAGGACATCGACGTGGGCGGCATCGGCGGGACGCTGGCCGGCAACGCGCTATCCATGACGGCGATGGCAGCGACGCTGGGCTCGGTCCTGACCGAAGAGGCGTTCGAGCGGATGATTCCGCTGGGCGAGCGGTGGGCCGACGGCGTGCGGGCCGGCATCGACGCCCACGGGGTGCCGTGGCACGTCACCCGGCTGGGATGCCGTGCGGAATACGGGTTCTCGGCGACATTGCCCCGTGACGGTGCGGACGCTGCCGCCGCGGACGATTTCGAGCTGCAACAGTTCGTGCACCTGTACGCGCTCAACCGGCGCATCCTGCTGACGCCGTTCCACAACATGGCGTTGATGTGCCCGGCCACCACCGAGGCCGACGTCGATGCGCACACCGCCGTGTTCGACCAGTGTCTGGCCGAACTGACCGCCTGACGACCAACGAGATTCGCACGGGGCAGTCCCTACAGAGCCTGGACGGCGTCCTCCAGCACGCTCAATCCCTCGTCCAGCAGTGTCGCCGGGATGGTCAGCGGCGGCAGCAACCGGACGACATTGCCGTAGCTGCCGCAGGTCAACACGACGACGCCGGCGGCGTGGCACGCCCTGGCCGCGGCGGAGGCGGCGGCCGGATCGGGGTCCAGGGTGCCCGGAGTGGTGAACTCGCAGGCGATCATGGCGCCGCGGCCGCGGACTTCGGCGATGCGGCGGGTGTCGGCGGCCAGCGCCCGCAACCGGGGAACGGCCAGCTCGGCGATCGCCCGAGCGGCGGAGCACAGGTCGAACCGAGCCATGACGTCGATGGTGGCCAGCGCCGCGGCGCACGCCACCGGATTGCCGCCGTACGTGCCGCCCAGGCCGCCCGGGTGCACGGCGTCCATGATCTCGGCGCGACCGGTGACGGCGGCCAGCGGCATGCCGCCGGCCATGCCCTTGGCGGTGGTGACGAGATCCGGTACCACGCCCTCGTAGTCGCAGGCGAACCAGTCGCCGGTGCGGCAGAAGCCGGACTGGATCTCGTCCGCGACGAACACGATGCCGTTGCCGGTGCACCACTGCGCCAACGCGGGCAGGAACCCGTCGGCCGGGACCACGAACCCGCCCTCCCCCTGGATCGGTTCGATCAGCACCGCCGCGACCTGGTCGGCGCCCACCTGCACGGAGATCTGCTCGATGGCGCGGGCGGCGGCGGTCTTGCCGTCCAGCCCGCCGTCCCGCAACGGGTAGGACATCGGAACCCGGTAGACCTCGGGGGCGAACGGTCCGAAGGTTCGCTTGTACGGGTTGGCCTTGGCGGTCAGCGCCATGGTCAGGTTGGTGCGCCCGTGATAGGCGTGGTCGAAGACCACCACCGCGGTGCGGCCGGTGGCGGCGCGGGCGATCTTGACCGCGTTCTCCACCGCCTCCGCGCCCGAGTTGAACAGCGCCGAGCGTTTGGCGTGCGCCCCGGGGGTGAGTTCGGCCAGCTTCTCCGTCACCGCCACGTACCCCTCGTAGGGCGTGACCATGAAGCAGGTGTGGGTGAACCGGGCGGCCTGCTCGGCGACCGCGGCGGCGACCGCGGGATGTGCGTTGCCGACGGAGGTGACGGCGATCCCGGAGCCGAGGTCGATCAGCGAGTTGCCGTCCACGTCCACCAGCACGCCTCCGTCGGCGTCCTGCGTGAACACCGGCATCGTGCAGGAGACCCCGGCGGCGACCGACGCCGCCCGGCGGGTGGCCAGGTCGACCGACCGCGGTCCGGGCAGGGCGGTGACGAGCTTCCGGGCCTGGGGCAGCCGGTACTCAACCTGCGGCGGATCGATGGCGGTCATCGCGTTGGATCACCCGCCCCATCTGCGTGCCGTTCTGCGATGTGCGTGTACTGCAGGGCACGCACACCGCCGGTGGACACGCGGATCGCGTCAGGGCTGTTCACAGCGCGTGCATGACGTGCTTGATGCGGGTGTAGTCCTCCAGCCCGTACACCGACAGGTCCTTGCCGTATCCGGAGTGGCCGAACCCGCCGTGCGGCATCTCGGCGACGATCGGGATGTGCGTGTTGACCCACACGCAGCCGAAGTTCAGCTCCGCCGACATCCGCATCGCCCGGCCGTGGTCCCGGGTCCACACCGACGAGGCCAACCCGTAGCGCACCCCGTTGGCCCAAGCCAGAGCCTGCGCCTCGTCGTCAAAGCGCTGCACGGTGATCACCGGTCCGAAGATCTCGTCCTGGATCGCCTCGTCGTCCTGCCGCAGCCCGGAGACCACGGTCGGGGAGTAGAAGTAGCCGGGCGAATCCACCCTGGAGCCACCGGTCTGCACGGCGGCGTGGTCGGGCAGCCGGTCGACCATGCCCGAGACCCGCTCCAACTGGTTGGGGTTGTTCAGCGGCCCGTACAGCACGTCCTCGGTGTCCGGGGGCCCGGTCACGGTCCCGCGGGCCTGCTCGGTGAGCGCCGCCACGAACTCGTCGTGCACTCCGGGCCCGGCGAGCACCCGGGTCGCGGCGGTGCAGTCCTGCCCGGCGTTGAAGTACCCGGCCACCGCGATCGCCTCGGCGGCGGCGGCGATGTCGGCGTCGTCGAACACCACCACCGGCGCCTTGCCGCCCAGCTCCAGGTGCACCCGCTTGACCCCGTCCGAGGCCGACCGGGCCACGGCCATGCCGGCCCGCACGCTGCCGGTGATGGCCACCATCGCCGGCGTCGGGTGCGCCACCAGTGCCGCCCCGGTGTCCCGGTCGCCGGTGATCACGTTCAGCACGCCGGCGGGCAGGAACTCCGCCGCCAGTTCGGCCAGCATCAGGGTGGACACCGGGGTGGTGTCGCTGGGCTTGAGCACGATGGTGTTGCCCGCCGCCAGCGCCGGCCCGATCTTCCAGATCGCCATCATCAGCGGGTAGTTCCACGGGGTCACCTGGGCCACCACCCCGACCGGTTCGCGCCGCACGTAGGAGGTGTGGCCGGCCAGGTACTCGCCCGCCGCCCGGCCCTCCAGGGTGCGCGCCGCCCCGGCGAAGAAGCGCAGCTGGTCCACGCAAGGCGGCAGCTCCTCGGACGCGGTCAGCGCGGTGGGCTTGCCGGTGTTCTCGCACTCGGCCGCGACGAACTCGCTCGCGCGCTGCTCCAGTTTGTCGGCGATGCGCAGCAGCGCGAGCTGTCGCTCGGCCGGGGTGGCGTGCGACCAGCCGTGGAACGCGGCGGAGGCGGCCGCGAAGGCCGCGTCGACGTCCGACCCCCCCGACACCGGCGCGGTCGCGAACACCTCGCCGGTCGCGGGGTTCACCAGCTCCGCGGCCGGTCCGTCGGCGTCGACGTACTGCCCGTTCACGAAGTTGCGCAGCTGACGAACGGAGCCACTCATGGCGAGATCCCTTCTCGGTGCTGGTCGGAACCACTGGCCGGCGGCCGCGGCGTCGACGATGCCGACCGCGCCGGCACCCGCCGCCGATCCGCGGGCGGGCGCCGCGGGCCAACCGGTGACCAGCACAGCCTGCCATGCCGATGCCGTCGTCCGGAAGACCATGTCGTGTCGACTGCGATATCGATACACGAATCCGCAACGAATACCGTCGTGAATCTTGTACTTGACGACGGTATGCGCACACGGCGTGATGGCCCGGATCCGGCCACCCCGTCACCGTCCATCGGCGCCACCGCTCGGCGCCGGGGTGTGCTCGCGCACGCCCCAGGGGGATCCGTACTCGGTCAGCAGGTCCAGGAACGGCTGCGCGTCGAACGCCTCCGGACCGAGAACCCCTGCCCCGGACCAGGTCCCGTTCGCGATCAGCTCCATCGCTATCACCGGACACACCGCGGTCTGCCACACCACGGCCTGCGAGCCGTACTCGCGCATCGACCAGTCGTTGTCGACCACGTGGTACAGGTAGACCTCCCGGGGCTTCCCGTCGGCGTCCAGCCCGCGCACCCAGGTGCCGGCGCAGGTCTTGCCGTGCATCTTGTCGCCCAGCGTCGCCGGATCGGGCAGCAGCGCCGCGATCACGTCTCGCGGCGAGACCGACACGTCCCCGACCTGCACGTGCTCGGTGGAGTCGATGCCCAGGGTGTGCTGCATCTTGAGCATCTCGATGAACTCCCGCCCGAGCCCGTACTTGAACGTCACCCGCCCTGCCGCGACCCAACGCGGAATCAGCAGCACCTCCTCGTGCTCCACGTTGACGCACTCCACCTCGCCGATGCCCTCCGGGAAGTCGAAGACCTCCGGCTCGGAGAACGGCTCCGTGGTGTACCAGCCCCGGTCCGTCTGGTAGATCACCGGGGGGTTCAGGCATTCCTCGATGGTGGTCCAGATGGAGAAGGTCGGTGCGAAGGCGTACCCCTCGACCTCCAGGTTGCCGCCGTCGCGCACTCCGATCTCCTCGATGTGGGAGAACAGGTGGTCGGCGGCGTACCGGGCGAACACGTCCGACAGTCCCGGTTCGACCCCCATGCCGACCAGCGCCAGCCGGCCGGCCGCCTCCCATTCCGCGGCCATCTCGAACTGTTCGTCGCCCAGTTTGACGCCGGTCTGGGCGTACGGGTCGGTGGGATGCGGTTGCGACAGCGACATCGCCATGTCCAGGTAGTGCGTCCCGGCGGCCAGCGCGGCGCGGAACAGCGGCATCACGAAGCGCGGGTCGGTGGCGTTGAGCAACAGGTCGCATCGGTAGCGGCGCAGCAACTCCGCCACCGCCTCGGAGTCGGTGGCGTCCACCTGCGCCGCCACGAACCGTCCGTCGCCGGTCGCCTCGACGCACCGCTGCGCCCGCTCCGGGTCGTAGTCGGCGACCACCATCGCCTCCAGGTAACCGCGCCGGGCGGCGGTGACGGCGATCGCCGACCCCACGCCGCCCGCGCCCACCAGCAGGACCCGGAGCGCGCGGGGTGCCTCGTCGCGCCCGGAAGTGCCTGCACCGGCGGCCCGCCCGGACAGCACCGGCACCGTCTCGTCCCACCGCTGGCCGGCGGCGGCGTCGGCACGCCGGCGAGCTACCCCGGACAGCGTCTCGATCACGACGCGGTTGGCCAGCAGCGCCGTCACGTCCGCGTGGTCGTAGGACGGGGCGACCTCCACGATCTCCATCCCGACCAGGTTCGACTCCCGGCCGATCCTGCGCACCGCGTCCAGCAACTCGCGCGCCGTCAGGCCGCCGGGCTCCGGGGTACCGGTGCCCGGCGCGGAGCCGGGGTCCACCACGTCGATGTCCACCGAGAGGAACACCCCGTCGGTGCCGTCACCGGCCACCGCCAGGACCTCGGTGAGCACGTCGGCGAGTCCGCGGGCGCCGATCTCGGCCATCTCGAAGGAGCGAATCCCCTGCCGGGCCATCCATTCCAGCGTCTGGGGTTCCGGCCAATAGCCGCGCAGCCCGACCTGGACCAGCCGGTTGCCGGGCAGCGCGCCGGACTCGACGAGCCGCCGGAACGGTTGCCCGTGCCCGTACAGCGAGCCGAACTCCACGTCGCCGGTGTCGGCGTGCGCGTCGAAGTGGACGACGGCGATCCGCCCGTCGCCGTAGTGCCGGGCCAGCGCGCCGACGTCGGCCATGGCGACCGTGTGGTCCCCGCCCAGCACCACCGGAAGGGCGCCGGCGGCCAGCACCGTCGTCACCGCAGAGGTCAAGGCCCGCAACGAGCGTTGGATCTCGCCGGGGGGCATGACGACGTCGCCCGCATCCAGCACGGGCAGGTCGCGAAGGGGATCCACCCGCAGCGCCAGGTGCGGTCTCGATCCGTCGTGCGGTAGATAGCACGCGGCCCGGATCGCCCCCGGGCCGAATCGGGCGCCGGACCGGTAGGACACCCCCGAGTCGAACGGCGCGCCGAGCACCACCGCGCCGCCGGCCGGCAACGTCGCGGGGTCGGCCAGGTCGCAGCGCGGCACCCCCAGCAGGGTGTAGTCGGGACCGAACATCACCCGGTCAGCCATGGCCTGCCTTTCGATCGAACCTCGTCACGAGTCGAACCCCAGCCCGAACCGGTCCAGGGCGCGCAGCCACAGGTTCCGCCGGCCCTGGTTGGCGTCTGCCCGGGCGATCGACCACCGGGTCAGCTGCACCACGGCCGAGCGCAGCGGTTCCGGCGGAAACGGGATCGGCTTGGAGCGAACCGTCTTGAGCGTCGTCAGCTCGGTGTCCTCGCCCGAGAGCAGGTCGAGCATCACCTGGGCGCCGAACCTGGTCGCGCCCACGCCGAGTCCGGTGTACCCGGTCGCGTGCGCCACCCGCCGGCCGTAGGCCGAACCGAAGAACGGGAAGAACCGCGAGCAGGTGTCGATCACCCCGCCCCAGGTGTGGGTGAAGCGCAGTCCCTCCAGTTGCGGGAAGGTGTCGAAGAAGTGTCGGGCCAGTCGGGCGAAGGTGGCCGGCCGCTGGGTCAGGGCGGAGTCGATCCGGCTGGCGAAGTGGTAGATCGCGTCGTACCCGCCCCAGATGATGCAGTTGTCCTCGGTCAGCCGGTAGTAGTGGAACTGATTGCCGGCGTCGCCGACGCCCTGCCGGTGACGCCAGCCGATGGAGGCCAACTGGGCGTCGGTCAGCGGCTCGGTGGCCATCACGTAGTCGTAGACCGGGATGATGTACGGGCGCACTCGGCGCAGCAGCGAGGGAAACGCGTTGGTGCCCAACGCCACCCGATCCGCTCGGACCGAACCGTGCACCGTCCGCAACAGCATCGCGTCGCCGTCGGATGCCAACGAGTCCACGTGCGAGCGCTCGAAGATCCGAACGCCGAGCGAGCGACAGGCGTCGGCCAGGCCCCAGGCCAGCCTGGCCGGATCCACCAGCACGGTGGAGTCCCGGCTCCACACCCCGCCCTGATAGGTGGGCGAGGCGATCTCGGCCCGGATCGCCTCGGCGTCCAGCAGTTCGGCGTCGTCACCGAAGTCCAGCATCCGCTGGTAGTCGGCCTCGATGTCCTCCAGTTGGTAGGGCTGGGTGGCCACCCGCAATTCGCCGCTGCGCTCCAGCTTGCAGTCGATGCCGAACGCCTCGATGGTGTCGACGATCCCGGCCAGGTTCTCCCGGCCCAGCCGCTCCAGCCGGGGCATGTCCCGCGGGTACCAGTCCATTCC
>Ga0164242_10008665_pt1 | contig 11023 bp, 4 predicted proteins | sample OricomgcompostMG_FD_108783 | JGI IMG/M metagenome (GOLD analysis project Ga0164242, IMG submission 108783) | Miracle-Growth compost microbial communities from Emeryville, California, USA - Original compost - Miracle growth compost (MG) ...
GCTGGTCAACAGGCGCACATAGAGCTGTCCAAGCCCCTCGGCCTGCATGTGCCCCTCCAGACTACCGGCATCGAGTCCGCTCCACAGCGTCCGCTTGGTCAGTTCGGTGCCCGGCCGGGAGAATCCCGCGATCCGCTCGGCCAGCTCGTAGCAGGTGTCCAGCAGATCCGGGCCGTCCACCACCCGGGAGACCAGGCCGATCCGCTCGGCCTCGGCGGCGTCGACGTCGCGGCCGGTGAGCATGATCTCGAACGCGCGCGAGGCCCCGATCGCCCTGGGCAGCAGGTAGCTCAGGCCCAGTTCGCTGGCGGTCAGGCCGTTGTTGATCCCGGCCGCCCGGAAATAGGCGCCCGCCGCGGCGACCCGGATGTCGGCCGCCAGTGCCAGGCACAGGCCGCCGCCGATGGCCGCGCCGTTGACCGCGGCGATCACCGGCTGGTGCAGGCGCCGCAACGCCAAGATGATGTCGTCGAGCAGTTCCATCGACCGCAGCCCGAAACTCGGCCGGGTCAGTCCGGCCACGTGCGGCACCGAACCGGCCGATTTGTGGTCGGCGCCCGAGGAGAATCCCCGCCCCGCGCCGGTCAGCACCACCACCCGAACCGCGTTGTCGTAGCTGATCTCCGCCAGCGCATCACGCAGCGGCACCATCACGTCGAACGCCATCGAGTTCATCCGCTCCGGGCGGTTGAGCGTGATCAGCGCGACCTGCGGACGCGGACGTTCGACAAGGACGAATTGGGATGCGGTGCTCACCGTTGCACGCTATCGCGTGCGACGCATCAGGCCTGTTCGGGCTTGTCCTGCGCGGCCAGGGCGGCCTCGACGTCGAGATCCTTGACCTGTTGAACCAAGTGCTCCAACGCCGCCGGCGGCAGCGCGCCGGCCTGGTTGAACACCAAGGTGCCCTTCTTGAACGCCATCAGGGTGGGGATGGAGCGGATCTGGGCGGCGGCCGCCAGTTGCTGCTCGGCCTCGGTGTCGACCTTGGCGAACACCACGTCGGGGTGCTTGTCGGAGGCGGACTCGAACGTCGGCGCGAAGGATTTGCACGGCCCGCACCAGGAGGCCCAGAAGTCGACCAGCACGATGTCGTTGTCGGCGATGGTTTCTTCGAATTTCGCTGCAGTTAAGTCTTGAGTTGCCATGATTGGCCCAACGCCCGGGCTTCCCGCGGTGTTCCCGGCCCCGGCCGGGCAAAGACCGAGACGCTTACACAGCGGGCACACAGCACAGAGCTAGCTGTGCGCTAACTCGGCCATTGACGGTGGTAGCTACCTGTCGGCGGCACCGTCGCCGCCGACGTCGACGATCGGAGAACTGCTGATGTCCGCCCGCCCCAGCACCCCCGCGATCTACGCCCTCGCCGGCGCCGCCGCCGTGTTCGGCGCCGCGCTGTTCGTCCCGGCAGCGGCCCACGCCGAGGGCGACCGGGTGATCGGCCCGGTCACCTCGGTCTCCGGCAACACCTTCGAGGTCGCCCGCCCGGCCGGCGCCACCACGGTGGCCTTCACCGACGCCACCCGCATCGTCGAGCCGGTGCCCGCGCAGCTGGGCGAGATCACCGCAGGCACCTGCATCCGGGCCGGTGCCACCCTGGACAGCGCCCCGGCCGACAGCGGTGCGATCTCCGCGAAATGGGTGGCGATCAGCGCCCCGGTCGACGGCAAGTGCCCGCAGCGGCCCGGCGGCGCCGACGCCCCCGCACCGCCGGCACCGCATCGCGGCGTCCGCGGTGTCGTCGACTCCGTGGCCGGCAACACGGTCACCGTCACCGGCGCCAGCGGGCAGACCACCACCGTGACGGTCACCGACGACACCCACCTGCGCAGGATGGTCACCGTCGGCGCCGGGGTGATCAGCGCCGGCAAGTGCGTCGCCGCCCGCGGCACCCGCGACGGCGACGGCGTGCTGCAGGCCACGCGGGTCAGTGTGTGGGCACCCGACGGCGACGCATGCCCCGAGCCGGCGGTGTAGCCGGCCAACTCGGGCTGCTGATTTGCGGCGCTTTGTCAGTGCCGCATGGCAGTGTTTCGCGGCGTGACTGGTAATGCGCGCGTTGTACGACTCGTCGAGTGGAACGTGGCGATGGCGCTGCATGCCAAAGCCCATCTCGTAAAGACCTTGGCGCCCGACATCGCGGTGCTGCCGGAGTCAGCGCACCCGGATCGGGTCGGCGATGCGTTAGCAGCTGTCGGCGTCACCTCGATGCAGTGGATCGGCGCCAGTCCCAACAAAGGGCTGCTGGTCGCCGCCTTCGGTGACTGGACGTTGCGGATCGACGACTCTTACGACCCCGGCTATCAGTGGGTGATGCCGCTGCACGTCGAAGGCCCCGTCCACCTTCGGATGCTCGCGGTCTGGGACATGAACCACCGCGGCCGCGGGCACGACAGCGCCCGAAAATTGGGCGCCTGCCGCGCCTCTATGCAGCACTATGCCGAATTCCTTTCTGGGCCCGCGGATTTGACCGTCATCAGTGGCGACTTCAACAATTCCGTCTACTGGGACAAGCCCGGCGGCACGGTCAGATTCGGCGACTTCATGGATCAGCTGCAATCGCGCGGACTGGTCAGCGCCTACCACCACCAGCACAGTTGCGTGCCCGGCACCGAGGCGCACCCCACCCTGTGGTGGACCCGCAACATCGACAAGCCCTACCACGTCGACTACACCTTCGTCTGCCCCGCCGAGGCGATTGACGAGGACACCACGGGCACCCACACCGAGTGGCTCGCCTACAGCGATCACCCGCCGATGACCGTCGACCTCCGGGTGACGCCACGCGGTACCGCCCGCGCCGCCGTCGAGGCGACCACCGTGCGGTCACCGGTTGAACCGCCCGAACCGACGCCGCCACAACAGGAGACAAGGATGACCGGAACACACCAGGGTCACTTCGACCTCGCGGCCGGCGAACTCGACGACATGATCTGCGGCAACGACGGCAAGCCCTTGACCCAAGCGTTCCGCCCCAGTTATTTCACCGCCACGTGGTCCGGCGGCCACCTGGCCGAGGTCAGAATCTGGGGGCCGCGGGTGCTTCAAGACGGCTCGACCGGGGTTCGAATGCTCGATCATTGCTGGCGGAAGCCCCCGATCGACATCAACGCTCTTCCGTCGGCGGTGGCGCGTCGACTCCGGGACTACAGCGCTAAGAGGCGTTAACCGGTACCTGACTTCACCCCACGAAGCCACAAAAGTTGAACTAACGTTCCATTTGTCGGACCGGGCCAGTATGGTCGGCTCGATCGTGGGTCCGGTGTGCTGGCAGGAGGTGTCATGGACGCGTTCGGTGTCCTCGATGAGGTGCTGGACGACTATCGGAATTTCGTCACGGGTTTTCTGGAGATCAAGGACGACCAGATCCGCACCAAGGTCGAGTCGGAGATAGCGGACGGGTTGCTCTGGCCGGAGCCGTGGCTGGCACTGAACCCGGCGTTCGAGTCCGGTGGCACGGTCGGTGAGTTGGTCAAGCGGCAGGTGCTGCACTCCGACACCGAGACCGTTTTCCGGGCTCCGAGCGGCCAGCCGATCACCTTCCATCGCCACCAGACCGATGCCTTCGAAATCGCCAACCGCCGCGAGTCTTACGTACTGACCACCGGCACCGGGTCGGGCAAGTCGATGTCCTACATCGTGCCGATCGTCGACCGGGTGCTGCGCGAGGGATCCGGCAAGGGTGTGCGGGCCATCGTTGTCTACCCGATGAACGCCCTGGCCAATAGCCAGTGCAACGAGTTGGAGAAGTTCCTCGGCACCACCAACCCGAAGGTGACCTTCAAGCGCTACACCGGCCAGGAGAACCGGGATGAGCGCGAGGAGACGCTCAAAAATCCCCCCGACATCCTGCTGACCAACTACGTGATGCTCGAGCTGATGCTCACCCGCCCGCGGGAGCGCCAGGCGCTGATCGCCAGCGCCGAGAGGCTGTCGTTTCTGGTGCTCGACGAGCTGCACACATACCGGGGCCGCCAGGGTGCCGATGTGGCGATGCTGATCCGCCGGCTGCGCGGTGCGGTCGCCACCGACGCGATGCAGTGCATCGGGACCAGTGCGACACTCGCCGGACCGGGCACCAAGGCCGAACAGCGCCAGCAGGTCGCCGAGCTGGCCACCCGCATCTTCGGCGTGCAGATCCCCGCCGGCAACATCATCGGCGAGACCCTGCGGCGCGCCACCAACGGGGAAGCCGAACCGCCCGCCCTGCAACGGCGGCTCAACCAGCCCGCACCGACCTCGTGGGACGAGCTTCGAGCCGATCCGCTGGCGGTCTGGATCGAACACCATTTCGGCCTGAAAGAAGACGACGAGGGCAACCTCACCCGCCGAACGCCGTCCAAACTCACCGACGCCGCCAAGCAGCTCAGCGCCGACACCGGCGTCAACGAGCAGATCTGCCACGCGAAGCTGCAAGAGCTGCTGCTGGCCGGCTCGCGTGCCCGAGACCCGCAGGGCCGCACCCTGTTCGCGTTCAAACTGCACCAGTTCATCGGCAAGGGCGACACCGTCTACACCACCTTGGAGCCGCCCGCCACCCGGCATCTGACCACCCAGTACCAGCGCAGCGCACCGGGCCGCCCGCCGGGGCAACCGCTGTTCCCGTTGGCGTTCTGCCGCGAATGCGGCCAGGACTTCCTGGTGGTCAACCGGGAGCGCGGCGGTGAGAACTTCAGCCCGCGCACCCTGCGCTCCGATCTGGCCGAGGAGCCCGACGCCGAAGGACTGCTCTACCTCACCGAAACCCCGTGGCCCGATCCCCGCGACCCGGCGCTGCTCAAGTTGGTACCCGATGACTGGGTGGTCGACACCGGGGCGGGCCGGGTCCTCGACAAAGCCCGCGAATCGAAACTGCCCACGTCATTGCGGGTCGACGCATACGGCACGATCACCGACGACGGCATGCCGGTCGCGTTCTTCGAACGCCTGCACTTCTGCCCGTCGTGTAAGACCAGCTACGAAAGCGTGCGGCAGTCTGAGTTCTCCCGGGTCGCCAGCCTGGGCACCGAGGGCCGCGCCAGCGCGGTCACCGTGTTGTCGCAGTCGGTGGTGCGTGCCCTGCGCCAAGAAACCGATCTCGACGACGTGGCCCGAAAGTTCTTGGCGTTCAGCGACAATCGCCAAGACGCCAGCCTGCAGGCCGGTCACTTCAACGACTTCGTGCTGGTCGGGCTGATCCGGTCGGCGCTGTATCGTGCGGCGCGCGATCACCAGGGCCCGCTCACCGACGAGGACCTCGGGCCGACGGTCGTCACCGCACTCGGCGGCACCGGTTTGAAGTTCTTCGCCCGCGATGAGGACACCGCCGACGAGCCGGGCCCGCGCAAGAAGATCGCTCGCGCCCTGCGTGACGTGGTCAGCTACCGCCTGTGGGCCGACCTCAAGCGCGGCTGGCGTATCACCATGCCCAACCTGGAGCAGACCGGCCAACTGCGGTTGGCCTACGAGGGGCTGGACGCACTGGCGGCCGACAACTCGAAGTGGTCGAGCCGCGGTGAGCCGCTGGCGAGCGCAAGCCCCGAGATCCGCCGCGAGCTGACACACGTGTTGCTCGACGAGCTGCGCCGAAACCTGTGCATCGAAACCGAGTTCCTCACCGAGGACAAGTTCGACGCGATGCGCCGCACCAGCCGGGAGTGGCTCAAAGACCCGTGGGCGATCTCCGAAGAGAACGGCACCTATGCCGGGACCGCCTACCCGGGCGGCCGGCCGAAGACGGCGGGAACCGGCGCCGACCTCTACCTGTCCGGGCTGGGTGCCTATGGCCGCTGGTTGCGGCGGCCCAACCGCTTTCCCGCGCACACGCAGCCGATTAAGACCGATGACGCCCAATTGATCATCGAGCAGCTGATGGAGGCGCTGGCAACGGCCGGGATCCTGGCGCGGGTCAAGCACCCGAAACGCCCGACCGGATATCGGGTGCGCGCCGACTTCATCGAATGGCATCCCGGCGCCGGCGCACATCGCGCACCGGACCCGTTGCGCGGCAACCAAACCGAGGGTCGGGTGAACCCGTACTTCCGCGATCTCTACGCCGAAACCGCTCAAGGGTTGGTCGGGTTGGAGGCCCGCGAACACACCGCCCAGGTCGAACCGGCCAAGCGGCAGCACCGTGAGGAAGAGTTCGGTGCGGCCCGGCTTCCGGTGCTGTACTGCTCCCCCACCATGGAGCTCGGCGTCGACATCAACAGCCTCAACGTCGTCGGGATGCGCAACGTCCCGCCGACCCCGGCGAACTACGCGCAGCGGTCCGGCCGCGCCGGGCGGTCGGGACAACCCGCGATTGCCTTCACCTACTGCGCCACCGGAAACGCCCACGACGCCTACTACTTCCGGCGCAGCCAGGACATGGTCGCCGGCGCAGTCGCTCCTCCGCGGCTGGAATTGGGCAACCAGGACCTGGTGCGCGCCCACGCGCATGCCATCTGGCTGGTCAACTGTGGACTCGACCTCAAGGTCAGCATGGTCGATCTGCTCGATATCGACCAGCCCGGCCAGCCGCTGCGCCCCGAAGTGCTGGCAACCATCGAGTCGGCCACCAGCCGCGCGGCGGCCATTGACGCGATCACCAAAGTGCTGTCGGCCACCAGCGAGGTCATGACCGCGCCGTGGTGGTCGCCGAGCTGGGTCACCGAGACCGTCGATCATGCCGCGACGCGCTTCGACCGGGCCGCCGACCGCTGGCGGGGTCTGTACCACGACGCACAGACCGAATTGGATAACGCCAATACCACGCTGAAGACCATCGGCGCCTCGGAGGCATCCAAACAGCGTGCCCGAGGCCGGATCTCGGAAGCCCGCGCCGCCCTCGACCTGCTCAAGGGCCAGGTCGACGACATCATGCAGGGCGACTTCTACACCTACCGCTATTTCGCCTCCGAAGGGTTCTTGCCCGGCTACTCCTTCCCGCGGTTGCCGCTGTCGGCGTTCATCCCCGCCGAGCGGCGCACCCGCAACGGTGAGGGCGACTTCATCCAGCGGCCGCGGTTCATCGCGATCAGCGAGTTCGGGCCTGGCGCGTTCATCTACCACGAGGGCGCCCGCTACCAGGTGACCCGGGTCAGCCTGCCCGCCCGCGAGGATGGCACCGGGGTGTCGATCACCGAGATCAAACGCTGCGACGCTTGCGGTTACCTGCACGACTCGACCACAGTGGATCTCTGCCAGCACTGCGGCAGCCCGTCGCTGGACACCCTGAGCAACATGATGCGGCTGCTGTCGGTCAAGACCCGCCGCCGCGACCGGATCAGCGCCGACGAGGAGGAGCGGCAGCGCGCCGGGCATGAGATCGTCACCAGCATCCGGTTCGTGCCGCACGGTGAGCGCGCCGGACAGCTCACCAGCACTATCAACGCCGACGGAACCCAGCTGGGCACCATGACCTACGGCGACACCGCTTTGATCCGGCGAATGAACGTCGGGCTGCGCCGCCGCAAGAACAAGGAGATCCGCGGCCATGTCCTCGACACCGTGGACGGCCGCTGGTGCAGTGAGGCCGACCTGGACAAGAACATCCACGGCGAGGCACCGCGCTACCAGCGGGTGATCCCCCACGTTGAGGATCACCGCAACGCCCTGCTGCTGCACCTGGATCCGTCGATCCCCGCCGAGCAGCGCATGGCCGCCGCCTACGCGCTCAAACGCGGCATCGAAACCACCTACCAGCTGGAGGACAGCGAGCTGGCCGCCGAGGCCCTGCCCAGCAACACCGGGGACCAGGCCTGGTCGCGCCTGCTGTTCTTCGAGGCCGCCGAGGGCGGCGCAGGAGTGCTGCGCCGGCTGGCCACCGAGGACGGCCAGCTGCGCGCGGTGGCCCGAAAAGCGTTGGAGATCCTGCACTTCGACCCCGACACCGGCGACGACCGCCAACGCGCACCGCACGCCACCGAGGACTGTGCACAGGCCTGCTATGACTGCCTGCTGTCGTACGCCAACCAGTGGGATCACCAGCACCTGGACCGGCACTGCGTCCAAGAGCTCCTAACCCGGCTCACCACCGCGAGCATCGCCGTCGGCGCCGGCGGCGCGGAACGCTCCGAGCACCTGGAAAAGCTCAAGGCGGCATGCGACAGCGAACTGGAGCGCCGGTTCCTGGCCCTGCTCGACGAGCACGGCTACCGGCTCCCCGACGACGCGCAGCAGATCGTCGACGGCTACTACGTGCGCCCCGACTTCGCCTACCACACCGGCGGCATGGACGTGGCGGTGTTCATCGACGGCCCCGTCCACGATTCGGCCCATCAACACGAGAAGGACGAGCAGGCCCGGATGAAGCTCGAAGACGAAGCCGGTTGGCTGGTACTGCGATTCGGCCACCAGGACGCCGACGCCGGCTGGCTCAAGACGTTCACCGAGCACAGCGGCATCTTCGGCACCCCGAAAGCGCTGTGATGACAACCCTGGACTACCCGGCCGGCGCCCTGGTGACCGCCCGCGGCCGCGACTGGCTGGTGCTGCCCGGCTCCCCCGACGGCACCCTGCTGGTCCGCCCACTGGGCGGCCACGAGGACGAGACCACCGTGCTGCTGCCCGGCATCGACGACTTTGCAGCGGCCACCTTCACCCCGCCCACCGTCGCCGACCGCGGCGACGCCACCCGGGCCCGGCTGCTGCGGGACGCGCTGCGGCTGTCGTTTCAGGCGAGCGGTGGCCCGTTCCGCTCGTTCGCGCGGCTGGCGGTCACCCCACGCAACTATCAGCTGGTGCCGTTGCTGATGGCGGCCCGCCAGGACACGGTGCGGCTGTTGATCGCCGACGCGGTCGGCGTCGGCAAGACGGTCGAGGCCGGCCTGATCGCCGCGGAACTGCTGGCCACCGGTGACGCGCAGCGCCTGGTGGTGCTGTGCTCGCCGCAGCTGGCCCCGCAGTGGCAGGGCGAGTTACGCCACAAGTTCGGTATCGAGGCCGAACTGTTGTTGCCCTCAACGGTGAACCGGCTGACCCGCAAGGTGCCATTCGGCTCGAATCTCTACCAGCAGTATCCGCACCTGGTGATCTCCACCGACTTCATCAAACAGAAGACCCGCCGTGACGAGTTCGCGCTGCACTGCCCGGAATTGGTGATCGTCGACGAGGCCCACACCTGTGTGGCCTCCGCCGGCACAGCCCGCTCATCCCAGGCCCATCTGCGGTATTCGCTGCTGCGCAAGCTCGCCGACGACAAGAGTCGTCACCTGTTGCTGTTGACCGCGACCCCGCACAGCGGCGACGACACCGCCTGGCAGAACTTGATCGGGCTGCTCGACAACCGGCTGGGTGAGCTGCCGGCGGACCTGTCCGGCAAGGATCGCGAAGACGACCGGAAACTGCTGGCGCAGTTCATGGTCCAGCGTCGCCGCGCCGACATCCGCGAGTACCTCCGCGGAGAATTTCAGGAGGACACCCCGTTCCCGCAGCGGGAGACCGGTGAGACCGCCTACAAACTCACCGCCGGCTACCGCGCGTTGTTCGACGACGTGATGGATTACGTCCGCGAACAGGTCACCGACCCCAAGCTGCCCGCGGTGCGTCAGCGGGTGCGCTGGTGGTCGGCGATCGCGCTGCTGCGCTGCCTGGCCTCCAGCCCGGCCGCCGCCGAACAGACCCTGCTCAACCGCTCGGCAGCGGCCGCCATTATCGAGGAAGCCGACACCGACGACGAAGCCGTCATCGACGCCTACGCCGAACCCCGCGTGCTGGACTCCGATCTCGACGACACGACCGAGGCCGAAGACGTCACCGTCGGTGCCGACACCACCGCCGGCGACGACAGCCCCGACACCAAGGCCCGAAAGAGGCTGCGGGAGTTGGCCGCAGCTGCGGCGGCATTGCAAGGACCCCGCAGCGACGCCAAGCTCAAACGGGCCATCCCGCTGATCAAAGACCTCATCGCCGACGGGTTCCACCCGATCGTGTTCTGCCGCTTCATCCCCACCGCCAACTATCTGGGCGAACACCTGGGTGCCGCCCTGGCCAAGGTGCCGGGCCTGCGGATCGACGTGGTAACCGGCGCGCTGCCCCCGGAGGAACGCGAAGCCCGGGTGGCGGCGTTGACCGCACACGACGGGCCGCGGCTGCTGATCGCCACCGACTGCCTGTCCGAGGGCGTCAACCTGCAAGACGGGTTCACCGCGGTCGTGCACTACGACCTGGCCTGGAACCCGACCCGCCACGAACAGCGGGAGGGCCGCGTCGACCGGTTCGGCCAGCAGGCCCCGGTGGTGCGCACCGTCACCTACTACGGGGAGGACAACGGCATCGACGGCATCGTGCTGCAGGTGCTGATCCGCCGCCACGAACACATCAAACGCAGCATCGGAGTGTCGGTGCCGATCCCGGTCGACTCGGCCACCGTGATGAAAGCGATCTGGGAGTCACTGCTGCTGCGCGGCCAGGACGCCGAACAGCTCACCCTGGACCTCGCCGCGGCCACCACCGCGTCCCTGGCCAAGCAGGTCGAGGTCGCCTGGTCGGATGCCGCAGAACGGGAGAAGGCCTCCCGGTCACGGTTCCGCCAAGCCGGGCTCAAACCCGACACCGTCGAGCAGGCCCTGATCGAGGTGCGCCGCGCCCTGGGCGGGCCGGCCGACGTCGAATCCTTCACCCGCGCCGCGCTGTCCCTGCTGGGGGCGCCGATCAGCGATACCGCCGACGGGTTCACCGCCCGCATCGACACCCTGCCGGCCGCGGTACGAGACCAGTTGCCGCCCACCAGGAATGCCACGCTGGCTTTCCACCGCTCGCTTCCGGTGCCGCCCGGCCACCACGTGCTGACCCGAACCGACACGTGCGTGGAGGCGCTGTCGCGTTACGTGCTGGACGCCGCGCTGGATGCCCGGCTCGATGCGACGGGCCGCCCAGCCCGGCGCGCCGGGGTAATGCGCACCAACGGGGTCGCCAAGGTGACCACCTTGCTGATGGTGCGCCACCGGCTCGAGATCACCCTGCCCGGCGCGGCCACCACCGTCACCCAGGTCGCCGAGGAGGCCCGCTTCGTGGCGTTCACCGCCAGCGGCGACACGCTGACCTGGCTGCCGCAACCCGA
>Ga0164242_10008666_pt1 | contig 11023 bp, 11 predicted proteins | sample OricomgcompostMG_FD_108783 | JGI IMG/M metagenome (GOLD analysis project Ga0164242, IMG submission 108783) | Miracle-Growth compost microbial communities from Emeryville, California, USA - Original compost - Miracle growth compost (MG) ...
CGACGCGGTCACCGGGGAGGAGGAGGGCTCCTCGGGCACCTCCGCCCGGCGCTGGATCATCGACCCGATCGACGGCACCAAGAACTACGTCCGCGGCGTGCCCGTCTGGGCCACCCTGATCGCGCTCGCGGTCGAGGACGAGGTGGTCATGTCGGTGGTCTCGGCTCCCCAGCTCGGGCGGCGCTGGTGGGCGAGCAAGGGCCAGGGCAGCTGGACGGGCAAGTCGCTGATGAAGGCGACCCGCAACCAGGTCTCCGACGTACGCCGCCTGGAGGACGCCTCCCTCGCCTACGCCTCGCTGCACGGCTGGGAGGAGCGCGACCGGCTCGACGACTTCATGGCGCTGATGCGGCGGTGCTGGCGCACCCGCGGGTACGGCGACTTCTGGTCCTACATGCTGGTCGCCGAGGGCGCCGTCGACCTCGCGGCCGAGCCGGAGCTGGAGGTCTACGACATGGCCGCGCTGGTGCCGATCGTGACCGAGGCGGGCGGCACGTTCACCTCGCTCGACGGCGTCGAGGGGCCGTGGGGCGGCAACGCGCTGGCCTCCAACACCCACCTGCACGACGCCGCGCTGTCGTTCCTGGGCAGCGTGCCCGACGGCGACGACCCGGATTGGCCGACGCACGGGCCCGGCTCGGTCACGCCGTTCCGGCGCCCCTGAGCGGACCCTGAGCGGACCCTGACCGGCCTCAGAGCCGATCCGCACCAGGCTCGCCGCGGTGTGCGCCCGGCGTCGGGCGCCGCTCGTCCGCGGCCGTCGTCGGCTGGTACCCGTCCGCCTCGTGATCGACGGCGGGGTCGAGCCGGTCGGCCTCGCGGATCCGATCCTCGTGGGTGGCCTCCTCCTGGGCCAACGCGGTCTTCGCTGCGTCGGCCTCACGCTGTGTCCGCTCCGCCTCCAGTCGGGCGGCATCGGCACGCGCCTCCGCCTCGCGTGCCTCCAGCCGATCCTGACCGATGTCGCGGGCGTGAGATCGGGCCTCGTCGCGCAGACCCGCCGCGCGAGCGGTCATCTTCCGCCGGTGCTGCGCGCGCCACGCCGCCAGTGCCAACAGCACCACGACGACGATGACGATCGCGATGACGATCCATCCGATGGTGGACATGTCCCTCTCCTCTGTTCGTCCCGTCCCGGCCCACCGGTATCCCACCGGGACGGTTTGCGCACCTCCCGCCGCGGAGACCGGGGCAGGGTGGACACCTTCCCCTCGGCGAACGTCGACCTCACCGTCGACGGCATCACCCACCGCATCGCGGTCGACCCGCGCACCACGCTGCTCGACGCGCTGCGCGAGCGGCTCGGCCACGCCTCGCCCAAGAAGGGCTGCGACCACGGTCAGTGCGGATCGTGCACCGTCCTGCTCGACGGCCGGCGACATCTGACCTGCCTGGCCCTCGCGCTCTCCTACGACGGCGCCGAGATCACCACCGCCGCCGGCCTCGGCGCGGAGGGCATGCACCCGGTGCAGCAGGCGTTCCTCGACCACGACGGCTATCAGTGCGGCTACTGCACCCCGGGGCAGGTGTGCTCCGCGGTCGGCATGCTCGACGAGGCCGCCCAGGGCCAGCCGAGCCATGTCACCGAGGACCTCTCCCGGCCCACGACCCTCGAGGACCTGACCGACGCCGAGATCCGGGAGCGGATGAGCGGCAACCTCTGCCGCTGTGGCGCGTACGTCGGGATCCTCGACGCCATCCGCGAGGCGGCCGGCGGATGAGGGAGCACGCCTACCTCCGACCCAGCGACCCGGCCCAGGCCGTCGCCGCGGTGACCGCCGATCCCGATGCCAGCTTCCTGGCCGGCGGGACCAACCTGGTGGACCACCTCAAGCTCGGCATCGCCGCACCCGGTCTGCTGGTCGACGTACGCCATCTGCCGCTGGACGCGGTGGAGGAGACCGACGACGGACTCCGTGTCGGCGCGAACGTGCTCAACAGCGACCTGGCCGCCGACCGGGCCGTGCGGGAGCGATGGCCGGTCGTGTCGCGAGCCCTGCTCGCCGGGGCCTCCGGCCAGATCCGCAACCAGGCGACCACGGCCGGCAACCTGCTCCAGCGGACCCGATGCGTCTACTTCCAGGACCGCACCACCCCGTGCAACAAGCGGGACCCGGGGTCGGGGTGCTCGGCCGACGACGACCGGGCCTATGGCCGCTACAACGCCGTTCTCGGCGCCAGCGACCAGTGCGTCGCGGTCCATCCCTCCGACCTCGCGGTCGCGCTGGTCGCCTGCGACGCGGTCGTCCAGGTGCTCGGGGAGGCCGGGTCGCGCGAGCTTCCGCTCGAGGATCTGCACCGGCTGCCGGGCGCCGAGCCGCACCGCGACACCACGCTGGCCCACGGCGAGCTGATCACCGGCGTCGTCCTGCCCAGGTCGGTCACCTCGGCACGATCCACCTACGTCAAGGTCCGCGATCGCGCCTCGTTCGCCTTCGCCCTGGTCTCGGTGGCGGCGGGGATCGACCTGCACCCGGGGACGGGGACGGTCCGCGACGTCCGACTCGCGTGGGGTGGCGTCGCACACCGACCGTGGCGAGCACGCGCCGCCGAGGACGCCCTGAGGGGCGCCGCCCTGAGCGAGTCGACGATCCGATCGGCCGTCGCCGCCGAGCTGGAACAGGCCCGGCCCGCTCCCGGAGCCGCCTACAAGCTGGCGATGCTGCGCAACGCGACCGTGCTCGCCCTGAGCCGACTGGTGCCGGCGCTCGCCGTCGACCTCGACCGACCCGAGGAGGACCGGTGACCGAGGTGCGCCCCGAGACGGTCACCGCCCGGTCGATGGGCACGTCACTGGATCGGGTCGACGGCGCCGAGAAGGTCACCGGGCAGGCGGCGTACGCCGCCGACCAGCACCCGGCCGAGACACCAGGACGGCCGCTGTCGTTGTGGCTGGTGCAGTCGACCGTGGCCCGTGGCCGCGTGCTGACCATCGACGACACCGCGGCGCTGGACCACCCCGGTGTCGTGGCCGTGATCGACCACACCAGCGCGCCGCGGCTCGTGGACGTCTCCAACGGCGAGCTGGCCATCCTGCAGGACGACCGGATCGGCTTCCGCGGGCAGATCGTGGCACTGGTCCTCGCCGAGAGCGTGGAGGCCGCCCGTGAGGGCGCGCGCCTGGTCGAGGTGGTCGAGGAGCCGCAGGAGTTCGAGGCCGAGCTGCGCGAGGACAACGCGACGTACCGGCCCGAGAAGGTCAACCCGGCCAAGGAGACCGACACCGAGACCGGCGACGTGGACGCGGGCCTGGCCGAGGCGGAGATCCTCGTGGAGGCGACCTACCGCACGGCCTACGAGCACAACAGTCCGATGGAGCCGCACGCCACCACGGCCTGGTGGGGACGCGACGAGGACGGGGCCGAGACCCTGACGCTGTTCGACTCGACCCAGGGTGTGCACGGCGTGGCGAACGCGTTGGCGCCGATGCTGGGCGTCGAGAAGCACCAGGTCCGGGTGATGGCGCCGTACGTCGGCGGCGGCTTCGGCAGCAAGGGCGAGGCACACGCGCACGTGATGGCCACGGTGCTGGCGGCCCGGGTCGCCAGTGGACGCCCGGTGCGGTTGGCGGTGACCCGCCAGCAGATGTTCGACCTGACCGGCTATCGCACCGCGACCATCTCCCACTTTCGTCTCGGCGCCCGCGCCGACGGCACCCTGACGGCGATCGAGCACGAGGCCCAGGAGCAGACCTCCCGACTGCGCGAGTTCGCCGAGCAGACCGCCTCCCCGACCCGGATGATGTACGCCGCACCGCACCGACGGACCAGCCATCGGCTGGCGGTGCTCGACGTGGCGGTGCCGTCGTGGATGCGGGCGCCGGGCGAGATGCCGGGCATGTTCGCCCACGAGGTGGCCATGGACGAGCTCGCGCAGGCGTGCCGGCTGGACCCGATCGAGCTGCGTCGGCGCAACGAGCCCGCGGTGGACCCCGAGACCGGGCTGCCGTTCGACAGCCGGCGGCTGATGGACTGCTTCGACCGCGGCGCCGACCGCTTCGGCTGGACGCCGGGCCCGCGGCGCCCGGGCACCCGCCGAGACGGCGAGTGGTGGGTCGGCACCGGCGTCGCCTCTGCCACCTATCCCGCGATGCGCATGCCCGGCAACGTGGCGCGGGTGGGGTCCCTCGGGGAGGGGCGCTACCGGGTGTCGATCGGGGCGGTCGACATCGGCACCGGCGCCCGCACCGTGCTCACCCAGATCGCCGCGGACGCGCTCGGAGTCGAGGCGTCCTGCATCGACCTGCGCATCGCCGACACCGCCCTGCCGATGGCGACCGTGGCGGGCGGCTCCTCGGGCACCAGCTCGTGGGGGTCGACGATCGTGGCGGCCGCCCAGCGGTTCCGGGCCGACCACGGCGCCGAACCCGCTGCGGGCCTGCGCGCCGAGGCCTCGGCGGTGCGCGGTGACGAGGCGGAGCGGTTCTCCTTCCACTCCTTCGGCGCGGTCTTCGCCGAGGTACGGGTCCACCGCTACACCGGCGAGCTGCGGGTTCCGCGACTGCTCGGGGTCTACAACGTGGGACGGGTGATCAACCCGAGGACCGCGCGCTCGCAGTTCCTCGGCGGGCTGGTCATGGGATTGTCGGCCGCGCTCTTCGAGGAGTCGATGCGCGACCCGAGGTTCGGTCACGTCGTCACGCGCGACCTCGCGACGTACCACGTGGCGAGCCATGCCGACGTGCAGGGCGTCGAGGCCGAGTGGCTCGACGACGAGACCCCGACCTTCACCCCGATGGGCTCGCGCGGCATCGGCGAGATCGGCATCGTCGGCACCGCCGCGGCGGTCGCCAACGCCGCGCACGACGCCACCGGGGTGCGGATCCGGGAGATCCCGGTCACCGCCGACCGGTTCGTCCGCTGAGCGGTCCTACCAGGGCAGCCCGTCGTCGTACGACGCCTCGTCGGCGACCCTCACCGCCTGACCGCCCAGCTCCACCACGTCACCGTGGTGGAGCTGGCGGCCGCGCCGGGTCTCGACCTCGCCGTTGACGAGCACCAGGCCGTCGGCGATCACCGGCTTGGCCTCGGCGCCGGATTCGACGAGGTTGGCGAGCTTGAGGAACTGCCCGAGCCGGATCGACTCGTCGCGAATCGGGACGTCCTGGGGCGCTGGACCCGCTGGCAAGGTCAGGCCACGCCGAGCAGGTCGACGACGAAGATGAGCGTCTCCCCCGGCTTGATCACGCCGCCGGCACCGCGGTCGCCGTAGCCCAGGTGCGGCGGGATGACGAGCTGGCGGCGACCGCCCACCTTCATCCCCTGCACGCCCTGGTCCCAGCCGGCGATGACCTGGCCGACGCCGAGGCGGAAGCGCAGCGGCTCGCCCCGGTTGTACGACGCGTCGAACTCCTCGCCGCTGCTGTGCGCGACCCCGACGTAGTGCACCGTGACGGTCTTGCCGGCGGTCGCCTCCTCGCCGTCCCCCTCGGTGAGGTCGGTGACGACGAGGTCGGTGGGCGGGGTCGGGTCGACGAAGTCGATCTCGGGCTTCTCAGACATGCGGACCAGCCTAGCCAGGGCCGTCACAGCAGCACCGCCACCGCATGGATCAGCACGCCGACCAGACCGCCGACCAGGGTGCCGTTGATCCTGATGAACTGCAGGTCTCGGCCCACGTGCAGCTCGATCCGGCGAGAGGCCTCCCGGCCGTCCCAGCGCTCGATGGTGTGGGTGATGACGGAGGTGGCCTCGGCGCCGTACCGCTGGACGACGTAGACGACCGCGTCGGAGGCGAGCGCGTCGAGCCGTTCGCGCAGCGCGTCGTCGGCCAGCAGTCGCCGGCCGAACCGGGTCGCCTCCGCGACCAGCCGGGCGCGCAGCGCGCCGTCGCGCTCCTGCAGCGCGCTGGTCAGCGCCCGCCGGAACGCGTCCCACAGCCCGATCGAGGTCTCGATCACCTGCGGATGGGCCAGCAGCCGCTCCTTGAGCTGCTCGGCGCGCTGCTGCGTCTCGGGGTCGTGCTGCAGATTGTCGGCGAGCTCGGCGAGCAGCTTGTCGATGGCGATCCGGGCGCGGTGGCCGGGGTCGTCGCGGATGTCGGCGACCCAGCGCACGATCTCGACATGGATGCGGGCCGCGGCCGGGTCGCGCAGCGCCGGCGGCACCCACCACGGCGCGCGCTCACCCAGGACGTCGGTGACAGTCTCCTGGTTGGCCGCCAGCCAGTCGTGCAGCTCGACCAGGGCCAGGTCGACCAGGCCGTGGTGCAGGTCGTCGGCGAGGGCGCCCTCCAGCGCCCCGCCGAGCAGTGGGGCCACCGGCTCCTCGCGCAGCCGTGGCACCAGCACGACGTTGACCAGCTCGGCGATGTGGTCGTCGCGCACCCGGCGCAGCGCCGCCGCGGCCACGGTCGCAGCCTCGTCGACCAGTGCCCGGGCGCTGCGCTCCTGACTGAGCCAGGTGCCGACCCGCAGCGCCGGCTGCACCACCGCGATCCGCTCGCGCAGCACCTCCTCGGAGAGGAAGTTCTCCCCCACGAACTCCTCCAGGCTGTGCCCGATGTCGTCCTTGCGGCGCGGGATCAGCGCGGTGTGCGGGATCGGCAGGCCGAGCGGGTGCTTGAACAGCGCCGTGACGGCGAACCAGTCCGCCATCGCACCGACCATCGAGGCCTCGGCGCCGGCGTTGACGAAGCCGAGGAAGCCGCTCCGCTTCAGGGTCACGACGAAGACGACCGCGGCCAGCACCAGCAGCGACGTGGCGACGGTGCGCATCCGGCGCAGGGCCTGGCGTCGTACCGCGTCCGCGGAGGTGTCGATGATCGGGCCGGACGCTCCGGCTCCCTGGGCCATGTGCTGATTCTGCCGGGTCCCCGGTGACATGGGAGACTCCCGCGCATGCCACGCACCGTGATCACGTTCGGCACGTTCGACGTCTTCCACGTCGGTCATCTGCGGATGATCGAGCGCGCGGCGCAGTACGGCGACCGGCTCGTGGTCGGCGTGAGCGCCGACGAGCTCAACCGGCGCAAGAAGGATCGCGACCCGGTCTTCAGCCAGGCCGAGCGGCTCGCGATCGTGGCCGCGCTCAAGCCCGTCGACGAGGTCTTCCTCGAGGAGAGCCTGGAGCTCAAGCGGCACTACATCCTCACCTACCACGCCGACGTGCTGGTGATGGGCGACGACTGGGCGGGGCGCTTCGACGAGTTCGGCGACGTGTGCGAGGTGGTCTACCTGCCGCGTACGCCGGCCATCTCCACCACCGCCCTGATCGAGAAGATCGCCAGCGTCTGACCGGAATGCCACGCCCCTGCGGCTGGTTCATCCTTCAACTTCTGCTGACCAGTCGAGAAGAGGAACCATGGCAAGGATCGTGATCTTCGGCGGGACCGGGTATGCCGGCGGCAACATCGCCGCCGAGGCGGTCAAGCGCGGGCACAGCGTCGTCTCGTACTCCCGCAGCCTGCCCGAGCAGCCCCTGCCGGGCGTCGAGTACCGGACCGGCTCCATCACCGACACCCACGTGCTCGGCCACGCCGGCGAGGAGGCCGACGAGCTGGTCGTGGCCACGCACGGCGCGGACGTGTCCGGCCAGAAGCTCGTCGACGTCCTCCCGAAGCTGGTCGCCACCGCGCTCGCCCACGATGCCCGACTCTCCTTCGTCGGCGGCGCGGGCTCCTCGCTGGTCGCCGAGGGCGGCCCGCGGCTGATCGACACCCCGGACTTCCAGGAGGAGTGGAAGCCAGAGGCGGCCGCACACGCCGAGGTCCTCGACGCGCTCTACCGCACGCCCGAGCAGCTGCGCTGGTTCTACGTCTCCCCCGCGGCGCTGTTCGGGGCCTGGGCGCCCGGTGAGACCACCGGCAGCTACCGCACCGGCGGTGACCTGCTGGTCACCAAGGAGGACGGCAGCTCGGAGATCTCAGGCACCGACTTCGCCACGGCGTACGTCGACGAGATCGAGCAGTCGAACCATCCACGCCGTCGCTTCACCGTCGGGCACTGAACACGGAAAGGCGCGGCCGGAGACCGATGTGATGTCGAAAACGTCTATGGTGGCCACCATCACCTACTGATTCGACACGAAATCGGGCCGCGCGATGAGCATCAGCACCGACCTGGACAGCCGCACCTTCGACCTCGACCGGGCACACGTCTTCCACTCCTGGTCCGCCCAGGGAGCGCTCGTGCCGCTGGTCCTGGCCGGCGGCAGCGGCAGCCGGGTGTGGGATCACGCGGGCCGTACCTGGCTGGACTTCTCCAGCCAGCTGGTCAACACCAACATCGGGCACCAGCACCCCGCGGTAGTGGCGGCGATCAAGGCGCAGGCCGACCTGCTGACCACCATCGCACCGGCCACGGCCAACCTCACCCGCGGCGAGGCGGCGGCCCGGATCGTCGACGTGGCACCCGAAGGGTTCCACAAGGTGTTCTTCACCAACGGCGGCGCCGACGCCAACGAGAACGCCGTCCGGATGGCCCGGCTGTTCACCGGGCGGGACAAGGTGCTCTCGACGTACCGGAGCTATCACGGCAACACCGGTGCCGCGGTGGTCGCGACCGGTGACTGGCGGCGGGTGCCCAACGAGTACGCCCGCGGGCACGTGCACTTCTTCGGCCCCTACGCCTACCGCTCGGAGTTCTGGTCGAGTACACCGGAGCAGGAAGGTGTGCGCGCACTGCACCACCTGCGCCGGGTGATCGAGTCCGAGGGTCCGACCTCGATCGCCGCGATCCTGCTCGAGACGATCCCCGGCACCGCCGGCATCCTGATGCCTCCGCCGGGCTACCTCGCGGGCGTGCGCGCGCTGGCCGACGAGTTCGGCATCGTGCTGGTCCTCGACGAGGTGATGGCCGGCTTCGGCCGCACCGGGCACTGGCTCGCCCTGGACCAGTACGACGTCGTCCCGGACCTGATCACCTTCGCCAAGGGCGTGAACTCCGGCTACGTCCCGGCCGGCGGCGTCATCGTGAACGACCCGATCGCGGCCGCCTTCGACGACCGGGTCTTCCCCGGCGGCCTCACCTACTCCGGGCATCCGCTGGCGATGGCCGCCATCGTCGCCACCATCGACGCGATGCGCACCGAGGGCATCGTCGACAACGCGGCCATGATCGGCCGTGACCACCTCGGCCCCGGACTGGCCGCGCTCGCGGAGCGGCACCCGGTCATCGGCGAGGTCCGCGGCACCGGCGTCTTCTGGGCGCTGGAGCTGGTTGCCGACCGCACCACCCGCAAGCCGCTGTCCGCGGCCACCATGACGAGCATCAGGGCCCGCCTGCTGGAGCGCGGGCTGTTGCCGTTCGTGCAGGACAACCGCATCCACGTCGTACCGCCCTGCGTCGTCACCCCCGAGGAGGTCGCCGAGGCGCTGGCGATCTACGACGACGTCCTCGGCTCCCTCTGAAAGGTCTCACCATGTCTCTCGCGTCCCTCCCCGTTCTCGACCACTGGATCGACGGCACCAGCACGCCCGGCTCGGGCACCCGGCTGGGCGACGTCTTCGACCCCGCGCTCGGCACCGTGCAGCGGCGGGTCCGCCTCGGCACCGCCGCCGACGTCGACGCCGCGGTCGGCGCCGCCGTCAAGGCAGCGGTCGCCTGGGGCGAGTCCTCGCTGGCGCGCCGGATGCAGGTCGTCTTCGCCTTCCGCGAGCTGCTCAACGCGCGCAAGGACGAGCTCGCCGCGATCATCACCGCCGAGCAGGGCAAGGTGCTCTCCGACGCCGCCGGCGAGATCGCCCGCGGGCTGGAGGTGGTGGAGTTCGCCTGCGCGATGCCGCACCTGATCAAGGGCGCGATGAGCGAGAACGTCTCCACCGGCGTCGACGTGCACTCCCTCAAGCAGCCGATCGGCGTGGTCGGGATCATCAGCCCGTTCAACTTCCCCGCCATGGTCCCGATGTGGTTCTTCCCGATCGCGATCGCGGCCGGGAACGCGGTCGTGCTCAAGCCGAGCGAGAAGGACCCGAGCGCATCGGACTGGATGGCGCGACTGTGGGCGGAGGCGGGCCTGCCGGCGGGCGTGTTCAACGTCGTCCACGGCGACAAGGAGGCGGTCGACGCGCTGTTGACCCACCCCGACGTGGCGTCGATCTCATTCGTCGGCTCGACCCCGATCGCGAAGTACGTCTACGAGACCGCGTCGGCGACCGGCAAGCGGGTGCAGGCGCTGGGCGGCGCGAAGAACCACATGCTGGTGCTCCCCGACGCCGATCTGGACCTGGTCGCCGACTCCGCTGTCAACGCCGGCTTCGGCGCGGCCGGCGAGCGCTGCATGGCGGTCTCGGTGGTGCTGGCCGTCGACGCGGTCGCCGACGCGCTCATCGGAAAGATCGCCGAGCGGATGCGCACGCTGCGCACCGGCGACGGCCGGCGCGACAACGACATGGGCCCGCTCATCACCGGAGCCCACCGCGACAAGGTGGCCTCCTACGTCGACGTGGCGCGCGCCGACGGAGCGACGGTGGTCGTCGACGGCCGCGACATCACCCCGGACGGCGACCCGAACGGCTTCTGGCTCGGCCCCACCCTGATCGACCGCGTGCCCACCACGTCGGCGGTCTACACCGACGAGGTCTTCGGACCGGTGCTCTCGGTGGTGCGGGTCAGCGGCTTCGAGGAGGGGCTGGCGCTGATCAACGCCGGGCAGTTCGGCAACGGCACCGCGATCTTCACCAACGACGGCGGTGCCGCCCGCCGCTTCCAGCGCGAGGTGCAGGTCGGCATGGTCGGGATCAACGTGCCGATCCCGGTGCCGGTCGCCTACCACTCCTTCGGCGGCTGGAAGGCCTCGCTGTTCGGCGACGCGAAGGCGTACGGCGTCCACGGCGTCGACTTCTTCACCCGGGAGAAGGCCGTCACCACCCGGTGGCTGGACCCCAGCCACGGCGGGCTCAACCTCGGGTTCCCGCGCAACGACTGACCTCTGTCCGCGGCCATCTGTCAGACGTCGGGCTCGACCTCGAGGTCGTTGGGGTAGTCGTCGTCCGAGCCCTGGACAGGGGTGGCCTGCTCGAGAACGTCGGCCTCATCGGCGTCCTCGCGTGGGGAGAGCTCCTCTTCCTCGGGCTCGCTGTCGTC
>Ga0164242_10008667_pt1 | contig 11022 bp, 15 predicted proteins | sample OricomgcompostMG_FD_108783 | JGI IMG/M metagenome (GOLD analysis project Ga0164242, IMG submission 108783) | Miracle-Growth compost microbial communities from Emeryville, California, USA - Original compost - Miracle growth compost (MG) ...
AACGGGAGCTCTCGGTCACTCCACCAAAAGGTTTTGAGCCAAATACGTGCAACTATAGCAACCATCCTGCAGCAGGCATGTCTCCGACTTTTTCGAATTCTCCCCCTTGGCCAACCAAGACCATTGCATTCGAGCAATATCCGATTCGCAGCGATCACAACATGCATTGTCATCATCCGGTTGCTCGCAACTTTAAAACCCCCTCACCTCTCCACCGCGCCGAAACGAAATTGATCATCGCTCTCGGAATTGCAGGTGCCATTTAGGGGGAGGTGCGTTTGTGTTGAGATCCTAGCCAAGGTCCAGCGCAGAGAACAGTGTGTGTGTTATGTTTGTGGTGTGACCGACCCGTTTTATCGCTGCTTTTAGCCTACTGCTGGGGTCAGCCATAGCGAGAGGCGTGCTCGTTAACATAACGGGGCGTTGTTTTGTTCCCATTATCTGACCTGCAGCCAACCAAGTCAGCCCATCCCCGTCCATGCCACCCAGTCCCATCCATATAGGGAGCGAAAGAAATTGAACACAACTCGGATCCGCGCCCCAGCACGGAATACAGTGCGGCATGTCGCCCAGCCGCCAAGCGACCCAGGTACGAATGCTACTGATGCATGTATCCTTTCCGTAACCTAACCCGTGCTATCGTGGTGGATGTGAGCCGGCAGCGCCTATCATGACATATCTGTGCGGGAACGGGAGGAAGCTCTGACTCCAAACTGGAACACTGCTTGTTCCTCCTTTGGAATCGGCCCTGGCCAGATCTGCGTCATTCGTTTCCTGCGTGAATCAATCAATACCAAATCTGGGCCGGCTCGGACGGAACAGGCGGAGAGCTCTTCTCTTCTGAGCGTCCCACGTCTCACCCTATCCACCCCCTTTTTTTTTCTTCTAACGAAGCATTAGAGTTAGTACACGCAAAGGGACTGCAAAGACGGGCGATCCAGGGTCCCAGGATACGCCTCAAGGCCCCAACGTTCTCGCTCCGATATGCATTACTTCCGCGAGCACGAAGGAGGGCATGAAGCATTCGGAACCTGATTCGTGCGATAGGTTGATGACGACGGGTTTGGGGGCCAGACCTTCCGATAGTAGCGTCTCCACCCATCGCCGCTCCCTCCGGGCCCAACCGCCGGCCTACGCGAAGCAGGTCAGCGGCCCCTTCACCACCCCCGCGCGCGCAACGCACGCAACCGCATGTGTGTTTGCTGTCCCAGCGATATGTTTCTCCTTTTTTCCCCTTCATTCCTTTTCTTTTCACCGCCAAAAACGCCAAAAGGAGGCTCCTGGCGAATGGGAAAGTGGGGGGTGGAGGCAACTGCCAAAAAAAAAACCCCGGCGTCTCAACAGTTTTTCCCAGTCGACGGTAATTCGCTTAGTCCGCCTCACAGTCAGCCCCCCCGGTTGGCTGGTGCCTCCTCGACGGTCTGTCTGTGGTGTTGCCTGCCTTGCAACTGCTGGTGAATTAGTGACCGGGGAGGAACGGCACCCCGAGTGGAATAACCGGCGAGTCATGGTGGCCGAGACCGGGGTATCAAGTCGTCGTGACCTGCCCGGCACCCGCCTTTCCTTTTTGAGGCGATCTTTTATCCCGTCCCTCCCCTATATCTCCTCTAGCATGCTACGCTATCGCAGGTCTGTCGCCGCCTACATGATGAAGCGGACCCGCCACTCGCCCTTCCGCCGTAGCCGACGATCGAGGCGGGGGTGTTGTGGACGCCTGGGCCGCCGCGCAACCCCGGCTGGGCGTCTCGGCGTTAGCGCAAGCAAGGTGTTCCCTAGTTTGCTGTCTGAAGCCCCCCAGTTACCTCTGCTTCATTTCGGGTGGTTTCTGGGTAGATAGCGAGCGGCCCTGTTGTCGTATATGCTTGCCCTCCGAGCTTCTTGTGGGTATTTGTTGCCTCAATCTTCCTTGAACGCATCCGTCGCAAGCAGTGGTTCCCACATCCCTATCGGATGTGTTCCTGCCACTAGGTTGAACCTCAAAGTTGCCTTGTCAACCCGAGCCGCTTCCATGCCCCTTTCTCTATTTCCTCCTGTAGCTGCGGGGCGCACGCCACATAGTTGTGACTCGATGCGTCAACGGATCGGCAGGCTATCACCTCAGTGGCTATCGGGTAACAGCAACATACCTGCATCAAAGCTGCAGAAACTCGGCGTATGAGCTGGCATGCCTCGTCTCCTTCCTTGAACACACCGTCCAGTCATCGTCAAATCACTACTCTTGACTCCTTTACCGGGTGAGCACGCAAGGCTGGCTCCTCCTAGGCAAAGACTGTCCTCCTCGCTACATCCAGTGTCGAAGTCGGGAACGGTCCGCGGGCATCATTACTACCCAAGGCAGAAAATCCGGGAAGCCCCAAGAAACCCAACGTTCACTTCCTTAAGTGGTGTGTTCAGGCCGTGGAAGGTGCAGAGGAAGGACTTCAGCTCTGAGTTACCTCCCCTCAGGCTTGGGAACGCCACCACATAGATGAGTATTGGCCCTTGTTCATGGGGGGACGGCGCCGAGGAAGGTGCTTTCCCTCCTTGGCTCCTCTGTATCAATGTTCACGGCCATGCCCCAGCAGGCCGGGCACAGTCGATCGTCAAGGCGGGGGCGGGTATCATATCAAAAACAGGGCGGTTCTCCCTGCGCCTTCTGCCTTCTCACCAGAGAGATTTATCCAATCCTACCTGTCAACGGATGTTACAGAGTATACATCCTCGCTTCTAGTAATTGGATATTCCTGGATGTATTTTGTGTATCAGCATAGCGAGGGCGCCAACCCGTTGAACAAGTCACGGCTATCAACACCACCCCCCTAGGTTCTCTTCTCTTAATAGAATAAACTGGCCCTTCCAAACTACAAGGAGCGAGCCAGCTTAGGGACCAGGCCTGTTTGCCACGACCGCACCACTTAGCCGGTCTAGGTATGGATTATGCGAATGCTCGGAGCTCCAGCTTGTGACAGAGCCTCTTCATTCCACGGCAAGATCAAGAGCAGAGAATACTAGGGGCGAAGTCCTACATTACGTACTGGAGGCCTGCGTCAGTATATCGTTTGTGGAAGTGCCTCGGGATCTCAGAAGCCTCTTACCCACTCAATCCAATCGAGGTCCAATGGCGCCTTTGATCACCCCTTATATAGTGGTCAGATATTCATCCACTTGATTGTCAACCATGACTTATCCTTACGACACGTTAACCCCCGGCCAAATTACCAGTGCCAGGCTAAGAGCCGTGTTGCTAATGAAGTGAGTTTTTACGATGTGGTTGCCAATGTTCGTGGGCTCGGAAAGGAATCGGGATGGTGCTTGAGGCGAAGCCAAATGATTACTTGTATTTTTTACATAAATATAGCAGGGGGTTACCATCGTCGGTCCCTTCTACGTCCTAAGCTTAAGAAAATGGTAGGTATCCCGTGGGGAAAGCAGGAAGAAGGGCAGACGCTCTGCCTCATCTAGACCGACCCTTGTGTTCTCCTACTTCCCACCTGTCGATGTAGACAATGTTTAGGTCAAGCAATATCAGGTACGACCATAAGCACAGGAAAGCTCTGGATCCCGTCCGCTCTCCTAAAGATAAACCTGTGACTGCCAGATTAGTAGCTGGGTCGGTGACGACCAGCGAATCCCTGGTGTTGTACTTGCTCTTCTTTTTTTGCTCCTCCTTTTTGGTTCGGGTTCCGTTGGTGCAGTCACAGAGAGACATGTCCTGGTCAGGGGTGTTCTAAGAGTGAAAGCGGAGAGTGGAAGTATCGATGATACACAACTCGCGGCTGTCTCTAGTGACCTTCTCGATATTCATGCTTGCTTCGGTTTCACTCTCAGTTCGCGACTAACTGCTGCACCTGTGCGTAGGGCAGAGTGGATACCCTGTTCTTCGCATGTCTTGTGAGTGTACATGGAGAAGCAGACAAAATGATGGATACACTTATATAAAGTAAAATGTAAACAGTTGAATATGTTGTACAGCTTAGGAATGGGTGGCTCCTCTGCCCGAGTGTCCCTTCTTCCACCTTGAAGTGTGCCAAGGACGTCGTGTGTTGTGGGTACCCAAAGATTGAACGGGAGGGATCCTCCGCCATCAAACATGCATACCCAAGGGGTGTGTTCGTGACATCTGGATGTGGCGTGGGAAGGTCCCCCTCCATAACCGCGTCGACGGGGCACGGCATACTCAACCCTTACAATGGCCCGACCTCGGCGCACAAGGCCTTCGAAGCGGTCGTCCTTCCATCCCCTCGGCACGGTCAAGCGAATGCCTAGCATAGGCTTCTCGTCCGGCCGCTCTACTGAATGGACCGCCGTATGCCGATGTGACCTCTTTCGACATCGGGGACACCCTTCTCCGCAACGACCACGCAATCAAAGCAATATATCTCAGAATAGCTATTTGCTACAATAGCAATAGCAGCGTCTTCATGCAATTGGGAGGGCGAAAGCGATATCGTTGCCGAGCTTCTCGATGAGGAGCTTATTCGGGTCACCGATGCACCAGCAGGTCCCCGCCGGCTCGCCCGACACCCCGGCGGCGTTGAAGCTCGCGGCAATGTCGGTGCCGCCAGAGAAGCTGTTCAGCATGTCGCACAGTATCAGGCAGGAGTCGAAGCTATCGACGGCGGACGACGAGGCGCCCGTCTGCCGCTGTGCCTCGAAGTCCCGGTCGCAGAGGACGCGGTACTGCATCGTCCCAAGGTCCGGCACCACGAGCGTGTTGTTGGCACCGGGGCAGATCGACTCTACGTCCGCGCTGCGCGTCGGCGACGGCGTTGCGGTGCTGGAAGTGCTGGTTGGCGACGCTATCGAGCCCGACGGCGAGATCGAGGTCGACGTGGGACTGCTGGCGCCCGAGGATGCATCTGCAGATGTGCCATATTAGTCCTCCGTTCGGCCTTTTCTTGTGTGCAACGCAGACACGTACCAACGCGACTAGTCAGGCCCACTCCCAATCCAATGCTAACGCCGATTATGGCTGCAAAGACTACCACGCCTATGACGAGCCAGAACGTCTTTTTCCGTAGGCCACATACCCTCGAAGGCTCATCCCAAGGCTCGTAGAGTTTCTCCCCGCCGTCGTTGCTCGGGGACTGCTGTCGGAACCGTGGCAGCGCACCTGTCCCAGCCTCGGTTGGACGGTTGGCCATCTGTCTCGTCGAGTTATTCGTCGTACTCGGGGTGAATTGTGTTATCCACCTTAGAGATGGGGGGGCAAAAGCTTAAGGAGAAGCACAAGGGATGGTGAGCCTGGTCTGCCCTGGCGAGGACCCGCAGCTGGGCGACGATCTTCGTTATGTACCATTCCCATCTCGCTGGTCCTTTTGTCGATTGGATCGTCGCCTTTACGGCCATAAGCGCACATCCCCCAAGTGGGGGTTTAAGCGCCCATTACCATCGAGATCGCAGGGCTGGGATAACCTGTCATTGGTCTTGACGGCAGGTCATAGCGATATCCCTGAAACGCCAGAGGCACCCCTGCGTGTGGCGCGGCGGTTGGAAACTACTCCTGCCAAAGGTGAGCCATGGTGATATCCTCTTGGGCGGGTGGTAAAATCATGCGAGCGCAAAATTTTGGGGTGCAGGGTGCGTTTCAGAATAGATAGAAATGTCAGTACCAATCGAGAGAGCCACCAATGAGAGGAAAGTTGGCGCATCAGAGGCCCCATGCAAAGGTATAAGATTCCCCTGGCTACTTGCAGCTGGTTGGTTCCCCTATCTTCTGGATCTGATGCAGATGTTCACCGGCGCCCGGGGGGTAAGACTCCGCCAAATCGATACCGAAGCCTCAACAGATAATACCCCGCCCCGAACACGGCCCCTCCGAGGTGGGCGGCATACCCCACGTACGAACCCATCCATCCGGGCTTGGGCCCCGTCTCCCGCTCGCGCATTAGGTGGTAGTAGTCCCATGCGACGAAGCCGCCCGAGGCTACCCATAGCGGGATGGCGACGGGGATGAACATGATGTAGACCGGCACGCGCGGCCGCATGAGGGTCAGCGCCACGAGAAGGCCCTCTATCATTCCGCTGGCGCCCAGATGCGCGTGGCCTAGACCCGCGCCCACGCGCGTCGTCTCGTTTAGCATGGAGCCCGCGCTCGACGCGATCGTCGACCCAACGGCCAGGGTGAGCATACGGGTCGCACCGAGGCCCGATGCGAAGCCTAGCCGGGACACGAAGGCGAAGGCAATCATGTTGAAGAGTATGTGGCTCAGGTCACGGTGGCTGAACGCACTGGTTATGAGAGTCCAGTACCGGCCTTCCCGTAGGTTGCGTTGCGAGAGCGTGAAGTTTTCTATGAGGAGACGGCGGAGACGCACCAGCGAGCGCCTGGTGGATTCATTTGCCTCGCGATCGGGGCGCTTGCTCAGGTTCCACGCTAGGAAGACGACAACGTTGGCCCCAATTGTGCCCCAGGTGAAGATGCGGCGAGCTAGAGGTGAAAACCGCGAGCCAGGTGAGTGTGGAGGGTTGGAACGGTAGCCGCGTATCCAAAGCCGAGGCGCTATGTTGGGGGCGAAGAGTCTCACCCCGGCTCGGGGAAGAGATCGTCTCGCACTGCCATAAATCATCGGGGCGAGGGAATAAAAGCAATCGCCCTACTAATGAGTTGTGGTTTGAAGCGGAGTCGAAATGAGACCACAATTCTGCAGCAATATTTCTGTCGGGCTGCACAGACCACTCCCCCGGATCCTCGCCCCCACTGCCGGCTCCGCCCCGGAGCACTCAGCCTCCGGACATGTAGGTACCCTCGTATCGCTGGCCTTGTTGGATCTAGTGCCCGCTAAAGCCAATCATATCAAATGCAAGCATGGGGACAACCGCTTGCCCCTGCAGGTGAGGCTCTGTTGAGCAGAGACGTCGATCGTTGGCGGCTTATTCAGCACCCAACAGTGGCTTGGACGTCAGGGGTAAACTCTAATGCAACGACTCGATCGAGGTATTATGTAGATAAGAAAGAACGGGGGACTTGTTCGTTGCTCCGGTGTCAACATGGGGTATTGATAACACCAATATGTCGTCTGCTCGTCCTTTTAAAGCCTTGGTAAGTTGCTTTGTGGGTCGTAGGTCTGCTAGGAAAGGGGTTCGACGAAGAACTCTAAACTGATTGTCAGCGTCAGCTTCCGAGGTAGAAATACCGGGGCACACTTATGGCGGTTGGGCAAGACGAGATGCCGTTCTCTTGGATGAATTCTTGATCATATACATTCTTGTAAAGAGGTAAGCTGAATGATGACTAGGATTGACTATGGTTAACTGAGGTTAGAAGAAACGCGAGGTGCTTGCTTCTTGTGAATCCGTCCAATATCTCCCCCTTGTTGACCTTCCTACACAGACTGCCACTCCGTCGGAGTCAAAATCGCTAGGTTTACTAAGGTAGTGCTCTTAACTCCATTTTCCCACAAGGGGCACTAGACCCCAACTCACTCGTACTGCTTCCCAAGTTCCAATGGTTTCACTTGATCTGGGAATCCGAACGCCGCATGTGACACCTCGCCGGTACTCGCGCTCGCCCCCTCCTTCACGTTCGCAACGCCCTCCCTCCTCTCGCCACCACCCTCCCTCACAACCTCTCCGAACCGAAGCCTCGTCTTGCGGATGTCCCTGCTCATGGGCCAAGCGCCGAGGCACGAACCGGCGGTGACGCCATCGAGGTCAGGGTTCCGTGTTGTGGTGAGGAAGGTGCTGAAATTTGTCTGAGCAACGTACCCGTTGGCGGCGATGGCGTGTAAGCCAACGCCGACGGCGATGATGGTGAGCCCCACGGCGATGAAGTATGAGACGGCTAGATACAGGGGATCGTAGTGCCAGACCATCACGTGCAGGGAGGTGCGGCAGGGCAGTTCGACTGTCACCTGGCTGTACTGCAGCGTGTCAGAAAGAAAGGAGAGGTAAATGGTCTGGAAGCCCGCCTCGATAGTGCCAGGCACGTTGGGCGAATTCGGAAACCCGGTACCAGGGTCGATCAGAACGGTTTGCGAGATATCGGATTCGGTGATGACGTATGAGTCCTGGCCCTCTTGGCTAACGTTCCCGCTGAGGAGGTTCCTGTAGAGGAACCCAGTACCGTGAAAAGCGCTATGACGTGGGAGCGGCTCGTGGTCAGCTAAGGGTACGCCTCTCTGCCTGTTTGACATCTATCTCACTTACGAGTATTCCTGGTATATATCCATCCCGGGTGCCATAAACTTTCCTTTCGGAAGAAGTAGCTCATTTGGGACGATGGAGGATGAGTCAATCTCCATCTTGCCCTGCAGGAAGCTCAAGTCGTAGGAATAGGTAGAATTGTAATAGGCACATTCCATCACATGGGGTTCAAGCTTGTAGCGCCATTTGGTGGTGTTCCACTTCTTCGAATCCTCGGGCGTAACTGGTAAACTTGTGTTGATAACCCAGCCAACCCAGAAACTCGCCTCCTGGTGGAAGATTCCAGTATTATTGTCTGGGTTGGTCCGGTTCCAGTCAAGCGGTCGCCCTACGAAGTCTTCGTCCACGGAAGAGTAGCTGGCGTACAAGAGATTGCCGTAGGGGGCCATGCTTGTGAGGTTGTAAGTCCGAGGGCCCCCGAAGTCAGGCTTCTCCTCGCATTTATAAGAGGGGGCGTGGAAGGAGACGGAATAGGTACAGTTGGTATCGGTTGGACAGGGATTCTCCGGCTGCAAGGGACTGTTCGAGAGCATACTCAATTGGAAGAGCTTCATGTGATCCATCGAAGGACTGTTGTAAAAGTAGGTTCCGTTGTCGAAAAAATCCCAGTACGACATTGCTTGCTTATTCGGGCCGCGATCGTCCAGTCCGTAGCCATTTTCACGTCTGAAGTCTAGCGTCGACACGTTCGCGCAGGTCTCGTCGAAGGTTCTGATTCCATCCGATTGAGTCAGGGTTGATGGGGTTGCAATGGCACTGAGTGGGAGTATCCTTCGGAGATATTGATGTCAGTCAGGGGTCAAGTGCACGGTGACGGCTTACAGTCCTACCAGGCTAGGGCGGCTAGAAGTACTGGTATGAAGGCGCCAGTGAACAGCTCTCGGTCGAAAAACTGGGCTGGATCATAGCAAGCCTGTGATCACTGTAAGCTAAATTCGAATAACACGGTACGCTCAGTACTCCAAGGTCAGTGTTAGCAAGAAGATATGTTGCACTAACGGAAAAGACGCTGTCCAAGGTCTCCACCTTGAATCCTCGTTTCTTGACACTGAGCTGTAGTAAAGTTAGCGTCTTTTAATGACAACTCTGAAAAGGGGTGCAGGCGCTTACCCAGGCACGCTGTTTAAAGGCTATTTGAACGGACCCGACGAGGACCATCTTGATAAAGAAAGCTAGAGCAATGCCGAAACGCTGAGGCCACGCCACATCCTTAACCTCCTGGCCGTGGAGGCGCTTGTTATAGAGGTGGTGACCAAGGGCACCGAAGAAGCCAGCCAAAGCCAAGAATATCATAGCAGCCGGGAGATACCAGTGAATTCCCGTCTGTGCATTTTTGGAATTAGGCCATCGAATCTGTATTTGCTTCCCGCTCGCCGATGACGCGGTGCGGGACGAGCTTCCACTGATAGCTCGTTGCGGCACGGCGTCCTTGGCGGTCGGGGACTCTGGACCCTCCGAGGCCGGAGTCCCAACATTTTGGGCCGATACTCCTTCTTGTGGTGCAATTTCTCTCACGGATTCTACGGTACCGGATTTTGCAGCTGGGTGGGAAACAGTCGCTCCTTCCTGTGGAGTAGCAACGTCTGGGCTGTGTGTTTGGAGAGAATTCCCCTGGCGACTTGGTGAAGTTCCCTGTCCTGTATCTTGGCTTGACATGGTCCAGAATTTGATGGAGGGTAGGCCCTTTTGGCGACTAAGCTTGTAAGTGAGCAGGGGCTGTCAAAGAAGGAAGGGTATCCGATCAGAAGCTTAAAAAACTGTGTAGTCCCACCTGAAATGTATCGTGCCCAACGGGGGAAGAAGGGGAACTGATACCGTCTTATGCCAACGAGGGGAGTTGAGACTGTTGCTTCGCTGACAGAGTGGACAGGGCGGTCGGTTACACCGCGTCGAGCTGGTGATGTGTTGCAACCTTCCGTGCACATAAGCACTCTCAGCTTGCCGCGATTCCTGAGAATTGGTCCTGTTCGTCAGCTTGAACCGACACTAGGTGTGCTGACAATCTAACTCGGGGGTGGCACCCACGTCTCAACAGTTCTGGGAGTGGAAGACGTGAATGCATCACAGACGCCCGACGCCCTTGGTATGCAGCAGACGTTTCTCTGGCGGCGGCCCATTGGCCTGCCCATCCGTTCCGGCGCAGAGATGGTGAGATAAGGAAATGCAGGGTGGAAGGAATAGCGAACTTTCTTAGTCATAAATCCGTACTTGCATATGTCGTGGACGGATAGCTCTGCATGATATCACCCGCATGGGTTCTCAAGCCGACATTTGGGGACCAATCTCGCCCCTTGACGCGGTTGCCGATATGCGGACCCCTCCGCAGAGGCTGAAGGTTCGCATTCTTGGCGGATGACTGTGGAGGAGACTGGTTTCCCAGATTTCCTGATGAAGCCACAGACGTGCGAAGCGCACATGGCGATTCACGGATTGGACAAGGATCTATCCTTGGTTGACGCCACTGTCTTGCAGCATGTAGCGAAAATACCCTCGTGAGGCTAACCGAAAGCTTCCCCCCGCTGCAACCTCGCTTCTGGTTTCCATATTTCTACCAGATTCCATCGCTTCTCACGTTTGCTATCTTTGACTTGATTAGTTTAAGAAGGATGAGAGGCAGCGTATAGAGTTACTACATCGTGGGTACCTTCCCGATGTTATCATCAAGCGGAAGAACCCGGCGTTTAGAGCCAAAGTGACCCTCGAATGGACTTCATCGCTGGCATGCTGGTCACCTAAACAGTCCTGAACGCCCGGCGCCGCTCCGTCTTGACTCATGATACCTTTGACGTGGCTCCTCAGAGATATCTTCTACCACATTCCTGTCCCAGTACAGGGCAGCACGAGTTATGTCCGGGAACACCTCCTAACTTGGCCTAATCACCCACCAGTCAAGCCTAT
>Ga0164242_10008668_pt1 | contig 11022 bp, 8 predicted proteins | sample OricomgcompostMG_FD_108783 | JGI IMG/M metagenome (GOLD analysis project Ga0164242, IMG submission 108783) | Miracle-Growth compost microbial communities from Emeryville, California, USA - Original compost - Miracle growth compost (MG) ...
GCGATCGCGTCGCGCATCGACACGTACGCGTAGCCGGCCGCATCGCCCATGAAGCGCTTGAGCTTGCGGTCGATTTCCGCGGTCAGGTCGATCTGCGGCACGCCGGCGACCTGGCTGCGCAGGCCCATCTCGGCGAACTCCGGCACATGGCAAATGCCGCCGCGGCTGTCGCGCAGGGACGCGGAAACCGTGGCCAGCGTGTTGCCGAGGCAGGACACCACGCCCATGCCGGTCACTACCACTCGACGCATTTCAGAATCCCTCGGTTGACTGGAACAGGCCGCAGCGCAAGCCGGTCGCCGCGTAGATCGGACGGCCGTCCACTTCCATCCTGCCGTCGGCGATCACCAGCGACAGCTTGCCGCGCATGACGCGGCGCACGTCGATCTCGTACGTCAGCAGTTTCGCGCTGGGCAGGACCTGGCCGGTGAACTTGACCTGGTCCACGCCCAGGGCGCGGCCGCGGCCTGGTTCGCCCAGCCACGGCAGGTAGAAGCCCGCCAACTGCCACAGTCCGTCCATGCCGAGGCAGCCCGGCATCACCGGATCGCCTTCGAAATGGCAGGCGAAGAACCACAGGTCCGGGCGGATGTCCAGCTCGGCGCGCAACACCCCCCTGCCGTGGGAACCGCCGTTGGGGTCCACCAGGGTGATGCGGTCGAACATCAGCATCGGCGGCAGCGGCAGCCGCGCGTTGGCATCGCCAAACAACTCGCCACGGCCACAGGCCAGCAGTTGCTCGTAGTCGAACGAGGAAGGTAGTGTCATATGCCTGTCTGCAATGAAGTGTCGTGGAAATCTGCAACCGCCATGCAAACCGCCGGGATGTGCATCCGGCGGTCCATCTGCGCTTGCGCTCGGCGCCGATCCGGCGTTGCGGGCCGACGCACGATGCGGAGCGTAACGCACTGCGTTCGGGCACACGTGAAAGATGGCACTTCCGGCCGCGCGACGCGTGCGCTCGGCAGCGCCCGCCCGGCCGCCGCACATGATACAAACACGCGGCAACGCCGTCGAACCGCGCGCATGCGCGGGACGGAGGCAGCACCAGGGATCGCCTAGCCGTCGGCGCGGCTCGGCGTCATCTGCGGCGCAACAGGCGATCCACGCTCCACGGGCCCGCCCCCGCGGCAGACAGGTACAGGAATACGAAGCACAAGACCACGGCCAGGTCGCCGTGGTTCAGGATCGGCCAGAACCCTGCCGGGGCGTGGGCCATGAAATAGGCAAATGCCATTTCACCGGACAGGATGAATGCGACCGGCCGTGTAGCGAGCCCGACCAGGATCAGCAGGCCGCCAAAGAACTCCAGCACACCGGCGAAGCCCATCAGGGACCCCCACGCCACGGCGTCATGGCCAAACGCACCAAACAGCTTTTGCGCCCCGTGCTGCATGAACACGAAGCCGATGAAGAAACGCAGGATGCTCAACAGGTATGGCGCCAGCCTGGTCCAAAACGACGAACGGTCGGACATGCGGGTTCTCCCTCAATCCAGAGTGTGAGACAGCTCGGCCCGAGTGACGTACCGGCCCGTGGCGCGGATACGCACTCGCCCGGATAGTAAGCCGCGGCGGCGTCCCCTGCCAGATGCCCGCATCAGCCGGCGCCCGAGGGAAGCGTCGCGCCAGGTGTATCCTCGTCGCAACACGTCACCGGGGGAAGGACGATGGCTGCACGTCGCTGGCTGGTATGGCTGGGAGCCTGTGGCATGGCAGGTTTCCTGGCGGGCGCCGCACACGCAGCCGCCCCTGCAGCGGTTCCTGCCGCCCAGGCCGCGCGGCTGCTCAAGGCCGACCGCGTGTTCGATGCGCGCAGCGCGCAGGCGCATGCCGGCTGGGCCGTGCTCGTGCAGGGCGGCAAGATCGTCGCGGTGGGGCCGCCGGCACAGATGCAGCTGCCGCCGGGGACGCAGGCCATCGACCTGCCCGGCACAACGCTGCTGCCCGGCCTGATCGACGCGCACTCGCACATCTTCCTGCACCCGTACAACGAAACGCTGTGGAAGGACCAGGTGCTCGGGGAGACCCTGCCCTACCGCACGATCGAGGCCGTGGACCATGCGCGCGCCACGCTGATGGCGGGCTTCACGGCATTGCGCGACCTCGGCACCGAAGGCGCCGGCTACGCCGACGTGGACGTGCAGCGCGCGATCGACGAGGGCAAGATCCCCGGTCCGCACCTCTTCGTCGCCACCCGCGCCACGATCGCCAAGGACTGCTACGGTCCGGGACCGATGGGCTTCCGCACCGACATGGATCTGCCCCAGGGCGGCATTCCGGTGGCCGGCGTGCCGGAGATGATCGCGGCGGTGCGCGACCAGGCCGGCCACGGCGCGGACTGGATCAAGATCTACGCCGACTACCACTGCGGCAAGACCGCCGGCTCGGTGCCGACCTTCTCCCAGGAGGAAATGAATGCCGGCGTCGCCACGGCCCACTCGCTCGGCCTGCCGGTGTCCGTGCACGCACATACCGCGGAAGGCATGCGCCGCTCGGTCCTGGCCGGCGTCGACACCATCGAGCACGGCCAGGGCGGCACCGCCGAGATCTTCGCGCTGATGAAGCAGCACCACGTCGCCTACCTGCCGACGCTGGAGGCGGTCACCGCCATCGCCAGCTACTTCCACGGCTGGAAGCCCGGCCAGCCGCCGACCGCGGAGATGCAGCAGGCGGAACGTGCGTTCAAGCTGGCCATGGCCGCCGGCGTCACCATCGGCAACGGCAGCGACGTCGGCGTCTTCACCCACGGCACCAACTACCAGGAGCTGGAGTGGATGGTGCGCGACGGCATGACCCCGGCCCAGGCGCTGCTGGCCGCCACCGCGGTCGACGCGCGGATCCTGCGCCAGCAGGACCGCTTCGGCCAGCTCAGGCCCGGCCTGGACGCCGACATCATCGCCGTGCAGGGCGATCCGACCGCGGACATCAGCGCGATCGAACACGTGCCGTTCGTGATGAAGGGCGGCGTGGTCTACAAGCAGCCCTGAAACCGGGGTCGGCGCGCCGCGCGCACGGCGGGCGTGGCGAGCCGGCCGCAGCCTCGTGCGAAGTCGCGGTTCGCCGCCGTCCCGCGGCAACCGGCAGCCGGTCGCGCTGCCGCACCGCGGGGCCGTCCAGGGCCGCCCTCAGCCGCTCGAAAGCTTCTTCATCAGCCGGTAGGTGAACTCGACGGTCTGGTAGAAATTGCCGGTCTCGTCGCGCTCGTCGCGGCCATGCATGCGCAGGTCGTCGACGTCGTTCCAGCCGCCGCCGACGCCGTAGCTCGGCATGCCCGCGGCGCGGGTGAAGATGGAATCGCTGGCGCCGGCCGCCATCACCGGCATGACCGGGATGTCCTTGCCCCACATGCCGTGCACGACGTCGGCGACCGCGGCCATGACCTCGGGATCGGGCACGGTTTCCGGCGCGGGCTGCACCGGCTCCAGCAGGCTCACCTTGATGGCCGGGTCGGCCACCGCCTTCGCCAGCGCGGCGCGCACCTGCCCGTCGCTCTCGCCGGGGAAGACGCGGCACTGGATGGTCGCATCCGCGGCCGAAGGCAGCGCATTCTCCTGCACGCCGGCCTTCAGCATGGTGGCCACGCAGGTGGTGTGCAGGATGGCGTTCAACGCGGTGTCCCTGGCCAGGCGCGCGGCGGCGGCCGTGTCCACCGGTTCCTTCGACAGCGCCAGCAGGTCGGCCCTGGTCTGGCCGCTCGCGTCCCTGGCGATGCTCGCGAAATACGCGCGCGTGGTCGCATTGGTCTTGTAGGGAAAGATGTAGTGCGAAAGCTTCACCAGCCCGTCCGCGAGCTGGTAGATCGCGTTGTCGGGGCGCGGCTCGGAGGAATGGCCGCCCTTGTTGGCCGTCTCCAGCTTGAAGGTCATGTAGGTCTTCTGCACGGTCTCGACCGCGAAATCGATGCGCTTGCCGTCCTTGATCTCGCCCGAGCCGCCGTCGGGATTGATCACCAGGCCGGCGTCGCCGACCAGGTCCTTGCGGTGCTGCACCAGGAACTGCGGGCCGTCCTGCTCGAGGCCGACTTCCTCGTCCGCGGTGAAGGCGACGATGATGTCGCGGTCCGGGACATAGCCTTCCTTCCTGAGGCGGATGAGCGCGGCGGCGACGGCGGCGTCCTCGTCCTTCATGTCGGCCGTGCCGCGGCCGTAGAAATAGCCGTCCTTCTCCGTGAACTGGAACGGCGGCAGGCTCCAGTCCTCGGCGCGCGCGTCCACCACGTCCATGTGGCAGATCCACATCACCGGCTTGCCTTTGCCCTTGCCCTTGATGCGGACGACGACGTTGACCTGGTGGGGGAACCCGGTTTCCGGCGCGACGTGGATTTCGGCATCGGTGAAACCATTCGCCTTCAGGTATTTCACGATGACGTCGGCGGTGCCCTTGGTGCCGACCGCGTGCACCGAACGGATATCGACCAGGTCCCGGAAAATATCGTGCGCGACCTTCTGGTTGGCGGCCGGCGGCATCGGCCCGGACAGGGGCCGGCTGGCGGGCGCGGCGATGCACAGCGCCGAGGCGAATGCCAGCGCCGACGCCGCCGGCACGGCGGCAAGCAGATTCTTGTTCATGCCCCTTCCCCGCTGGATCCTGGTCCTGCGCGTCAGGCTACGCCCGGCATGGCACCCATACAATCATGACCAGTGTCCTATCCCGCTACCGGCCGGCACGACAGGAAAGCAGTTTCAGGCCGTCGACCGACGCCGCGGGAGGACGGGTCCACGCCTGGCGCGACCGCCGGACCGGGCTCAGGCGATGGTGTCCACGACCCCGCCGTCCACCCGCAGAGCGGCGCCGGTGGTCGCCGAAGCCAGGGGCGACGCGACGTAAACCACCATGTTCGCGACTTCGTCCACGCTGGCGGCGCGGCGGATGATCGACGAGGCGCGGTGCGTACGCACGAACGCCGCCGCCGCTTCCTCCGGGGACTGGCCGCTGCGCTGCATGTCGTCCTGCAGCATCCTGGCCATGCCCTCGGTCAGCGTGGGCCCGGGCAGGACCGCGTTCACCGTCACCCCGGTCCCGGCCATGCGCTTGGCCAGCCCCCGCGACAACCCGAGCAGGGCCGTCTTGGTCACGCCGTAGTGGATCATCTCGACCGGGAGATTCAGCGCGGACTCCGAGGAAATGAAGATCACCCGCCCCCAGCCGCGCGCCTGCATGCCGGGGAGCCAGGCGCGGGAAAGGCGCACACCCGCGAGCACGTTGATCTCATAGAAACGCTGCCAGTCCGCATCGGCGATGTCGAAAAAGTCACAGGCGTCGAAGACGCCGGCGTTGTTCACCAGGATGTCGACCTCGGGGTGCGCCCGGACCAGCGCCTCGCAGCCGCCGGCGCTGTCGACGTCGGCGGCCACGCCGTGCGCCCGGATATCCCGCACGTCGCGGCGCAAGGCGGCCAGGGCCGCGTCGACCGTGGCCTGGCTGCGGCCATTGACGATGACTTCGGCGCCGGCGCGCCCCAGCCCGCGCGCGATCGCCAGGCCGATGCCGGCCGTCGAACCGGTGACCAGGGCGCGCTTGCCCGCAAGGTCGATGTTCATGTGCGCCTCCTGGACGACAGGTCCGAATACCGCGCGCAGCGGTCCGCGCGCTCAGGCGTGCAGCGTATCGCCGAACAGCCGCTGCAGCACGCGCAGGTGCCGTTCGCAGCAGGCCTCGTCGTACACCGGGGTATCGCGGAACGTCCAGCCGTGCCTGGCCGGCCAGGTCTCGACGACGTGGTCGACGCCGGCGTCGGCGAGGGCGGTCTCCAGCCGGGCCTTCATGCTGTCGGGGAAACCGTTGTCGCCGGTGGCGCCGGCGACGAAGACGCGCGCCTTCATGTCCGGCGCCAGCCGGTGCGGGCTGTCCGCGTCGTCGGTGGCCAGGTTGCCGCCATGGAACGACGCGCTGGCGGCGATCCGCCCGGGCCAGGTGCCCGCGGCCGCCAGCGAGAAGCGCCCGCCCATGCAGTAACCCGTGGTGCCGATGCGACCGGAACCGGCCTCGGGCTGCTGCGCCAGGAAATCCAGGAACGCGGCGGTGTCGGACATGACGTTGTCCATGGTCGCGTGGACCATGAACTTCTCCTTGAGCAGCTTGAACGCCTCGGGATTGCCGAAGATGGCGCGTGCATCCATGGGCTCGTAGGGCCCGGACCGGTAGAACAGGTCGGGCACCAGGACGAAGTAGCCGAGGTCCGCCACGCGCCGCCCCAGTTCGAGCAGGGCCGGGCGGATGGCCAGGGCGTCCATGTAGACGAGCACGCCGGGCCACGGGCCACGGCCTGCCGGCTTGAAGACGAAAGCGCGGCAGTCGCCGTCGCGGGTCGGGATGGATACGGGGGCAGGCAAATCGACCGGCATGGCACCACGGCCTGCGTGAGCAGGACACGACGGGGAAGATGCCGGCCAGTGTATCGCACCGTCCGTCCCCGGCCGGTAGCGGAAGCGCATGTCCCGGCCCACCCCTCCGGTGTCTGGCGGGAGCGGAAGCGCCCGCCTTGCCGGTCGATGACCGCGCGCCAATGCGCCGCGACCCGCTCCGCAAGGACCCGCGGACGGGTGGCCGGCGCCAGTTGTCACCAATCTGTCATCTTGAAGACATGAGATTGTAACAATGTATAATAGGAATCTTTCTCGTTGTTAACCAGTAAGGGGACGCGACATGGCATACATTCAATGGCACCGGCGGGTTCTGGCTAGCGCGATATGCGTGGCGCTGTCCCCGTGCGTGTGGGCAGCTGCCGGCAACACCGGTACCGCCGCCATCGAGGATCCGGCAGCGGCAGCCGAGACTACGCAATCGCAGATGGACGACCAGGTACAGGCCGGCGCCACCGACCTGCAGAAGATCGTCGTTACCGGCACGCCCATCGCCGTCAAGCACATCGATGCCGGCTACAACATCAACACCGCCAGCCGCGAAAAGATCCAGGAGCTGAACCCGTCCAACGCCGGCGAGCTGCTGATGATGGTCTCCCCCGGCACCTGGTCCGAGCCCACCGGCGGCAAGTCGTCCGGCAGCACGACGCTTGCCGGCTACCCCTCGACGAGCGGCGCATCGTTCACCACCGTGATGATCAACGGCTCGCCACTGTGGGGCCCCGCGCAGACCTCCTACATGGACAACGCCACGCTGTTCCGCATGGACGACACCGTTTCCGGCATCGAGGTCGTGCAGGGCGGCACCGGCGTGCTGTACGGTCCCGGCCAGATCGGCGCGACGGCCAATTTCAAGCTGCGCACCGGCACCGACGTTCCCTCGGGCGACCTCGGCTTTACCTACGGCAGCGAAGGCAGGGAACGCATCGACGGCTTCTACGGCTTCAAGGTCGCCGATAACTGGTACGGCAGCGTCGGCGGCTTCTACCGCATCTCCGACGGCATCCGCGACACGCAGTACAAGTCCGACCAGGGCGGCCAGCTGACCGCCACGCTGAAGCACGTCGGCGAGAACAGCACCCTGGTGCTCTGGGGGCGGGCGCTCAGCGACAAGAACATGTTCCTGAAGCAGGTGCCGATCATCCAGGGCTCCGACGGCGACTTCCACGCCTATCCCGGCTTCAACCCGCTCACCGGCATCTACAACAGCCGTGCCGTCCAGTACACGCAGGTACCAGGGCCATACGGCGAACTGCAGGGCGTGAACCTGGCGAACGGCCGCGGCGCGAACATGCGCTACATCGGCGCCGACTTCGACGCGACCGCCGGCGACTGGACCATTGCCGACCACCTGCTGTACGGCAACGGCCACCTGCCGACCGCGGCGCTGTTCCCGGGATCCAACCCGGAACCGCTGAGCGCCTATCTGTACGGCTGCAACACGCCGCAGCCGGCGGGCTACTGCACCGCGGACAACAAGCCGGTGGACAGCCATACGCTGAAGTACCCGGCCAGCCGCGTGGTGACCGCCACGCTGCCGAACGGCCAGGTCGTGCCGCTCGACCAGAGCGTGATCCAGCAGGCCATGACGTTCAACTACAAGCAGCTCAAGACGATCTCGAACGACTTCCGCGCCAGCCGCGAGCTCTTCGACGGCAACACCCTGACTGCCGGCGTCTACCTCACCCGCTACAGCATGGACGAGGTCAACTCCACCGGTAACCAGATGCTGCTGCTGAACCAGCCGCACACCCTGCCGATCGCCCTCAGCTACACGGAGAACGGGCAGACCTACACCCAGTCCAACGCCCAGGGCTACGTGGATTCCAACAAGGCCAAGGTGTACACCGACTCCGCCACGGCGACGAACAAGGCGTTCTACCTGTCCGACATGTGGCGGATCGGAGCGTGGACCGTGGTGGCGGGCGCCCGCATCGAGAACCAGAACCTGCACCAGCAGACCTGCCTGACCAGCCCGGTCGACTTCGACGGCAACCCGCTGACGCTGTACAACAACAAGACGGCGATCTGCAACGGCGGCTGGGACTACGAGCACTACAACAAGAGCCATCCGTCCTTCGCGGGCAGCGTGAACTACCAGCTCACCCCCAACGCCAGCGTCTACGTGAACGGCAGCACCGGCGGCCACTTCAACGACATCACCGACCTGACCAACGCCGGCGGCGACTTCCCGCCGATGCTGAAGATCAAGGACATGGAAGCGGGCTTCCGCTACCAGTCGCAGGCCTGGCTGCTGGACGTGAACGTGTACCACCGCCTCTTCGACGGCATCCAGTACCAACAGACCGATGCCAACGGCGTGGCGATCCCGGGTGCGATCTCCACCTACGGCTCGAACTCGCACGGCCTGAACCTGATCGCCGCATGGACGCCGATCGAGAACCTGAGCCTGACGCTGACCGGCAACTACGTGGACGGCGAGTACTCGCACAACGACGCCTGCGTGCCGGGCTTCGACATCTACGGCAACGCCCAGTGCTACAGCTTCAACGGCAATCCGCTGGCGCGCATGCCGAAGATCTTCTACATGTTCACGCCGAAATACACCCTGCCCACCTCGTGGGGCGGCATCACCGCCTGGGTGACCTACACCCACGTCGGCCAGCGTTACCAGGACCAGACCGGCATCCAGCCGCTGGGTACCTACAACACGCTCGCCGCCGGCATCGTCGCCGACATCGGCACGAACTGGCAGCTGCGCCTGCAGGGCACCAACCTCACCAACGAGTTCGGCATCACCGAGGGCAATACCCGCGTGCTGGGCGCCAACGCCGGCATCAACGGCATCATCATGGCCCGGCCGCTGTTCGGCCGCGAAGTGGCCGTGCAGGCGAAGTACATGTTCTGACCTGGACTCCGGTCGCCAGGCTGCGACCCAAGCTGTGCTTGCGAACCGCCCCGGCCATGCCGGGGCGGTTTCGTTTCCGGCCTCCGGCGCGGATTCCACCTCCGAGCTACTCTAGCCGGAATCCGCCCGGAGCCCCGTGAATGACTGAGCGCATGCCTACGTTGTTCATCGGTCACGGCAATCCGATGAACGCGATCCAGGGCACCGCCTGGTCGCGCGCCTGGTCCGCCCTGGGCCAGCGCCTGCCGAAGCCGCGCGTGGTGCTGTCGGTTTCGGCGCACTGGTATCTTCCGGGCACGGCGGCGACGGCGATGGCGGCGCCGCGCACGATCCACGATTTCGGCGGCTTCCCGCGCGAGCTCTTCGAGGTGCAATACCCGGCACCGGGCGCACCCATGCCGGTACACCGGTTGAGGGAGCTGCTGGCGCCGGTGCCGTTGCGCGCCGACCTGGTCTGGGGGCTCGACCACGGCACCTGGTCCGTGTTGCGCCACATCTTCCCCGATGCCGGCGTACCGGTGGTGCAATTGAGCATCGATGAGACCAAGGTCCCCGACTACCACTTCGGACTGTCCTAACGGCTTGCCCCTTTGCGCGACGAGGAGGTATTGATCCTCGGCAGCGGCAACGTGGTGCACAACCTGCACACCTATGCCTGGGGCCGGCATCCGGCGCAGCCGTTCAACTGGGCTGCACGGTTCGAAGCGCGGGTACGCAACTTGATCGAGAACCACGACTACGGCGCGCTAGTGGATTACGCCGCACTGGGTCGGGACGCGGAACTCTCGCTACCGACACCCGAGCACTACCTGCCCCCTGCTCTACGTGCTGGGCGCCAGCGCGGCGGACGACGCCGTGAGCTTTCCAGCCGAAGGCATGGACGGCGGCTCGATCTCGATGCTGTCAATCCAATTCGGGTGAGGCCGGAAGTCTAGCGTTCCGCATCGCTGGGGCAACGACCGGCTCATTGCCCGCCGTGCCAGTCCACCGCAGACGGCCGCGCGAATAGCGGCTTGGCGGCGTTGACGGTCAGTCCAGTACCTACTGTGATTAGCGGATCCATCAGACTCCGCTTGTCGGCTAACGCTGGAATTGAGCGGCGGCGGAGCCGTCCGCCTTGAACGAGTAGTTAGAATCTACGCCTATATTCCCATAGCCTCGGCAGCCTTGGCGAAAGCAAGAGCTGACGATGACAAAATTTGCTGATCGAGCATGTTGAGTGCGTACATGTTCTCGTTTTTTTCGACATCTTGAAGTATTTGGCCAACGGCCAACGCGCAAGTATTGGGGTCGTCTGGTTTTGTCTTAGATAGCTTATGGACAGCATTAATCAAGGCCGCAGCAGCGACCGACACTTTATGCGGTGTTACGCCACGCCTACCATCGAAGACATCCGGTGTTTGCTCCCACACTACCGCGACTAAATTATTGGCAATTCTGGCCGGGTGCAAATCAAACAGACCAACCTTGCAGCTGGTCGGCGCAGTCGGTCGATATCGATGCGGTGATCGCGCGCATCTGCGACCACGACCAATACGTCGGCGCGTCGCTGCGGCTGATCCGGGCGTTCGGGCTGCGTCGCAAGGAAGCGGTGATGCTGCGGCCGCACCGGGACGTGGTCGGGTTCGAGGCGACCGGCCTGCCGCTGGAGCAACGGGAAGCCCAGCTCTACCTGCGGATCAAGGCAGGGGCCAAGGGTGGACGCGAGCGGTTCATCCCGCTCGATACGCCGGAGCGGAGGGCGGCGCTGGCGCATGCCCGGAAGATCGCCGGCGACCAGGATGCGCAC
>Ga0164242_10008669_pt1 | contig 11022 bp, 12 predicted proteins | sample OricomgcompostMG_FD_108783 | JGI IMG/M metagenome (GOLD analysis project Ga0164242, IMG submission 108783) | Miracle-Growth compost microbial communities from Emeryville, California, USA - Original compost - Miracle growth compost (MG) ...
ATCGTCTGCTCGCCCGGATCGACCGTTAGCGACGTTTTACCCGCGCATTTCGCTCGCGACTGACCTATATGGGCGGCTGAGGACATCTGGAGGAACGCTTGTTCAAGGGTTTGCGACCGATACGCTATGGCGGCCGCGAGGTGTGGCCACTTATCGAGGGCGGCAAGGGCGTCGCGGGATCGAACCACAGGAGTGCGGGCGCGTGGTCGGCGGCCGGCGGAATCGGCACGATTTCCGCCGTGAACGCCGATAGCTATGACAGCGAAGGGCGGATCATTCCGCAGACCTATAGCGCCCTCACACGTCGTGAACGGCATGAAGAGCTGGTCCAGTATGCGATCGATGGCGCCGTCCAGCAGGTAAGGCGCGCGTTCGATATTGCCGGCGGCAAGGGCGCGATCAACATCAATGTGCTGTGGGAGATGGGCGGCGCACAGCGCGTTCTCCACGGCGTGCTGGAACGGACGCGCGGTCTGGTCGCCGGTGTGACCTGCGGCGCCGGCATGCCCTACAAATTGTCGGAGATCGCGGCCTCCTACGGGGTCAACTATCTGCCGATCATCAGTTCGGGGCGCGCCTTCAACGCATTGTGGAAGCGGGCTTATTCGAAAGCGGCCGAATGGCTCGCCGCCGTCGTGTATGAAGATCCCTGGCTTGCGGGTGGGCATAACGGCCTCTCCAACGCCGAAGACCCCAAGTTGCCGCAGGATCCCTATCCGCGCGTCAAGGCGCTGCGCGAAACGATGCGTGCCGGGGGCGTTTCGGAAGACGTGCCGATCATCATGGCGGGCGGCGTCTGGTATCTGCGCGACTGGAACGACTGGATCGACAATCCCGAGCTCGGCCAGATCGCCTTCCAGTTCGGCACGCGGCCTCTGCTCACCCGCGAAAGTCCGATCAGCCAGGAATGGAAAGATCGGCTGACGACGCTGAACGAGGGCGACGTGCTGCTGCACCGCTTCTCGCCGACCGGCTTTTATTCCTCCGCGGTGCGCAACGATTTCCTGCGCAATCTGGAGGCGCGCTCCGAGCGGCAGATTGCCTTCTCGATGGAGGCGGCGGGCGACCACCAGTTCCAGCTCGATGTCGGCGTAAAGGGCAAGAGCTTCTGGGTGACGCTGGGCGATCTTCACCGCGCGCGCGAGTGGGACGGCCTTGGCTATACCTCAGCGCTCAAGACGCCCGACAACACATTGGTGTTCGTCACGCCGGAAGAAATGAAGATGATCCGTAAGGATCAGGCCGACTGCATGGGCTGCCTCAGCCAGTGCGCCTTTTCATCCTGGGCGGATACCGAAGGCAATTCGACCGGTCGTCTCGCCGATCCGCGTAGCTTCTGCATTCAGAAGACGCTGCAAGACATCGCCCATGGCGGCCCGATCGACAAGAACCTGATGTTCGCTGGCCACTCGGCCTTTCAGTTCAAGCAGGACCCGTTTTATTCCAACGGCTTCGTGCCAACGGTGAAACAACTGGTCGATCGCATTCTGACGGGTGACTGATCAGACCCGGGCGCGGCTCCATGAGCCGCGGCCGCAGCTCAGGCTGGCGATTTCGCAGCAGCGTCCTTTCAAGCGAGCGCAGGCGCTCCTTGGCAGGCCGGGGACCAACGCCTCCTTCCCTTACGCGCTGTGCTTCAAGTGGAATCAGCCGTCTGGATTGTCGGTTGTGGGGGCGTTCTGGCCGCTGCCGCCGACGGTGCCGATATTGCCGAACAGCTCGCCGAAGAAGCCGCGATTGCGGCCGAGCGTGGGCGTTTTCTTGCCGTATATGGAAACGTGACGGATCGTCTCCAGCCCCGTTTTCTGGACCGAGGCGACATCGCCGTTCTGGGCGAAGCGCACTGCCAGCAAGGTTTGCGAGACAGGCTTTGGCGTGCTGAACGCGAGCTGGCGCGTATCGCGCGCGACGTAATACCAGGTCCGGCCCTTGTCGAATTCGCTGGCAAAGCTCGGCCGCCCCAGCGTTTTCATCACCGAATCCTGATTGTCGACGCCCGGCTGGACACTGTCGATCAGCGTGCTGTCGACGATATAACCCTTGTGATCGCGCACCCGGCTGCAGCCGGCAAGCGCGACAAGGCCGAGTACGGCAGCCGCCAACGGGACGATTCGCCCGCTTCTGCCCGATGCCACCATTGCTCTGTCTCCCGACGCGAAAAACCGATAGGGCGCCGGGATTGCAACCGCGCGCGCTCGCCTCAATATGCGGGCCGGGCTGCGGCGGCAAGGACGAGTAAGCGGGAGATGCGGCAAGTGGCGGGACTGTGGCGGCGTCTGCTGGGGCGAGGCGCGGATAATCCGCTCGGCCCGCTCTATCGCAACGTGGTGGCGACGGCGCGCCGGCCGATCTGGTATCGCTCCGGCGAGGTGCCCGATACGATCGACGGCCGGTTCGATATGGTGGCCGCGATACTCTCGCTGGTTCTGCTCCGGCTGGAAGCGGAGGGCGAGCCCGGGCGCGAGCCCGCCGCGCGCCTCGCCGAACTGTTCGTATCCGACATGGATGCCCAGCTTCGCGAGGAAGGCATCGGCGATATCGTCGTGGGCAAGCATATCGGCCGGATGATGGGGGCACTGGGCGGCCGCCTTGGCGCCTTTCGCGAAGCATTCGAGGGGGGCGATCTGGACGGCGCGATCACGCGCAACATCTATCGCGGGCATTCCGTGGGGCCGGGCGCCGCATCGGTGCTGCGCGATGGTCTGATCGCCATCCGCGCCGCGCTCGATGCGACGCCGGCGCGGGAGATTCTCGCGGGAGCATGGCAGGAATGACCGAGCCCGAATTCTCCCGGCCGGTACGGATCGATACGCTGGGTGGCGCCCCCCGTTCGATGACGATCCAGGCGGAAGAAGGGGAGAAGGCGGCGCTTGCCCGCCGTTTCGATCTGATCGGCATCGATGCGCTGGCCGCCACTGCCGAACTCGTGCGCGATGGCGATACGATTACGGTGACGGGGAAGCTCGATGCGTCTGTAATCCAGGCGTGTGTCGCGAGCGGCCAGCCCGTTCCCGGCCGCATCGCGGAGCCCTTCGCGTTGCGCTTCACGCCGCCCGCGGATGACGCCGCGCCGGATGCCGAGATTGAACTGGAGGAAGCCGATCTCGACGTCATGTCCTATGAAGGCGGCGCGATCGATCTGGGCGAGGCGGTCGCCCAGACACTCGCCCTTGCGCTCGATCCTTTCCCCCGGGCGCAGGGTGCCGATGCCCTCCTGCGCGAGGCGGGGGTGATCGGCGAGGACGAGGCCGGCCCTTTCGCCGCTTTAAAAGCGCTGCGGAGCGAGCTCTAGCGTAGGTTCCCCGAGCGAACGGCTATCTGCGCGGCTGGCGGGCGCTGAGCACCCGCCACTCAGATCGATCTGCAAATTTGCGTTATTTATAAACGCGTTGCCCATGCTTGTTGAGATAATATCTGCGTCCGCGCTTGTCGTGGTAATAATGGTGCTTCTTCTTGAGCGCGGTGTAGGCCGCGCCACCTGCGCCGCCGATCAAGGCGCCGGTTCCCACGGAGACACCGGGAACGACCGCGCCTACCAGGGCGCCGCCGCCGGCGCCGATCGCCGTGCCCTTGAGCACCTGGCCCGCGCTCTGCGCCGCCACGGGCGAGGTAAGGCCCACCGACAGGGCCACCGCGCCGATAAAAAGTCCCTTGCGCATCATCACGACAGTCCTTCTGTTCAAGGCAATGGAAGGGGAACGGAGGAGCGGCGAAGCGGTTCCTTCATTTCGGGTCCGATACCGATCGCTCATAACGTGTAAAGTGCCGGCGTCGGCGCATCCGCCCACGCCTTGCCGGTATGCGAGGCGCAAGCGCTTCGGTTTGGAAGCGTTTGAATGTACGGCCTGTTAGCACCGCCGATACGGGGAGAGGGATGATGCCGGGACGGATCAGGGTCGGGATCGGCGGCTGGACCTATGATCCCTGGCGCGACAATTTCTATCCCGCCGGCTGGCCCAAGGCGCGCGAGCTGGAATATGCCTCATCCCGCGTCACCGCGATCGAGATCAACGGCACTTATTATTCGACGCAGAAGCCCGCCACCTGGGCTGACTGGGCCAAACGCACGCCCGACGATTTCGTCTTCACGGTGAAGGCCTCGCGCTTTTGCACGAACCGCCGGGTTCTGGCGGAGGCGGGGGAATCGATCGCGAAATTCGTCAATCAGGGCCTCGCCGAGCTTGGGCCGAAACTTGGCCCGATCCTGTGGCAGTTCATGGGCACCAAAGCGTTCGATCCCGAGGATTTTGGCGCGTTCCTGCAACTGCTCCCCGCGCACGTCGATGGGGTGCCACTGCGCCATGCGATCGAGCCCCGTCACGAAAGTTTCCGCGACCCCTCATTCCTGACGCTCGCACGAGAGGCGGGAGTCGCGATCGTGTTTGCCGATGCAAAGGATCATCCCCAGTTCGCCGATCCCACGGCCGACTTCATCTATGCGCGTCTGCAGGATGCGCGGGCGGACGTTCCTACCGGCTATGACGACGCCGCGCTCGACCGATGGGCCAGCGTTGCGCGGAGCTGGGCGGAAGGGGATACCCCGTCGGGGCTTGCCTATATCGGCGCTCCACCAGCGGAACGTCACGCCCGCGACGTGTTCGTGTTCATGATCAACGGTGCCAAGGAACGGGCGCCCGCCGCCGCACAGGCCATGCTGACGCGGCTCTAGCAAATTCCTTGTCTGCCGCGATTTCCGGGCCGACAGATGAGTCCGTCTGGCTTGAAATCACTTTGGGCAGGCCGGGCACGCGGCCTTGCCGCGCCGGCATGGCGGGTGCATCGACAGGCCATGCGCACGGTTTCGGACGAAGTGGCGGTTCGCCTCTATTATCTCGATCCCCACAACGGGACGGCGACAACATTGCTCTACGGCACGCTCGCAGAAGCGCTGGCGCGGGGAGCCGCCGAGCCGGAGCACGTTCAGGCGGGCTTGTTTCTGCAGACCAGCAACGACGTCGTCAGCTATTGCGAGTTTCTCGGCGAATAGCCGACCCGTGCGAACTGGCGGAAAGCGATGCGGGATCGGCCTTTAGCGGCTGGATATTGTTGATGACGGGCGGCCGCATCCGCAGGATGCTGGAGAGCATCAGCACCACCAGCTCGGTCTGGCGATTGGTGTTCGTCTTCAGGAAGATCTGCTTCAGATACGTCCGCGCGGTCAGCTCGCGCACGCGCATTTCCTTTGCCGCATCGATCAGCGGCACGCCCTTCGCCAGCAGGGTGACGAGTTGCATTTCGACGGGAGAGAGGCGGTAGAGCCGGCATACCGGTGCCAGCATCGCGGCGACGTCCAGCTCCGGATCGTTGACATAGACAGCGGCGGCGACGTCGGTCCGGCTGGTCGCCGTCAGCGGCGCGGCGAGCAGCAGGGCGATCAGGGGCGGCCCGGAACGGCGGGTGAGGGCGACAACCGGCGCGGGGCCGGCATCGTTTGAATCCTCGGCGCCGTTTGCGGCGATGACATGGTTGAGCGCGACCTGCAGCGTGACGTCTTCGCTCATCCTCGTCGCGCCGATCGATTTGCGGATGCGCTGGATTCCGTCCGCGCCGTCGAGGATCTTGCTTGCGCCGGCGTTGGTGAAAAGAATGTCGCCGCGCCGATTGAGCAGGATGAGCCCCGTGCCGATCTGGTCGGTGGCCGCTTCCATCGCGCGAATCCGCTGGCCGAGCGCGCGATCCCGCTGCCACAAGCGGAAAAAGCCGTCGAGAAAGGCCTTGCGCCGCTGAAGGATTTCCTCGGCCTTGCGCTTGGCGGTGTCGGTGATCGCGCCGAAGAAGATGGTGAGGACGATCGGATCCTGCGTCGGCACCCGCACGATCGGCACGAGCAAGGTGTTCGTGCCCGTTTCCGGGGCGTCTTCCATCCAGAGCGGCTTGCCGCCGATCATGTCATGCACGAATTCGCTGGCTTGCCCCAATGCGTCCTGGCTTTTGCTGCCCGACGCAACCTCGGGGGACATTTCGACGATCCATCCTACCGGGCCGTCCGCGGGATGGCAGGAGAGCAGGAAGCCCGCGCCGCCGACCGACGAGACGACGTCACTGAGGATCGGAATGAGTTCGCCCGGCTCCGGTTTCAGATCGCCCACCCGCTTTTCGCGCCGGCGATCGCGCACGCCGCCAGGAATGGCGCCGCGCATCAGGGCCTCGTCTCTTCATGATAGCCGCAAAGATGCACCGATGCTCCCCGCTTCCGTCCGTGGCCGCCGTAAACTCCCCTAGACGGACCCGGGTTAATGTAGAGTTTTGGACAATGCTCCTGGGGTGGGCCAGGTAGATCGTCGCGGACATAATACCCTTAAATGAGGGGTATGAAATGCCTTATTCGGGGGGGCGATCTTGAGCGATAGGGGGCAGTGGCGGTTCACAGGCTGTGCCATGTAGCGACCATGCCTCATGCTGTGTGAGGTGATGAGGTTGCGGGTCGGCGCGTCATTCGGACGATGACCGGCACGCTTGGGGATAGGATTGTATTATGCGTAAACCACAGTTGCTTGTTGCATCCGCGCTGCTCGGCCTGATGGCGAGCCCGGGCCTGGCTACGGTCGTGCCCGTTGCTTCCGCGGGTATTCCGATTGCGGCGTTCGACAGCTCGACCCAGGGGTCGTTGCTGGCCTCCGACGTCATCACCGGCCAATCGCTGACGTTCGCCGGCAGCCTGGCCGTGGCGGTGTATCGGAACACGGGCGGCACGCTCGATTTCTACTATCAGTTCAGCCGTACGGGCGCAGGCACCACGAATAGCGACGCGGTCGAGTCGATCACGGGCGCCAACTTTGCGGGTTACTCGGTCGACGCCTTCTTCAGCGATGCTGATCTGGACGGCGCGGGCATCTTCACCGCTTCGAACAATCCCGGCGCGGCCGCTACCGCCCGGCGCAATCTCGACGGGGGCGTCGTAGGCGTCAATTTCGATCCCTCCAATCCGCTCGGCGGCACGGAAGTGAGCGCGACCTACATTGTCCGCACGAACGCCCGGGATTACGCGCCTGGCACGTTCGGCGTGCTGGACGGTTCGTCGCTGCAGGGCACCGCCTATCAGCCTACCGGGGCTGTTCCCGAGCCGGCGACCTGGGCCATGTTCATCCTCGGTTTCGGGGCAGCGGGCACGGCACTCCGCCGGAACCGCAAGCAGGCTCTGGCCACCATCTGATCGATCGGTCGGCGGGCACTTTATGTGTCCGCCGCTCCATCCAGCGAAGCGACAGGCGGCCGAAGCATGGGCATCCGCACGGATAGTCTCGTTCGCAGGCTGGCTGTGGCTTCGCTTTTGGTTGCCACCGGCGCATGCGCGCCGGCCAGCTATCATGCCGCTCGTGATGGCGGCGTCCGCTTTGCGACGAACGAGGCGACTGCTTCGCCGCCGACAGCGTGGACAGAACGCATGGTGCGCCCCTGCGCGCATAGCGGCAACCGGATGACCTGCTAGGGCCGGATCGTCCGCCCTCTCTCACTTATAGCCATCACGGCTTATTCTGGCCGGCAAGCGCCGTGCAGCAGGATGACGCCTCAAACGTCATCGGCGTGGGACGGTGAGGCTTTGCGATGCGTGTCGGCTTTCGCGGCTAGCGGCCGGCCATCGTTCGGCCGGCCGCCCGCGCGTGGTGGTCAGGCGGCGCGCTTTTCCCGGTCGCGCATTTCCTGATTGAGCATTTCCGCGAGCAGGAACGCCAGTTCGAGCGACTGGCTGGCATTCAGGCGGGGATCGCAATGCGTGTGATAGCGATCGCCCAGGCTCTGCTCGGTCACGGCGATCGCGCCGCCGGTGCATTCGGTGACGTTCTGCCCGGTCATCTCGGCGTGAATGCCGCCGCCATGTGTGCCTTCCGCGCGATGCACCGCGAAAAAGCCGCGCACTTCCGCCAATATCCGCTCGAACGGCCGCGTCTTGTAGCCGTTTGCCGCCTTGACGACATTGCCGTGCATCGGATCGCAGCTCCAGACGACCGGCCGCCCTTCGCGCTGCACAGCGCGCACCAAGGCGGGCAGATGCTTTTCGATCTTGTCGTAGCCGTAGCGCGTGATGAGCGTGATGCGGCCGGGCGCACGGGCCGGATCCAGGGTATCGAGCAGGCGCAACAGTTCGTCAGGCTCCAGGCTCGGCCCGCATTTGATGCCGATCGGATTGCCCACGCCGCGCAGATATTCGACGTGCGCCGAGCCCTCGAATCGCGTGCGATCGCCGATCCAGAGCATATGCGCGCTCGTATCGTACCATTCCCCTGTCAGGCTGTCCTGCCGGGTCAACGCCTGTTCGTAGGGGAGCAGGAGCGCTTCATGGCTGGTATAGAAGCTGGTCGCGCGCAGTTGCGGCACCGTCTCGGGGTTGATGCCGCAGGCCGACATGAAGGCGAGCGCCTCGCCGATGCGATCGGCGAGCTGCTGATATTGCGCCGACCATGCCGAGCGGCCCATGAAATCCAGCGTCCAGGCATGCACCTGCGCCAGATTGGCATAGCCGCCCTGCGCGAACGCGCGCAGCAGGTTGAGCGTCGCGGCCGCCTGCGAATAGGATTTGACCATACGCTGCGGATCGGGGCGGCGCGCTTCCTCGGTGAAGGCGATGTCGTTGACGTTATCGCCGCGATAGGAGGGGAGGGAGATGCCGTCCTTTTCCTCGGTCGGCGCCGAGCGCGGCTTGGCGAACTGCCCCGCCATGCGCCCCACCTTCACCACCGGCAGCTTCGACGCATAGGTGAGCACGACCGCCATCTGCAGCAGCACGCGGAACGTGTCGCGAATATTGTTCGGATGGAACTCCGCGAAGCTTTCGGCGCAATCGCCGCCCTGGAGCAGAAATGCCTTGCCCGTGGATACCGCAGCCAGCTCCTCCGTCAGCGCGCGTGCCTCACCGGCGAAGACGAGCGGGGGATAATGCCCAAGCTCGGCCTCCGCCGCGGCCAGCGCCTCAGCGTCGGGATAATCGGGAAGCTGGCGCGCCTCGTGCTTGCGCCAGCTCTCTGGGGTCCAGTTCGTCGCCACTACCAAAGTCCTTCCTGCGTGCGCTTTCGCGGAAGGCGGAAGGAATGGCAAGCCAAGCCTGCTTGGGCGCCCCCTAGATGTAGCGTGCCGCGCCGGCGCTCTCCAGCACGAAGCCATAGGGCGTGCCGAGCCAGGCGGCGATCGCCTCGACGATGCGGCTCGCCGAATCGCCCTTGCCATAAGGGAAAGCGGGACGTGCCATGGCCGCGTGGGCGGCGGGATGATCGAGCAGGTGCGTCGCGGCGCGGATGATTCGGGCCGGGTCCAGCCCCACCAGCCGCGCATTGCCGCATGCGATCGATTCGGGCCGCTCGGTATTGTCGCGCAGGATCAGGGTGGGAAGCCCAAGGGCGGGCGCCTCCTCCTGCAGGCCGCCGCTGTCGGTCAAAAGCAGGTGGGCCGCATCCATCAGCCGAATCAGGGCAGGATAGGACATAGGCGGTTCGAGCGAGATGCGCGGATGCCCGCCGAGCAGCGCGTGAACCGGCCGTGCGACGGCGGGATTGCCATGCACCGGCAGCACGATCTCGACATCCTCGCGCTCCGCGATCCGCAGCAAGGCATGGGCCAGATCCGGCAGGCGCGGAATTGCCTCCCGCCGATGGCAGGTGACGAGGATCAGCTTGTGCCCGCTTTCGTGAAGCGTGAGCGGCGCCCGCGCGCGCATCTCCATCAGGGCATCGATGCCACTGTTGCCGGTGACATGGATGATGCCGGGGCAGCCGACGAGATTGTCCGCCGCCGCCTCGCTCGGTGCGAACAGCAGCGTGGCGATCGCATCGATCTCACGCCGGTTGCGCTCCTCCGGGAAGGGCAGATCGGGATTACCCGAACGCAGGCCCGCCTCGACATGACCGACGGGAATGCCGGCGGCATGGGCAGTCAGCGCCGCGGCCCACGCACTGGTGGTATCGCCTTGCACCAGCACCAGATCGGGGGCGAATGGGCTCACCAGACCAGGCATGCTGCCGGCGATCTCGGCCGCGAAACCGTCCAGCGAGAGATTGGGCAAATCCAGATCGATGTCAGCCGAGACGCCGAAATGGGCCAGCGCCTCGTGGAATGCCGCCTTGTGCTGCCCGGTGGCGACAAGCCGGTGCTCTATCGCCGGGTGACGGTCCAGCAGGCGGACGAGCGGGGCGAGCTTGATTGCCTCCGGTCTCGTTCCGGCGATCGTGAGGATTCGTTTCGGGCCCATTACGATACTGCTAGGCGGCCGCGTTTGCTTAGTCGAGTGCGATGCGCCACTCCCAGCGCAACGGATCGCCATCCATCACTTCGACCCCATCGGCGATCAGCGCGTCGCGGATCGCATCGGAGCGGGCGAAATCCCGCGCCGCGCGCGCGTCCTGCCGCTCGGCGAGTCGTGCCTCGATCTCCTCCGGCGTCACCGTTGCCGTCGCGGGCCGGATGCGAAGCGCGGCCCGATCGAGAAAAGCCAGGTTGAGGCCCAATGTGGCATCGAAGTCGGCGAGGGCGGCCAGCCGATCGTCCGGCGACAGGCGGCGGTCCGCCAGCAGTTCGTCGAGCGCGACGAGGGCGCGCGGGGTGTTGAGATCATCCGACAGCGCTTCATCCAGCCGCGCGCGATAGGCGGCTGCGGCAGCGGCATCGCCCGGGCCGCTCGCCTTGGCCTTGAGTTGCCCCACGGCGAGGACGAGGCGTTTCAGGCGGATCAGCGCGGCCGATACGGCTTCCGCGCTGAATTCCAGTTCGGAGCGGTAATGGGCCGAGAGGCAGAGCAGGCGGTAGGCGAGGGAGTGGACGCCCCGATCCGCCAGCGATTGCAGCGTGGCGAAGCCGCCCGCCGATTTCGACATCTTGCCGCCGCGATCGACCAGGAAATTATTGTGCAGCCAGAAGCGCGCCCCGCTGTCCGAGCAGCCGCAAAAGGCCTGATTCTGCGCGATTTCGTTAGGGTGATGGATCTCGCGGTGATCGATACCGCCCGTGTGGATGTCGAACGGTGCCGGCCCGAGATATTTAAGGCTCATCACCGAGCATTCGAGGTGCCAGCCCGGCGCGCCCTTGCCCCACGGC
>Ga0164242_10008670_pt1 | contig 11021 bp, 10 predicted proteins | sample OricomgcompostMG_FD_108783 | JGI IMG/M metagenome (GOLD analysis project Ga0164242, IMG submission 108783) | Miracle-Growth compost microbial communities from Emeryville, California, USA - Original compost - Miracle growth compost (MG) ...
CTCGACGGGATGCATCAGAGCGTCATCGCGCTGCTCCAAGGCGGATTGAGCCGCGCCAGCTACGTCGATGGCTACGAGCCGCTCCTCGAGCAGAGCCTGTCCGTGCACCGCGACCTTGTCGAATCCATACGGACCCACGATCGGGCGCTCTTCTCAGCTGCGGCGAGACGACACCACGAGACGATCGTCCGCGTCGACGATCCTCGTCGCTCTCCCACGGCGGACGAGGCTGCGTCCGCCTGAGAGCGCCGAGGCGATCGGCTGGAGGATCCCGACCCCACGGCGGGGTACACCATCTCAACCAGCCGGGTAGGTAAGGTAGATCGACTCGCCGACCATGGCGGGCCGCTCCTGACCGTTCACCTCGACGCGAAGAGCTACGCGGTACTGCACGCCGCCATCGTCGCGTCGCGTCGCACCGGGGATCGAGGCAGCCAGCCGGATCTCGGAGCCGACCTTGACCGGCGACGTGAACCGCACCCGCTCGAGGCCGTAGTTGGTGCCTCGGCCGTGATCGGTGATGACCATCAGGTGCTTCAGCATCGACGGCACCAGCGACAGTGTCAGGTAGCCGTGCGCGATGGTTCCGCCGAAGGGTCCATGGGCGGCCCGCTCCTGATCAACGTGCACCCACTGGTGATCGTCGGTGGCATCCGCGAAGGTGTCGACGCGTTCCTGCTTCATCACCTGCCATGGGGACGCTCCGAGATCGAGGTCCTTCGCCTCGGCGAGCTCCGCGACGGTGATTTCCAGCGGCACGACGGTCTCCTCGCTCCTTGCTTGGTCGATGGGCACGACGACTCTCGTCCACCGTCACAGTGTGGCAGTCCGGGAGGATCAATCCACGACGCCGATGAACACCGGCTGTGGCATTCGACAGTCCGTCCCGAGAGCGACCAGCGTGGAGCGCCGTACCCTCACCGCATGAGCACGCCCGCGATCCCCCTGCCTTCCTACGATGCGATCCTGGATCTCCCGGGGCTTCTCGAGGCCACGGTCACACCGGACTTCATCGACGTCAACGGCCACATGAACATCCGCCATTACCTCGACCACGGTGCCGAGAGCGCGGACCTCCTGTGCCGCGAGGTCGGCATCGACGATGAATATCGCGCGCAAAGGCGGATGGGTGTCTTCACAGCCGAGCACCATCTCCGGTATTTCTCGGAGCTCCACGAGGGCGAGAAGTTCTCGGTCCACACCCGAGTGCTCGAGCGCTCCGACAAGGTCGGCCACCTGATGGCGTTCCTGCTCGACCGAAGCAACGAGCGGCTCGCCTGCACCGTCGAGATCGTCCTCGTGCACGTGGGCATGGATACGCGCCGACCGGTGCCGTTCCCCGCCGACGTGGCCGCGGGCTGGGACCGCCTCATCGCCGACTCCACGGCACTCGCTTGGCCGGCGCCGATATGCGGCGCCATGGGGGTACGCCGCTGACCCCAGCGCCGGAAGCGGAGAGTCACACGATCTTCGCACGCAGCTCGTGCTTGCGGATCTTGCCGCCGACCGTCTCAGGCATCGTGTCGGTGAAAATGACCTTCTTCGGCGTCTCATAGCCGGCGAGCCGTTCACGCGCGAACGCGATCAGCTCCTCAGCCGAGACGCCGGCTCCAGGCACAGGGATGACAACCGCGGTGACCACCTCGCCCCAGGTCGGATCCGGGATACCGACCACCGCGACCCTGCTGACGCCCGGGTGCTGGGCGAGAACGCCCTCAACGCGGACGCTGGACACGTTCTCGCCGCCACTCTTCACGATGTCCTTGAACCGGTCGACCATCACCTGGGCACGGTCGGCGCCGCCGACGTACTGGCAGGCATCGCCGGAGTGGAACCAGCCGTCGCGGAAGGCCTCCGCAGTCGCGTCAGGGTTCCGGTAGTAGCCCTGGGTGATCATCGGACTGCGGTACACCGCCTCACCCGAGACACCTACCTGCCCGGCGAGGCTACGGCCGGCGGGGTCGTGGATGTCGGCGGCGAGCAGTGGGGTGGGCAGGCCGACGTGGTTGACGCCGCGGAACGATTCCTCCGCCCGCGCCGGCTCCGCATCGGGCCAGAATCGGAAGCACGATTGGGACTCGGTCTGACCGAAGACCTCGAGGAGCGCGACGTCCCCTCCAGCCATGCGCTTGAGCCGGGGGAAGAGATCCGGCGTCGTCGCACCCCAGGAGAACATCGTCACGGTCAGCGACGAGAGGTCGATCTCGTCGGGCAGTGCCTCGGCGACCTCGACCAACTTGCGCACCCACAGCGGCGAGCCGGCCCAGATGGCCGTGATCCGCTCGCGCGTGATCGCCTGGGCGAGGGCACGATCGTCGGGGCGGCGCCCGATGACCGCCGTACCTCCACTGATGATCGCTGGTAGCACTGTCGAGTTGTGGCCGCAGTGGTAGACGATCGGCAAGAAGGTGCCCATCACCAGGTCGCTCTCGTAGGTCAGGCCACGAGTGAGGGACATCGCGTACACGTAGGAGCTCAGGTAGCCGTACGAGTGGGCAGTCATCGATGCCTTGGGCATCGAGGTCGTGCCGGAGGTGAAGAGGAGCTCCCAGATGTCGTCGCCATGGATCTCCACGTCGACCTCCGTGGTCGGGCGACCTTCCAACCACTGCGAGAAGCCGACGGATCCGGGCACTGCGACTCCGCCGATCTCGATCGTCACACGCGGCGTGAGCCCGTGCTCGGTGAACACGTCAGCGCCGCGGTCGACCAGCGCTGCGTCGGCGACCACGAGTGATGGGGCAACCTGGCCGATCGACCACGCCAGAACGTCAGCAGCGAGCAACGGGTTGACCGGCACCGCGACCATGCCGGCCTTGGCGATGCCGAAGAACAGCAGGATCGCCTCCACGGAGTTGTCGCAGTAGAGCAGCACCCGATCGCCGGGTGAGAGACGCTCATCGAGCAGAGCGTGGGCGACCTGGTTGGCAGCTTCGTCGGCCTCGCGATAGGTCATCCGCTCGAAGCGCGGGTGGGAGAAGGCGCCGTCCCAACCGACGAGTGCCGTCCTGTCCGGGCGACTCCAGGTGACGCGCTCGAGCATGTCCCCCACCGACATCCGGTTCCAGCGCTGGTCAGCGCGCCGCCCGCGCAGGGTCTCGACGTCGAAAGCGGGGAGATCGGCGTGCGGAATGGCTGTGTCTCGGGTGATCCGCGCTGTCACTGGTAGAGCCTTTCAATCGTGTCGGCGTACTTGCGAGCGACCTCGTCGCGTCGAAGCTTTGACGTGGCGGTCAGCTCGTCGCCTCCCGGGCTCCATGGCTCGCTGGCGATCTCAACCGCGCGCACGGTCTCCGGTCCCGCCAAGGTCAGGTTTGCCGAGGCGACCGCGTCAGCGATTGCAGCGCGGACGTCGGGCTGGGTGGAGAGCTCCGCGAAGGCGCCACTGTGTCCATGTTGCGCGGCAAAGGCTGCCAACGCGTCGGGATCCAGCGCGACGAGCGCAGTCACGTAACGGCGGCCGTCGGCGATGGCGACCGCGTGCTCGATGAGCGGCGAGGCGTCCTTGAGGGCCGCCTCGACAGCAGCCGGAGAGATGTTCTTCCCCGTCGCGGTGATCAGGATCTCCTTCTTGCGGCCGCGGATCGAGAGATAGCCGTCCTCGATGCTGCCCAGATCGCCGGTGCTCACCCAGCCGTCGGGATCCATCGTCTCCGCGGTTCGCAGCGGGTCACCGAGGTAGCCCGAGAACGCGTTGCTGCCGCGGACCTGGACCTCGCCGTTAGGGGCGATCCGGCCCTCGACACCGGGAAGGAAGCGGCCGACGCTGCCGAGGCGGATGGCGTGAGGCGGGTTCAGCGTGCACATGATGATCTCCGACATTCCCCAGATGTCGGAGACCCGCAGCCCGAGGGAGAGGAAGAACTCCAGCATCGCTGCCGACGACGGCGCCGTGGCAACGCCGAGGAACTCTGCGCGGTCAAGCCCCAGGGCGACCCTGACCGGAGCGAGGTCGCCGAGTGCGGCATCCGCGGCGGTGACGACTCCGTCAGGCAGTTGCCTGCGCTCCTGGTCTGCTCGAACCTTCCTGCGCGACAGCTCAAGCGCGGCCACCAGAGCCGGATCGGCTTCGATGAGCGCACGGGCGCGAGTGGCGAGCTTCTCGTAGATACGTGGGATCCCGAAGAAGCGCGTCGGTCGTATCCGCACGATCTCGTCGTAGAGAGCGGCCGGGTCTGGCACCGAGTGGATCGTGGTGCCGGTGGCCAGCGCGGTGTAGTGGCTCATGAAGCGCTCGGCGATGTGGTTGAGCGGCAGGTACGACAACGCGTCGCCATCCACCGAGGGCGCCAGCGCCAGAGTCCCGCGCACGGCGGACGTGATGGCACGGTGCGACAGTTGGACCGCCTTCGGCGCGCCCGTGGTCCCGGATGTGAAGATGAGGGTCGCGATGTCCTCGGGATCGACCGCCTTGCGGAGGACGTCGAGGTCGACGGCGGCGGTCCGGTCGAGCAGATCGACCAGGCTCAGCTCCCGTCCACCTCCCGGCTCAGCGTCGACGACCACCACGTTCGTGATCGCACCGTGACGATCGACAACCTTTCGGACGTGTTCACGTCGTTCGAGATCGGTGATCAGCGTATGCACGCCGGCCAGGCGAAGATTGTCGACATCGTGCTCGACGGTGTCCCTGTCCTGGAGTGAGAACGGCACCGCGCCGAGGTGAAAAAGCGCGGTGTCGACCACGTGGAACTCCGGTGACGGACCGAGCGCGAGCGCCACCGGCTCGCCATGTCGCACGCCGAGCTCCGCGAGTCCGGATGCGACTCGAGCAACTCGCCCGGCGTACTCGGTCCAGGAGTAGCCGGGGTGCCCGGCTTGCGCGAGGGCGGGCCGGTCACCGCGACCCGCCACTGTCGCGCTGAAGAGCTCGCACAGCGTCTCGTACGCCACTCGTCCTCCTTTTGATAAAGGCAACCGCAGCCGTCATTCGATGCGGACCGCGACGGCGACGTCAAATGGTTCGACCATGTTCGACAGGAGAGTCCTCCACCCCTTGTGAAGGAACGCGATCACCACTACTGTGCGAAATGGTCGGTCCAAAAACACGGATGGCTCGGCCGCGCCAAGTCGGCGGTGATGAGAAGGGATGACAGCCACATGACGGTGTCCACGGACAGCTTCACGGACGTGCTCTACAAGGTCGAGGACGGCCTCGCTTGGATCACGATCAACCGTCCGGAGCGTTACAACGCGTTCCGCGCACAGACCGTGGACGAGCTGGTGCTGAGTTTCAAGAAGGCCTGGGCCGACGACGCGGTCGGCACCATCGCTCTCACCGGCGCCGGCGACAAGGCCTTCTGTGCCGGCGGCGACCAGAAGCAGCGTAACGAGACCGGCGACTACGGCCCCTCGATCAGTGGCCTCTTCGAGGTCGAGGCGCTCCACCGAGTCATGCGCGACGTGCCCAAGCCGGTCATCGCTGCGGTCAACGGCATCGCCATCGGCGGCGGTCACGTCCTCCACGTGCTCGCCGACCTCACCATCGCCGCAGACACCGCGACCTTCGGCCAGAACGGACCGAGGGTCGGTTCCTTCGATGCCGGTCTCGGCTCCGGCTACCTCGCGCGCGTCGTCGGCGAGAAGCGGGCTCGGGAGATCTGGTTCATGCTCCGCCGACTCTCCGCCGAGGAGGCCCTCGACTGGGGTCTCGTCAACAAGGTCGTGCCGGCCGCCGAGCTCCACGACGAGGTCCGGACGTGGGCCGCCACCATGAACTCCTACTCCCCCACCGCGCTCAAGGTCCTCAAGCAGTCCTTCAACACCGACACCGAGCACTTCATCAGTGTCGGCAACATGGCCTACACCACCCTCAAGCTGTTCGGCGAGAGCGACGAGGCCAAGGAGGGCATCACCGCCTTCAATGAGAAGCGGCAGCCCGAGTTCGGCAAGTACCGCAAGAACTGAGGGAACATGCGACTGGACGCCGAGCGCCTCGAGTTCGCCAAGGCGATCGAGGACTTCTGCGCACGGGAGTTCGGGACCCGCGAGCAGTGGGAGCGGGTCACCGAGAACGAGACCATCGCCAACAGCCCTGAGATCCTTCGGAAGATGTCGGACCTCGGCTGGCTCGGAGTCTCGCTCCCCGAGGCGTACGGCGGCGGTGGCGCCGGCTTCGTGGACGAGTGCGTCTTCCTCGAGGAGACCAACCGCGGCCTCGCCCCGGTCCTGGCCTACTCCACCGGACTCACGGCGGCGCAGACGTATCTGAAGTGGGGCAACGAGGAGCAGAAGAAGACGATCGTCTCGAACCTCGCAGCAGGCAAGATCGAGGCGATCGCACTCTCGGAGCCCGGCACGGGCTCCGACCTCGGTGCCGTTCGCACGCGGGCGACTCTCGACGCCGACGAGTACGTCGTCGACGGCCAGAAGACCTGGATCTCGGCAGCTCACGTCGCCGAGCACATGCTGACCCTGGTTCGCGAGGATGCATCAGGGCCGAAGCACACCGGCCTCACCCTGCTGATGATCCCTACGAGTCTTCCTGGGATCGAGATGCGCGAGGTGAAGACCATGGAGGCACGCACCTGCAACGACGTGTTCTTCAGCGGCGTGCGCGTCCCACGCTCAGCGGTCGTTGGAGAACCCGGTCAGGGCTGGAAACAGCTCATGCGTGGCTTGGGGGTCGAACGGCTCATCATCGCGGCCTTCAGCATCGGGAACGCCCGCCGAGCGCTTGAGGACGCCATCGCCTACATGCGGCAACGAGACGCCTTCGGCCGGCGCATCAGCGACTTCCAGGCGCTGCGCCACCGGATCGCCGACCTTGCGACCGACATCGAGACCACCCGCGCATTCGTCTACGACGTCGCCCAGGCCATCGACGAGGGACACGAGGAGAGCCTCGCGAAGGAGTCGTCGATGGCGAAGATGCGAGCGACCGAGGTCGCGAAGAAGGCAGCGCTCGAGGCCATGCAGCTCATGGGCGGTGCTGGTTACGCGCGCGAGTACGGCATGGAATTCCAGGTCCGCCGCGCTCTCGCTCCGCCGATCTACGGCGGCACCAACGAGATCCAGCGGGAGATCATCGCCAAGAGCCTGTTCTGATCGGTTCATGATCCGTGATCGGATCCGCCGTTGCTCCAGTTGAGTGCGGGCGGTTCCTCGGCGAGCGCACCTTCCACGTACGCGTGGACGTGACGGCGCATACGGCGCTCGGCCAGGAACGGGTCGCGGTCGCGGATGGCATCCGTGATCCGGCGATGGGCATGGACCGTGGCCGCTCGCACCCGGTCGTCCACGAATCCGGCGTCGTCTGTCGCGGTGTAGATGAGCCGCGCGAGTCCCATCATGAGGCCCGCAAGGAGCTCGTTGTGTGAGGCCATCGCGACTGCGACATGCCAATCGACGTTGGCATTGAGGAATCCGCTCAGTTCACCACCCGCGCTGAGCGCGTGGTTGGCTGCTTCGAGGGTCTGCAGGTCGGATGTCACCCGATGGCGTGCAGCGAGGCTCGCGCAGGCGGGCTCGATCGAGGCTCGGGTCTCCAGGAGCGTGTGGAGACCGATGTGTCGCCCACGCACCAGGAGCTTCAACGAGTCAGCAACGGTCTCCTCACCCGGTCGGGCGACGTAGGCTCCGCCGCCCCTACCTGCACGGAGTTCCAACAGCCCTTGGAGCTCCAGGAGGCGAAGCGCTTCGTGCACGGTCGTTCGGCTGAGTCGGGTCTGTGCTACGAGGATGCGCTCCCCCGGGAGCACCGCTCCCGGGGGCAGCTCGCCGCTGAGGATCCGCTCACGGAGCTCGTCTGCGAGCAGGTCGGAGGCCTTGGGGACCCGTAGCCTGCCGAGCGCGGAGCGACCCGGAGATGACGATGCGGCGTCTTCAGCGGTCATCTCTGGCCCTCTCCATGGCTGGCCCGCTCAGCGCAGGTGGCAGGCGGGGTTGGCGCCGGGATTGTTCTCCGATGCCGGGATGGCGTGGGTGGCCACCAGCTCCAGCCCCGGACCTGCCGATTTCACCCTGCCGACGTAGGTGGGTGCTTCGATCTGATGATCGGCGGCACGCATGGTCACGGTCCCTTGGATCGAGTCGTAGGTCAGACCCTCGAGAGCGTGTGCGACGTCCCCGGGCGCCACGCTGTCAGCCTTCTTCACGCCCGCGAAGATGGTTTGCATCCCGAGATAGCCGTTGCCGATGTTCTCGGTCGGCGCCTCGCCGACCTTCTTCGTGTAGGCGGCGACGAATGCCTTCGTCTCAGGGTTGTCGGCGGTCGGGAGCCAGGTGTTCGTGCCCAGCGCGCCGACCAGCCGCTTGTCGCCGAGCGCCTTGAGAGTCGTGGACTGAAGCCCCGTGTTCGCCACCACGGTGTCGTACTTCTGCAGGATGCCGAAGGAGAGTGCCTGCTTGAAGAAGTTGACCGCGTCTGTACCCGACAAGGAGACCACCAGGCCGCCCTTGCCCGTCAGTTGGCTCAGGTAGCTCCCGTAGTCCGTCGTCCCGAGAGGAGAGTAGAGGGACGTCACCAGCTTGGCTCCCCGCGAGCTGAGCGCCTTCTTGATCCCGTCCGTGGATGCATGCCCGAAGGAGTAGTCGGCGGCGATCGTGTCCCAGCGCGTCGCCTTCTCCTGCTTGAGCCAGTACGAGAGCGTGTTGACGCCGATCGTGTCGTCGGCCGTGACCCGGAAGTAGCGGGAGGTGCAGGCAGACCCGGTCAGGTCATCGCCCTGCCCCTGGCTTCCGATCATCAACGCGTCCCACGCGTCGAGTTTCGGGGTGACGGCCGCCATCTCCGGAGTCGAGACCATTCCGATGATGTACGGCGCGCTCTTCTCCTGCACCATGCGCTGGGCCGCGGCCAGAGCTCCGTCTGCCGTCCCATGATCATCGGCGAACACCAGCTCGACCTTGTGGCCGTCGATACCACCGGTGGCGTTGGCTTCGTCGGCAGCGAACTGGATGCCCTTGCGCTGCTCCTCGCCGAAACCGGCGTAGGGGCCCGACTGGGGCGTGACGACCGCAACGCGGATCGGCCCGTCCGCGTCGGCCTTGTGTTGACTGGCAGCGCCTCCGCAGGCGGACGCCGTGACGACAAATAGAAGGGCGATCCCCGAGATTGCCGATGCCCGTGCGTGAGATCTCACCATTTCCGCATCTCCTTCGAAGCGGCCGTGTGGCCGAGTGCTGGATCGGGGTTCAGACCCCGACGAGTTCCCGCAGACGCTCCGCGGGGGTGTCGCGAACCTGTCCCTCGGCGACCGTTTGTCCCTTGAGCAGGACGGCGTAGCGATCGGCCAGACGAGTCACGAGGTCGAGTCGCTGCTCGATGAGCAGCATCGATGTGCCTGCCTCCTTCAACGAGGTGAGGCAATCACCGAGAAGGTCGATCACGACCGGGGCCAACCCTTCCGACGGCTCGTCGAGAAGGAGGACCCGCGGGTTGGACATCAGCGCGCGTCCGATGGCGAGCATCTGCTGTTGGCCGCCGCTGAGCTGCGTGCCGGCGGAGTTGCGCCGTTCGGCGAGGACCGGGAACAGCTCGTAGACCGCCCGTAGATCCCACGGCCCTCTCCGGCGAGGTGCTCCACCGAGAATGAGGTTCTCCTCGACGGTCAGACTCGCGATGATCCATCGCCCTTGCGGGACCAGGGCTGCGCCGAGTCGGGGTGCCTCGTGCGGTCTGCCTCGACGAATCGAAGTCCCATCGATAAGAATCTCGCCACCGCGGAGGTGGGCGATGCCGTAGATCGTGTTCACGCTGGTGGTCTTTCCGACGCCGTTGGGACCCAGCAGGGCGAAGACCTCGCCCTCGCGGACCTCCAGGCTCAGCCCGTCGAGGATGAGCGCGTCGTCGTAGTAGGCGCGGACGCCCTCGAACGCCAAGACCGCGCTCATGCTGCCGACCTTCCCAGGTAGGCGCGGATCACCCTCGGGTCCTTGCGTAGGATCTGCGGCTCCCCGTCTGCGAGCACGGCTCCCTGGTCGAGAACGGTGAGCCAGTCGCACACGCGGTAGACCACTTCCAGGTGGTGTTCGACGAGCACCACAGTGGTCCCGCGCGTGCGGACGAGCTCGGCCAGATGGTCGGCGAGTCTCAGGCTTTCGTCCCGGGACAGACCAGCTGCCGGTTCGTCGAGGAGCACGAGTGCCGGGGCGCCAACGAGGGCAAGTGCGATGTCCACCCTGCGCTGTTCGCCATAGCTGATCTCGGCAGCGGTCAGGCTGAGCGCGTCACCCAACGAGAGGGCGCGTACAAGGGCGTCGAGATCGGGTTCCCTCACCGCACGAGCTGCGATGTCGAGCTGGTCGGCGACGACGAGGCCCGGGTAGATGCTGATCCGTTGGAAGGATCGCGAGATGCCGATGCGCCGACGCCGGACCGCAGAGTGTGCCGTGATGTCACGTCCTTGGAAGAGGACCTTTCCACTCGTCGCTCTGCGCCGGCCGGAGACCAGGTCGATGCAGGTGCTCTTGCCGGCGCCATTGGGTCCGATCAGGCCATGGATCGACCCTTCGGAAACGGTGAGCGACACGCTGCTCACTGCCTTGAGGCTTCCGTAGGCGAAGCTGAGGTCATGAAGCTCGAGCATGAGGTCCTCCTTGGTCGGCATGCCGCAGCCGACGAGTCGCCCAGCGTCTGCCGCGATGAACGAGATCGGCGCCACCACCCGGTGCGACCAGCACCGTGAGTATCAAGATCACGCCCAAGACCGACTGGTAGTGGCTGCCGCTTCCGGAGAGATAGTTCTGGAGGACCGTGAAGGCGATTGCTCCGGCTGGCGGCCCTAGCACGCTCTTGACGCCGCCGATGACCGCGACGATCAAGGCAAGACCTGAGGTCGACCAGTAGAGGGAGTCGAGGGAGATGAAGTTGGTCGTGACGACGTTGACGGTCCCGGCGACGCTCGCCACCAGCCCGGAGATGGCGAAGGCCAGCACGCGTGGCAGATAGGTGCGGTAGCCGCTGAAGCGTGCGCGCTCCTCGTTCTCTCTGATCGCTACCAGCGTTCGACCCCAGGGCGTGCAACTGATCAGCCACAGCATCGCGACTGCGCCCATCAGGACAGCCCATACGAGCGGCC